>OGFG01000318.1_pt1 | contig 59640 bp, 69 predicted proteins | sample 1570761 | NCBI WGS metagenome assembly OGFG01 (sample SAMEA2581938, study PRJEB24529) | metagenome | biome: Human gut stool | place: China | collected 2011
TATCGATCTGCGAGAATCGATTGCCTAGGCATCGGGTGGGTGGTCCATGTCATTACGGGAGCACTGGCCAAACTCGCCGCTCGCGGGATCGGCATGCTTTTCCTTTCCGGGCACGCAATCAAGCCGACTCTTTTTCTGCCGACGGAGCACAAGGACGCTGAAAGAAGGCGCAGTCAATATCAGCTGAGCGAGGATCCTGAATTCTGCCGCCTGTTTGCAGTGGACCTTTTGACGGAGAAACTTCAGGCACAAAAGCGGCATGTTGTCGATCTTTCAATGGAAAACCACGACGAGAAGGCGTTTTTGGAATCTTCCATAACGCGGCTGGACGAACTTTTAGGGCGTCTGAACGCTGAGCCTTCGCTCGATGCATTACGCGGGCTTGAAGGTCTGGCCGCAGCCGTGTATTTTGAAGCGCTTGGTCGCTGCGTCAGTCCGGAGCTTGGATTTACCCATCGAAACCGACGTCCGCCCAGGGATCCTGTCAATGCACTGCTGTCGCTGACCTACACCTTGCTTACATCAGAAGCAGGCGTGTCAGCCCATCAAGCAGGGCTCGATCCGTTTGTCGGATTCCTGCACAGTTTGGAATACGGACGTCCTTCGCTTGCCTGCGACTTGATGGAGCCCCTGCGTCCGGAAGCAGACCGGTTCGTACTTAGTTTATTTCAAACAAAAACCATAACATTATCGGACTTCACAAAAACAACAGAACGCTGCCTGCTCTCCAAGGATGGACGCATCAAGTTTTATCCTCAGTATGAAGCAGTTGCCGGTGAATGGCGGCGCTACCTGAACAAACGCAGCCTCAAGCACGCATCGACCTTTGTCACCCAACATCGTTCACACAAACAGTCGCAATAAAGTCATGGCCGTCATTTTTGTTTCACGACACGCCGGAGCAATTGAATGGATGAAGCGTCAGCCCGTTCATGTCGATCGCTGGGTCTCTCATCTTCAGGCCAGCGAAGTGAATGCAGGAGACACGGTCATCGGTGTGCTGCCCATGCACCTTGCCGCGGACATCTGCGCCAAGAACGCCCGATACCTTGCACTGGAGTTCAACATGCCGATGGCATTTCGGGGACAGGAACTGACGTGCGAAGAGCTCGACGGCATCCACTGCCGAATGTGTGAATACGTCGTGCACCGACGAACCTAAGATTTGAGGAGATCCCGTTCATGGGGCTCTATCTTGTAGCTTACGACATTCGCGATCGCAACCGATGGCACAAGGTTCACCACATGCTCATTGCCCAGGCGCTGCCGATCCAATACAGCGTTTTCCTTTTCAATGGTTCCCGGGATGCGTTCGAACACTGCATGTCAGCCCTGACATCCATCATCGATCCTCGGGAAGATGATCTGAGGTTTTACGAACTGCCAAAACGCGGGCTGAAGTATCGTGCTGGAAAGCCTCAACTGCCAACAGGGATCTATTTTTCGGGAACACCGTCAGAGCTGTAACTTTACAACATGCCCAGTGTCTCAACTAGGCACGCTTCAGCCTCCAATTTCAGGCAGGAGCAGTCACACCAAGATACTGCACGGCAGTGTTCACGAGAACCGTTCTAATCCGTTTTCCCTAAAGCATTCCGCCCAAGCGCTCTGAAGTCGCTCAACAAAGTGCGAAATTCCCTCTTGCAGAGCGCATCAAGGAGACATCAAGAGCCTTCGTTCGAGTCACAATGACTGAAACGCCGGTGCCGCGCACCGGCCCCAGTCACAGACACCCGGAGAGCATCATGCCCCTGAACCGCCGCAATTTCCTCGGAGCCGCCGCCCTTGGCGCGGGCTCCCTCATGCTCGGCTCCGCGCAGGCCGCGCCTGCGCCCGCCCTGCCCAAGTTCACGCCGCCCACGGCCAAAAAGCCGATGGCGCTCTGCTTCAACGAAAATCCGCTCGGCCTCACGCCCGCCGCCCGCGACGCCGCGATCGCAGCCCTGCCCGACGCCAACCGCTACCCGTTCGTCGCAGCCGAAAGGCTCCGCAAGGCCTGCGCCGACTTCATGGGCGGCAAGCCCGAGAACGTGATGCTCTCGCACGGCTCCGCCGAATCGATCCGCGCGAGCATCGAGGCCCACATCCGTCCCGGCGTCTGCCTCATCTGTCCCGAACTCACCTACAGCGACGGCGCCGACACGGCCCGCAAGAACAACGTCAAGGTCGTCACCGTGCCGATGGGCGCGAAGTGGTCCGTCGACCTTGAGGCCATGAAGAAGACCGTCGCGGGCATCAACGGCCCCGTCATCGTCTACTTCGTCAACCCGAACAACCCAACCTCGACCATCGTCGACTCGAAGGCCCTTCACGACTGGATCCGCTCTCGTCCGGCCGACGTCTTCTTCGTCATCGACGAGGCCTACGCCGAATACGTCCGCGATCCGTCCTTCGTCTCCTGCAAGACGCTCGTCGACGAGGGGCTCGAAAACCTGTGCGTGCTCAAGACCTTCTCGAAGATCTTCGCCATGGCCGGCATGCGCCTCGGCTTCACCTATGCCGCGCCCGCCGTCGTCAACAAGGTCCGCACCCAGGTCGCCTACGACATCATGCTCAACAACTCGGCCATCGCCGCCGCGCTCGTCGAGCTCGAAGACAAGGACTTCATCCCGAACTCCCGCAAGGCCAACGAGGACGCCCGCGTGATCGTCTGCAAGACCCTCGACGAACTCGGCATCGAGTACCTCGACAGCCAGACGAACTTCATCTTCATGAACCTCAAGGCCCCGCTCAAGCCCTTCCAGGACCGCATGAAGGCGGAGAACATCCTCGTCGGCCGCCCGTTCCCGCCCGCCGTCGAATGGTGCCGCGTCTCGCTCTCGACGCCCGACGACATGAAGTACTTCGCCGCGAAGCTCAAGGAGTTCCGCCGGAAGGGCTGGGTCTGATCCGATGAGCCTTCCGCCGCGGGACGACCGTCCCGCGACGCCTTGAAAAAAAATCCCGCGCGCCGCTGCCGGCCGTGGGATTTTTCCTTTCCGCTTCCCTTCGGCCGCCGTTCGACCCAGGACCTCATCAGGCCTTCAGATAGCTCTCGCCCGCCTCCGTGAGCGGGATGCCCGCCGCGCGGATGCTGCCCGCGATCTCGGCGATGCACTGCCTGATTTCGGGCCAGAGGCTCTCCGAGGTGACGGGCCAGAAGACGTAGAAGGGAATCGTGAGCGGGTTCTCGAGGGGAACCGCCGCGCAGTCGTCCGAGACGCTCATCGCCGCGAGCTCGTCCGTGATGTGCACGCCGATGCCGCGCTTGACGAACCTCAGCGCCACCTGCGTCGAGGAGAGCTCGGCCACGATCCTGTCGGGCGTGAGCGCGGGATGCAGGCTCCTGATGTACTCGCGCTCGAGCTTGTCGGCGGAAAGCAGGATGAAGTTCTCGTGCGCATAGTCCTCAAGCCTCACCTTCTCCTTTCGGCTCAGGGGATTGGTCTTCGGAACCACCAGCCTGAAGGGCAGGTGCGCGATCGCCTCCTTCTGCAGGTCGTCGTGACTGCTGAGCAGCGTGCCGAAGCCCACGTCGAAGGGATGCGAGAACTTAGAGTAGTAGATGTCGCGGCTCTGGTGCACGTCCATCGTGATCCTCAGCGTCTCCTCGTGGGCCTTGAGGATCTTCGCCACTGCGGGAATGATCACGTTGCTGCAGTGGCGGGCGAGCACGGCAATGCGCAGCTGCTTCTTCGTCGAGGCCCTCTGCTTCGGAAAGTCCTCGAGCATGTGCCAGGCGCGCATCGACTCCTTCGCCACGCGATAGAACGCCTTGCCGTCCTCGGTGAGCGTCAGGTTCTTCGTCGAGCGGTCGAAGAGCCTGCAGCCGAGCCTGTCCTCGAGCTGGCTCACCGCTCTGCTCGCCGCGGGCGCGCTCATCGCGTTCTGGTTCGCGGCCGAGAGGAGCGACCCCGTCTCCACCACCGCGCAAAAGAGCTTGATCGACCTTGCCTTCAGTTCCATTTCATCCTCCTTCCGGACCTCACCGACAATTTCATTTTCCGCAATCTGCCGTGCAATATTTGCATTTTACAAAATAAAAGGCATAAGGCAAAATACTTTCCAACACAGCAGGCACGGCCTGAGACACCCAGCCTGCAACTCTCCGAAACACAAGCAACACGGCCGATTCAGAGGACATCTGATCGGCCGTGTTGCTTTTGAGGCGGAGTGCACATCCCACAAGACCCCAGTCAACTCGACGAGAAAAAAATGGCCATTTACGACCCCAAGTCCCGCGTAGCGGAAGAGTTCATCAACGATCAGGAAATCCGCGACACGCTCGCCTACGCCGAAGAGCACAAGTCGGACGTTCCGCTGCTCATGAGCATCCTTGACAAGGCCGCCCAGTTCAAGGGCCTGACCCACCGCGAAGCCGCCGTGCTGCTCGCCTGCGACGTCAAGGAGGTCAACGACAGGATCTTCGAGACCGCCATCAAGGTGAAGGAGCACATCTACGGCAGCCGCATCGTGCTCTTCGCGCCGCTCTACCTCTCGAACTACTGCGTCAACACCTGCACGTACTGCCCGTACCATGCCAAGAACAAGAGCATCGTGCGCAAGAAGCTCACGCAGGAGGAGATCCGCAACGAGGTGATCGCGCTCCAGGACCTCGGCCACAAGCGCCTGCTCCTTGAGGCGGGCGAGCACCCCAAGCACAATCCGATCGAGTACATCCTCGAGTCCATCAAGACCATCTACTCGATCAAGCACAAGAACGGCGCCATCCGCCGCCTCAACGTGAACATCGCCGCCACGACGGTCGAGAACTACCGCAAGCTTCACGAGGCCGAGATCGGCACCTACCAGCTCTTCCAGGAGACCTACAACCGCAAGGCTTACGAGGAGCTGCATCCGAAGGGACCGAAGTCCGACTACGCCTACCACACCGAGGCGCACGACCGCGCCATGGAAGGCGGCATCGACGACGTGGGGCTCGGCGTGCTCTTCGGGCTTGATCTCTGCCGCTACGACTTCGTCGGCCTGCTCATGCACGCCGAGCATCTTGAAGCCGTCTGGGGCGTCGGTCCGCACACGATCTCCGTGCCGCGCATCTGCCCGGCCGACGACATCGATCCGGCCTCCTTCGAGAACGCCGTGCCCGACGACCTCTTCCTCAAGATCGTCGCGCTCATCCGCATGGCCGTGCCCTACAGCGGCATGATCATGTCGACCCGCGAAGGCCAGCGCATCCGCACCGAAGCCCTCAAGCTCGGCATCTCCCAGATCTCCGGCGGCTCCCGCACGTCCGTGGGCGGCTACGCCATCCGCTCCGTCCAGGAGATGGAGGAGAAGACCGAACAGTTCGAGACGAACGACCGCCGCTCGCTCGACGAAATCGTCCGCTGGCTCCTCGAGAACCACTACCTTCCGTCCTTCTGCACGGCCTGCTACCGCGCCGGCCGCACGGGCGACCGCTTCATGGAATGGGCCAAGGACGGCAGCATCGCCACGTACTGCCAGGCCAACGCCATCATGACGATGAAGGAGTACATGTGCGACTACGCCTCGAAGGAAACCCGCGAGGCCGGCGAGCGCGTCATCGCCAACGAACTCCCGAAGATCCCGCACGAGAAGATCCGCATCGCCAGCGAAAAGCGCCTGATCCGCATCGCCGACGGCGAACGCGACTTCCGGTTCTAAGTGATCGGCTCCTCTACAGCCTAGCTACATGCTAACCACCACCCCGCTACATACCCGCTATGTAGCGGGGTTTTTCGTGTTAGCATGGCCGTACCCCCGCTACCGTCACGCCACCTGCACACCGCCTACACGCTGTCAGCCTGTGGGACAACTGTGGGACAAAAGGCCCGTTCGGCACCTCGGGGATTCAATTTTGTGGGACACGCCATGAACATAACGGCCAAAAACATTCTGACAGTAGGCGATGGACGATATAAGATCGCGCCGAATTTGTACCTCGTCGTCCGAAGAAACGGACTCAGCAGAGCGTTTGTCTTCCGATACACGTTCGACGGAAAGCGCAAGGATCTATCACTGGGTGATCCGACATTCTTCAAGATTCAAATGGCGAAGGATGAGGCACTCAAATGCCACACTCTCCTCACACAGGGGGTCGACCCGAAGGCTTTCAGAGAAGAAAAGAAAGCACCGGCTAAGACAAAGCACGAACCAACATTCAAGGAATATGCCGAGCGCATCATCCCGATCATCATTGAGGTCAAGCAATACAAGAACAAGCACAGCATCAATGAATGGCGTCGGTGTATCCTCGGCCTCGCCGTCCAGCGCATCGGAGACATGCCGATTAAAGAGGTCGAAACGTCTCACATCCTTTCAATCCTCAATCCGCTCTGGAAGGATCAGACTCCGACAGGCATCAAAGCCCGTGGTTTCTTGGAAACCGTCTTTGCCTATGCAAAACGTGAAGGTTTTTACAACAAAGAGAATCCGGCTACTTGGCGCGGCAATTTGGACGCATGGCTGCCATCCCCTCAGCGCATCTACACCACCAGGCATTGCCCTGCCGCTACGCTTGATGAGGCAATCGACATCGCAAGCCGATTGCTTGCAGGTGAGGTCGGAGAGCCTTCTTCACGTCTTGCCGCACTCTTCGGCATCTTGACCGCCACGCGCCGAAAGGAATTTACGCTCGCGTTTTGGGATGAAATCAATCTCGAAGAGCGCATCTGGTACATCCCGCCTGCTCGCAGAAAGGACCGCAAGCCTTTCCCGCACCGTGTCCCTCTGAGCGATCAAGCCATTGAAGTGCTGCTTGCCGCTAACCCGAGCCAAAAGGGACCTCTCTTTCCGTCGCCTTACTGGGCGCACAGACCAATCCGCATCGACAACCCGTATCACACGGTCAGCAGGCTCACAGACGGCAAAGTAACAATGCACGGATTCCGTTCGACCTTCCGAGACTGGGCGGCCAGAAACAGTGTGGACAGAGTCGTCGCAGAGAAATGCTTGATGCACGCAACCGGCAACGCCGTTGAGCAAACATATCAGCGTGACGACCTATGTGAACTACGTCGTCCCGTCATGCAGTCGTGGGCCGACACGATCATGCCGAAGAAGAAGTGACGTTTTCCAAAGGCACAAAAAAGCGCCCCACCTACCGTTGCTGGTAAGTGGGGCATTTTCATGGGCAGGATTTCCCGGCGCTCCCTATCCTTGAGCGCAGGTACTCTCGGTGCCCGTATGGTGTTGTTACTCTACGTAGAGCTCCATTTGGTCAATTGTATATGTCTTGGAATCGCCCTTCTCTGCGCAAGACATAGTTACTTTCAGAGGAGTCTCATCCCTCTGATAGTCCAAAAGCTCTTTTGCTCTCTCCGCACTCAAGAACAACGTGCTCGGGGTGACGGAAGAGAGAATCTTTTCTGACGACACAGTGTCCTTTAGCAAAACTTTCCATAACTCGGGATTTTCCGTATTCACTTGAACAATCTTGAAAATCCCCTCCCTCGGGTAACGCTTCACAGGAACCGACTCGGGAGATTGTATCCGCTTGATCTCGTCCTGCTCGACCACGGTCTTGCCATAGGTAACGCGAACAGCACCCCTCGCGTCTCGGATCAAGGCATCAACCCCAACCCGACCATGAGCACCAGCTGCCACGAGGGTATCCAGATCCTTCTCAGAAGCTTGTTTGCTCAAAAGTATCATGGCGGTGCGAATTATATCCTGCTCGGCTAGCCTGTTCGCCGTATCGGCCTCGATTTTTTGCCGCTCAGTTTCCTGTTTCTCCACCTCAATGCTCTCGGCAGAATAGGTCTTGTAGATATCTGCCCCAATGTACCCGGCAAAAACAGCGAACACCCCTAGGCCCAAGATCGTCTTTTGTGTTGCGGACATATCTTTTATCATCGCAGTTCCTATGCCCACGCCGAGAACAGCCAGACAAAACACCAGATCCAAAGAACCTTGGCGACTCTGGACAGAACACCAAAGCTTGCTTTTATCCAAACCTCGGAGATCGTCCTTCCCGTATACCGCCATAGCATAGGCTCGGAACGCCTGTGTCTGGAACTCCGAAAGGCTTTGGAGAAGAAAACCAGGGATCTCTCCGCAGTATCCGTCCCCTTCTATCTTGATCGTACATGCAAACGCGCCCGGACTTGTCACAGCAACAAGGTTTTCGACCCCCTTGCCGTCAGAGTCAATGATTCTCTGGCACAGCTCGGCAAATGTATTGATTTCATAATCGGGCATTGATTGCTCCTTGATCAAGACTCTCCCATTTTATCTTACAAGTTGAACAACCGAGTCCTTGTCTATCGCAGTCCGCTCAGAAAGCTCGACACCTCGTCGAACCAGCTCTGCGCCTCGCTCGACAAGGTCTGTGCATCGGGCAAGCTGCTCTCGCTCAGAGCGGCAGGCAGCGGCGCGGGCTGCGGACATTCGACGGCGGGCGGCGTCGGCTTCGAGGCGCACCCGCTCAAGCTCGCCAGACAAATCATCGACGTGGCCAAGAGCGGCATCACGCAGCGCCCATGCTTCCGAGAGCTTCTGGATGGTTGATTGCTCCTTTGCACGATACTTCTCCTCCAGCGCTTGTGAGCGCGTGGCGTAATCTTCCTTCAGTGTGGCGATGTCTTCGCCATAGAGCGCGGCCGCGAACTGGTAGCCGCCAAGGAAGGCGGCGGTGAGCGCGACGACCGCGATGATCTTGTCCTTCATTTCAGTGCTCCTATCACCATGAGCGCTACGCCAACCCATGACCAGTCGCCCGATGCGAAGATGAAAATCAAGAGCCCGACGAAGAAAATGTCTGCGGCAGACATCTGTCTTTTGCCTCGCGTTTGGGGTGTTCAAGTCTCATCTCCAGAACCTCGAGATAGTCCTCCATCAGCCCACGCTGGATGCGAAGCAAGGACTTCGTGCGCTGGTCTAGCTTCGGGTAGGTGAACCCGACCATGAAGGTGCATAGACGGTCGAGCCTGTCCTCAAGCTCGTTTCTTTCTCTGATCAGTCTTTCCTCCCAGTCCATTGTCACTCTCCCAGATAGAGCTTCGCTTCTGCCTGACGGCGGCGCGTGAGTCCTGGCAGGACTTTGCCGTTGGCCTTGTTCACGTCCAAGAACTGGCGGGCGGCTTCTTCTTCGTCGCCGGCATTCACGGCGCGCATGAGCTTCGGGCACTTGTGGACGACACCGTCCACGCCAATGTTGTACGCAAGGCTCATAAGCGCCACGTACTGGCCTTCGGTTAGGTAGACGTTGACCCAGAAGGCAAGGCCCGAGGCGTAGCGCTTGAGGTCTTCAAGGAGCATGTCGTAGGCCTCCTTGTACGTCACGACCTGCCCTTCCTTCACGTCGGATCCAGTGTGGCCGAAGCCGATGGTGAGCACGCCCGCGGGGCATAGGTACGCCGTCTCGCGGAAGCCTTCCCATTGTTCAATGAAGTCTGCGGCCAACTCGACCGGCCAAGCCGTAAGGACTCTCGTTTCACTCATGGGCTTTCTCCTGTATGCCAAGTTTTTTTTCAAAAAAATGCTCGACGATCTGGAAGGCACGTGCGCCCATATTTCCGCCGATGGCCGCGCACACAGCGCTGACTTCGGTAGGCTGTCCGAGCCCTTCCGCGAGCATGTAGAGGACGCAGCCAACGAATATGGAGGACAGCATGTCCCCGATGAATTCAAAGAATTTGAATGTGCGTCCAGACTTGATTAGACAGTAATATCTGACAACGCCACCGCCGGCTCCGAAAAGGATCGGAAGCAAAGCGCGCAGTGACGCCCACGAATTTGGATCTTTCTCTGGCATAGTTTTTGAAAATGTTTCTGACGATATTGGATGTTCTCGTCGCAGTTGCTTCGCTCATATCTGCGACCTACTGGCTTAGCTCGGCGACTAAAACGCTATATGCAAAAGATACGAAACGCTCCAGGGAGGAACGAAAGCAGCTCATGGAACTCGCACAAGATCGGAACATGCGCGCCGCTTTTGCCGCGTCCTTCGCCGCCTACTTAGTCACTATGCGGTACATCTACATGGCTCTCTCCGCAGTAGGGGTTGCGTAAGGGGACGACTGGATCGCCCCCCTGCGTGGTTAACGATCCATAGCGAGAACCGTGCGGATGTGCTTGATGCACTCCCACGCTTCACAAAGATCTTCCAGGTTCTGGGATGTCAGGCTGTAGTGACCGTCCCGAGCGTCGTCGAGGATCTTGTCGATCTTCTCCAGAAGCTCTTCTTCGGTGCGCTCACCCTGCATTTTTCGCATGTCCTTCAAGTCCATGACTTTCTCCTTAGTCGACCGCGTGTTTCTTCGCGATCTCAAGGAGCGCGTCAATGTCCGCCTTGTCGACCATGTAGCCGCTAAGCTCCACCTTTCCGCCGGCCTCTTCGAGCGCGGCGTAGGCGGCCGCGGATGCACGGTCAAGATCAACCTTCCCTTCGGCCACGATGCCGAGCATCTTGAGCGTCGGCAGGGACTGCTCGACACGCACCGCTACGGCGTCGCGGATGTAGGGGGAGACGAAGCCGATGCCAAACTTCAGGAGCCCGGTGGGTGCCTTCGGCATGACCACCGTGGTGATGAATTCGCTGGCAATCGTCGGTATCTGGGAGACTTCAACGTTCATGACGCGCTCCTACCGGTTACTGCTGCGCCGTCGTTCGGGCGGGATTGGAGACCGTCACCTGAGTCGCGCCTTCGGGAGACGTCCACTCGTTGTAACGGGGCATCGGCTGCGGGCAGATCGCGCCAAGCGGCACGACCTCCTTCGTGATGGCGTTGACACGAGCCTTGAGACAGCCGACCTCGGTGGCCAGATTGTTGAGGCCGCATGCACAGTCGGACGCCACACGGTCAATCTTCTGCGTGACGATCTGTTCGCGCAACTGAGCCTTTTCAGCTTCACACTTCTGCTGTGCTTCAAGAACTGCCACACGCTCACGGTTGGCCGCAGATTCCTGCGCAATCGGCGTGATGTAGGCGTACATCTCGTCTCGAAGCGTCTTGTTGTCCGAGAGCGTCTGCTTGTAGACCGCCGCATCCTGATTGTCGCTGTAGCGCATGGCCGTCAGTTCCGCGATCTTCGCGTCCTTTTCGGCGAGAGCGTTAAGTGCCATGCCGGCCTGAGCGTTCTGATAACCACCGCCCAACAGACCGCCGAGAAGGCCGCCGTTGCCGTTGGCGTTGAGAAGACCCAAAGCCGTACCAGCGATACCGAGTCCAAGGCCGCTTCCTGCGACACCCTTGCTTGCGAATTCACCCATAGCAAATCCTCCATTCAAATTGCACGAAGCGTCGGCTCGGAATAGCCTCCTCTCCTCGTGCAAGACCAGTATCTCGCACATCAGAACGCACACGCGCACTTAATCAAAAACCCCGCCGATGTTTCCACCGACGGGGTTCAAGACTTACTGCGCAAAAGCCGCTATCAAAGCAACCAGCCCCAAACACGCGACTACAGGAAAGAGAAGATCGAGCTTGGCGTCAAGCGTCCATCTTCGAACATCAAAGCCAACCCACCAAGGGTTACCTCCTGCCTTTCTCTCGGCTTGGGTTACCTCCCTTCCAATGTAGAATCCTATCGCTACCGAACCGCCAAGGCATGAGGCATCCACAATAGAAAACCCACAGAAGTAAGCAATCAGTGTCGTTGCCGATTGGAAGAGTAAAGATAGGCCAGCGTGGGCAAAGTTACTGGCGTTCATAGCTTCACCCCCATCGTGGCAAGAGTGGCCTCGATCTTCTGGAGCTTCCACCTCTGATAAGCTGCTTCGAGAGCCAGGGCCTCCTCGTAGCGAATGCCGTAGCGATCTCCAGCAGGAGTCACGAGACGGTGCTCGATATGAGTTTTTTGAGGAGTAATAATGCGCCCCTCTTCGTCTGCAACTTCAACCTGGTCAATGATCTCAATATCCTCGTATCGATCCTCCCACTTGTCGTAGCAAAGGAGACCGTAGCGAGTTGCATCCAGTCTTTCCGAGGCGAAGGCCTCGATGACCTGTTGGGCGATCACGCCAACGTGAAGACGGGCATCGGAACCCTTCTTCTCTACAGCGTCCTTGAACCGGAACACGCGGAAGTTGACCTTGCCCCAAGCACGCATGAGCGCTTCAGCGGGAGTGCCGACAGAAGTTTTTTCACGTTCGTCTGATGTGCTGATCGTTGCTGTAGAAGCGTAGACCTGAGACCAACGCGCTGATTGCGTACCGAGCGAGTATTCGCCATCTTTAGCAGCACGAACGATCGCATCAACAGCCATATATTTATTGTTGGGTTCGTGCCTAAAAAACAGGGCATGCGAATCATAATCCAACAATCGAATGCCGAAAGTCGAATTCCCGTAAAAATCAACCGGCGCATTCGCAATGCCTCGAAAGTCAATCTGCGTGCCATTAAGCCCGCCACGGATCGCCACTTTTTCTAAAGAGCTACCGTCAGAAGGTTGGCAATATGCAAAAGTGCCAGACGCATAATGCTTGAGACTGCCTACGAGCTTACCGTTAGTTTTGAACTGCACAAGGCACGGAGATCCATCCCCGGAGTTCAGAGATACATACGATGAGCCAGTATCAACGTTCCCGACGGTGCCAACACCAAGATCTATTCGCCGCGTAAGCAATCGCGTCGACTCTTTCGGCCCATACTGATCGGTGCAGAGAACTTCAAGGTCTCGAGTCTCTGGATCAAGGAACTTTCGATACCACAAACCTGACTGACCGAAAAGTCTGCAGTCATAGACATAGGGACTACACCAGAATGGACCATAGTTGTTTGTATCATCCATCTTGACAGAAGAGCCATCAATGTTTCGAAGTTGCTCTATGTCAATGACGCAGTTGATGAAGGAGTCTCGACCAGTAACCCCCAGGCACACGCGCCAAGGCCCACAAGCAGCAAATCTAGTTGCAATGAATCGATGACCATGGCAACGCCCACTTGCATTGCCAGCTAGGCCTGAGATAAACAGCGCACCTGCTCCCTTGCCCATATCAGCCAAAGGATCCTTCAATTCAAGAGGATAAAGTTGCAATTGCGTGTGGTGCGAATTGCCATAAAAAGTGCAACCAAAGCAATTCAAGTCTGATCCGCCGAAGCTCCCACGGTGATCTTTGACAGTTGAGTTCGTAAGCTGATCGTAATAATCTCGCGTGTTGTCATAGAAGCGAACGTTAGGATCGTCGGAGTCAGGTCCACGCCACACAAGCCCCCAACGTGCGCCGAAGGTATAGCAGCTAAAGAAGTTGTGGCCATCGTTTCCGTTAGGCACATTCGACTGAGGGTAGGGATTACCATTTAGGTCGTTAAATCGCGGAAGATTCGGATCTTGCGTGAAGTCCATCCAAAAGCCCGCCTGACGGAAGTATCCAACCACAGCAACTCGGTCGTATACGCCCCAAGTACGAGAGCCGCTGAAGATACCAACGTCCCAATCAGCACCAAGGTTCGTTCTTTCCTGTTCGACCAAAGCCTGCTGTTCTGGAGTTCTATTCCACGAAGCGCAGGCTTCAAGTGCCTCTTCAGAGACCTCAACATCCAATCTAACACAGAAATCCTCGAGCACAACACCTTCAGCTTGGATATTGATAGCAACGCTTAAAGGATCGTCACCCAACTCGACAACTGTTTGACGAGACTTAATTCGAGTACGAAGACGCTTTTGTCCCTCACCTTTCATCAAGATAGTAGAGACATCGGACCAATGCGTGGAACTCCACGCACCAGGGAATCTGTATCCCATGCCCATACCTGCGCCATAAACTTTTTGGCCAGGTGTCACTAGCTCAAGCTCACCAGTACAGACGTAAACTCCCATTGGGATGTAAACATTTTTGCCACTGGCAAAAGCAGCTTGGATAGCCTTTGTATCGTCATGCACCCCGTCGCCCTTCGCTCCGAAGTCTTTGACGTTCACAACATCCGCGAACCTGTCCTTCAGCATGCGCGGCTTCGTCGTGCCGTCGGCCAGCACAGGTACGAAGTCGCCAAGGCCATAAGGCGTCTCGAAGATTTGAATCTTGCCCTTGCTCTTCTTCACGAAGGCGTGGCCATGTAGGTATTCTTTATTCATCACGCGCACCACTGGTTTTGTTTAATCTGTTTAAGTTCCCACCGGAGGTAAGTGCACTCAAGAGCGAGCGCTTCTTCGTAGCGGATGCCGTAACGATCGCCCGCAGGAGTCACGAGACGATGCTCAATGTGCGTCTTGGCAGGCGTAACAATGTTGCCTTCTTCGTCCGCGACTTCAACTTGATCGATTACCTCTATGTCCTCGTACTCGTCCTCCCATTTGTCGTAGCAGAGGAGACCATATCGAGTCACATCCAGTCCTTCGGACTTGAAAGCCTCGATGACCTGCTGAGCAATAACGCCGACATGGAGTCGAGCGTCAGCACCCTTCTTCTCAACTGCATCTTTGAACTGGAAGACCTTGAAGTTGACCTTGCCCCAAGCACGCATCAGTGCTTCAGCCGGATCGGCGATAGATGTCTTCTCGCGGGCGTCGGATGTACTGATCGCTGGTGTAGAAGAAAAGACCTCTGACCACCTCAACGATCCGTGGCCCAAGGCATACTTTGCGTCAGCTACTGGCTTACATGCCCCTTCGATCGACAAGGCGCCGGGCCCCAGCTGCATGTTTCCTGTTGCGTAGACTCTTAGTACGTACGACTCCGTCGGCTTTAAGCGATTGCGCTTTATGCTAAAAGTCTCTGACTGAGTATCAAGACGACTTCCCGCGATGTACATCTCGCCTTTCTCATTGACCGTTGCCACGGCGTTAAAGTCTGAGTCATAAATTCTGAAGATTCCGCCAGGAGGGAGGCGATTGGCCACGGTTGTACCCAACCGGGGATGCATATACTCATCATCGCGCACTGAGCCACCCAGTACACAAACACCTTCAGAAGCCGCATACCGGGTTACGCTATCTTCTCGCCTGTAGTACGGACTCAGATCAATAGCGTACTTCGTCATACCGACGAAGTCGGCATGACTATCCGAAGATGTAATGAACCGAGAGCCAACGTGGTCTTTCCATACGCCGGAGACCCGGAGACCGCGAGACTCCCAATAGCACCTCGTAAAAAGAAGCTCTTTACACTTTGGGATGATTGCCGCAATGTCATCCCGCCCGCAAAAAGTACAGAAGGCAAAATGCAATCCGCGCATTACGCCACCTTGGACTTCAAGGAAAGCAGAAGGAGCATCAAAAGGCTGAGTGAGAGCCGAAGAAGTCGCAAGGTGGCCGCTTTGGTGCTGAATCGATGTAATCAGGCATTTAGAATAGACAGTGCCGGCCAAGCCCCAGTTAGTTTCTGTAGCATCGTCAGGCGAGCGTATAGCGACACCGCGATAGCCAACGAACGTGCAATTGTCAGCACGGCCCAGCTCACAAGCTGGAACTTTGCCGTCGCCAATGTTTGAAGCTGTGACAAGATTTGCTGCCTTGCGCCAATGGCCTGCGCAAATCACGTCACGTAAGTGCCAAGCGTCGGCATTTCTACACCAAATGCCTACGTCCCAAGCGTCTGACAGTCGACCATCGCTTCCCGCGTACCCATCGACGCCGTCGAAGTATGGGTAGATCCCGAGGCCAGTTACGCCGCTTCCATTACCAAGCACGATAGCTGCAGAGAAAGGTGTCGTAAGATCGAGCGTATGGTACACATCTCCTCGGGTGCCACTGTCTGCCAGGTATGCCGCACCAGCATCAGGGTTGGCCACTTCCCACGACGTGCACCATGGGAGAGAATAGTTCTTTGCACCATCTCCCTTAAAGAGGAGATAAGTCTGAGAGTGATACATGTATCCACCAGCCTCACCAATCAAAGACTGGTAATCCCTGACGTTTAGAGTGTCCGAGACTACATATGCACCGGCCGGGAAATACACAGACTTGAGAGACAGCATCAGCGCAGCTTGGATAGCCTTTGTATCGTCATGCACCCCGTCGCCCTTCGCTCCGAAGTCTTTGACGTTCACCACGTCTGCGAACCGCTCGCCAAGCGTTCTCAGCTCAGTCGAGCCCTTTGCCTTGACGAACCTGTTTGAGATGTCCTGCCCGTGGTGCCCAGGATCGCCGTAGCCGCCGACGGCAAAGAACCCGTCAAACGGATACTTCTCCACGTCGTCGAGCGTGTCGACCACGTGCGGAATGTCCCACGAGTAGATGAAAATGTTCTGCTTGATCTCTTCGCATATCTGAGCGAACTTCTTCGCTTCTTCGGCAGATTTTGCCGCGGATTTCGCTGCATTGAAAAGATTGTCAAGAAACTCGCTGACAGTAAGATTTGATGTAGGCGGGAGAGAAATAGTACGTCCAATCAACTCAACTAACTGCTGAATCTGCACGACAATTCGATCAAGAGATTCGTTGATAATCTCCGGCGGGAAACGTGAGAAGTTGGTCAGTTGCATATTCTGCGTGTAAGCAACAGCCGACCCAATCACGACAACTTGTCCCGAAGAGATCGGAGAGTTCAGAACGACAGTGCCACCAGGCACCGCGTCCTGATCTGCATTCATCTTTACCGAGTAATCTCTTCCATAGACCAACGCCGTTGACGACACATTCGGATCGGTCGACGCGGCAACGAAAACATCTGTCGGATCAAAGATTTTGAAGCCAAAAGGAAGGTTTGTCGCCCCCTCTGCCGTGAACGGCCCAGCCAGTCTTTTCACATACTCAATCATAGAAAAAGGCCCCCATATGATGGGAGCCAGTTTCGTGCGAAAAGAACGGCACACGCGCACTACTTGTTCGGACCGTCGACCATCTTCGGGGCGCGGCTGGGCTCGAGCTTATCAAGGCCCCACCAGTATTCCTGGCCTGCCGTCTTCATCGCCCACGCTTCCATCCTCGCCGTGTAGCCTGGGGAACAGAAGTCCATGAGGTCGTTGTAAACCGCACGGTCAAAGACAGCCTTCGTGTACCAGAGGTTCACAAAAGGCATGTGTCCTCGCGCAAGCTTGAGCGCCTTCGCTTCCGCATAGCTTTCTTTGTCATACACCCCCTCGTTCCACGCAGCCTTGGCGACGTCCCAGGTGTCGAGCATCGTGCCGGCAACGGGGCCGAGGAACTTCAGGAAGTTCGGAGAGCCGTAGGCGTTTTTGCCGTCTACGCCTGCAAGGATCATGTCCGCAAGGAACGAAAGGCCGCCGCCCGTCGTCAACGCCTGCGCCCAGAAGTCTGTGTTGCTAAGGCTCATGTCTTGCACGTCCTTGCCCGCGATCAGTTCTTTCAGTTGAACCGAGATCGCGGCAGAGATCGTCGAACCGACAATGACGGCGGCGGCATACTTTGCTGCGCTGGCATTCCCGCGAGTCTGCACAAGATCCTTCCCTCGCTCGAGGTGCCTCAGCACAAAGCCGATCGGGAAACTCTTGAAGAGCAGAACCGAGCGCATGACCTCGCCGCCGAAGGTGCCGCGCCCGCCCGCGATGTTGGAAAGGGCTCTTGTCCTCAGATCGGGAGCAAGCGAAGCAAGACCGGACTCATCGCGCAGGAACGCTACGTAGGTCGATACCGCGTGATCGACGTCTCTCTGCGTGAACGGATTGTCGATCTGCGGGTCGAGGCTATCCGGGTCGGGGTTGATGCCGTTCAGCACATCGAGGTCGACCTCTCGGATGTCCTGTCTCGTGAGGACGCGCGCGCCATTGTGTGCCTTATACGGCTTGGCGGCCTGCCACAGCTTCCAATCACGTTCAGTAACGCCGAGGCGTTCCAACTGTCGCTTTTGGAACGGCTCCAACGCGTCCCAGTTCCAGTTCTTTACCTGCGACATGACACCCATCATGTTAATCATGGACGCCTGCCTGACGCCGTTGGTCCACTGATCGAGCAGGGAGAACTTCATCATCGCGTTGGCAAGCATGCCCGTCCAACCCTGTCCGACATTGTTCTGCCCGAAGCGATCGAGATTCGACGCAAGCGCGTCGGCCATCAGGCCCGCGCGGCGCGCGATGTCTTTGGACTCGCCGCCCCACGCCTGGCAGAGGTTTGCCGTCGCCCTCAGCATAGGAACCTTGTGCAACCCAGAGGCGACAAAGTACGTTGCAATGTCGGGCAAAGAGTTGATGAAAGTACTCTGCAGCTTGCCGACGACCTCGAGGTTTCGAGCGCCGCCCCAGAGACTGGCGACGAACTGCCTGTCGGGGCGGACCGACGACGCCTCACCGTTCAGGACCGACCAGGCCGAGTCGTAGTAATCCTTCGACAGACCGATTCGCTTTGCCTTGAGCGGCGCAAGGACACCCTGCATTTTGCCGTTCATCTGGTCCGCTTCGGCCTGACACATGCGCTTGATGCCCTGGTTCATGTTGTTGGGGTTCGGCCCCATCATCTCTAGCAGCGCGGCATCCTTTGCCGTGCGGCGAAGAGAGCCGAGCATATTGCCAAAGAAGGGGCCATGACCGAACATCTCCTGATACTCGATGAACGCCTCGGCGTCCTTGAAGTGGATCGACCTGTGCAGATCACCACGGTTAGCCCTGCTAGCGCCGCCGCCAAAGCCCTCACCGGCCACAGACGAAAGCTCAAAGTTTTCCGCGCCGTTCTGGACAATCGTGTCATACGCCTTCAGAAGCATTCGCACGATGTCCTCATCTGTCATCTGCTCGCCATTGAGATCGACGTAGCGACTCTTGTCGATGCGCTCAAAGACATACGCCACCCACGCCCGTTGATTGTCGCCGTATGGGTTCACGCCGTTTGCCGTGTAGCCAAATTCATGTTGGAAGCGTTGAAAGGCAGAGTCACCCTTGAGGATCTCTGCGGCCTGTCTCATGCGCGCATCGTCGTGTGTCTGCGGCACGTAGTGCTCGAGCTTGCCCAGATTGCCGCCGGCGGCATTGAATCGGTCGACGGCGGAATCTGACATCGACACCCAGACACCGGCAACCTCCTTGGCCATCTCGGAACCCGTATCCTGACCGTAGACCTCTCGCACAACGTCACGAGCAAAGTTCTTGTCTTCCATCAGGCCGAGGATGCCTTTCTGCTTTCCTTCCAGAGCCACCAGAAAGTCAGACGCCACTTCCGACTGAGTCGCCTGCACATAGCGATCGACCTCCTGCAGGACCTGCATACCCGCCGAGTAGCCGTGGTAGCCACGCTTGCGTGCAGTGGCCATGCTCTTCTCAACGCGGGCCTGCGCGAGCACAGTTAAGCGAGCACGCTGTTTGATCTTCAACGCCTCTGCCATCATCGCCTCTTGGACTTCCTTGACAGCCATATCTACTCGCGCCTGTTTAGACATAGCATCCCAAGCCACCGGATCCTTAAGACGAAGCGCCGCCATTCTCGCCCGCACCTGTGCCAACAAATCTGATGCTTCTGTTGGCGTAATCTTTTTCCCGAGAGAAAGTTGTACGCGTTCGACGCACTCTTTGCGCATCTGCTTTTTACGAAAGTCCGTCATTTTTAAATCCCATTGTTTACCAAGGCACACGCGACGGCGGTAGCAACACCATCAATCGCAATCTTCTCAAGCTCAGCCGCTCGAGCATCTTCACGAGCGATCAGCTCGGCAGCGCTAATCGCGGCAGGGTTTCCGTTTTCGTCCACAAGCGGAATCGCCATATCCGGCGAGTCGTCAAGAGCAATCAGGGCCTGACGAGTCAACTGCTTGAGTTCAGCATCGTTTTCGGAGTCACGAATTTTTGCCATGCTCTCTTTCACGATTGCTGAGTCTTTGGCTCGTTTTTCTGCATCAGCAAGGGCTTTAAAAGTCTTGACATTACCAAGATCCTGACCGATACTTTTATCAAGAGATGCGGTAGTTTCTACTGAAGGCGAGAGTGGGTGCCAGACATCCTTTGAGGTGTGGCCACGGTCGTGAGCCTGACGATCAGCTATCGTAGCTCCTGAATCCCTGTTGCTGCCGACTGAAGTCGCGGGTGGATGCCAGTCCTGAGGTTGCCCTTTGTGTAACGAGAGGAGGCCACGGTCGTGAGTCTGACGATCAAGCAACAGGGTTTCTTTTTCTATAGGTTGCTTGCTATAGAACACTGACCCAACACGATAAACCCCCGCCACCTTCTGAAACTCAACCTGAATTACAGCACGGGTCAGTCGCCCTTTCTCATCAACAACAATAGGACGAACAATGCGCAAACTGTCAGCCTTCGTTCCTTTGGACACCCACGCCCAATTCCTCACAACATCGTAAAGTGCGTGTTCAACATTTGAATAACCAGCCTGTTGAAGCTCCTTCTCGTGCTTGCGAATGTGGTCGCCGTTAAGCGTACCTTCCTGCAGTCGTACCGGGAGCGGCAAAACACCATCAACCCCCTCGGGCATCACCATAAGATCGGGCTTCCCATCGAGGCCAAAAACGCGATGAACTTTATCTCCATCACGCCCAACTTCAACTAACTTGAAAGGCTTCGGAGCTGAAATAGGAGCCATACCTTCCTTGCGCATCGCATAGTCAATGGCATCTCGCAAAGCTTGCCCACGCCGTTCGGCCTCAAACTGAACAGCTCCTGCAAGGCTATCCGTCTTGATGAATTGCCCCTCGTCGATTTCAACCCCTGTTCGGTGTGAGAAGTCTCGCATCACATCAAGCTGAGAGAGCGTCGTTACGTCGCCAAACATCGAGGTGCCGCCAGACGCAGCGTCGGCCTCGGCCATCGCGCGGTTCTTCCGGATCAAGACTGCGCTGGACGAGATGTCATCCACAATCCGCTTGTAACCTCCGCCCTCCTTGTCGACCTTCGCAAAGTAGTCGAGGTAGGCCTGCGCCATCGGAGACCGTGTAGTCGTCTTCTGAGCGGCAAGCTCTGACACGGACAGCTTCTGTCCGTTTGCACGTGTGGAAACGAACTCATTGAGCACCTCAGCCATGGCGGTACGAACGTCAAGGTCGCCAGTGCCATCAAGATCGAGTAACTTAGGCGCGAGCGCTCGATAGGCGCGCAACATGGTCGACACTCCGGCTGGAGCCTTGCCTGCATCCAGAAGCCCTGTCAAGCCAGGTGTCTTGTACACAGACTGAAAAATCGCAGCGTCCAAACGCGCATTTGCTTCTGCCGTTGGAACGCCGTTGACGACCAACCGATTGCGCTCAGATGCGGGCATGAGCTGCACGAACTGAGAGATCGTATCGAGAGAAACGTTTCCGTCCTCTGTGAACTTGAGCGATGCCAGGTCGATGCGTTGCGCATCATTGATTGCCTGTTCGACCATGCTCATCTCGGCAGTCGTACGGGTGTTTGTCCTATCGGCAATGTCGACGGGTAGCTTTTCCTTGTCGACCACGCGCACAAGGATCGGCTTCTGCATCTCCGCAATGACATCAGGATCCACGCCATGTCGTGCCGCGTCCAGCATTAGCTCTTTCTTGTACGTATCTGCCGTGCCAAGGTCATACGCGTGATTGAGCGCCGTCACGCGCCCATTACCAGCAATAGCATATGCCGCGTCCACGCCCTCGACTCCGTACAGGTTGTTCGGCTGACCGTTGATGTCGTTGGACGTGATGACCATGTCGGCATCCACCACGACGTACTGACTGTCGTAGCGCGCTCCAGTGCTGTCCACAAGCGTCACAGCAGTGCCGCGTTGAATGTCGGGGATATCCGCCCAATCCGTCACAACAGGCGCGCCGTCTGACAGGCTGTTGCTAATCGAGACGCGAAGATAGTCAGGGTGCGCGGCAATCTCTCGCATCTGCGCCACGCTTTCCTTCGAGGAGCGATCGCGGTTCTGCAGAATCGCGCCGTCACGCTTTGACTGCGCGGCCAACTTCGCCAGAGACTTCTCGCGAATCTCCTGAATCACCTCAGGATCCACGGCCTTCTCGCTCACACGGACGGTCTTGCCGGAGTCGATCTGTTCGCGCGCGGTCGCCTCTGCCCGGTGAGCCTCACGCACCTGCTCAACGTTGTTGTGGTCGACAGGGAGGTTTGCCTCTGCGGCAATCTGCGTCGCGCGGTAGCGTGCAGCGTCCTCGACGTCCACATCCGTCAATCCGGGCGCGTCGACCCCCGGAGCCTGTGCGGCCTGCGCCGACCTCGAGCCTCGAGCCCTCCACGAGACGCCGCCCGACATGGGGCCCATGAGGCCGCCGACAAGGGCATTGACGCCCATGCCGACAGGATCGGTCGGGTCGTACTTGAGCGCGAGCTTAGAGTAGTCCGCGTTCTCGAGGATCGCCTTGATCGCGCCCATCTCGTTGTACGACGTGAAAGCACCAAGCCCCGCGCCCGTGAGCACTTTCGCCTTGATGCTTCGTCCGAACGCGCCAGGCACGCCACCCCAGAAGGCGTTCATTGCCGCCGACGTCATGCCCGCCTTTCGCGCAGTCTCTTCGTCTACGCCCTCGTCCTTGAGCTTCTGCGCCTCTGCAATACCGACCGAAGCGCCGAAGACGACGGGCGTCACGGCGAGCGACGCGGGACCCGTAGCCGTGCCAACGGCGGCGGCCATGCCGTACTTCGTCAAGCCGTTGGAAACGCCGTAGAGGACCTGCGCAGCCATGCTCGTCTTGTCGGGATCGGGCGTGTACTCGTCACGCACGAGGCGGCGGTTCTCGGCAGCCGTCGCGTCAAGCCACGCGCGGTACTCATCGTCGCCAAAGCCCGCAGACGAAACGACACCCTTCAGCGCAGACTGGTTTTCAAGGTAGGCTGCGTATGCGCCCTGCCAGATGGCGTCGCCCATACCTGTGTACCAGCTCGGCTCCTGTTCCACAGGCTCAACCGTCACCTGCGGAACGGGCGATGTGACCGGAGCGGTCGGGAGCTCCTCCGAATACTCTCTCAGAAAAATCATTTTGCAAAGCTCACAACGCGAATGGTGAAGGGAGAGCCGTCGGCCTGAATGAGCTTCTGACCATTGGCCATGATGACATCAAAGTCGTTGTCGACACCGGTCGTCGACAACCTCAGACGTGCGGCTGGCAGGATCTTGGCAACCTCCTGCCCCGTCAACGGCGTGCCGTCCGGGAGCTTTGCCACGACGCCCTTGAGGCGCTCGAAATTGCGGACATTGCTTCGCACAGCACTCTCCAGATCACTCAGACGAACGCCGCCCTTGAGCGCGACCTTGTAGCCGTTGTGCTCCTGAATGTCTCCGACGATTTCCACCATCGCCTGCGTCATTGCTTCTCCAGAACTCGTTCCGTTCATGACCTTCCCAGCCGCCACCGCTGTGATTGAATCGACCACTTTTTCGCGCACTACGGGATTGTCAATAAGACCATTCAATGCCTCGACCTTGAGCGGAATACCTGTGCTAGGCGAAGTCACAATGCCGACCTTCGTCTGCTTTTCGGCAATACCCGATTTTCCAAGGAAGTAGTTTTCTGGAACGCCATTGGCACGCATTGATGGATCAGCAGAAAGCAAAAATCCCGTTGCATATTCGTTACCTAATTGGCGCATCACAATGCCCACACCTGCCTCACCAGCGGCGTCAGCAATCTGCCCCAAAAAGGCAGCCTTGTCTCTCGCCCCCAAACCGTCAATCTTCGTTTTGAGTCGAGACACCTCCTCGGAACTGAAGATCCTTGCTTTCGTCCCATAATCTGTTGCCATAGAGTCAGCATTCTGAGCACGCTTCGTCACTTGGCCAACGATCGAATTGAGGTCATCAAAATCAATCCCCTTGGTGTCATAGTCACCGGTGGATATCGCATACGCAATCGGATCGTTCTTTCTCGACTTCGTGATTTCGTCTCTAGCTTTAATAAGGGCGTCGCGACGCCTTACCTGGCCAGCATAGTCATCGCTACCGCGGACAGGAGCCGAAGCTTCAATGACAGCATTCATTGCATCGACAGGCATCTTGCGAAATCCATGCATAGCAGCAACTGTCTCGGCGGTCGACTCATAGAGGTCATAGCGACGCTTACCTTCGGGTTCCCCATACGCCTCAACATACTGCTCTAGACTCAACATATCTGCATCCACTCCAGTCTCACCAATAAGCGCAAGACTGTTCTTCTCGCGGAGCGCAAGATCTTGACGCCACTCGGATTGAGCCTCCTTTTGCTTCGTCCAGACCGACGTGAAGAGCTCTGCACGACGAGCTCGAGAAAGGCCATCAATAAGCGGGAGACCAGTCTTTTCCGAATTAATTGCCCGCCATAGCTCATCCTTGTCTCCAGTAAGAGGATGCTTGGCCGCCAACTCAACTGCGAGCAACCCTTTTGACTGACGCCAAAGAGAGTCGTCAAGCTTTCGACGGATGTCCGCACTCATTGAATCTTCTGGAGCTGACCTCAACGCCTCAAAAGCACTTACAGGATCATCCTGAGCCCACGCCGAAAAGCGATTTGCCTGCAGCTGATCCATGTGCGCACGCTTCTGGTTTGCCAAGGTCTCGGCGTCCCAGCCCATCAGTTGAGCCTGGTAGTCGAGCTCCATGTCGACAGAGGCCGACGACTTCGCGAGATAATTGGGATCCGCATAGTGATTCGCAGCGTCCGCCTGCAAAGCCTCGACCTTGGACGAGGACGACTGCATCTGGTAGTGCCTCGTCTGGCTTGCGTTCCATCGCTGAGCCTGACTTTGAGCAGACTGCATGCGGTCATAGACACGGGACTGTACAGCCTCACGTGCTTGCGGAGACAACTTGCCGACAATCGCGTTGACGTCACGAGTCATCGCCTCCATTGCGGGCTGGTAATCATCCATTGCATTGCGGCCCATCTTTGTGAGATAGCCGGTCTCTGGATTGTTGAGATGCGCGTCGATCGCACTCATCACCTCGCGCTCGGCGTCGTCGCTTTCGGCCTTGATGATACGGGCGCGCTGAACGTCTAGCGCCTTGACCGCAGAGCTGGCCCACTCCTGCACAGGCATGAGCGCCTTCTTCATAACGGCGTCATAGTCCGTGCGATCCTGAGGCACGCTGATAGGCGAGAACCCAGAGTTACCCGAGTCCCGCACCTGAGGCAGGCCGCCCTGAAAAGTCGGAACCATTGGCATTTAGTACCCTCCGATCATCGTCTTCTTGTAGCTGGACGCAATGTCCGGGTAGTTCCATCCACCACTGCTTTTGCTCGTGTCAAACATCCCGGAAGCATTCATGAGCATGTAGTTACTGGCCACTTGAGATGCGCCACCCAACAGTGTCGTACCGAACTTGTCCCACTTGTTGACCTTCTGAGCCTCGGACTGAAGCGCCTGAGCTTCGTAGCTGACGCCCTTCCATCGATAGCCCCACGCCTCAGCAAGTGCGTTCGACTTAATCTGATTGACGTCCATCTCCTTGACGATGTCAGTGGACGCTTGCATTTCGGCAGCGCTACCTTCGCCGACTGCGATGCCGTTGGCAGCAAGAGCCGCGCGCTGAGCAGACTTGACCTGCCCAGCAGCCATCGTTTTTGACACAATCGCCTTCTCGGACGCACGCAAAGTTGCTTGATACTGGCGCTCCATCATCTGTGCATTGATGCGTGCGATATTGGCCTGAGCCTGCGCGGCCGCATTCGAATGTTTGGAAATCCCGAATGACCCTAGCGCTGTAATGGTGTTTGCGATGCCCTGCGCGATGAGCATCCCGTATCCGAATTGAGCCGAGTTTGTAGCCATAGAAAAACCCTCTAAAGTGCTTACACCTTAGAGGGTTGAAGCGGCTACACGCGCACGATCAAGACAGCTCAAGAACCGTTGTCATACTGACGATCCGCAGAGGAAGCGGATACTTCTGTCTGACACAAACCTGCCCGCCCTGCGACCATTGCGGCTGGATTTGGAATCCGACTTCGTCAGTAATCGGATCAGGTGCACTGCCGGCAAACTCTGTCGATCGTGCAGGGTATTCAACAAGCTTATCGAACGACGGCCCCGCTTGAGTGCCGGATGAATTGACCACGCGAAAGAAGACCTCGCGGACGTTCTTCTTGTGCCCGGAACCGTAAGAGCCATCCTGGAGCGCCATCGCGACGGGTAGCGTCTTCATGTCTGCTGCATAGGGCAAGCCAACATGTACGACGCCCGCAGGATAATCCAACACGATCTTCCCATCCTTGACCACTTGAAGCGGCTCAACAGCTCCATCGGCCAGAATGCTCACAGTTTGTCCCTCGAGCCACGTCAACCCTGTGATTTCAGTCTTCGGCTCGCCTCTGTACGTCCCCGCACAATCAAGCTGTAACCATTCCTTTAGCTCAGTGTATTGGCGCTCATTCATGCGCTCGACAAAACGCACATCCGCGCCGTTGAACTGTCGAAGGACTTCGACATATACGATGTCTTCATCACCCTCTGCGACCACGCAGACGGACTCGATCCATCCAGCCGTCTCTACCGTTGAGAATCCGCCAACCTGCTGTTCTGGAACGTACGTCATCGCGATGAGTTTGCCAGACGATGAGGCTGCCCACACGACAGGAAACGGCGCTTTGCTGTACGCAAGATCAACGACATTTTGATTGTCGAATAGGTGAGGTGCTCGAAGGCAGACATCACCTGAGATGTACCCGCCTGCTTCGTAGTTGTAGCCCAGCTCTCTCAGATGACCGCCGCGGCCGGCACCGTAGATCATGCTTGAGCCGATTACGAGTGGTTGGACGTTTGACGACCCAACGTATGACTGCGGTCGAACGGACATGGACTCAGGTGTAATGGCATCAGAGTTCAGAGGCGACACGCGCCATTCTGCAGCCCCAGTGAGGAGCATGAGCTGTGCAAGCGGAACGATGTGAAGGATCCTGTTCGCCTCACGCGCAGCCACGCGAACAGCAATGCGGTCATCTGTCTGAGACGGAAGAGAAAAGGACATATCAGCCTCAGTCCCAGGACGCGTAGCCCACAGATTATTCGGACGATTTATCGTGCCGCCGAACCACCGGCGTTGCTCAAAATAGGAAACCGCCCCCGGATAGTCTTTGTCCTTGAATGCATCGTCATATCTCGGAGGCGTAATGGACGCATCAGGCGTGATGTTTTCATCAATGATCGTGGTTCGATCAGTCTGGCCGACATACGCCCAAACGCCACCTTGATCACGGTAGACGCGGTAGAGTCCTGCTCCGCTCACGGCATTCCAGGTAATGGTGTTGTACGATCCATCTCCGTACGGGTTGCAATCGAGCGTTACGAACTCCGAACGCTCGGACTCCTGAGTGCCGTCTTCCAGCAAGGCCGTAACCGCATAAGTCCTCTTGTAATCAGTTGGATTCGTCACGTCCTTGTTGATCGTCTGTTCTGCAGACAACCCCGTCGGCGTTGCCAATGACGAGCCGAACTTAATGTCAACAAGACGCCAATCTGTCGCGCCATAGCGTCGAAGTTCCTTCGGCGGATAGTTCGGATGAACAAGCGTCATCACGTCAGCCGATTGGACGTAATGGATATCAAAGAGATCTGCCTCAAGGTACGGCGTCGAGATCTCGTAGGGCTTTCCTTCGTTAGAGATAACGGTCTTCCCTTGCGTGTGGAAGCGCACATACTTCTCGCCGAACTCGAGCACCATGGTCTGAGTGATCGAGAAGTTGAACGGAATGAGCCTAGCTTTCTTGCCGGCATGCTTTGTGTGATTGACATACTTGAAGCCCGGCCGCGTCACAATCGGTCCCTGCGGCTCGATCAGGAAGTTCTTGCACAGCGCCATGCCGGTCTGGTACTTGCCGTCATCGATGCGGGCGAACATCGAGGGAGAGACCTCTCCGCCGTTGAAGGCGCGTTGATATTGTCGAATTGCCATCAGATTACCCTCGCACGCAAGCCAGACGGCAACGGCCACTCATCGCGACGACGATGAACAGACATCTTCGAATCAACCGTTTTGGCTCGAGAAAGCGCAGCCTCATACTGCTGCAGGAGACGAACAGCCGCGTCGCTCGAACTATCCGAGCGCTTGACGGGGCCGACGAGAAAGGATGCAAGAAGGATCACCAGAGCCTGCACAAAGTAGGTCGGAAAGACCGTTGCCGTGTCTACATAGGAGACATATGTCAGCACGACATTTGTCGCATTCGTGAAGACTGCACGGCCCGAGTTCGACTCATAGAGCTCGACCTCAAAGTCAAGCGGCAACCCTTCCTTGCCGACTTCAGATACGCGAAGCAGACGCACGCAGTCGGACGGCAGGAGATAGCCGTGCTTCCACTCATAGAGATCCTCGTCTACGTTCGAGAGCTCGACGCCTCGTGAGCGCCGAATCGCAAAAGACCAATCGTGCTCCTCGTAGAGTTTGCGAAGAGCAAGCGGATACCACCGAGCGCAGTGGCCGGCCTGAGGCGATCCGTCCGGCGGCGTGATGGATGTCACATCGCCAGAGTCGCCCAGCATTCCTAGCGCAAGGTTGCAGATATCTACAGCAGTTGCCATAAAGAAAAAGCGGGACGTTTTCCGCCCCGCCTCCTGAAAGAGTTTTCAGCTGTTCATGCTTAGGCGGCAGCGCCCGGCAGGAACTCGATGCCCTCGACCTTGTAAGTCGTCGGGACTTCAACAACGTCGCTCAGATAAGCCGTCATCGTGCCGGCCGTGATCGAGGTCGGCGTAGCAACGAGGCGAACATAGCGACGGTGCTTGAGCGGCATCGGAATGACGATGCCACCCTTGGTGTCAGCCACAGCGATTTCACCAGTCTGCAAGGCCGTCGCGAAGGTGCCGTTGTCGTCGGAATCTTCAATGGCGATAGCCAGAGAAGTACCAACAAGCGCCGTCGGGAACTTGCAGACCACATAAAGCGGTCGATCGTTGAGGCCGGTGGTCGGAGCCTTCTGAAGGAAGTCGACCACGCCGGACGTGATCTCGGCCTTCGCATCAGACTTTTCGCAGAAAGCGAGCTTGATGTCCATCATTTCCGTTTCCTCCTTAGAGCGTCAGGACAGCGCCCTTGTTGGACAGAATGTCCGTGCCAAGGCGATGAATCGGAACCCCACGGAACGTCATGCACTTGCGGCCGGCAACCTCGTCCTGAGACAGGAGGACATTGTCCTTGTTAAGGATCTGGCGAGCGAGGAAGCTGCGGGTGTTGTCGTTCATGTAGAAGGCGACACGGCCCTGCTGTTCATCAGGCAGACGTTCAAGAGCGTCGATCATCAGATCAAGCAGGTCAGGACCAGTCGTGTTCTTCTTCGTGAGCTTCGTGGAATCGATGTTGGCGATGCGGACGACACGCTGCGGATCGTACATGGCAACACCAATGTCCCAAGCAAATTCCGTGATTTCCGCGCGGAAGCGCTTGCCATTGGCGTCAAAGGCGTACTGTTCACCCATGTTTTCCACGGAGAGACCGGCGCTCGAGCCGTTCTCCGGATAGAACAGATAGGTGCTGGCAGGATCCCAATTGATGAGAAGGATGTCCGTCTGAGCATTGGCCGTCGTACCCTTGGCATCGATGATTCGATTGGCAAAAGCCTCGTTCGTCGGGGACACGATGTTGAAGATGCCGTTGGGGTCGCGCGTCTCGAGGTTGCTGTCGCCGTAGAGCACCTTCTTGAGGACAGAGCGGGAGAGGCCGCGCATGAAACCTTCATCCGTGCGAAGACGGAAGGCAGCACGCTCATTGGCCTTTCGCGTGTCGAGAAGGGACTTGTCCACCTCGGACCTGGAGCGGACCATGGCGGCAGCGTAGCGAACGTCCGCACCCGTCACGCGCTCAGCATCCCAACCTTCGTTGAATGCACGCACCTGCCCCTCGGGATAGGACGTCACGACCTTGCCGCGGTCACCGAAGCCGTCATTGCCACGCTGGATGACAGCCTGGTCAAAGAAGCCGTTGTAATCTCTGATGGTGTGGATAAGCTGGCGCACCGGCTTATCGCTAGTAAGACCTTCGAAGTCCGCCAGAGTGATCGGATTCGAGTCAGTCACAACATTCGGCATTTACTTGCCTCCTTTCATTGCGTCTTGGTAAAACTGCTCGGCGGTATATCGTCCGTCTTCGGCAGATCCGCCACCGGGGTACTTCGCCTCGCCAAAGTGCTTGCCGATTCGAGCCAGGAAACGAAGAGCGCCCGGATGGTTCCCCATCGGAGAGCTGAGAAACTCCTGGATATCTTCATCGATCTTGCCGTCGGCATTACGAGCGAAAGTGTCACGCAGGCGAGCGATGTCGGAGAGAGACTGAGTAAGCTTCTGGCCACCGAACTCCTTGTCGGCTTTCGACTGTTCCATCCACTCACTCGAGATCTCTGCGATTCGTTCGGCTGAGCGCTTCTGAAGCACGGGAGCCATCTTGTCGAGGAACCCTTGCGCCTGATCCTGACTGAGATTGAGCTCCTTCGCCACGCCTTGAAAGGCCGTGCCGACTTCCGCATCGAGCTCGGTACCTTCAGGCATCTTGAAGTCCTCGTACTTCTCGGGAGCACCCTGCTTCTCGCCTTCGCCCTCCTCTTTCTCGGCACCCTCTTCGCCTTCTGCCTGACCTTCAGCACCGGCTTCGCCAGCCTCACCGTTGCCGCCTTCCTGCGGCTCGGCCTGCTGCTTACCCTCGTTGCTTTCGGCAGACGTCAGCAAAGTGCCGGCATTCATGTCTGACTCTTGTGCGGCAGGAGCGGGCGCAGTGCCCTCACCACCGGTCGGAGTCTGTTCAGTCGCTTCCATTCGCTTCGTCCTGCATTAACCTGTAAGCATTCGCATCCACCGACATGATTCGATCAAGGAGCTTCAGCCCGACATTGCGCTGGCCCTCATTGAAGGCCATCACGGCGATGTCACGATCAAAGCTGTTTCGGTAGATGCCCGTGTCGGAAAGGAGCTGCCACAGAACGATGCGTCCGTCGCGCGTGGCCAGTACGGCCTTCAGCGCATTGGCGATCTTCTGCAGCCTTATCCTCTCCTCTTCTCGAGCCTCGACCTCCTCCCTGCGGAAGGGATCGCGCTCAGGTGTCATGATGTCAGTCGTCATACTTCACACGCGCACTTACTGCTGCGCCATTGCCGCGAGTCCCCTGACGGCCTTGCCGGCCATCGTGGAATCGTCAGACGGAACACGGCCGAGCTTCGCAAGGGCGTCAGCAGACTGCTGCATCTGTTCGGCCTGCGCCTGCTGTTGCTGGGCCTGCTGTTGCTGTTCAATCGCCGCCTGCGCCTCATCGGTTGGAACGACGACGGACGGAGCAACAGAGAAGTAGTCCGCATACTCGTCAACGAGATTGAACGCATTGAGCTTCTGCAGGATGTTCGGATTGACCTGAGCTGCCTGCATGACGCGACTCACGAACTGGTCGAGGCTGTTGGCACGGATCGCGCGTTGAGAGCGCGCCAGCATGGACGTGTACTCGACCGACAGCTTCTGCCCTCGGAGCTCTTCAGGAGGCGGCGGAAGCTGGCCCTGACGCGCGAGGATGTCAAAGCATCGCTCGATGAGCGGACGCAAGACCTCCTCGTTGAGACGAGAGAGCACGGGCCCGAGCATCATCAGCTTTTCCTCGTGACGCTCGGCCACTTCGGTAGCCGTCATCTGCCCGTGACCGGCATTCGCGATCATCATGAATAGGTCAACGTTGAAGGCCGAATTGATGCGACTGCGAACGTCGGCAATGTCTTCGCGCAGGTCTCCGAGCGGCAGGTTCACCGCGAAAGCAGGCTGCACCTGATTGCCCGCCCCCGGGTTGTCAATGTAGCTTCGTCCGCCAGGCAGGAAGTCGACCTCGTTGTCTCGAGCGTCTGCCGGCATGATGAGCGGCGGATTAACCATGTAGTCGACCGCATTGCCCTTCTGCACCTGATGGTGATTGAGTTGAAGCGCGTCGCCGATTGCCATCATGCCCGGCGCTTCCTCCGAGTAGACGTCAGAGGCCGATGCGCCCCACCTTCCGACGACGGCAGGGAAATCACGGTAGCCAGACTCGTCAAGGACGCCTGATGCATCCTCATCATGATCGACCTGAATGACGACAGACCTCCACGGCATGTTTCGGTTGTCGAGCTTGCTTGGATCGCGGTCGAAGCGTGGCTCTATGGCGTGAATGCAGACGAAGGGCTCATCTACCTTCCCCTCGTCGTAGTTGGTCAGAACTGCGCGAGACACGCGGTCCCGTCCGTAGCGAGAGACGAGCTGCCCCGCCGTCATCGTGAAGCGACGATAGAGCGTGTCGGGGCGGCCTCGGAAGTCACACCCGATGCAATACTCACCGCACACGAGAGGATGCGCCACGAAGCTGTAGACGGGGTCCTCGACGATGACAAAGGCCGCCACGCCGAAGACGCCGACCTCTCGCCATGTGTGCTGCAAGGCCTGATAGATGTTCGTCTGAGTGAAGGCCATCTCCATGATGCGCTGGACATCATCAAGCCAGACCTTCACGGCGTGCGACTCATCGAGATCAGGAGAGCCAGTCGTCAACGAGAACCACTGCGACGACGGGTCCGTCATGCCGGACATTAGACCGGCCTGCAGAATGTTCGCAGCGCGGACCGCCGTCGAGTCATAGATGCGATTCCAGCGGTCCCGCCCCTCGTTCGTCTTTGATTTGGTGTACAGGAAGCGGCCAGACGCAGGCGTGATGTGGCGACTGATCTCGAGCCACTGAGAGACATAGGGCTCACGCTCTACCTTCAGCCGCTCCCACCTGCGAAGGACACGCTCACGCAAGTCCTTATCCTTCATGGCTTACCCCAGTTTTCCGCCAGCACCAAGGTTAAGGTCGCCAACACCGCCCGCCCCCGTGAGAAGCGTCGATCCACCGCTCAAGCCAGAATTCATATTCTGCTCGAGGATAGAACCTACATTTGCAGAGCTACCCTCCTGCTTGCGCTGCTGTTGGCGCTGCTGTGCGGCCTGCTCCTTTGCCTGCTGCTCGGCGCGCTTGGACGCGGCCTCTTGGGCCTTCGCCTGCTTGTTGCTCGAATAGACGGAAGCGGCAGCACCTGCCGCCGCGATGGCACCGCCCGCGATGATTGCACCTGTTACTCCGCCAGACATTGGCTTCTCCTTGACATGAGTTGATCAAATTCGTCCGTAAATTCTTCTTCCGCCTCCTCAAGCGTTTTGGCTTTTGAAGGGAAGGACATCGTGATGTACGTCTCGGCCCGCGCGATGAAGATTTGCGATCTGCCCGGTGCTCCGCGAAGCACGGCATAGCCAACAATCTCTCGGGCATCCTCACCGACCTTGACAATGCAGTCACCAGCAACGGTGACGAGCGTCGGCACCTTGATGACAGCACCACACAGGATTGAGCTGGCCGGCATCTTGACAGTTCGGACGTACATGCCGCCATGAAAGAAGTGCTCGGTAGGAAAGTCATACTGTGGCATCTCTGCAACAGCAGCCCGCATCTTCATCGTCTCGTCGAGATCCTCTGGAGTGCACGCGGGCAGGTCTGTGACTAGCGCCAGCTCACTCATAGCTTTTTCCAAAAGAGAGTGTTCATCGGTGTCGCGACCTTTTCAAAGAGCTGTTCGGCACGCGTCCCCTTTTTCACACCCCAGTAGAAGCCGTAGCACCCGTCTTCCTTGGCGAAGCGCTCTGCAGCCTCAATCAGGGCCCGACCGACGCCACCCTTTCGGTAATCGAGGTCGACCCACAGAGACTCCGACGACGCAAGCCTTTTGGCCTTGAAGTGCGGAATGGTTGTCGTGACGTAGTTGACGAAGCCGACCAGGCGGTCACCGTCAAAAGCGCCGACACTGTGCAGCGTCCCCTTGATCTCAAGCCACAGATACTCTTGATAGTCAGGGTCAGGCTCAAGATCCGGGTACCGAACGTCTTCGCCGTACTCTTTTACGATCTTCGGCCACGCGGGATTTCCCCAAGCCTCTCGGCAGGTGATTCGTCGGATACTTATGGTCATCGGATGCTCCTGTAATGGATACATCCTCCCTCATCAACCTCAACACACGCGCACTCGAATGACCCAAAAAACTGAAGAAGAGCGTCTTATTTGTGAGATCGCCGAAAAGAAACAAAAACTGACCGATTTGCAGTTGGAAAAGGCCAGTGAAGTTCAAAAGCTTTATCTAACAGACGCATATGGTGCCTCTGAACTTCGCTGGTTCTTAGCCATCGTTTCACTTGTTATCGCACTGTGCGCGATTCTTGGAACAAATAAATGGTCTACTGGTTTTCCTCACTATTTCAGAGAGGGGGCGGCGTGGTTCTTCGGCCTCGTTTACTTTTTTTGTGGAGCTTTGCCATTATCCCTTTCTCTATTCTGGGGATTTGAAGCCTTGGCAAAATCTACAAACAAGCTCAAAGACTTACCACTATTAATCCAATATCAGTTGCCGGCATATATTGGTTGGGGTTCCTGCATAGCCTATTTTTTCTTCTTTTATCTATAAGGATCCCTACTTCTGATCTCCTGGCATCGTCGCCCTGCCGGCGGCGTCGGATTGTCGATGTACTCATTCATGCGGACAGCGAAGGTCAAGGCCAGAGCGTCGGCGTTGTCAGGCGACGCCATGCCGCGCTTCTTCATGTCCTCTTTCTTCTCGAGCAAGATCTGATTCGTCGGCGTGTAGCCATACTCGACGCCGGTCAGATCGGTCTCGAGGTCGGCATCCTGAGGCAAGCAGCCGCCCTGCGCAATCCATGCCTTCATGCGTCCCCACATCTCTGCACGGAGGTTCTTGTAGCGCTGCGTGTTGACTGCACCCGCACCGAAGTTGACCGCATTGACGGGATACCCGTTGTGACGAAGCCAGTCGACAGGTGATGCACCGACGCCGCCCGTGTCCACGTTGATGACGATCTTGCGCACGCCCATCTTGCGCAGATGGTTGTAGTGCTCTGCCACCTTCGCGCCGAGGTCATGCCCATCGAGGCCATGGTACTTCTGCTTTGCGATGGAGCGCCCGTCCAAAGCGAAGCGGGTCCAGATAACCGATGCGTCATCGCCAAAGCGCGCCACGTCGACGCCAATGATCGCTACCGTCTGCGCATAGTTGACAACGCCCATCGGGCGGTCCATCGCGGCCTGGACGATGTCACGAGGAATGAACTGCATGCTCGAGCTATTCGGGAACTCTCCTCGGACACGAACGCGGAAGAAGTCAGAGTCCTCGCCATAGTCCGCGAGCCATTCAGCAATCTTTTTCTTGTCCGTCATGGCGGCGTCGCGGCCGTCGACGTGTCGATTATTCCAACGGTGACGGAAGCGATTGAAGCACTCATAGAAGCGCCCGGTCGAGCGCGTCGGGTTCCCGAACGCAAACCAAAAGATCTGCGTCTCGCTGTCAGTCAGAGCGCCTTCCGTGACCTCCCAGATGCAATCAGCAATAGCCGATGCTTCGTCGAAGATCACGATGATGCGGCGCTTCTTGTTATGCAAGCCGGCGAAGCCTTCAGGCTTAGTCTCTGACCACGGGATAGCGTCAGCACGCCATGTCTTATCGTGGCCCGGCTGCTTGCATGCAACGGACATAGCCGACACTGAGAACCAATCCTTGAAGATGCAGAGGTTGTGCCACTTCGCCACTTCTGCGAACGTCTTGGTACGAAGCTGGTTCTCGGTGTTAGCAGTCACGACGATTCGAGTATCCGGGAACGTGCAGAGGCCCCATAGAATGATCCAAGCGACAAGGCCAGACTTGCCAACGCCGTGACCTGCAGCCACCGCGTACTGCATGACGTGCTCCCAAGCCTCGCCAGACTGTAGCTTGTCTCTCATGTCTGTCAGGATTGAGGTCTGCCACTTGTCGGGACCGGCCATGCCCTCGAGGGAATCTTTGCCCCATGGGAAAGCAACCTGCACGAAGCGCAGAGGATCCGAGGAGCACTCAGCGGCCAGATACGTCATGGCCTTGCCGATGCCGGCTTTCGTAGTGAGGTCAAACTTAGGCGTTGTCATTGTCATTTGCGCAGAAGGTCCTGGAGAGTTTCGGAGAGCGTCTGAATGGTCTGGTCCTTGTCGACCTGGTCCTTACCCATGCCAAGGCACTGAGAGAGCGTTTTCAATGCAGTGTTAGCCCCTGTCGCATCCAACTTCTTGTAAACAGTGCACCCTTGTTTATCGAGGACGGGCTCCCCAGTCATCGCGTCGAGCAACGGTACCTTCTGACCGCAAGTCAGAACCATATCTCTCAGCTCACGATAAACAAAAGCCGTATCGACAATCGCCTCTTCCTTTGCCGGCTCGCGAATGGCTGCAATCTCGGCGCGGACCTTATCATTTTTTAGCAATCGAGTAGCGTGCATCGCGGCCGATCTTGGGCTGTATCCAGCCTTGACTGCGGCCTCTGTAGCACTCTTGCACCCTCCCTTAATGTAGGCCTCCACAAAGGCCTGTTGACGTGCATTCAGCATCTACCACCTCCTCACAAACGTTTTCCAACCGGCCACCGACTGACAACGTCGACGGCCTGAGATGTAATCCCTGAGCGTTCTAATCGGCATATCCAACATCAAACTAATCTGTCGATAGGTATAGCCCTGTTCCCTCAACTGACGCGCATGCTCTACGTCAGCGTTCAAATAGCGAGCGTTCACATGATCCTCGCCGATTGCCCGTCCGTTGTCGTTCACAGCTACAGTCATCCGGTGCTCGGAAGTAGCGTGGATATTCGAGCTTGACCTTTCGGATTGCGGCATCGATGATCTTTGCTCGCCTGAGCGAGTTGTCCCACGCGACTCGTCGCGCGTCGGCGGCAGCTCGAACAAGGCAAGCTGACGCCACTGGCGGGAGGAATCCAGAGACTCCGAGTTTTTGTTTTTGGTCATTCATCAGTGTTCCTCTCTCCAAAAGAGATCGATCTCCACGCGGCCGTGGGGACGGTCAGGCTCTCGGACTGCGGGCTCGAGCAGGTGGAAGCACCTGTCATCGATGCGCAGTGCCTGAGCGATGCCGTCGAGTGAAGACTTGAGCGACGCGATCAAGTTGTCCTCGTCGCGCGCCCGTCGGTCAGGCGGGAAGAACGTGCATCGATATCCGATGCTCCCATCCGGCACGGCCCGACGGCCCTCTGCTTTGCTGTATGCGGCGGCAAAAGCGACGCGCCTAGCAGCCGCTACGAGCTTGCGCTTGATGGCCCAGTGGCAGCGCGCATTCGGCGAGAGTCCATGTGCCGGCCACGGTAGGACGACGCGTAGATGCTTTTTTCTCATGGATATTTCCTCATCAGTCATCGAACCAGTCGCCCTCGAAAACCCACGCGACGAGCATCGCGAAAAGCAGGACGATCCCTATAAGGCATTCGATTTCGTCCATTTCCTTCCCTTTACCTATCTGGTTCCCCGTGGGATGATTGACATGCAGGGCCCTGAGAAGTTCTGCTTTGTTCAACCAAACCACGGAGGATTCGTTATGTCCGTCTACGACGACCTAACATTCGCCATCGACAACAGACGTGTTGTCAAATTCACATACGATGGTCACCATCGTGTCGTCGAGCCTTTTCTTCTTGGCGTGACGACTGCAGGCAAGCCCGCACTGCGCGGCTACCAAACAGCAGGTACAAGCAATAGCGGGACAGTGCCCGCATGGCACCTGTTTTCGCTGTCGAAGATTTCCGCCATAGAGGTGACGCAATCCTGTTTCGAAGGCGTAAGGCCGTTTTACAACCCAGCTGATAAAGCCATGTTGCGTATCGACGCTCATGTTTAGCTAGCGCTCCGCAGTCACACGGGCCTGCCGGATAAGCGGGCTCGTTGTGCACTGCGCAGTCGGAGTCGTGGATTACTCCATTCGTCATTTAACAAACTCCTCTTCCCTTTTATCGGTCTCCGTGGAATGATTGATCAGTGCTCCCCAGCACATCCTTTCAACCAAACCACGGAGAAACTCAATGGACGTTGCTAATTTTTTCTTTTCGCTTATCGCTGCATTCACCGGAACCGTCCTGATGTTTGTAGAAATCTGGCGCATCTACATGAAAGGCCCCCGAATAAAGCGCGTGTCGGCCTCTCGCACACATGACGGGAAAACCGGAATTTGTCTTTTGTTTGAACGCGGAGATTTCCCGGTTCGTTTGAAATCCATAACGATCGAAGGAATCAAGCTGGCAAAACCGATTAATTACCGAGGTTCCGACCACGAAATTTCCGAATATCAGGTTCATTTGTGGGCCTCCCCGTCACCGTCCGAATTCAAAGAATCCTTTCCGTTGGATGCCCTACTGGACCGGGACCACGAGACACAATTTCTCATGCTCATTACCGACTCACCTCTTTTGACAGACGCAAGAATCTGCATCAAAACATCAAGGATTTGGTTTTGCATTCGCTCCAACCTGCTCGCCAGCAGGAACTGATTGATTGCAATGAGCGCTACGGCGAGGCACAGGAAGGTGTATGACCAACTGTTGAATAACGGCATCAGAACACCTCCTCAGTTAAGTTCAAGTGCCTTGCGGGCGTTGATGCGGTCGCGGAGGCCGCGACGGAAGTCGGTCGTTTTGATCTCTACGAAGTCCGCGCACTGACGGGTTCGTGAGGCGACCAGATCACCGACATACTGGTCGAACTTGCTCGGCTGACCGTTGGTCTCCTCGATGCCGAGATTTGTCACCAAGACGGTGGGCTTGTCGTTGCGGTATCTGGCATCGAGGATGCGAGCAAGCAGCTTGGCTTCAAAGGAAGACGGATCGGCGGCGATGTCGTCTAGACAAAGAACATCCAGTCGGGCGAGTTCTGCTGTGATCTCGGCTTCGCTCGTCGTCGCCTTCTGGTTCCCGTAAGTCCCCTGGACGGCTCGAACCAAGTCCATCGTTGCAACAAAACGAACGGTCAAACCCTTGGACTCGCGCAAGCTGTTGAGAGCGGCGCAGGCGAGATGGCTTTTGCCGGTCCCCCACGTGCCAGAGATAACAAGCCACGGGGTTTCTCCTTCACGAACAGCCTTAGCCCAATGGCAGATCCGCAGGAAGGCGTTCTGCTGAACGTCATCAAAAGGATCAAAGTCCGAGAGGCTTGCTTTGGCGAAGCGCTGCGGGATGGCGGCGATCTGGGCGAAACGTTCGGCGGCCTTCTCGTCGTAGCGACGCTTGAGCACGCGGCATTCAGCCATACCGATGAGTGCGCCTTCCGTGTACTCGATGCCGTCACGCTCGAACTCAGAGCGCATCTTCTCGATCTCCTGCACAAGTTCCGGATCGACCTCGGTCTTTTGGGTGGTGACGGTGGAGGCCTTCTCTGCGCGGATGCGGCTCACACGCTCGAGGATTTCAGTCAGTGAAGTTAGTTTTTGTTCTGTCATCATGTGTCCTTACGAGTTCCAGATCTTCATTGCTTCTTCTCTGGCTCGTCGTGATTCTTCTGGCGTGTACTCTCTAGGTAGAACCTTTGGTCGTTCACAAACCCCGATGCCGTATTGAGGGTCTGTAGGCTTTCCAAACGGGAAGGTCTGGTTTTGGCTCTGCGGTCTGCTCTTGGCGAACTCTTCTGCTTTCGTCGCCCACGTTCTCCAGGCGGCCAGCCAATTGCTGAACTTGTTGTCCTTCGAGATGTGGAAGTTGACAAACTTGGTGAACTCCGTCTGAGCATTGATGCTCGGATGCTTTGCCTGTGCGTACTCGAGGTATTCAGGCGGGATGGAGTCGTCAGTAGAGAAAGGACAGGAAGTTTTAGGCTTTGCACGTTCTTTCTTCGGCTTTTCGATCTTCTTAACGTCGGCGCTAAGTTGATCGGTTGTTTCCCACGGCGCTTGCGCGGGCAAGCTACCTTGTTCCTCTTCCTTGTTAATTACTTGTTCTATTACTGATTCGGCTGTAGTTTTATACAGGGGTCCCCTGCACTTTCCTACAGGGGGCCCCTGTACTTTCCTACACCCCTCCCCTGTACTTTCATACAGGGGTGCAGTTTCATACAGGGGTGTGGTTTTATTCAGGGGGGTAGTTTCGTTCACGGGTTCCGGAAGGCGATCCAGGTGAAGCGTGAAGTAACGGCGTTGACCGGACTGCTGCTCCGACGAAACGTATCCAAGATCGTGAAGTTTTTTTAGCGTCTTCCTTACCAATCGATCATTTACTCGTGAGACACGAGCGATCGCCTCTGTCGAAGGAAAACAAGCCCCAGAATCAGAGTTCTGAAAGAAAGCCAGAGCCTCGAGTACATCGACTTGCGTACGATCAACCAGGCCTGATGCGCGAATTTTGTACATGGCCTCGTAACTCATTTACGTCGCTCTCCATCCGTTGCAATGCCGTTGCGATTCCGTTGATGCGACTCATGCACCGATAGTATTCTGGCTACATGGGATAGCTCTTGGACATACGCATCGAGCGCGACAAGCACAACGTCTTGGCGCGTCAAGCCAAGGGCCGAAGCAGCAAGGTCGAGCTTTTCAACCATGTCCGCGGGAGCCTTGACGCGAATGTCTACATCGCCTTTTCGCAACTCCGGACGAATGAACATTTACGGCCGCTCCTCAACTTTTGGCGGATAGAGGCGCCACGTTCTCAGATTCGGGAACCTGAATCGCAAATCGTTTTCTCTCGTCGGACTGATGCCGTGCTTTATCCAACCGGCTACCGACGGCTGCTTAACGCCAAAGAGACAAGCGGTCTTGTTCTGGCTACCGATCTCGTTGACTAGTGCTTTAGCAATCGCGGTCGATCGTTGCTGAAGTAGATCCATAGCAGTATGTCGTCCATTTGTTATTAGATAGGCACAACTATACCACAGTTCTAAGCGCAACTATGAGCAAACCCTATAGGATTGACTATTATGAAAACGCTTTCCGAACGAATCACATGGCTCATGCAGACTTACAACCTTTCCCAGACAGACCTGGCAAAGATTGCTAAAGTCAAACAACCATCCGTGGCTGCATGGGTGGCTGGCAAAACTCTGTCATTAAAGGCCGAGGTAGCTTTGGCTATCTGCGAAAAACTGCCTGTAATGTATGAATGGCTCGTTAAGGGAAACGGTGAGCCATTGCCGAAAGGTCAAACAGTCGAACCTATTACCCCTGACGAATCGGACGACGAACGCTTTGTAAAAATCAAGGTTTACAAAATCCGCTGTTCTGCCGGCCCCGGCTATGAGCCGCCCACCTTTGAGGTCGACGAAACAGCTGAAAGCAAGTCCTATCGCCAATCCTGGCTACAGAAACACCAGTTCAATAAAGATAAACTGATGATCTTCACAGTATCCGGCGACAGCATGGAACCGCTACTTTGGGAAGGCGACTCAATCACCGTGAACACATCAGAAAAAGAAGTGCTCAACGGCAAGGTTTATGTCTTTACCTACCGAGGAGAGTGGAGAGTCAAGCGCCTGCGCAAACTTCTCGACGGTGGCCTCTTGGTCATCTCTGAAAATCCATCGTGGAAGGACGAAGAGATTCCAGCAGATCAAACCGATCAAGTTTTCATCATCGGTCGTGTTGTGGACCGCTCCGGTAACGGCGGCTTGTAAACGCGATTCCGGCTCCCAACACCAGACCGCCTATATGGCGGTCTTTTTTTTTGCAACAGGCAATAGTTCGGCCTTTAAAAATATAGGTGCTTCTATTGCATTTCTTGGCATCTCGTAGTATAGTTGCACCTATAGACAGACAGGACAAACCTTCGTGTTTATTCAAATCCTGCCTTTCTACATGTGCAAGCTAGTGCAGTTAGATCAGTGCGACAGAGGTCATGTACGACCCGAGCGGCCTGTCCCGAAAGGACAGGGAGGAGCTGTAGAAACCCAGACCCGCGCCTAGCCCAAGAAAGCCGATCAAAGCACCTTTGCCTGCCCATACCGACAGGGATCCACAACGGGGAGGGTGCTTTGACCAGCTTTCTACACAGTAAGGAGATCTGAATGAACTCGAAGCAATACGAAATGAAGGTTGATCTGGAGCGCGCCCTTGATGGCCTTGTGCGAGGCCGATCCATGAGATGCTCCCATGTCACAGCCATAACGAAGGCGCTTGCGGATGTATGCGATCACATTCACGAAGGCCTCATCTGCGATGCGGATGAGGCCAAGGTTAAGCACCTAATGAAGATGCTGAAAGTCGTTTTTGACGACTTGTTCGAGAAAGAACGCCTTATTGCTCAGCGTCGATCTGAGCTAACGGATCTTTGCCGGACTCAAGCTGCTCAACCTGCCGAGCGACCTCACGACGAAGATCGCTGAGAAGCATCAGGTTGCGAGCAAGAGCGCGACGCGCCGGGACGTAAAGGATCCCCACTCCGCGATCAGACTTGTCCACCTCAATCTTCTCAAGTTCAACCGCGCCGCTCATTACCAGCGACAAGAAATAAAGATCATCTGTAGATAAACAATCTTTCATATTCCCTCCTTTGGGAGTTGGTTAAACAACGTCGAAACTGCTGGGTCCCGACGTCTTTAGCTTACAACCAAAGGAGGGAGCCGATTCAAGCGCTTTTGCCTTTCCTCACTTGACACGCCATTGAGGTGAGAGCGCTTGAACCAGCTTTCATAGGAGATCCAAATGGAAATAGACAAAAAGAGATACCTGAAGCTTTCGACCACCGAAAGGGCCCGCCGGATCAGGGGACGTACAAGTTTATTCGTCGAAGAGCTCCGCGCGTATGCGGTTGCGGAGCCTCCTTATTCAATCAGAACGATTGCAGACACTGTTCGCGCTGGCAATGAACTCGCTCGAATGAAAAAGTCGATCGCCGACGAGATGAACTCCTTTTGTGAGGAAATAGAGGAGCTTAGGAGGCTGACTCTTCGTGACAAGCTAACGAACGCACACCTCTTCCAGGTGGTGTATGACGCGACTTGGAAGCCAGTGTTCGAAGGGCCCACCCCGAACACCTTCTTCAGCGGCAACTACATCCTCACCATAGACGATGAGCACGTCTCCATCGGGAAGAGCGGAGATCCTGAGTTCGAATTCACGCTTTCGAAGGAAGAGCTGCAAGAACTCCGTAAAGCCCTTACACGTGAACCACGCACAAAGGAGATTTGAATGGACAAACGCATCCAAATTCAAAGCGACGACCTCAAACGTCTCGAGAAGCTCTATTTCGAAGACGGCCACGCGAGAACTCTGATTTACCGCATCGACGACATGGCCGACTTGATTTTTGCAAACCGAGCCTTGCGCTGCGACATCCACACCATGCGCTCACTCATTCGCCAGTTCAGCGAAGATGCAAACGCATGGCTGGATCAGGTTTGCGAGATGAGCGGTACGCCCTTAGACGAACGCTATCTGGAGATGATTGAGATCGCCAAGAGCCACAAGGAGGACATCGTCCACCACCTGGGTGATCGTATAAACGTCTGCGTGAATGGGCAAGTCTACCTTGGGACTCTTTTAGCGCCGAACGCCGTGATCGTCAGGCGATACGAGCCGGGAAGTACCCGCTTAATGTCGTCACGTCACGACGAGCCTGACGAAGAGCAATCTCAGCGACCTTCTCAAAAGCGGGCACCTGAACATCCTGCATCTTGATGACGTCGCCAGTCAGATTCCAGAGAGCCTCACAGATCTCTTCCTCTGACGAGGTGCTCGAAATCTTTCCTGACGAAAGAAGTACAGCCCTAGCAACTTTCACGAATGCCGCTTCGGACAGAAGCTCGACACGCTTCCGCTCAGTGACGAGCATTTTGTAAGTGTCATCGTTTTCAAAATTCACTTTTCACCTCCTGGTGTGGGTTAAAGGGATGTCGAACTGGTGTGCCCGACAAACCAATGATCCCACCGGGAGGTGGCCGATTCAAGCGCCTTCAGTCATTAGACAAAACCTAATACCTGAGTGCGCTTGAACCAGCTTCCAAAACCAAGAGATCAACATGCAAAAGATCAAAGACTTCGAGACCTTCGCCGCCGGGTACTTCCTCGGGCTCGGCATCAAGAATCCGACCGCCGAAGACATCTGCCGACTCAGCGTTGATTGCAGAGCGTTCGCCGCTGCGCTCAGCTTCTACATGTTCACAGACCCCTATGTACTGTCGAAAGTGCGCACGCCTGACAAGTACGAGGCGGTCGCGAAGAACATCCGGTGCTTCATAGAGGCACTTCCTTGACGACTTTGAGGGCAAACGGCATGACGCAGATATGTGCCGATCTGGGCGACTAGTCCCAGATTCCAAAGCCAGGGCATCTGCAGGCGAGAGGCTTTTGCGTTCACCCCGGCTCCCTCACCCCACTTTCATCAAAAGGCATTCACGTGCCGCCGGCCATCGAAAGATGGTGTCTCTCCTTCGGCGGCATCTGAATGCTTTTTTTCATTTTTCGGAGGCGTCATGAAGCGCGTCATTTCTTATCTCGAAGAGCTCGCCCGCCGCACCTACTTCGGCACGGACGGCACGGAGCCGGTGCGCTCAGGCTTCATCGGTTCCCTCATCGAGGGCCTCGAAGGACTGATCGGGTTCTTCGGCCTGGTGATCTTGCCGGCCATGGCGGCTGCCACCCTCTACCGCTGGATTTTTGATTAAGGAGAACGATATGGCTTGGAACTACCCCGACGGCTGCGGCCCCGACGACTACGAAAAGTGGTGCGGCCCCGACCCTGACGAAGAAGACGAGGATGAGGACGAAGAAAGTTACGACGAAGATGACGAAGGCGAAGACGAAGGCGAGGTGCTCGAATGAGCTTCTCAGACCCGGTTCGAATCATCGACCACATCCCCCAGAATTTCGACATGAAACGAATTACTCGAAAGCGACCGCTACAGCAGCGCAAGCTCGCAAAGGCTCAGTCGGCGAAAGCTGCTGAGCCTTCTTCTTTTGAACCGCCTTGCGAACAAGTCTCGGCCATTTGGAAGGCAGTCGCCTTCATCGGTTCGTTGGCAATCGTGTTCGCGGCATTGATAACGGGAGGCTGGGAACGATGAAAACCATCAAAGACATCGCAATTGATCTCAACAGCACCGGCGCAATACCGAACATGGCCGACGCCAGAACGTACATGAAGGAGAACTTCCCAAGCGCCGTACTGACGTACTTCTCGGACAACCGCTCAGACAACTGCCTTCTCCGCGTTCTACCCAAGCAGCTCGAGGCATACGACTTTCACCGGTCCTTCCAAATCTCGATCGAGATTCACTCGTGTAGCTTGCGAACGATCGAGCATGCGGCATGGCTCATCTACCACGACTGGCTTGAGATCGCACAGATCAAGAAGCCTGACGACGACTTTACAAACGACGTTCCGTTCTAAGGAGAACATCGAATGACAGCAATCAGCACCGCGGCCATGAGCCGCACCGAATGGCTCAAAGAGCGAACCAAAGGCATCGGCGGCTCTGACGTCGCCACCATCCTCGGGCTCAACCCGTACAAAACTCCCCTGCAACTCTGGGAGGAAAAAACCGGCAGGTCCTCTGGATCCGCGGCCGGTGAATCCGCGTACTGGGGAACGGTCCTCGAGGGCGTCGTCGCAAAGGAGTTCAGCCAGCGCACCGGCATGAAGGTCCAGAAGGTCAACTACATGCTATCGAAGGGTGAAGACGGCTGGATGCTCGGCAACATCGACCGCGCAGTGGTCAACCCCGCGATTGCCGGCCGCGTCTCCGTACTCAAGCCCGAGAAGGTTGAAGAGTGCGGCCGCCTGCTCTCCACCGACATCGGCCTCGAGTGCAAGACTGCGAGCGTCTACATGTCGGAACACTGGGGCGACTCTCAGGAAGCTGAGATCCTCGCCGGAAAGATAGTGACGGAACACAAGATCCCGCTCTACTACGAGACGCAGATTCAGTGGTACATGGCCGTCACCGGCATCGAGACCTTTTATGTTGCCGTCCTCATCGGCGGCCAGGACTTCCGCATGTACGAGGTCAAGCGCGATCAAGACGTCATCGACGCCATCGTCTCCAAGTGCCGTGACTTCTGGGAAAACCACGTGCTCAAGGACGTCCCGCCGGCACCCATCAACGTCGACGACATCAAGAAGCTCTACGCAAAAGACTCCGGCGAGATGACCGAAGCCACAAACGAAGAAGCCACAGACATCGGCGAACTCCGAAACCTCAAGGAGCAGATCAAGTCCCTGAAGGAACAGGAAGAAGCCGTTGCCTCCCGTCTGATCATGGCCATCGGCGAGAAGACGGGCCTCACGCTCGGCGGTAAAAAAGCCGTCACCTACAAAGCGATGAACACCACGCGCTTCTCTTCGACTGACTTCAAGAAAGAACACCCGGACCTTTATCAGGACTACGCAAAGACCACCAGCACCCGCGTTCTCCGACTCGCTTAATTCATAAGGAACAAACACTATGTCTACTACCGACGCTCTCAAACAACAGATCGCTCCCGCTCAGCAGCAGACCGCTGTAGCAGCTCCAAACCGCCCGGTAACGCTCATCGACGTCGTCCGCTCCACGAAGTTCCAGAAGCAGATGTCTCTTGCCATGCCGAAGAGCATGACGCCCGACCGTCTGACTCGCATCGTCATGACCGAATGCCGCAAGACCCCGGCGCTCCTCAAGTGCGCTCCGGAAAGCTTCTACGGTGCCGTCCTTCAGTGTGCGGCCCTCGGCCTCGAACCGGGCTCCGCTCTCGGGCATTGCTACCTGCTGCCCTTCGGTAACGGCAAGGACCGCTCCGGCCGCCCGAACGCTCAGCTCATCATCGGCTATCGCGGCATGATCGACCTCGCCCGACGCTCCGGCCAGATCATCAGCTTGCAGGCCTGGACGGTGCACGCACAGGACACCTTCAACTACCAGCTCGGCCTCGAGCCTGACATTCAGCACGTCCCGGCATCGACCGCCGACCGCGGCCCTGTCACTCACGTCTATGCAGTCGCCAAGCTCAAGGGAGGCGGCATCCAGTTTGAAGTGATGAGCCGCGCAGAGATCGAGAAAGTGCGCTCCACGTCAAAGGCCGGCAACTCCGGCCCGTGGGCAAGTCACTGGGATGAAATGGCGAAGAAAGGCCTCGCTCTCGACACTCGCATCCCGACCCCCACCGGTTGGACGACGATGGAAGATCTCCAGAAGGGCGACAAGGTGTTCGACAAGGACGGCAAGGTGACGACCGTCACCGCCGTCTCCGAGGTCAAGCACCTGCCGTGCTTCCGCGTCACCTTCTCGAACGGTTCTTCCGTTGTCTGCGACGACGAGCATCGCTGGCTTGCTCGAAAGGGCGGTGCCAACGCATGGCGTCAGCCGTACCGTGAGATGACGGTGAATGAGATGTACGAAGCGAAGGAAGACGGCTTGTCCGTGACGATCCCGGTGCAGGGTGCGCTGGAGCTCCCGGAAGCCGACCTCCCGCTCGATCCGTACATCCTCGGCTACTGGCTCGGCGACGGCACCTCTCGAGGCGCGCAATTCACCTGCTCAAAGGAAGATCTCCCTCATGTGATGGCAATGATTGAAAACGCCGGCTTCAACGTAGGCACCATCCGGACCGACAACAAGTCCCAGGGAGTCACGGTTGGAGCGATCAACGGTATGCGTCAGAAGCTCATCGACCTGAATCTTCTTTCGAACAAGCACGTCCCCGACGTGTACATGCGCGCCTCTATCGAACAGCGAAAGGCCTTGCTTGCCGGTCTGCTCGACTCCGACGGTCATTGCGAGAAGGAGCGAGGACGAGCTAGCTTCTGCACGGCCAACCCCGTCCTGAGAGATTCCGTGTTTGAACTTGTCTGCTCCCTCGGCGAATCGCCCAGCAAGCGCGACTTCTTGGCCGTTCTGCATGAGCACGGAGAAACCAAGAAGTTCCCCGCGTCGCAGCTCGAATGGACTCCGTCGTTCAACCCGTTCCGCCTGGCCAGAAAGGCCGCAAACTACCGCGGTCGAAAGATCAGCAAGTACCTGGGGATCAAATCCATCGAAAGGATCGAAAGCGTCCCGACGAAGTGCATCGCCGTCGACAGTCCGTCCAGAACCTACCTCTGCGGCGACAACATGGCGATCACCCATAACACCGTCATCCGCCGCCTTTTCAAGTACCTGCCGGTGAGCATCGAGGCCGTCCGCGCAGTCGAGATCGACGAGAAGACCGACCGTGGCGAAGCTACTACCGACCAGGACTTCCTCGATGCCGAGTTCATCGAAAAGGGTGACTTCAACGACGCGCCGCAGATCGAAGCGGCCCCCGAAGAACCCGCTGAATAACTACTAAAAATTCCCCGACAGAGAGGCCGGATCATCTATCACCGGCGCTTCCCCTCTCTGTTGGGGAACCCTTTTTTCTGTGAGTGAACAAATGAAATACAGGCTGAAAGACCGCGAGCTGCAACGCAAGCTCGATGCGCTTAGCAACGGGGACTTCTCCGCACAACTTGAACGCGAAAGCCATTTGATTAGTAAACGCCGTTCTGCCTATGTCATTTGGTTTGGGAAACCTACCATGGCGTTAACGATTACGGTCGGAATGCGTGAAGAAGTACACGAGTACAACCCGCGTGCTTGGAACGACTACTCAAATGTGAACCCGCCGGAGGGTGTGCTCATGCGTGTGGAGTGTCACGATGGTAGTAAGGCATGCGCTCAATTACGTTTTTTTGAGCGTGAGGGCTTTTGTAGGCCTGAGGGCCTATGGTGCGATATCGACGGAACGCCTTGGCCGATTGCAGATAGCGACGCCGTCGTGCGCTTCCGCCCGTGGGACGATCCGGATGGCGAGGAGAACGAGGAATGACAGAAACCGAAATCGTCGTCCAAGACATCCGACGTGAGCTCCGATGGTCTTTCCGAGATCAGTCAATCGCCAACCTCCTCGGACTCGCCAAGCGCCTCATCGATCACAAGGACACCGCCGAGATCGTCGATGCCGTAAGGAAGTACACGACAGTGCTCTCCGCAGCGAGGCAGAGCGCAAACCCTGCCGCCCTTGACCGCGTGAAGCTCTCCGCGTACATGCTCACGCACGCGTTGCGCGACTGGGAGGCGGCACGATGAAGGCAACGTCGTAAAATAGGAAAGCCCCCGTGCTGTGCAATGCTCCGGGGGCTTGATTAACCTTTACGAAGAGGTATGTATGGATAATAGCCTAAACAATGCCTTAGAGGCAAATTGCAGCCACTCCGAAGGCGCCATCGCAAACCCATTGAAAATCAAAGAGATAAGCCGAAAAATAGAGGTTTTAGGCGCCACGCAAGAAAGGGGGCTCTTCCACGTCGAAAAGCAAATCGAACGAGACGGAATTGAGATGGGGGTTTTGGAAAACGGCCTCCCTTACCTTTCTGAGCGTGGGTTGGCAAAAATGTGCGGCATTCACAGGGCTGTGCTCAACAGGTTAGCCTCAAACTGGAATGAGGAAAAACACAAACCCAGAGGACAGGCGATACAAACCCTGCTAGCTCCCTCTGGTTTCCATGGCGATACGCTGTATATTCCGTGTGAGGTAGATGGCAAACAGACCAACGCGTACACCGAGCCAGTCTGTTTAGCCGTCCTTGAGTATTACGCTTTCGACTCGAGCGAACAGAAAAGCAACGCGCAGCATGCCTTCAGAACGTTGGCAAGAAAGACGTTCAGGACGTTTGTGTATGAAGCCGTAGGGTATACCCCCCAAAATCAGTTCCTCGAGAATTGGAAACACTATGTCGACCGAGTAGATTTGACGAGAAGCTCCGTGCCGACAGGATATTTCTGCATATTTTCAGAGATAGCACCTATGATCGTTCCGCTGATTCAAGGAGGTTTACCTGTCAGTGACAAGATTATCCCTGATATTTCTGTAGGGAAGATTTGGTCAAAGTACTGGGACGAACAAAACCTCGACGAAGTTTGCGGCAATCGAATCCGGTATGATCACAATTACCCCGAATATTACCCGCAAGCGAAATCGAATCCTCAGCCTGCATGGGCATACCCGGAAGTAGCCTTAGGATTGTTCCGTCAATGGCTGAGAACAAATTACATTGAAACGAAATTACCCAAATACTTGTCTGACAAAGCCAAATCAGGTCTCATCTCTAATGACAAACTCCCTGCTGTTCTAAATAACTTGCAAACCAAGAAATCTCTCCCAGAGAAGTAGGCAGACGCCTCTAAAGAGTTCTCCACAAGCCCTCGGCGCTTCGGCTCCGGGGGCTTTTTCATATCTACACACCCATGCCAGTAAGCAAAAAACCCCGCAAAAAAGGACAGCGAGCCAGAGATCTCGCCATGCGCCGAAAGTTCGTGCGAAGTCAGTTCAAGGACGCGGATGATGCGCGTAGGACCATCGCAAGCCTCGAGCACCAGAAAACCCGCCAACGTCGGCGTTGTGAACAGCTCGGCTGGTTGCTCGGCTTTCAGGAGAAGCATTCGTTGCTTGAAGCCTTCACGCTCAGTTTCTTCGCGCTTGAGCGTTGGCCGACGACGACCGATTACTCGGACTTCAACCAGATCAGCAGCACGCTCATGCTCGGCGCGCTCTGTCACAAGTGCCTAGGCGTTGCCGAGCAGGATCTGCTCGAAGACATCCAACACGCCGCCTTCATGACCGTCGTCTGCGCCCGCCTGCGCAATCACGGCCAGACGATCCCGGCCGCGAACCTCGAGCCCGTGAAGCACGGCCTCATCGTCGCGCAGGAGCTCATGGAGTACGCCTACGAGCACGAACGTCAGGCACTCATCAATGTGCTCAAGCACAACACACACGAGAACATCGCCGAGAATCCAGGCCTACGTGAAGTGCACGAGCGCTTCATTCTCGGCAAGCACTACGAGCAAGTACGCCAATGGGAGCTTGAAGATGACGCCTTCCTTGGCGAACTTCAAGCGACTGGAAAATTCAAGGAACAAGCTGAGGAAGCCAAATGAAGATCGACATCTTTGACACGACCGTGCCGGACTACTCTATACTCGACAAGAAGAGCCTCATGGAAAGCCTGGGCTATGAATCCGAAACCAGTCTCCGCAATGCGGTCGACTCCGGATTCATCCCGCCGTCGATGGACTACGGCGGACGTAACGGCGCAGGCCGCTGGACTGTCGGCATGATCCGTAAGTGGTTCATGCTGAAAGGTGAAAAGGCCGTCGACGACGCCCTCCGCCGCCTGAACTACGTGAGCAAGATGAGCGTCTCTCAAAAGAACGCCTTTTCTACTGAATGATGCTCGGCGTGGGACAATCCGTGGGACAAATCAAATGCCCTCCATCAAATTCCCTGCTACACAGCATATAGAGACTTCCGGTTCTGATCTTCAGGCCCATCGACCTTCCGATCAATTCGCGGGGACTCCTACGGAAGCCCCGCGACCGAACACAGGGGAAAAAGGCCCTGCGGACCACATCGGTCCGCAGGGCCTTTTTGCTTCTGGGGCTTCTTCAGCTTCCTTTTCCGAGGAACGGCCCGGTCGGACCGGGCCCGGCCACTGCAGTCATCAATGGCGGTAGTTCACCTTGCTGCAGATCTCCTCGACGATCGGCTCCTTGAGCCTGTTGAACTCGGCCTTGTTCTTCTCGAAGAGATTGCCACCATGGGCGTCGATCGAGACGATGAGCGGACCGAACTCCTTGACGCGCATGACCCACATGGACTCGGGCTGGCCGAGTTCGGGCCAGTGGCGCTCCTCGACCTCCTCGACGCATTCGGCGGCGAGCACGGCGCAGCCGCCCGGGAAGACGCAGTGCACGGCCTTGCTTTCCTGACAGCCGGCAGCAGTCTCGGGACCCATGCCGCCCTTGCCGACGACGATCTTCACGCCCGTTTTCCTGAGGAATTCGCGCTCGTACTTCTCCATGCGCATGGAGGTCGTCGGGCCGATGGAGACAACGCGGAAGCCGGAGCGGCTCTTGTCGTCGGGAACCATGATGGGACCGGCGTGGAAGATGGCCTTGCCGGCGAGGTCGTACGGAAGGTCCATGCCTTCCTCGACATGGCGGAAGTGAACCATGTCGCGGCTCGTGATGAGGGCGCCGGAGAGATAGAACACGTCGCCGATCTTCAGGGACTCGATGTCGGCGTCGGAAACCGGTGTCGTCAGAACTTTCTTCGTCATTTTGCTGTTCTCCCAAATCAGAGCGTCATGCCCTTGTGGCTGATCATTTCGTAGCTCATGTCCGCATTGATGCGGATCGTGGCGCGGCGGTGGCCCCAGCAGCCCGTGGAAACGCCCACGGCAAGGCAGGACGGATGGCGCGCGGCCTGTTCGACGTTGACGCCCATCACGGACTTCGTCCCCGTCAGGCCGCCCGGACCGATGTTGATCTTGTTGAGGCCTTCCTCGATCATCTTCTCGAAGTCGGCGCCGATCTCGTTGGCGTTCTTCGAGCCCACGGGACGCATCAGGGCCTTCTTGGAAAGCTCGGCCGCAACCTCGACGCTCCCGGCGATGCCGATGCCCACGAGGAGCGGCGGGCAGGCGTTGACGCCGCGATCGCAGATCACGTCGAAGATGAACTTCACGATGCCCATGTAGCCTTCGGCGGGCATCAGCACCTTGGCGGCGCCGGGCAGCGAGCAGCCGCCGCCGGCCATGTAGCCGTGAATGAGGCAGCTGTCGGAGTCGGGAATGATCTCCCAGTCGATCCAGGGCACGCGAACGCCCGTGTTGTTGCCCGTGTTGCGCTCGTCAAAGATCTGGACGGCGTTCTGGCGAAGCGGCGCCTCGATCGTGGCGCGGCGGACGGCCTCGTCAAGGCAGGCGCGCATTTCGGAAAGAAGCGGGAAGTTGGCACCCACCTCGATGTAGTACTGGATGACGCCCGTGTCCTGACAGAGCGGGACATTGAGGCGGCGGGCGGCGGCAAGGTCGTCGAACATCGCGTCATACACGATGCGGGAGATGTCGGAAGTCTGCTCCTTGCGAAGTTCGGCAAGGCGGGTGGCGACGTCGTCCGGGAGAATCTTGCCCAGCACGGACGTGAAGCGCGTCATGAGCTCGGTGAAGCGCTCGGCCTTTTCCTGTTGATTCATTGTGCTCTCCTTAAGAGTCTGGTTCACGTCCTCCGAAACCGGGGCTGTCATTCGAAAGGACGCGGGGGTTCTCATCGCCTAAAGCACCTGCAGGGCCGGCGGTCCTTCAGAGCCGGATAATTTCCTATATATAGAAAAATGTTGTCCAGCATCAAGACCAGCCTGCCTTCTTAACGTTCAATGTCGTTAAAGAGCAGTGCTTTCATCGATTGAGCACATTATAGAATTTTTTATATTAAACTGTCAATATGTTTTTCTACGACACGTAAAATAAATTTTTCTTCCTTCCGGACGCAAAAAGGCCCGCAGAGAGCAGGGCTCGTGCGGGCCATTGAAATCGACTGCGGGGTGGGCCGTCAGAGGTTGTTGCCCTCGGCGGCATCCTTTGCGGGACTGCCAAGCCTCTTTTCGAAGAATTTCACGACACGCTCGATGACGGGCTTCTGGAACCAGGGCAGATCTCCGTGGCCTGCGCCCTCGACGAGGACGTACTCGACGTCGGTGCCGGCCTTCCTGAGAGCCTGAGCGAGATGTGCGCTCTGCATCGGGCTCACGAGGCGGTCGCCCGAGCCGTGCATGATGAGAAACGGCGGCTCGCTGCCGTCGATGTGGCCGAGCGAGCTTGCGTTCATGGCCTTCTCGCGGTCGGAGAGAATGCTCCCGCCGGGAGACTTGCCGAAGGCGGGACCGTGCACGAGGAGCGCCTCGGTCACGGCGGGCGAGGCGTGGACCTTGACCTGAGCCGGATCGAGTCCCTCGCCGATGGAGGTCAGGTCCGAGATGCCGTAGATCGTGCAGACGGCCTGCACGTCGGAGGAGACGTTCGTGAAGTCGCCCTTGTCGAACGCCTTCTCGCCGTTCGTGGCGCCGAGCATCTGCACGAGGTAGCCGCCCGCGGAGTCGCCGATGACGCCGATGCGCTCGGGATCGATCCCGTACTCATCGGCATGCGCGCGCAGGTAGCGCACGGCGGCCTTGCCGTCCTCGACGAGCGCCGGGAACTTGACGGGCACGGTGCGGTATTCGGCTGCGGCCACGACGAAACCCGCGCGGGCGAGCGCATGGCGCATCTCGATGAACTTCTCGTGGTCGGCGGAGGTGAAGCCTCCGCCGGGGAAGTAGACCACGGCGGGCTTCCTCGCCTTCGTGCGCGGCGTCATCACCGTCATGCGTAGCTGACGGATCGAGCGCTGGGACTTGATCTGACTGTAGATGATGCCCGATATCGTGTCGATGCGGCCGTCGGTCACGTCGACCTTCATGACCTCGGCGCCGGGCACGTAGCCCATCAGATCGGCGCGGTCGGCGGCGAAAATCGTTCCGGCCGCGAAGAGCACGCAGGCGGCGGGAACGGCCTTGTGCAGAAAGGCCTTGCGGATGTTCATTGAAAAATTCCTTCTTGTCGGTTACGAGGGGGGATTGAGAAGCTACATTGCCGGAGAACGGGCTCCGACCAGAAAATTCTACCCTCGTCCAACCGCCCGCTCTCAGTCGGACTTCAGTCGGAATTCAGGTGGAGCTCAGCGGGAAGTCGAAGGAAGCGGCGTCTTTTGCGAGGCCGCGAGCTCGCGCAGGCGCTTGAGCGTCATCTCGTACTGGACGTACTCGGGCGTGTCGGGATTCATGGTACTCATGAGAAGCGAGAGGCTTTCGGCCGCCGTACGCCAGTCCTCGTTGGCGGAGGCCGCAACGGTCAGGATCTCGACGGCCTTCATGTCGCCGGGCCGTCCTTCGACGGCGCCCTGCGCCAGAGGCTGGGCCTCGCGCATGCTGTCGGGACCGCCGATCGTGAGAAGCGTGGCAGCGAGTTCGAGCATCACGGCCGGATCGGCCTTCACCTTGGCGTTCGCGGCGCGTCCCCTGCGGTAGGCCTCGGCCGCCTTCGGGAAGTTCTCCTCGTCGACATGACGGCGCGCAAGCAGCACCCAGGCGCGGCCGTCCTTCGGGCTCGACTCGAGGTAGCGCTCGATCGAGGGCGTATCGGCGCGTCCGTCGTAGACCGCCTGGGCCTTCTCAAGCCCGATGAGCTCGGGCGCGCCGTTCACGGCATAGAGGCCGACCGAAACCGCAGTGACGCCCGCCACCACGGCGGCCGTCACGATGGGGCCCGAGAAGCTGCCCGCACGGCGGCCTGCGCCGTCGTTGGGATCGTGGAAGACCGCGTCGTGTTCCTCGAGCGCGCGGCGGCGAAGATCGTCGGCGAGAATCTCGTACTGCTCCGCACTCACGGCGCCCGACTTCAGGTCCTCGTCGAGCTGGGCGCGCTGTCGCCTCAGCGCCTCGGTCACGGCCGAGCTGTAGGCCTTGTCCTCGCGCTCGACGCTCGCCTCCTCCCTGCCCACGCGAAGGAGCGACGGCACGAGCGCTCCGACGGCCAGGACGAGCATCAGAAAGAGGATGAGATAGAGAAGGATTTCGTCGGACATGTGCGTTCGTTCCGGAGGCGTTGTTCGTCTGCCTGCGCTCGGAACGCAGGTCGTGTTTGTCCCATCACTATATATGAAACGGGCGGCTCCGCGAGGAGACGCCCGTTTCGTCGGATCATCGCCGGGCCCCGAAGGGAGCCCGAGGCGGATTACTTCTTGGTAGCGGCCTTTTCGTCAATGGCCTTCCTCAGCAGCGCGGTGGCGTCGGAGGCTGCCTTGGCAGACTTGGCGAGGCTGCGCACGGCCATGTCGTGGTTGTGGAAGTACGCACCGTTGGCGGCAGTCCAGTATTCCCAGTTGATGTGAGCGGATTCGTGGAGCTTGCGGGCCTTGGCGAGGACCTCTTCGGACACGCCGACGGTCTTGGCGAGTTCAAACGCGTTGAACATGTCGTTCATGCGGGATTCGGCTTCGCGGACCTTGCCGTCGAAGTGGCCCTTCATCGCGTCGATCGCGGCGACCATCTGCTTCTCGTTCTTGTCCTTGTGGCAGGAGAGGCAGGTCTCCTTCACGTAGTGCTTGGGCGAGGTGGCCCAGTGCATCGTGTAGGTCTTGCCGTTTTCGTCCTTCACCTTGGGCATGTGGCAGGAAGCGCAGTCGGCGCCGGCCTTGTCGTGCTTCGAGCCGAAGTACGTTTCGGCGTCGGGATGCTGCATCTTGACGAGCGTCGCGCCGGTGAGGTTGTGCTTGAAGTCGCGGAAGCCGACTTCATCGTAGTAGGCCTCGATCTGGTCGGCGTTGACCCATGGGAAGAGGTTCGTGAGACGGCTGTCGAAGCCGACCTTCTCGCCCGTCTTGACGTTCATGCCGGGGTTGCAGACGTATTCGACGTGGCACTGGGCGCACATCAGGCGGGAGTCGGCGCGGTCGAGCATGGCGACCTTGCGGTCGAAGCCGCGGACGCCGACGTCCTTGACCTCAAGCTTGGCCTGGCGGGCCGCGAAGTCCTTGTAGACGTTCATCTTGCCTTCGCGCGTCATCGCGTCGATCAGGGCGTCGCGCATGATGCGCGGCTTGGCGCTGTGCGGGTCGTGGCAGAAGTTGCAGTTCATGCCGTGCTGGACGTTCCGAACGACGTCAACGGGGTTGGAGCCGCGGTGGAACTTCGCGCCCTCGGCCTTGTCACCCATGTAGGCCCAGTCGAGCATCAGGTCGGTCGACTTGCAGGACCAGCACACGCCGTTGGCGGCAGCGGCCGTGCCCGGCTTGTGGGCCTTCTGCTCGTTGTTGTCGGGATAGTTGTCCTTGAGGACGTCCCAGGCCTTGTAGGACTTGCCGCCCTCAAGCGTCGTGTAGAGCCAGCCGTCCTTGGGCTCGAAGCGGCCACCGAACGCACGGTCGACGATGAACTGGTCGATCGCCATGAACGTGTGGGCGCGCGGAAGGTCGTGCTCCTTCGTGAAGCCGTGGCCGCCGAGCGCGCGGTCAAAGAACGGGTCGGGTGCAGGACCGCCGGCCGCCTTCTTCGACTGGCGGGCGGGACGGTCGGACGTCATGAAGGCGGACTTGTACTGCTGCTGGTGGCAGGCGCCGCACTGGGCCGGGTCCATGTTGACGGCCGGACGCTTCTTCATGTCCTTGAGATGCGCTTCGGTGCCGGTGTGACACGTCGTGCAGGCGAGATCCTTGTGGGCGGCGCCCGCATGATCCTTGGCGACGTTGGCGTGGCAGGCTGCGCACTGATTGTCGGCCGCCTGGGCGGGAGCGCCCGCGAGAAGACCGAGAAGCGCAAGCGCGGCGGCGACGGGGGTGAGCTGTTTATGCATGTTGTTCTCCTGTGACAAGGCCGTCGCGCGGGGTCTGGCGAGGTCCTCGTCTTTTTCAAAATTTTAAGTTTGCTTAAGCCTTTCTTAAACCCTTCCGAGGTGATGGTGGAGGGTTATTCCCAATGACCGCCGGATACCCTGTCCCACAGTCTTCCGCACGAAAATACCTCTCGAGAGGTAATACCAAGGTGATGCTCACCACCGTCCCCCACCATCCCCTCTCCGCCGTCTTCGGGCACGAAAAAGCCCGTCAGCGCATCTCGGCGCGTGACGGGCGTTTTCAGAGTGTCGGAACAGGATCAATCAGGCCGGCATCAGCACTGTTCGATCTCCTCTTCCTTGTGGCGCGGCCAGCAGAGGATGCCGCGGTGGTTCGGCATGACGCTCGGATCGAATTCCGGGTTGAGGATGCCGCGCTTCTTCTGGCTGACGTAGTCGTCGAGCGCGATGAAGGCGTACTTGCCGAGGATCGCGATGGCAACCAGATTGACGATGGCCATGAGGGCCATGAAGAGGTCGGCGAGGTTCCAGACGAGGCCGAGCGAGGCGACGGAGCCGAGGTAGACCATCATCACGACGAAGGCGCGGTAGATCCAGAGCGCGGCCGGATGACGGCTGATGAAGTCCATGTTGATTTCGCCGTAGAAGTAGTTGCCGATGATCGAGCTGAAGGCGAAGAAAAGGACCGTGACGCTCATGAAGGCGTTCGTCCAGGTGCCGAGCTGGCCCGTGAGCGTCTGCTGGATGAGCTCGATGCCGGTCTTGCCGGAGTCGGCCCAGCCCGGGGTGAGCAGCACGAGCATGGCGGAGGCCGTGCACACGACGAGCGTGTCGAAGTAGACGCCGAGCGCCTGCACGAGGCCCTGCTTGGCGGGGTGGGTGGCATCGGCCGTGGCGGCGGCATTGGGGACCGCACCCATGCCGGCCTCGTTCGAGAAGAGGCCGCGCTTGATGCCGGTCATGAGGGCCATGCCGAAACCCGCGCCGAGGACGGCGTCGAAGTCGAAGGCGCAGCGCACGATCGTGACGAGCACTTCGGGCACCATCGTGATGTTGAGCGCCGTGACGGCGAGCGCGACGAGGATGTAGGCGCCGGCCATGACGGGAACCATCACGCCCACGACCTTGGCGATGCGGGTGAGGCCGCCGAAGATCACGAGGGCCGTGAAGCCCGCGATCGCAAGGCCCGTCATCTGCGTGTCGAAGCCAAACGAGGTCTGCATCGAGAGGCTGATGGTGTTGGCCTGGACGGAGTTGAAGATGAGACCGTAGGTAACGGCGAGGAGCACCGCGAAGACGCTCGCGAAGAAAGAGGAGCCGATCACGTTGCCGATGTAGTAGGCGGGACCGCCCACGAAGCCGCCGCCCTTGCGCGGGGCCTTGTAGATCTGGGCGAGCGTGGACTCGACGAAGCCCGACGCGGCGCCGATCGTGGCGATCACCCACATCCAGAAGACGGCGCCGGGGCCGCCCGTGGCGACCGCGATGGCGATGCCGGCGATGTTGCCCACGCCCACGCGGGAGGCGGTGGAGACGCAGAAGGCCTGGAAGGTCGAGATGTGGCCCTCGCGCGGCTTGGCGCCCGCGCCCTCGGTCATCAGGCGGAACATTTCGGGAATGCAGCGGATCTGCACGAAGCGCGTGCGGACCGTGAACCAGAGGCCGATGCCGATCAGCATCACGATGAGGACGTAGGACCAAAGATAATTGTTGATCACGCCGATGATGTCATTGAGCCAGTTCATGTTTTGTGGTTTTCCTTCTCGGTCTTTTTGTTTCAGGAGGCGCAGCTTCAGGGGCGGCGGAATCCGCACCCCTGCACGGACGGTCGGGGGAGCGGCCGTTCCGCGTCCGGACTGAGTGGGGATGCGTCCGGAATTGTTTGCAGCAATTTACCATTGTAACAAAGGGTTTGCCCGGAAGTTGTCCGCCAAGGCCCCCTTTCTGCATTTTCCGTGCCGCACACAAGCCGGCTGCAGACTACTGCGCAGTCTTGGCGAGGCGCCTGCGCCCGCCGTGGCGGCCGCAGGTGACGACGCGCACGTCGCCCTGGCTTTCGGCGCGTGCGCGGCGAACCTTCTTGGGATCACAGACGAGCGCGCCCGCGACCTCGAGCCGATCGCCCTCGTGAAGCTTCGTCGAAGGCTCGATGCGGCGGCCGAAGACAGCGAGCCCCGCCCCCGCAGGCAGCGATGCGCCCGCTAGTCCGAGGACCTCGGAAGCCGCGGCGCCATCGGGCGCTTCGACCGTTTCGGCCATCACGCCCGCCTCATTCACGAACAACACTTCCACACGCATGATCCCCCCTTTCGAAAAGCCGTCCGCGGCCGTGTCCGAAGGGCTTCGGAGCCGCGTAAAAAGCCTTACAATACAAGATTGCCGTGCAGTTTGCACGAAACGGACGCCGACCGTACGGAAGCAGGACGACAAGAATCAAAAGAACGCAATACAAGAGAACAAGAGAAACATCATGGCACTCATTCAGAACAAGCGCGCCCGCCACGACTATGCGATCGAAGAAAAGTTCGAGGCCGGCATCGTGCTCCAGGGCTGGGAAGTCAAGAGCGTTCGCGCCTCCCGCGCCCAGATCAACCTCGCGCACATCTACGTGCGCGACGGCGAGCTCTTCCTCTGCAACGCCCACATGACGCCTGCGGACCAGGCCTGCACGCACGTGACGCTTGAGTCGAACCGCACGCGAAAGCTCCTCATGCACCGCCGCGAGATCATGAAGCTCATCGGCAAGACGGAGCGCGCGGGCTACACGCTCGTGCCGCTCGACCTGCACTTCACCCGCGGCCGCGTCAAGGTGACGGTCGCGCTCGCACGAGGCATGCGCGAATATGAAAAGCGCGCCGACCAGAGCAAGAAGGACTGGAAGCGCGAGCAGGAGCGCATCATGAAGAAGGACGCCCACGGCCGCCACGTCCTTGAATAGCCTTTCCCTTTCAGACAGCAGGCTTCAGACAGACAGCCTGCTGCC
>OGFG01000320.1_pt1 | contig 59328 bp, 36 predicted proteins | sample 1570761 | NCBI WGS metagenome assembly OGFG01 (sample SAMEA2581938, study PRJEB24529) | metagenome | biome: Human gut stool | place: China | collected 2011
TTCTTTACCGATGGATATGAAAAGAGGATGTATCGGAATTTTGATACACCCTCCTATTTCTAATTATCCCTGAAAGATATTCATTAATAAAACATATCGCTTTCTGAGCAGCATCTCGAACTGACCCAACAATCTCAACTTCTCCGTCCTCATATTTCAGATCTGCATCAAAACGGAATCGAACGATCTCATTTCTCATTTTATCAAACCTTACTTCACACCATAAAGACAAATTCTTGCCCTTAAACTCTACATCATAATCAGATCGATACCGTACTCCACACACATCATCATAAGAAAAAAAAATAATAAAATGGCTCGCACATAATAATGCCAATTGTACGGCATCTATTCTCATATCATAACACCCCCTTTCTATCAAGCTCACATCTTTCATTATTTACCCCAATTCATACCCATTACCTCTAAGTTATACAAAAGACAGAAAAGACATAAGCCGTTATTAATTGTTAATTAACCATTTATAAACCATATAAAAGCAAGAATTATATAGTGATATATAATCCTTATCATTATCTTTGACACCACAAAATTATAGTTATAAAACCACACATTTATGCTATAATTATAAAATCATACCCTTAAAAAAATTATTATGCCTCAAGAAGAACTTATATCCCGCATTCGAGAATTAATCAAAGAAATGAATATTTCTCAAAACGAATTTGCCGACCGCATTAAAATAGACCGCTCCAATTTTTCAAAACATATAAATGGAAAACTTTCCATTAGCGATTCCCTATTAAATAAGATTGTTGTCAGTTTGGGCATATCCAAAGAGTGGCTCAATTCCGGTGAAGGAGAAAAATACTATATGGCCGCACACCGCCAAACAATATCTTTACCGGCAAATGTCATACACACCAATGGACAAAGAGGTGCTAAAGTATATGATATAGATGTTACTGCCGGTCCCATAGGGAGAAGTCTCATATTCTCGACAGAAAACCTCATCGGGTCGATAGACGTACCGTTCATAAATAACGAAAATAGTATCGTCCGGGTAAGTGGAGACAGTATGCAACCGGTCATTTGCAACGGAGACATGGTAGCCATCAGAGAAGTCAAAAATCCTAACCTTATATTTTGGGGACAAATTTACGTAGTATTACTGGACGACTATCGAATGGTCAAATATATACGGAAACACACCGATCGAGATATGGTAATCCTCAGAAGTGCCAATCCCGAATACGATGACATAGAAATTCACAAATCAGAAATTCGGGATTTATTCATTGTCGAGAACATCATTCGTTTCGATAGCCGCATGTAATAAATTACAATTGTTAATAAAACATCAGGTTTTAACTAATTAAATTTAAAACAAAACAGAAAATTAAGGATTAATTTGGTGGAAAAAACTTTTATAACTTATATTTGTATCAGTTTTTCATGGTATTTAGATTTAAGGTTAATAACAAAGATTGGTTGCCGGGAGGCAACCATTTCTTTTTTAAGAAATTCGTCATCTTTCACACTTTTCTCATATTGTACTATTCAGAATAAATTTCTACATTTGAAAACACATAACCAATACACACACAACATGAAACACTTTTTTAAAACCGTTTTGCTGTTATCAGCAACTCTTTCCTGTTTTGCACAAACTCCACCGGAAATTCAAGATGCAAACATAATAGGAATCAACAAATTACCACCGCGAACAGCAATCTGGCCAGCTCCCTCGGCACAAGAAGCACAAAACACAAATTACGAACATTCTGTATGGGTCAAATCTTTAAATGGCAAATGGGACTTTTTCTGGTCTCCCGATCCTCAATCAAGACCCGTAAATTTTTATAAACCAGAGTTCAACCGCAATGACTGGAAAAAAATAGAAGTCCCCTCTATAATAGAACGGCAAGGCTACGGAACACCTTTATATGTCAACTCTACTTATCCATTCAAAGTAAATCCGCCTTTTATTATGGATGAGCCTAATCACAAATATACGACTTTTAAACAGCGAAATCCTGTCGGATCATTCTGCCGGACATTTCTGCTACCAGAGGAGTGGGGAAACGATAAAGAGATTATCCTTCATTTAGCCGGAGCAGGACCTGCAGCATTTATATGGATCAACGGAGAAAAAGTCGGTTACACCCAAGATCCTCGACTCCCGGCAGAATTCTCAATCAATAAATACCTCAAAAAAGGAGAAAACCTTTTAGCCATCGAAGTCTATAAATATTGTGACGGTTCATATCTCGAAGACCAAGACTTCTGGAGATTAAGCGGCATTTTCAGAGATGTGTTCATCCGTGCCGTGCCCAAAACATCTTTATGGGATATATACGCCCAACCCGAATTAGATTTATCTTCACACAAAGGCAAAATAAATCTACATTACACTCCTGCCAATTTTACCGAAAAAAGAGACAGTGACTACAAAATAAATATATCGGTATTTTCTCCATTAGGAAAGAAGCTGGTCAATAAAAATTTTAAGATCAAAGATTTCGCTCCCGGATTCGGGAAAGAGAGCAAATTGCCTGCCATAGAATTAGACACGGTACAACTATGGTACGATGAATCTCCTATACAATATAAAGTTCTTGTTGAGTTGAGCAAAAAAGGAAAAACAATCGAGGCCTATAAACTTCCCGTTGCTTTTCGCAAAATAGAAGTAGACGGGAATAAAATACTCTTGAACGGGAAAAAGTTTAAAATCAGAGGAGTAAACCGACATGAATTTTCACCAGATCAAGGGTGGGTAATTTCAAAAGAAGAAATGATCAAAGATCTCGAGCTCATGAAACAAGGAAATGTCAACTTCATACGTAATGCCCATTACCCGAATGACCCCAGATGGTATGAACTGTGCAATCAATACGGAATTATGATAATGGACGAACCGAATATCGAATCCCACGGATTAAGCTACCTGAGAAAAGTTCTTCCTGCCGACCTTCCCGAATGGAGCAAAGCTTGTATCGACAGAATGCAACGAATGGTCATACGAGACCGACAATATCCTTGCGTTACAATGTGGTCTTTGGGAAACGAAGCCGGATATGGAAATGCCTTTGTAGAAATGCGGAAAATAACTCACCGATATGATCCTGAACTCCGATTAATCCAATATGCCGATATGAACAGAGTGGCAGACATAGACAGCCAAACCTATCCCACAGCAGACTGGCTACGGCAACATCTGAAAGGAAAAGCCGTAAGAAAAGGAGAACGAGGAGAATCGACCAGCATAGAACAACATGGAAAATATCCGTCGGGAAAACCGTTCCTGCTAAGTGAATATGCTCATGCCCAAGGAAATAGTCTCGGAGATTTAATCGACTATTGGGAACTGATCTACAAGCATGATATACTCATCGGCGGATTTATTTGGGATTGGGTAGATCAAGCACTATGGAAAGACCCGAGCAATCCCTCAGCCGGATATTTATATGGAGGGGATTTCGGAGATTTTCCGAATGACAAAAACGGCTGTATCGATGGGTTGATAAGTGCCGATCGCATTCCGCACCCCCACTACTATGAAATGCAGAAAGTTTATCAGCCTGTCGCATTTAGATTGATAGATAGCCAACCGCTCACGATCGATGTGACAAATCGATTGTTAACAACTGATCTCAATAAATACGACTTCAAATACCAGATACAAGAAAACGGGGAAATAACATCAGAAGGCATATTGCCGGAAATCTCCGTCTCCCCATGCTCCTCTCGAAAAATAACATTACCCGACCACATACGATATGACCTTAAAAAAGAAAGCTTTCTAAAAATATCCATACAACTAAGAGAGCCAGAAATCTGGGCAAAAGAAGGCTTTACGGTAGCATGGGAACAATTCAAGCTAAACGATATAAAGCCCAGTATCACATTAGCTATGCCAAAAGCCTCAAATCCGGCAATATTATACGAGTCCGACACTCTATATACGATCAAAGGAGACTTTTTCGAAGTAAAATTCAATCGTAAAAACGGAATGTTATCCTCTTATTCGATCAATAACAAAGAACTTATCAAAGCTCCCGTACGATTCAACTTCCGCAGAGCATTGACCGATAATGACAGAGGTTGGAAAGTAGGAGAAAAAATGAAAATCTGGCAAGACGCAGGTTTGCACTACACAGTACAGCAATTTCATATCACATCATCAGATAAAGATAAAACCGTCATCAAAGGAGAATATACATTCACCGATTCTAAAACAACCGCTATCATAGAACATACGGTTTTCGCTAACGGTACTATTGAAATAGAGTACAATATTTCTATACCCTCAAACCTCCCTAACATTCCCCGTATCGGATTACAATTCGAAATAGAAAAAGAACTCCAGAATATAGATTGGTATGGACGAGGACCGCACGAAAATTACATAGACCGAGAATCCGGAGCTGCAATAGGTATATACCAAACGACTTTGAACCAATGGATCACTCCGTACGTACGCCCCCAAGAAAATTCGAACAGAGGAGGCATACGTTGGTTACGATTCAGTCAAGGAACTCATCAACTACAATTCTCAGCAGTAGGAGAGCCGTTCTGTGCAAGTGCATGGCCATATACCATAAGCACTCTTGAACAAACCACTCATGATTTTGAACTGAAAATGCATAACAATATCATCGTCGATATCGATTGCAACCAAATGGGTGTAGGCGGAGATTGCTCGTGGGGACTGCCTGTACTGCAAAAATATCAGATAAAACCGGGTAAATATCAATACAAATTCATAATCTCTGCAAAATAAAGAGATCTCGATATCTACTGAATTAAGTTGATGCCTCCTCAATCTCTTTTCAGTAGATATCGTATATTACGATTATTCATTCATACTTCAGCTCAACGTTCTAATAATTTATCAAAAAATCCGTATCTTCGCTAAGTTTTTAATATTTATCAAGAACAGGTTTATGGGCAAAAACAAACTACAAAAATTTGATGATATGAATTCCTTCTCCCACGTATTCCAATTCCCGTTCTCCACATTGCGAGAAAAAGGATTCGAAATGAAAGGAAAATGGAATTCCGATTTTTTCAAAAATAATAATCCTATCGTTCTCGAATTGGGATGCGGAAAAGGAGAATACGCCGTAGGATTAGCCCGAAAGTATCCTGAAAAAAATTTTATCGGAGTCGATATAAAAGGGGCACGTATGTGGACAGGAGCTAAAGACGCCTTGGAAAACGGTATCGCGAACGTTGCATTTCTCCGGACAAATATCGAGCTCATTACAGAATTTTTCGCAGAAAACGAAATTTCAGAGATCTGGATTACATTTCCCGATCCCCAAATGAAAAAAGTCCGGAAAAGACTCACTTCAACCCGTTTTATGGATCTATACCGGCAAATACTTAAACCCGACGGAATCATTCACCTGAAAAGCGACAGCAATTTCATGTACACTTATACTTGTGAAATGATCAAGGCAAATCATTATCCTGTCAATATACAGACCGATGACCTCTATAATTCAGGTATAACCGACGAGATACTCGAAATAAAGACTTTCTATGAACAACAGTGGCTCGAAAGAGGTTTATCAATCAAATATATACAATTTATCTGCGAACCGAGACCCGTTCTCATCGAACCCCAAGTCGAAATAGAATTCGATAGTTACCGGAGTTTTAATCGCAGTAAACGAAGTGCAAATTCAAGCGGAATATAAATACAAATTATTATGGCATTATATCCTAAACTTATTACAGACGCACTAAGCAAAGTACGCTATCCGGGAAACGGAAAAGATCTTGTATCTGCGGGTATGGTCGAAGATGATATCCGCATCGACGGAAATAAAGTGAGTTTTTCTCTTATTTTCGAAAAACCGAATGACCCGTTTATAAAATCGGTTGTGAAAGCTGCAGAAACAGCAATCCTCACATATGTCGGGGAAGATGTCGATATAAAAGGAAACATCAACATCAAGTCCCGACAAGCCCAACGTCCCGAACCGGGGAAGCTATTGCCACAAGTCAAGAACGTCATTGCCGTATCATCAGGTAAAGGAGGTGTAGGAAAATCGACCGTAGCGGCCAATCTTGCCGTAGCTTTAGCTCAACAAGGCTACAAAGTCGGATTATTGGATGCCGATATATTCGGCCCTTCTGTTCCCAAAATGTTCGATGTAGAAGATGCACGCCCATACGTAGAACAAATAGGTGGTAGAGATTTGATTCTTCCGGTTGAAAAATACGGCATAAAAATACTATCTATCGGTTTTTTTGTAGATAAGGATAGCGCAATCGTATGGCGAGGCGGAATGGCAAGCAATGCTCTCAAACAATTAATTGCAGATGCCGATTGGGGAGAACTCGATTATTTTATTCTCGATTTACCCCCCGGTACAAGCGATATACATCTGACTATTGTACAAACTCTTGCCATTACCGGAGCTATCGTAGTAACAACACCCCAAGAGGTTGCACTTGCCGATGCCCGTAAAGGGATCGATATGTTCACAAACGAAAAAGTTAACGTCCCCGTACTCGGACTTGTCGAAAACATGGCATGGTTTACTCCGGCAGAACTCCCGGAAAACAAATATTATCTTTTCGGAAAAGAAGGAGGAAAGCGTTTGTCCGAAGAACTAAATATCGCACTACTGGGACAAATACCGATCGTACAAAGTATATGTGAGGGTGGAGACATCGGCAAACCCGTAGCTCTCGATCCCGACTCGATTACCGGCATGGCTTTTGCCGATTTGGCTCGCTCTGTCGTAGAAGCTACCGATATTCGAAACAAGACACAAAAACCGACTCAAATCGTAGAGACCCATAAAACCGTAAAACCGTAAGAGACTGTTTTATATTATATAACAATAGATTTCACCCTTTCCTGATTTACAGACAGAAAGGGTGAAATTCATTTTTATACTTCTAAAAGCCTGTCTAAATTTTCACCGGCTATTCTCTTCCTGTTTCATATTCTCCGCATAATTCATCACATCCGGAAAGAAAGAATAAAAACAGTCTTGAAAATAATCATAGTTATCGACAAAATATTGTTGCAATTTATTTATATCGAAAGGCATACCCCGATACTCTACCATAATTCCGACAGATTCCATCAGCCCTTCTACGGTACGATAACGGCACAACCGGTTAGTGAATATAAAATGCCACATAAAACGCCGGATACGAACGGGTAAATAAGAATAATTCAAAACTAAATCAAAATAAAATTTTCGGGAAAAAGAGGACAAGGAAACTGAGGAATAATCTCCGAAATCTCTTGCTAAATAATGATCGAAAAAAAGATCGGGAAGAATACCACCATAGCGTCCGAACTCCCGATTTAAAAGAGCGACCATCTCCCGTACAAGCGGATGATGGTCGGTATAATTATCTATCAAACGATGCAAACGAATTCCAGATCTCAACTTATACGGATAATGTTCCGGAATACCTCCTTTAACAGCATCTGCGATAAAGCCGCCTACTCTAATTTGCGGAGAACTGCCCGAAAGATAAATATGTGCCAGATAATTCATTATCTGGGAAGAACATTTATTTTTAGTTTCTTATAAGCCCGTTCCGCTTTAGCCAGCGCCTCCTCCACTGTATCGGCACTGGCAAGAATCACGCCCAACCGACGGTGTCCTTTCACTTCCGCTTTACCAAAAATACGCAATTGAACATCCGGTTCGGACAACACTTCTTCCAGATTATCAAATTCTACCTTATCCGTATCTCCTTCTACAACAATAGCTTTCGAAGCCGAAGGACGATAAAAACGTACTCCCGGAACAGGTAAGCCCAAAACAGCACGGGCATGCAAAGCAAACTCCGACAAATCTTGAGAAATCATTGTTACCATACCCGTATCATGAGGGCGCGGGGAAACTTCACTGAAAATCACATCATCCCCTTTCACAAACAATTCCACACCGAAAATTCCCCAGCCGCCTAATGCGTTCGTTATTTTCCCGGCAATCTCTTCTGCCCGTTTCAACGCTTCTGCACTCATAGCTTGCGGTTGCCAAGACTCCCGATAATCACCGTCGACCTGATGATGTCCGATCGGGTTAAGAAAGGTTGTTCCTCCGATATGCCGCACGGTCAATAACGTAATCTCGTAATCAAAATCCACAAATCCTTCGACAATCACACGGCCAGCTCCCGCCCGACCGCCTTCCTGTGCATACTGCCACGCTTTATCGATATCTGCCATCGAACGCACAAGGCTCTGTCCATGTCCTGAAGAACTCATAATAGGTTTCACCACACACGGGACTCCGATTGTTTTAACTGCCTCATTAAACTCTTCCCGAGTCGAAGCAAATTTATATGTCGAAGTCTTTATACCTAAAGTCTCGGCGGCCAATCGGCGGATACCCTCCCGATTCATCGTCAGATAAGCGGCATTCGCCGTAGGAGTAACATGAAACCCTTCTTTTTCAAGTTCCACCAAAGTAGAAGTAGCGATCGCTTCTACTTCCGGAATAATATAATCAGGCTTCTCCGCCTCTATAATTTCCCGTAAACGTACTCCGTCCAACATCGAAAGGACATATGAATGATGTGCTACTTGCATAGCCGGAGCATTCGGATATTTATCCAGAGCTACGACTTCTACTCCGTACCGTTGCAATTCGATTGCAACTTCTTTACCTAACTCTCCTGAACCGCATAAAAGAGCTTTTTTACCGACTTCAGATAAGGTTGTTCCTATTTTTGTCATATTCGTCTGTTTTGTGTGTCCTCAAAGGTACATCAAAAAATTAATATAAAAATAAGTTTTGAAAATTAAGAGCTTGTCAAAGTTTTACTCGGGGATCGGTTTGAGAATTTCTTTCGTTTTTACGAGGAGGATAGCAGGTTATCCGACAAGTAAAAAATTCGAAAATAACCTGATAATATTTCCTTATCGGAAAATTTAGAATAGAATAAAAACGAAAAGAGACATCCGTAATATCCGGATACCCCTTCTCTCATCCAAGTATTTAAAGCGTATTATGGTCTCCAAATAGGATCACCGGCACTATCCTTTCCAATAAAGGATGCATCCTTAATCAAGAAATTTCCGGAAGAAGGATCAGTAAACAAATCTGCCGCCGACTTTTCATAATCGATTACACCATCCATCGATGAAGGAGCAAAATCTGTTGTTTTATAACAATTCGTAAATGTCGGTTTGGTCGGAGCTTTAGTCACTTTAGGAGTTCCCGAATAAGCCGACCCGAAAATACAATTTACAAACTCGAATGTAGTCAAAGATTGAGTGGCATTAGCTAAATCTACTAAATATTTGCCATCCAAAACCGTCTTATTAAATGTACAATCCGAGAATGAAATAACATTATAAGCCGTAGGAGCATTCTTTGCCCGTAATAAATACTGAATGCCATCGAACGTCGAATTAGTTACGACAATCGATTTATATCCTCCTCCCGCACTGGCTTCACTTTGGAATACTCCATAATCTTTCAGATCTCTTATTGTCGTATTATTTACCGTAACTTCCGGAGCTAACGGCGACGTACTGCGTAAGCTGAATATTCCACGCATATTTTCGATAATGCAATTATCGATCTCTATCTTATCGAGTTGAGTCTGATCTGCCTCACCTTTTATCACATAAGAAGCTTGCGTCCCAGAACCGACAATATGAACATTCTCAAGAGTCAGAGACGGCATTTGAGTAAAATTGAATTCTTTCATTTTAATTATCGGCAAATTGGTTCGGTTCGCTTCAGTAACAATACCTTTTATCGTTACAGATTTACCCACCGGAATGATAAAGCCGGTATCAGAGCCATCTTCCGTTACTACATTCAAAGTTGTCCCGGCAGCAATTTTGATCAAAATATTCCCTTGTGTAGTTGCCGCTATCAATGTATTGATATTCTCAGTAGTCGTGTTATCGATTTCTATAATATCGGTACCCGGAAGCACATCGGGCAAAGTTGTTACATCATCTTCATCGAAGAGTGTCGCCCCGTCATAAGCCTCCCAATGATAAGTCGTCAATGCGGTCAGATTTTCAAAAAGAAGAGTATTATCAGCTAACTCCGCAGCATCCTCAACCGACTTTACAATCGCACCCGCAGCATCTTTTAAAACAATCTTTGTCACATTATTGACCGATCCCTCCGGAACTATCCATGACAAACGTATCCATGTAGCATCTACCGTGGTAGAAAATTCCACGTTTACCAGTTTTTTTGTAGTAAAAGTTATCACCTGAGAATACTTAGATTCAGGTATTCCCTGAGTAGACATACACTTGATACGTGCCCAATAATCCGTATTCGGAGTAAGCCCCGTTGCCGTATAAGCATTTGTTGTTATTTCCTGATTCTCTCCGTATGTTTTATAAACTTCGGCAAAATCTTCCGTAAGACTCAGCTCTATAAGATAATAGCTGGCTGCCGGAATATTTTTCCATGTAAAATCGACAGTCGTCGAAGTTTCATTCGTCGTCTCAAAAGAGACCGGAGAAAACAACCGATTATAGCTTTCATCCACATCGAACTCCGAATCGAGACAAGAAACAAGCCCCGTTGCCAGTACGATGACCGAAGACAAAATTATATATTTTATATTCTTCATTTTCACGTAGTATTAATGGTTAATTAAAATCCGTAACTGTTAGACAGTTTGCCTTGAGATGAGCTGATAGTCGATTCGTGGATCGGGAACAGATGGCGACAATAATAAACTTTATCCAATCCGCCCAAAATAGCATCGATCTTATCACTGGCTTTAGCGATATCCGTATCCTTTTTCTTAAACCAATTCACGCTATCCCAATCTTTTCCTTCTACACCTTCAGGAACACCGTTTTCACCAAAATAATCGACAGACGATTTATCGATAGTAGATCCGTCGGAATTATACTTAAAGTAAACAAGTTCCGGCAGAGTTATCTCATATTCTCCTGCATACATTTGTTTTAAAGTCGTACGATACTCTGCAACTTTCTGACTCAATTCTCCCCAACGTATCAAATCAAATTTACGAATCGCCTCTCCTCCGAATTCAAACATACGTTCATCCTTGATCACCTGCATCAAATCAGAAGCATTATCGACATAAGCATCTACTTTCGTAGCCTGCAAAGCATCAGAGAAATTACGTCTCCGCACCTCTTTCACATAAGTACGGGCTTCACCAAGGTTTCCATCACCGCCATTCTCCGCAAGCCATACATTTGCTTCCGCAGCCATTAACAACACATCCGAATAGCGCATAATACACCAATTGATACCCGTCATCAATTTATTCGTGGCCTCTTTATTCTGTGTAATATAAGCTTTCAAATTACGCACATCCCACTTTGCAAACGTAAATTCATACAGATTACTAAACATCTCTTCTTTTTCCGTTCCCGATTTATTATAATTATACGGAGCGATAGTTACATCACGACGCATATCATCCCGATCAAAACTATACAAATAATAAGCATTGGTCACAACTTGCACCGAATTATTACGCCCATAAATCGCACTTTGATAAAAACGAACACCGGAAGTATATCCTACCTCACCACTAAGTCCGAGACCAAGACCGACTTCAAACAAATCTTCACTCTTCTCTCCATATTTCTGCTGAGTCTGGTTATCAAACACTTTCGCAAAAGTGTCTTCCAGACCATGAGGATTATTCGGATCTTTAATAATCGCATTGCAATTTTTCAATGCTCTCTCATAATAAGACTTCTGTACAGAAAAATCAGGAGTTTTCAAAGGGAAGCCCGGAAGATTACGCATAGAATATCCGGCACAAGCCAAACTCATACGAGCAGCCAACCCATAAGCAAAACCCTTTGACACACGTTCCACATTAGCAGAAGATTCCAACCAAGGCAAATACCCGGCAGCCTCCTCGGCATCAGCAATAATATGTTCATATATTTCATCTCTATCCGTTGCCGGCAGATAAATATTCGACCCATCACTATTGGTCGGCTCATCCTTAAAAGGAACGTCTCCGAAATTCCGAACCACTTCAAAATAAAGCAGTGCCCGCAAAGTCAAAGCCTCCCCAAGATATTCTCTCATTTGAGCTTGTTCATCAACTGTTCCGGATTTTAACAATTCACTGTTTCGGATACCGTCGATAGCGACACTCGCCATCTCTATCGTCTTATAAATTGCATCCCATTCTTTAGAAATAGCTGTATTATCAGAAGTCCCGTTATAATTTGCCAAACCGGAATTCTTCGTATCCGTAGGATTAGAAGTTCCATAAGTATCACAATCGCTTCCCGATCCGTAGGTAAACTGCAGCCGAGAGCCATAAATCTGATCTTGAGGTAATTGAGCATAAATACCCAAGATTGCCTGATCGGTATATGCAATTGAGTTGTATACGATATCCGGAGACAAATAAGAGGCAGAATCCGTGTCCAAATAATCTTCGCACGAAACCAAACCGAAGCAAAGTACCGACAATAATAAATATGCTGTTTTTTTCATTTTAAATCGATTTTTAGAGTTATACATCCTACGATCAGAAACTGACATTAACACCACCGATGAATGAACGACTCTTCGGATAAGCAGAATAATCTACACCCGGAGTCATGGCCGTACTGTTACGAGTACTTACTTCCGGATCAAATCCGCTATATCCGGTAATCACGCAAACATTATAAACTGTTCCGTAAATGCGAAGATTAGTCAATCCCAGTTTCTTAACCCAACGTTTGGGGAAAGTGTAACCCAATGTCAGATTATTAAACCGTAAAAACGATCCGTCTTCTACTGCCCACGAGTGTAAAACGGCAGTTGTCATATACGGACTCCATATCGTCGCATTTTTATTGATCTCTGCCAATCTTACAGGATCATTATATGCCAGATAACCGGTTACCGGATCGATATAGGTAAATCGGTTCTTCATCTCTTCTACAAGATTATTGTATTTCCGTGATCCGGAATAACAAGAATTATCTATTTTATTCGCATTATACACATCATTACCAATAGAGAAATTAAAGAATGCCGACAAGTCAAATCCCTTATAACGAGCTGTCAGGTTAAACCCTCCGATCAAATCAGGATTGGCATTTCCGATCACAGTCTTAGCATCCGTACTGGTAGCTATATTTCCATCTTTATCTACCAATTTCAATGATCCAGGACCAAAATATTTAGCACCTATCAAAGAAGCAGCCGCTTCTGTTTTCGATCCGTCAGTATCACCTTTCAATCTATACGGATAAGTCCCCGTTCCTATATAATCGAAATCATCAAAAGTGTACATACCTCCGGTAATATACCCGTACATCTGCCCCACAGCTTCACCTTCACGGATAATATAATCATCAAAAGGAGCAGCACTATTTCCATTCCACTTAGAAGAATATGTTTTATAATTAGATTCTCCGTTCTTAAACTTTTCTACTCTATTCTTATTAAAGCCGATATTGAACGATGCACTCAAAGAAAAATCTTTCTTATTTACGATCAAGGCATCTACATTGAACTCGATCCCTTTATTCGAGGTACGTCCGAAATTCTGATATTGTGTTGTATAACCGCTACTCGAAGCGATAGGAGCTTCGATCAACAGATCATGTGTCGTATTCCAATAAAAATCGAGAGCTCCGGAAACACGAGAATTCCAAAACGAATAATCGACACCGATATTCCGGGTCAATGTCGTCTCCCACTTCAGATCCGGATTTGCCAACTGTTTCCCGGGAACTAAATAAGAAACGATCTCCCCGTTAATATAATAATCCTTCACACTCTCCGTACCATTATAAGTATTTTTCCAAAGGCCATCCGAGATGCGGTTATTTCCGGCAGTACCCACACTTACACGTATTTTCAAATCCGATATCCAGTCATAGTCAACCATAAAAGGCTCACCGGAAACTCTCCAAGCAAAAGCTGCAGAAGGAAAGAATCCCCAACGATTACCCTTTGCAAATTTGCTCGATCCGTCGGCACGGAAAGTTACCGTAGCCAAATAACGATCTAATGCAGAATAGTTAATCCGTCCGAAGAATGAAGACAGACGATTCGGCAAAGCAATCGTCGTTTCCGTAGGCTGAGCCTTTCCCGCCGACATCATAGCCAATATTTCACTGGTTGTCATCGATTGAGGAAAGAACTTTGAGTTAGCTACCAGTTCTTCCGAATCCTGAGCATAAACCTCTTGTCCCAACACGATATTCAAATTATGACCCTTCACAAAATTTCTCTGATCATAAGTCAATGTATTAGCGATACGATATGAAGATCCGTCTACCTTTGTAAAAGTCGCAGATGGTTTACCAGCTTCTCCTTTAGCAGTCGAGGTCGAAGGCCCCCAAACTTGCTCAGTATGTTCGCGCTTAAATTCATATCCCCATTCACTCCGAAAAGTCAACGGCTTGATAATTTTCCAATTAACCGCAGCCTGATAGTTATTTGAGAATCTTTTTCGTTTCTTGTATTCATCATTTGTAGACTCTACCGGATTATACAGCAAACTGGAAGATGTAACATCATCATCGTCATCATACTCCTGATCGACACCGAAAGAACTGATCCCCTTTACCGGCGCATACTTCAACGAATTACGCAAACGGGTAGTCGAACCGCTCCCCGAAGAAACTCCTGCGCCATCAACAATCTGATAGTTCAAACGGGTATTGAAATCGAAGCTTAAATGCTTATTGATTTCGGTTTTCAACTTAAAATTGATATTGCTCTTCTGAAATCCAGAGCCTATCATTATACTATTCTCATCAATATGATTCAATCCTAAACTGAATTTGGTAGCTTTAGAACCTCCGCTAATATTCAAGTTATAATTTTGCTGAAATGCCGTACGGCCGAAAACCTCTTTCTGCCAATTCGTTCCCTGCTTAGATTTATAAATATCCAAATCTTGATAAGCTCCATAAAGACGATTAAAACCGGTCTCCGGAGTTGTCTTGGAACTGGGATCTAACTCATATTGCCACATTACATAATCATAAGGGCTCATCATATCCAAATATTTGGTGATCTTCTTAGCTCCCCAATAAGCATTAAAATCAACGGTGATTTTCCCTTCCGTACCCTCTTTTGTCGTAATAAGAATAACCCCATTAGCTCCACGTGCCCCATAAATAGCAGTAGACGCAGCATCCTTCAACACACGCATATCCTTTATATCCGAAGGAGAGATATCTCCGATACTATTTACCGGGAAACCATCCACAATATAAAGAGGAGAATTATCTTGAGTTATAGAACCTCCCCCACGTACACGTATCTGTATTTCCGCATCAGGAGAACCTTCCGTCGTCGTCACTTGTACCCCTGACAAACGTCCGGTCAAGGCTTCGGCTGCAGACGCTACAGGAATATCCTTTAACATCTTCTCATTAATAGAAGCCGTTGCACCGGTCAACTCACCTTTACGCACTGTACCATAACCGATTACAACCACCTCATCAAGATCTTTCGCCTCTTCGTGAAGCACGATTTTAAATGTCGATTGTTTTCCTACCGTAACTTCATGAGGCTTAAAACCCACATAAGTAAAACGCAGAACCGACTTATCCGAAGGAACTTTAATTTTAAATTTACCGTCGATATCGGTCATAGTACCCTGAGTAGTACCTTTCACTCCGACAGATACTCCGATTTGAGGCTCACCCTTCGCATCGGTAACCGTACCGGAAACTTGCCGTCCCTGAGCATACGCACCAAAGCTGAATAAGCACATCAACAGAAGAATACCCAAACTTCTCAATTTCAGATTTTCGTTCATTAGTACTTGGATTTAATGTTAATGATATATGATTTATTAAATTCATGAAACTATCAAAAAGATATGTTTTCCGGTATTACAAAAGGCATCCGATGAAACGATCGTTTTTTCAGGACAACCTTTTTCTCAAAATAACCACGCACTCGACTTTACAAGTCATACATATTCAATCTTTTATTTTTTATTTCTCCGGAGACTGTTCAAGTCCAATCAAACGATCGTTTTTCTGGACAACCTTCTCTATCGAAAAACTAAAAATGAACTCTTACAATTTCACACGGCTATCATATTACAAGCCCAAAAATACACCGAATACAAACGGCAACATGAGCATAAATTGTCACTTTTATAGGATTTTTTGATAATATCTTCAAATAAAACTTTTAAAAGCTATTTCGTTACTCTAAACCAATCTATATCCACCCAACCTCCATCATTGACGGCTTTAGGACGAGTAATAAACAATCCCACTTTAGCACCGATCCATTTACCGGGTTTCGCCGTAAAGTTTTCTCCCAAAGAAATAAACTTCTTGCCATCTACACTATAACTGAATGAACAGATAGCTTCTTTCTCGGAATCTTTCTTAACCTTTACTCTAAGAAACAACGTATTATCAGATAACTTTACCGACGCATTTTCCTCTTCCTTTCCTTTCTTATCAGCCTTACGGCACACATTCTGTACCAAGATCAATCCGTCCGCACGATTTTCAATTGCCAACACGGCATAATCTGCCCCCATTACAACCAAACCTGTCCGTTCTCCAGTATATTTAGAAGAAGGCGCAAATGAGACCTTCGTTGTCACCGTAAAATCTTCCGTTGGAAATTTTTGTAGTAACAAATTCGGGACATCCCATAAATTAACCTGATTTTCGGTATAATAAGAGTAAAGCCGTAACAAACTATTACCTCCGTCACAAAAATACCATATCGGTTTAGGATTTGCCTGCCATTGCCATTGCAAACCTAACTCTAAAGAGTCGAATTCATCGCTTTCTGCAGGCGTTTCAATAGAATAAGTTTTCCCGACATTCGGTTTCTTATAAGAATACACAGGACTCCCGCAACCATCCCCATCTTTATCGACTCCGATTACAGGCCATCCGTCAACCCACTTCATCGGCTGCAAATGAACTACGCGACCATACGCTTCTTTATCTTGAAAATGAAAAAACCAATCCTCTTTTCCATCCGGAGTATCTACCCATGCTCCCTGATGAGGTCCATTTATATTCGTATTTCCCTGAGCCATCACAATTTTCCACTCATACGGACCCCATATATTTTTAGACCGTAAAACTGTCTGCCAGCCTGTCGGTACACCTCCGGCAGGAGCAAAAATATAATACCAGCCGTCTCGCTTATAAAATTTAGGACCTTCTATCGTTGCATTGCCAATATGTCCGTCAAAAATAATTCTGGACTCCCCGATCGCCCGTGTCCCGTCCAGAGTCATACGGATCAATCCCAAAATACTTTTCAGACCGGCACGACTTCCGGCATAGCCATGTACTATATAAGCATTACCGTCTTCATCCCATAACGGACAAGTATCGATAATCCCTTTAGCAGCTTTTACCAATACGGGGTTATCCCATTTCCCGGCAGGATCTTTAGATTTTACCATATAAATTCCCGTGTCGGGATCACCATAATAAATATAAAACTCTCCCTGATGATATCTTATACTGGGTGCCCAAACCCCATTTCCATGTTGCATCTGAGAAAAGCGTTCTTCCGGAAGCAAGCGTTCAATAGCTGTTCCTATAATACGCCAATTCACCATATCTTTAGAGTGAAGAATCTGAAGGGCAGGTATACATGCAAAACTCGAAGATGTCATATAATAATCATCGCCTACCCGACAAACGTCCGGATCAGAATAATCAGCATCTAAAACAGGATTCTTATACTTTCCGTTTCCCAAATCGGAGACCCATACTTGCGAGACATAAGATTGTGCAGAAACTGTTCCCCAACAAAGTAATAGGCAAATTACAGCAGTCCATATATTCTTCATAGCACTTATTAAATTAGTTTCAGTGCAAAAATAAACACCATACAAAATCAAAAGGGGGAAATTTCGACAAATTACGAGGATTTTTTATACACACTTTCAACACACGTTTTTCTAAACCAATCCCCTCCCAAAACAGATTCGGGAATATATAAAGACACATCATCTTCATCCAATTGCGATGACCAAGAAACTCTGGATTCAGGGTCTGCACCTTCGCCGGCAGAAGCATATTCGGCATAACGGGCAGTTTTTTCATTTGCTGCATTTCGCCAATTATGCCATCCCTCCGGACGAATATGTTTTCCCATCCTGCATTCTAAAAATACCACCGAGGCATATGGTCTCCAAGGACGACCTAAATACACGTTAACAACTCCTTCTGCAGCAGTCAAATTACACTTATAAAAAACATAACCGTTCTTATGATTCTCCGGCGTAGATGCCGCAGTAATATAAGAATCGGATTTGCTGTGAAGAATACAATGATCAAACCAACATGTCGCCGGACCGAAGATATAATCGGTAGTTCCCTCTATATAACACCGATCGTAATATTGCCGGCTATTCTCATTCCCTGTAAACAATGTATCTTGATTTCCCAACAACCGACAATTACGAACAGCCACACAGTCTCCTTCTACATGCAATGCTACGGCCTGCCCGACTCGTCCCGCCCGATTCTCTACCGTAAGATTTTCCAACGTTACACGATTCCCTCGTATTTGTAAGGTATAAGTACGAAATGTCCCCATCCGGCGTAACGAAGCATAATCATCATAATAAATCAAAGTCTCCTCCGGACCGTCACCTTTTAATGTTATGTCGCATTTCCATGAAGGAATCTCTACCTTTTCATAATAAATGCCTTTTTTTATATGTATTACACGGGGTACAGGGGTAAAATCACGGACAGAATTAATAGCATCCTGTATAGTTATAAAGTCTCCGCTACCATCTTGAGCCACTACAATTACCGGATAAGCGGTATCGGCATAAATAGAAAAAACAAGGACAAGACTTAAAAAAAACGTGCAAGCAAATGTTTTCATAGAACATCCTCTATTTATTAATACAATCAGGCTGCAATATACAATTTCTCATTTTTATTATACATAAAAGGGGCTAATTTTTTCCTGTTCTTTAGAAGCTGTTTAAATTTTCCGATAAAAAATCATATATACAGACTTTGGAGAGATACTTTCGAATATGATTCTCTGAAAACAAAAATTCACACGTAACAGAAGCATAAAACAAATTGTTCTCAAAAAAAATACTCACAAAGAAAAAGAAACGGTCCAGGAAAACATTCCAAACCGTTTCTTTTACAAACACTACAGAATACTTAATAGCAAAAGGCTCTTTATTCAGAGCCTTTATATAGATATTAGTATTTGATCAAGTTCACCAAAAGGTCACCTTCAACTTCCTCGATAGTAACCTTATCTTCACGTGACAACCAACCCAAAGCAGCATATAACTGCTTATCTTTCAGTTTAGTCACCTTTTTAAGCCCTTTCAAAGTTAAACCTTCGCTTTCATTAAGGGCATTCCATACGAGTCCGGCATTCAAACCGATTTCTTCTCTGTCCATAACTTGTTGATTTTAGAATGAATAAATATTGTAAAATCGTTTTTAGTAACAGTTCTTTGCAAAAATACGACTTTATTTTTATAAATTGAATTTAAAGTCTGTTTAAATTTTATAGAAATATTTTTTAACAGCCTATCCTAATAGTAACAAGTCGATTTTCAAGCCATTAAGATTATTTTAATTTAATATGGGTTATTACCCTTCCACCTTAAACAGCCTCGAATTTTCTGAAAATCAATCTTATCCTTTCTTGAATAAACTCTAATCAGGACTTTTAATATACACCAAAGGCCGACTCCATTAACAACAACAGAACGGCCCTTTTGGTTTATTTAATCAACACAAATAAAAGCATTCCACACTTATCTTTCCATTTCAAGACAGAGCATAATAAAAGGTGCGACACCTTTAGGATCATTATCCCTAACGATTTCATTCACATAATAGTCAAACGAACCGTCTCGATAAGGTTTTCTTCCTCCTAACCCGGCGACACCGCAAATACGGGTCAAAGAGACGATACCTTTATCATCCACTACTATAAAATTATCCAAAATACCCTGATAAGCCTTTTGAGCGATCGACAAACTTTTTTCAGGCAAATATCCTTTACGCACACCTTTAGCAATCGCATAAGCATACATAGGCGTACAAGACATTTCCAAATAATTACCTTCCCTCTCCGGCATATCTACGACCTGATACCAAGCTCCCGTACGTTGATCCTGATATTTCGGCAATATTTTCACAAGATCATTTAGAATCAAAATCATTTTATCCCTGCCCGGTTGATTTTCCGGAATAAAATCCAAAGCATCTACAATAGCCATCATATACCAGCCTAATGCCCTACCCCAAACATGCGGAGCTTGCCCGGTTTTTAAGTCAGACCAAGGCAATGCCTTTATCTCGTCCCATGCATGACGATAAAGACCGGTTTTCTTATCATACGTATGTTTCGCAATGATCAAAAACTGACTTACAACATCTGCAAAATCTTCCGGTTCATTAAATGTTGCGGCATATTGAGCATAAAAAGGTGATCCCATATAAATTCCATCGAGCCACATTTGATACGGATATATTTTTTTATGCCAAAATCCTCCGTCCGAAGTACGAGGCTGGGAAGCCAACTGTGCCCGCAATGTATCCATTGCGATTTTATAACGCGGATCTTTTTCCCGTTCATATAGTCTGAACAAAATCTTTCCCGAATTTACATGATCCAGATTATAATTTGTCTTTTTATAGCCATATATCCGACCATTCTCGTTGATCATCGTATCGGCAAACTGTTTTACATATTTATAAAGATAATCTCCTCCATAGCGGTCATAAACATCCAAAAACGCCTGACATTCAAGTCCATGACAATAATTCCATTTCAATTTTGTAGAGAAATCGAGCATCCATCCCTCCGGATTACGAATAATCTCAGACTGACACATCCTTACCGACATCGGAAGTTCGGGATTCACTGCCCATTTTGTTTTCGATTTAGCGAAAATTCCAGAACAAGCCAATAACATCATCGACAAAAATACGGACTTTCTCGTCAGGTCTTTCAAGGTTTGTTTCATATAATTAGCGTTTTAAAATTACTTCGACTGATAAATAAAAATATTCCTCTACTTTTTCAAGACTTTCAACGTCTTTCTTCCCTGCTCTGTTAGCAAAGAAATAAAATAAGTTCCCTTATTCAGCATCGAACCGCCTATGCTCCAATTGTACATTCCGGCACTCTGAACACCCCGATCCCAAGAACGTACAAGCTGCCCGGAAGCAGAGATCAATGAAATTTTTGTCCGGGTTCTATTCTTTAATATATAAGTAAGCGTCAGACTATCCCGAAATGCAGTTTTATCGATCCTTATCTCCGGGGACAATTGCTCTGCCAAAATATTCGAAGGGCTCATATCCTTGCTCAAGCCGGAAATCTTGACATCCTTCAAGCAAATCGTTTTCCCATTTGCCACAGAAGAATACCAAGGATATATACGTATATAAAGAATCTCTCCAGCAGATAACTCCAACATCGGATTGACCGAAATTTCGTTCAAGACCCCGTTCGACATATTTTTCTGCTCACTCAATGTCATTACAGCCGAAATATCGGAAGATTTGAAATAACGCGCCCGATAGCACATACCATTTCCTCCCGAACCGGCAATAACGAAACTGATATTATCTACGGTAAACGTTTTTCCTTCCGGTATAGAAATTCCGAACTGAATATAACGATCTGCGACCTCATCCTCTTCTTTAGGCCATGATCCTCCCAAAATCAAGTTTCGTTGAGATTTTTCCGAAATACCACCCACACGGTTATAATCCGAAACGGACATATTGCTCCAGCTTTCGGGAAGAGCCTCTATTGGTCCGGATACAACGGATTGCTCGTCTCCATCCAGTTTCCAAACGACTTCCGACCGCACTCCGGTCGATGCATCCAATCCCGTTCCGGAAAGGAGTATCTCTTTTTTCATCGCTCCGGTAGTCAAAGCCAAAGTTCCGGTTATATCTCCCGCTATACCAGGGACAAAACGTACATAAAAAGAAGTATAAGCCAACTCTCCGTTTTCATAAGGCAACCTCAAAAAAGAAGTATAATCCCCCTCCTTTATCAAAGAAACTTCATATCCTTCAGTAACAGTTATCGTCACCGAACCGTTAGCCGGATCAAGAGACGAACCGCTGACAGAAAAAAGATACTCCGATGAAGAACCGACATAAACCATTCCGAAATCACACTCCGATGACGGGCTGACCATTAAAGACGGAGCAACAGAAAGACAATCCGACAAAATGTTCTGTCTTAACAATTCCTCAGCCGCTAATCGGGCAAAAACAATAGCGCCATTCATCTTAGTATGCGTTCTGTCTCCGGAGGCATATAATTCTGAAAGGGCTTTCGTCTCGCCATATTCTTCCACTAAAACTCTTGTCAACTCGGTATGATCGACGACAGGAGTTCCGGTTTCTGCAGCAACCTCACGAACAGCAGCGGCATAATCTCCGTCTGCCGTTATATGCCGCCCGGTCTCCGAGATCTTATTTCCGGAAAAATTACATCTTACAACAGGGGTAAACAATACGGGTACTCCCCCGGCAGCCTTTGTCTCGGACACGAACATTTTCAAATTCGATTTAAACTCGGGAATAGTAGAACCGGTTCCTTCCACATTTGTCTTCTCATCATTATGGCCGAACTGTATCAAAACATAATCTCCCGGAGATATTTTTGCTTTCGAAGCATCCCATAATCCTTCCGAAATAAAAGATTTACTACTCCGACCGCTTCGGGCATCATCAATTACCGTAGCGGCATCCGACAAGACGAACATAGATAATGTTTGCCCCCAACCCACCTTTTCGGTAGTTGAAGGATCATATTCAGCCATCGTAGAATCCCCGATAGTAATTATCTTTACCTTCGCATGTACGGAAAACGTAAAAAACAAAAACAGTATTACCGATCCCAAAAACCTCATAATCAAAAACACAATAAACCTAAAACAATCTTTTTACCTTACACTCACACGAAATACATTTACTTGTTTGCCCGAAACCACACGCAAAACATAAAAACCCGAAGGCAATTCAAACGAAACACTTTCTCCGTCTCCCGTTTTTTTCAGAACAGCGCTCCCGTTTATTGCAAATACATCTACCGTAACATTACCCGATATACCCGCAAAATGAATCCGATTTCCCGAAACACAAACTCTCATATCGCTATTCTGTTCCAAATCCGAAATAAGACCTCCCGTCTCCGAAGATTTCAATGTCCATCGAGAATCACCCACTTCATCCCCGACAAAATAGTCAGTAGTCAAAATATAAGAATCATAGTCTTTCGAAATGACAGAAGCATTAATCCGCGTATTGATTTTCAAGTCACCGGTTACCTCATTCTCAATCAGGCAATTTTGGATATACGCCTCATCATTCAATACGACTTTTTTCGTTTCAAATCCTGAAATTATACAATTCTCCAATCTATAAACAGAACCGGTACAAGCCCCGGTAGCAATAATCTCATTAGACGCTCTTGCCGCATTTCCGGTCTGAGTCTCATCCGCATCCGTCCCGCAATCCAAAATCGTCACGTTGCTCATTTTGAAATTCAGAGGTACAGCCCCCCCATTTACAAAAACTCCCCCCGAACAATTAAAAAACGAGCTATTTGTCAATTCCGTTTCCGAAAGCTCAGCTTTAGCAAATCCCAAAACAGAATAATTGGGGCTTGCCTTACACATATCATGAAAGACCGAATTATCGACTTCCAGCTTACCGATTACGGCAATATTCGTCTTGTCATCAGCCCGAACAGCACCACGCCCATATCCGTAAATTTCGCAATTTCTAAACGAAATTTCCGGAATCGTCTGAGCTTCCCCCGTGACGCTGATCAGATATTTGCTGTCAGTCGGTTCTTCATCGGTACGATCATAAAATAAAATAAGACCATCTAAAGCAATACTTGCTCCATTTTTAATTTTAAAAGTCACCTTTTCCAACACCGGAGGTTCTATCAAGCCCGATTTAGCCTTTATCGTGATATTTTTATCTACCGTCAACTCCTTTCCTATAACCTCGCTTGTCACTTCCAGCACATCTCCGGCAGAAGCATTCTTCAACAATGTCTCCAAAGAAGTCGGGACAATAGGCGTATAATCTACAACTTTATTTTGATTCTCGGTAATCTCTGCAACAAGGCTGTTCATATACACTTCAAGATTCGTATAACCCTCAGAGTTAACAATCTTTCCGTCTGCCGCATTATTTTTATTCAATCCGTGAGCCTCTTCCCATACATCGGGAATCCCATCACCGTCCGTATCTATCAATTCCGCTTCTGTTACTCCTCCGTCCGATAACTCCGGCCATGCACTTGTCGCCCCTTCCGGTTTAACATCATCTGGTAAATCTATTAATCCCGGTTTACTTTTCGCATCCGCAGAAACGCTTCCGGTATAAGTCGTTATCCCGTACTCCGTCTCCCTCACTATGCGGGCATCCACTTCATCCCTTGCAAGAGAGCATCCCGCATACAATAAAACACGCCCCAATGCCTGAGTTGCCGTATGAGTAGTTACAACATCCGTTTCCAAAGGAGTATCTAATTTAATGGTGTCTTTTGTAACCTGAGTATATAATCCGTCACAAGAATTATTGTCGATCTGTTCATAAATACCTTTCGTCCAATTATCTTTCGTTACGTCCGAATAACCTTCGACAACATTTCCGTCGACATAATATTTCCCCCAAACATGTTTCATGGGAGCAAAATCAGGGTATTTAGAAACATAGCTTTCCGTACGAATGCCGATTCCGGCAATCCGATACCGCACCTTAGCAGAAGTTGCCGCACTTTTTGTTGCCGGTCCGGGCTTATAATAATTATTTACGATATTTATTTTCATTCCCTCACCACCATAACAACCATTACCCGACCAGTTATAAATTACATTATTCCTCAAATCCATATATTCTCGTGTCTGAGTTCCCGCTTTCGGACCTAAACGAGGAGCTCTGCTGTCATGATGCGCCAATAAGTTATGATGATAAGAGGCCTTAGCACCACCCCAGTTACCTCCATATCCATGCGTGCCTTTTTCATGTCCTGCCGTCCGCAGGCTTTCTGAAATAATGCACCATTGTAAAGTCAAGTTATCAGACCCGTACAACGAACAGCACTCATCTACAGACCAACTGATAGAACAGTGATCAACAATGATATTCTTTTTTCCCCATCCGCCTAAAGCATCTTCCTCTGTTCCACTCTCATTTCCCATACGGAAACGCACATAACGGATAATAACATTATTCGCCGACACGGATACCGGCCAACCTGCGATACAAATACCTTGTCCGGGAGCTGTTTGTCCGGCAATAGTAATATCGTCATTCGCTATCTTCAACGTACTTTTCAGAAAAATAGTCCCGGCAACATCAAAAACGATTGTTCTCGCTCCTTTCTGCACAACAGCATAACGCAAACTTCCCTTCAATCCGGTATCTTCAAGCGTAGTCACATGATAAACAGTTCCGCCTCGTCCTCCGGTCGTATAACGACCGTGCCCCTCTGCTCCGGGAAATGCCGGCGTTTGCGCCTGCACACAAACCAACGAAAGTATCGAGATTATAATACAGATAGATATGTTTTTCATTTGTAATAAACTTTAATGATACAAAGATATACATGACCAGCACTTAACAATGTGTAGGAATCAACAGAATAGGTGCATTTATTGTTATTCCTTGTTCCTGTTATTCCTCTTCTATAAAACTTTCTAAAAAATAAAAGTCCGGAAGTATAGATTCTTTCCGGACTTTCATCTCAAATACACACATTAATAATTAATAAATGCTATCACAACATTTTGAACACACTTGTCTTTTTTTCTGAAACGATACGAATAATACAAGGCTGAACAGTGCTTATCCGGAAAGTACCTTCCGATACTTTTTCCCGTGCCAAGACTGTACCCGTTAAAGAATAAGCGCTTACTGTCGCCGATTCCGGAATATTTCTAACCACGATCTCATCACCGTTTCGATAAGCAATGTAATCCGGTAAATCAAGAGTTTCTATCCCGGATACATCAGCCTTAACAACTTCCGACAATTCGCTCAACATACCATATTCACTCACTCCCTGAACTGTATATTCATCACCGGACTGCATCAGCTCATCCTCATATACCAACTCCGCCGCATCTGCCTTTACAAAACCTATCGTAGATCCATTCTTTTTTACGACATAACAGATGACATACTTCGAAGCTTCCCAACTTAACGTCTTACCTTCTATCTTCAAACCGGACGGTGCTTCGACACTCTCCGTCATAATCGCCGGATCCCAATCATCACTTCCACTCATTACATTTTCGATCGTATAAGCTGCAGCCTCTTCATCAGTCAGCGAATTTTTGGCGTAACCTTCAATCTTATTCTCCTTCATGGTTACTCCGTTCTCATCTTTTTTCGGTTGTCCGGTAGATTCATCTATAATTGTTTCTCCTTCATAATAATAATAATAATCATTACGCAATGACACATCGACCGGATCTCCGTATGCATCTACGGTTTTATAGTCTGCCCATATTTCCGGAATACCTCCCATCGTAAAATACCAGCCTTTTGCATAAACAGGGACTTTGCATGTAGTATATAAAAATACCGTCTTAGGCGAATCGTGCCAAGGTCTGCCGAAATAAAGCCCTTCGACATCAGCATTTCCGTCGATAACGCAATGATCAAAGACATAGCCCCACTTTTCTTCCTTCTTATGATTCGGTGCAACGATATATCCTCCCGATTTACGGGTATTATACAATGTACATTTATTAAAGAATACATCCCCGGCTCCATAAATATAATCGACAGCACCTTCGATAAAACATTCGTTCAAGAAATGACGTCTCCCCGTTTTATTCGAAGTAAGGTAAGTATCCTGATAGCTTCTCAACTTACATCTATTCAAGATAGCCCGGTCACTATAAGTACACAGAGCAAGGGCTTGAGGTCCGTCCTGCGCAGTTATTCCGTATTCGTTTTCAAACGAAATGCCCGTCGCATAAAAATTATCTCCGGTGACATATACGGTAGCCCCGTCAGTTGGAGAATAGACAGGCTTGCCCAAATCATTATCCCCGCTGACTCGGTCGTCCGAAATAATAACACTCTCCGCATCCTCCCCGATCAGATGAATATACGGTTTTGCAATTTCAAGATGGCCTTGATATTTTCCCGCTTTAATATAAATCAACCACGGAGATGTACGGTCGGAAGGTGCGGCATCGATTGCTTCTTTTACAGACGTATAATCACCTGAACCGTCCTGTGCTACTACGACATCAAAAACTTTTGCGATCGGGTCGGGACGACTCATTGTCGTAAACGTTACTGAGAACGCTTCATTAGGTATCCCCGATACATTGGTTACAAAACCGGCCGGAATATCGACAGAATAAGGGGTATTGTACGCTAATTTCGTATAAGGCAAAGTAACAGACGTAGATCCATATTCAGGGACTAAAGAGATTCCGTTCAATACGACATCTCCCGTACCGGCTTTTATTTTTTTGTTAAAGTTCAGAATTAATGCTCCATTCGCAGAAGCTGAAGAAGAACCCTCAGCCGGAACTGACGAAGCCAATACGGGAGCTTCCGGATCATATTCATTCTTAGGATCGGCAAACACGAATACATTAGCCAAAGTCGTACCGTCATTCCCCGAACCCAATATCGTGCTTGTTTCATCAGCAATCCAACGAATATAAACCATAGATTGATCCTCCGCTTCAACAGGAAGTTTTCCGATACAATCTTCCCACAACGACTGTCCGTAAACCGAAGAAAGATCTATCGTCACAAGGTCTTTAAAATTTTTATTATCTAACGAATACTGCATTTTTTGCTTAGAATATACTTGATAACTTCCGGACATCAGCGATGTAACCTCTATATTCGTATATCCTTTAGTCGAAAACTGAGCCTGAAAATAACGCCGGGAACTAAAATCTGTCGTCCAAAGCCGAGCATTTGCATGTGCCGGAGTGTATTCTGCAGCATGGTATAACCAATTTACCGATGCTCCGGTCGGTTCATAAGCCGAAAGCAACCCCTGATTCATAGATTCAGAATAGAACGGTGCGGGAATCTCTTTTCTTTTTTCAGCACTGGCAGCATCATTAAAATCCCAGCCTACAATAAAGTCCTTTTGATCGAAATTCGCTGAAAGCTCTACATTCCCGGTTATCTGAACAGTACGAACTTTTTCTGTCTGACCATCGCTCCAGCCTCCGAATATCGTCACAGGGTTATCTACCACTGAAAGCGTCACGATAGTTCCTTCCGGATAAAAATTATCCTCTGCTTCAGGAGAAAAAGAGATTTTACCCCACCGAGAACCGTTGACAGAAACAGTCAGCTTATACAAAGTCAGTTTATTGAAATTAGCGGTTATTTTCCGATCGGTATTTAAAACAAGTTCCAACTCCGGATCGCTTCCCAGTACCGCACCGCCATCATCATCCGTCCAGTTTACGAATTCATATCCAAAAGCAGCCTCTGCAGAAATTTTTACCGTCGAATTTATATCATAAGTCTCCGATACCGGAAAAACAGATATATTCCCCGCACCTTCGATATTCGTTTTTGTACTCAACGTTACCTGTTCGGCCGTAGAAACATAATCGCCATAAATGTCGAGACTAAGCAGGAATGCATATTGAGAACCATTCAAATTATAAAAGCGGATAGATACATTCTTTTGTTTTTCTTCCGGAATGGAAATAGAGACCAAATGTCCCTGTGTATCTTTATATTTCTCGTTATTAGAATCATAATAGTATGTCCCGTCCAATGGCGTATTGAAAATCGTTTCCCACTCAGACTGACCTTCATACTTTATCTGCACACCCAATCCCCGATCATTTCCGGTAGCAGCTTCTACAAATTCGATCTTCGTAACCGACTCCAAAGCAGAAATTTCGATAGCAGAATTATCCTTCTTTTCTGCCCGAATATAACCGGGAGTCACATAAGAACTGGTAAATTTAGAATCTGTTCCTGTCGGAGAAACAACTACCTGAGACAAAGAAAAAGAAAAATCCTCGTTCGAAAAATGAGTCTTTGCAGGTACAACGACTGCATCATCGCTTGCAGAAGAAGATTCCCAATCTTGAAATGTCGTAGAATACAAAAGTTTCTCTTCTGCACGGATCGAACCGATCACCGACAAACATAAAAGAAATAAAAATCCGAATCGTTTCATCATCTGTTTCATGGTTATAATTTTATATTTATACTATTTAACTGTTCCTATTATCTGAGGATACCACTCATCGTTTCCACCCAATACATTTCTTAAAGTTATCTGATCCGCCTCTTTATTCGTAAGCTGATGCGACCAGCTAACCCGACTTTCACAATTTCCACCCTCACCCCGACTTTTATACTCGCCATAAAAAGTTGTCTTTTCAGCATCGGGTTTCCTCCAATTATGCCACCCTTCAGGAGAAATATGGCTACCCATATCACATTCAATAAACAAAGTCCGGGCAAAAGGACGCCAAGGACGCCCCAAATAAACATTTTCGACAGAGTGATCTGCCGTCAACCGGCAATTATGGAAAACATACCCGTATGCCTTTCCTGCCGGAGTCGCCGCTGCAGTAAGATACCCTTCTGAACGTTTACTGTGAATTGTACAGTTCTCGAACCACGCAGTAGATTTTCCGAAAATAAAATCGACCGTTCCTTCGATATAGCAGCCTTCGTAATATTGCCGGCTATCTTTATCATAAGTATAAAGAGTATCCTGAAAGCCCAGAAAACGACAATTCCGGAATATAGAACGATCTCCACTCACAAAAACGGCAACAGCCTGTCCGACAGGCCCTGCACTATTCTCGAAAGTCATATTCTCAGCTATAAAATCCGGAGCGTAAACATAAAATGAAGCAGAACCCGAAGTAGACATCTCCTCTCCGAATACATTCATTTTAGAAGCATAATCATCATAAGTCAAAATAGTCTTAGTTCGGGACTCTCCCATAAATGAAACATTTATTTTACTCTCCGGCAAAATAACCTTTTCTTTATAAACGCCTTCCCGTATATAGATCGTCGTACGCCCTTTTTTCCTGAAATCAGGTACTGCATCAATGGCCTCTTGTATAGTAAAAAAATCTCCGCTACCATCTTTAGCTACAACGTAATCATACATCACGATATGAGGAGCAAGAGCAGGAATAGTCTCTTTTATCGCCTCGGCGACCATACGGGCAATTAATCTCGCGCCTCGCACATTAAGATGAGTATTATCTTGTTTTCCTTTAGGCAATGCAGCATAAATTCCCGGCTCGACCCAGACAAAAAGAGAAGTAGATTTTTCTGGTCCGTACTTTTCCAATAAACCGGCAGACATTTTATTTAAATCGATTAATAAAACTTGTTTTTCCTTAGCAACAGTTCTTACTGCATCGGTATATTTCCCATGCGTATCTGCTAATGTACCGTTCGGATTAAACTTTCTACGGACAATAGGCGTAAAAAGTACCGGTATCGCCCCGACTTTTCGAGTCTCATCTATATATTTCCCTAAATTTATCTTATAGTCGGTTTCCACATCTGAATGACGGGCAGTATCAGCTTTTTGATCATTATGCCCGAATTGGATAAACACATAATCCCCTTTACGAAGTTTTTTCCGTACGAGCTCCCAATGTCCTTCATTTCTGAAACTCCGCGTACTGCGTCCATTCAAAGCTCTGTTATCGACATGAATATCCGGAGTCAAAAATCCGGGGAACATCTGTCCCCAACCTCGTTCAGGATTTCCGCCCGAAAGAGATTTATCGGCCATTGTCGAGTCTCCGATCATATAAATGACAGGAATGCGCTCGACATCGAACGAACAAAAAATGCACGTAAATAATGTAAATAAGATATAGTAGGATGTGTTCTTCATTTATAGACATTTAAACATGTCACAAAAATAAGACACACAATCCTATTCAAAAGAGTATTTTTTGACACAAATTGTGGAAATTTTTCCACAGAATCAAACTTCCGGAATTTTAAGGATCTGACCGACCTTCAAGGAAGATGAATGCAAATTATTTATTTTTTTCAACAAATTAGTAGTAACACCCGGGAAACGTTGCGAAATAGTCCATAAACTCTCTCCCCGAGTGACCTTATGATAATGATAACGATCATAGGCAGGATTGCGCGGATTACGTGCCGTCGAAATATTCTTCTTACTCGAAACCGGAGAAATAACGGCAGTTTCGTTTTTTACTTCTTTCGTAGATTGTGCAATAAAAGTCGAATCCTTAGAGATGACAGTTATACTATCCGGTTTCTCGACTTTTTTAGAAGGAGTTTTCCGAGCGAGTTCGGCACGATAAACTTTCAGTCTTCGCCCGGCTACGATATTATTATTCTTTAAATGATTCCAATTACGAAGATTCCGGACAGAAACACCATAACGATTGGCGATAACAGAAAGGGACTCTCCTTTTCTTACACGATGATATACCCAACTGCCGCTTCCGGTCGAAGCATAATAACCTGCAGGTTCGACAGTTGTTCGCCGACCATATATCTCAGATTGATAATTGACGATAGAATCTTTCGCATCGATAAAAGCGTAAGCCTGCTGCGCAGGCAGACACAACGTTCTCAAACGGGTATCTCCCGGAATAATATCTTTTCGATATTGCGGATTAAGCCCTCGTAATAGGTCCATAGGAATATCCAAAACATCAGCAATCTGCTTCAAATGAATACGATCGCTGATCTGTATCGTATCGGTCGTCAAGGGCAGGTCGGTAAGAACCGGACAAATATTATGTTCTTGGTAATAATGCATCACATAATTAGCCGCGATAAACGCAGGTACATAGCCCCGAGTTTCTTTCGGCAGGTAATTATAAATTTCCCAATAGTCTTTTTTGCCACCCGAACGGCGGATCGCTTTATTTACATTTCCCGGACCACAATTATAGGAGGCTATGGCAAGAGGCCAGTCTTGATAAATATTGTACAATTCTTTTAAATATCGTACGGCTGTCTCTGACGAACGAACAGGATCTCGACGTTCGTCGATCAAACTATTTACTTCAAGACCTAAAGGCTTTGCCGTACCGATCATAAACTGCCATAACCCGGTAGCTCCTGCACGGGAAACAGCATCCGGACGCAAAGCCGATTCGATGATCGGCAGATATTTCAATTCAAGAGGCAATCCGGCTTTTTCAAGAGCTTGTTCGAAAATAGGAAAATAATAGGCACTCAGACCGATCATCGTTTCTACCAATTCACGACGCTTCTCGGTATAAAGAGTTATATAACTTTTTACAACCTGATTATACGGCATTTCTATAACAGTAGGTAAAGCCGCCAAACGCTGAATATAAACAGAATCCGGATAATCTATATTAACACTGCTTCTTATGCAATTTTCATCGATTATGGCATATTTCTTTAAAAACCAACTGGACAGAAGACTATCGACATCAGCTTCAAGGCTTTCCGGCAAAACGATTTCCTGATCTGAAATCGTATCTTTAGCTGTTTTGATTTTCTGAGATTCATCTATCGTTCCCCAAACAGGGAATAGCAAAACCGAAAAAAGAAATATAAGCACTATTTTCTGCATAATCAATTCATTTTTTTAAAAAGTTATCGCACATTGCAACCCCAATGAGGTACTCGAAAATGGCGTAGGCTCCATTACAGCCGGAAGCAAATGCATCGAAACATCAGGTGTAATGTCAAAATGATATAATTGAGCATCGACATAAGCATCGATCATGGCCACGACATAAACCCCGATCATAGATATAATACATAAATCCCGATTACGACGGTAAAAATCCTTCTTCCGTTTCATCGCACTTTTCAACCACTCGGTATTCGATTCGATCCATTCTTTATCATTCCTACGGTTATACGGAAGAAAATTTATATAACTATCGGTAGTCGGATCACTATCCATAACATCCCGATATGCCTGAGAATAATCGGTATAATATCGGCCATTCCATGAGACGGCATACGTTAATCCCATAAACCCGCCTATTACAATCGGCAATTTCCAATATCTCCGATTATAAATCTGTCCCAGACCCGGGACTAATGCCGATAACCAAACGGCTTTCATCGGATCGGGGTTGAACACGACACTATCTCTACGGTCGACCTCCAATCCGGTAGTATCGACAACATCGATAGACCCCTCTGTACCGATGACATAAAGAGAATCTTTTCCGGTAGAAACTTCCGTCTGTATTTGAGCCGATACCGGGACAACCGACACCGGAATTAAAAGACATATAATTAAAAAGATCCCCAGTATTTTATGTCTGTATATGTAATATATCCCTGTCAAAATACTATTTCAGTTTATCAAAGATAGCGATCAAACGTTCCAACTCCTCTTCATTTTTAAAAGGAATACTAATCCTTCCTTTTCCTTCATCATTACAAGTAAACTGAACTTTTGTATTAAAAAATGAAGAAAGGTGTTTTTTCAGAATATCATATTCTTCGCGTGAAGTAGGACGAGAAGGGACTTTCGGCTTTTTCGCTTCTTCTATCGAATGTCCTTCGGAAAGACTTTTCACGATTTCTTCGACTTTACGCACAGAATAACCGTTCTCTTGTATCAATTCATACACTTTCAACTGAAGTGCAGGGTCATCAATCGACAGCAAAGCCCGCGCATGTCCCATATCCAGCAATTTGTTCTTCAGCCCCATTTGAATTTCAGCCGGCAGTTTCAACAAACGCAGATAATTAGCGATAGTCGTCCTTTTCTTACCTACCCGGTCGCTCAACCGTTCTTGAGTCAGATTATACTGTTCGATCAATTTCTGAAACGTCAATGCGATTTCGATAGAATTCAAATCTTCCCGTTGAATATTTTCTATCAACGCCATCTCCATCATCGTCTCATCCTCTGCTGTACGCACATAAGCCGGAATAGTTTTAAGGCCGGCCATGATAGAAGCCCTGTAACGACGCTCCCCGGCAATGATCTGATAAGTTCCGTCTGATATCTGACGTAAAGATATCGGCTGTATAATACCCAATTCTCGAATAGATGTAGCCAATTCCGACAACGCTTCCTGATCAAATTCCCGTCTGGGTTGATCCGGATTCGGCTTTATTTTTGAAATTTCTATTTCATTTATCGACGAAGACCCTTCCGTTTTCACCTCATCCATCGTAATAAGTGCGTCGAGTCCACGCCCCAAAGCGTTTCTTTTAAATGTAGCCATAGTATGTCGCCCTTTTATACCTGCCGGGCAAGACAGGTTTATCTTATAAAATCAACTCTCTCTTTCGATCAACTCTTTTGCCAGTTGCATGTGGTTAATACTTCCGCGAGAATCCGGATCGTACAATATCGCCGGAATCCCATGACTGGGAGCTTCGCTCAACCGGATATTCCGCTGAATAACGGTAGTAAACACCATATCCCTGAAATGCTTTTTCAGTTCCTCATAAATTTGATTGGCAAGTCTCAGCCGAGCATCGTACATAGTCAGCAAAAAGCCCTCTATTTCCAAAGCCGGATTCAATTTGGATTTGATAATCTTAATTGTGTTCAATAATTTACTGATTCCTTCCAACGCAAAATATTCGGCCTGAACCGGAATAATAACCGAATCCGCAGCGGTTAAAGAATTGACGGTTATCAAACCCAACGACGGAGAGCAGTCTATCAAAACATAATCATATTCCCGCTTGACCTCATCCAGTAACCGTGACAACACTCGCTCTCGGTTTTCTACATTCAAGAGTTCCAATTCTGCACCGACAAGATCGATTCTCGAACACACGATGTCCAATCCTGAAACACAAGATCCAACAATCGCCTCACGCAAAGAATTCCCGCCGATCAGACATTCATAAATCGATACAGAAACCGTACGAGGATCTACCCCGAGTCCTGAAGAAGCATTTGCCTGTGGGTCGGCATCGATCACGAGAACTTTTTTGTCCAACGCGGCTAATGATGCGGCCAAATTGATCGAAGTAGTGGTTTTCCCCACTCCTCCCTTTTGATTGGCAATAGCAATAACTTTACCCATAACACAAAATTTTATCGGGAGCAAAGTAACCGTTTTTTATGTTCTGCTATTTATCAGCACACAAAAAAATGTCCCGATTGTTGATAAGTCGGCTTTATTGTTAATAACATCAATAAGATTCCGAATATACGTAAAGTGCTCACTCATCGTGACAAAGATAAATAAATTTGACGGATACTACTGTGCCTTTCAATTAATTTAGCACTCGAATAAACTACACGTTAAAAAAAGCGGTCTGAAAAATGTTTATTTTGTACATTTGCATACAAAGAACCTGACAATTAAAATATATATGAAAGTCCCAGCCACAGAAAAAAGACCGCTTATTTTAGTAACGAATGATGACGGAATAGAAGCAAAAGGCGTTCACGAACTGGCAAAAATGATAGAAGATTTGGGCGACATCGTAGTCGTAGCACCGGATAGTCCCCGTTCCGGCCAATCGAGCGCACTATCTGTCGGCATTCCTCTAAGGCTCAATTTGATCGAACATTACAGGAACATATCTTTTTACCGGACAAACGGCACACCGGTCGATTGTGTAAAACTTTCTATGAATCAACTGTTCGACCGCCAGCCTGACCTTTTATTATCCGGAATCAATCACGGTTCGAACTCTGGCGTCAGCATCGTTTACTCGGGAACGATGGGAGCTGCTCTGGAAGGCTGTATAATCGGAATCCCCTCTATCGGTTTCTCTCTTACCAGTCACGAACCGGATGCAGATTTTTCGCCCTGCCGGGAAATCGTAAGGGAAAGTTGTAAAAAAGTCTTGGAAAAAGGGCTTCCGCCTTCGGTCTGTTTAAACATCAATATTCCGGCAATTCCTCGTCCGAAAGGTGCACGCATCTGCCGCCAGGCTCAAGGCTACTGGACCGAAGAATACGACCACCGTATCGATCCGCACGGGAAAGATTACTATTGGCTGACCGGCCGTTTTATGAATTTAGAACCCGAGAATGAAGAAACCGATGAATGGGCACTTGCTCACGGTTATATCTCGATAGTTCCATGCACTTGTGATCAAACAGCCTATTCTGCCATTCCGGAAATAAATGATCTTTTATCTTTAAAATAATCCCGGTTTATGAAAAAAATCGCCATATCGTTTATTATTTTAATCATGCTCGGATGCAGCAGCGTACCGCTGACCGGTCGAAGACAGCTCAATCTCGTTTCTGATCAAGAAGTTCTTGCGTTAAGTAACCAAAGTTTTTCGGACTACATGAAAACGGCAAAAGTGTCGACAGACTATATGAAGACACTACAAGTCGCACGTGTCGGACAACGCATCGCAAATGCCGTCATGAGTTTTTTGCGGAGCAACGGTATGACTGCCGATGCAGCTTCTTATAATTGGCAATTTGTACTGGTTAACGATAATACACCGAATGCCTTTTGCATGCCCGGAGGGAAAGTGGTTGTAAATACCGGCATACTTCCGTACACTCTCGATGATGACGGATTGGCCGTCGTTCTCGGACATGAGATCGCTCATGCCGTCGCCAAACACAGCAGCGAACGAATCAGCCAGCAAATGCTCGTTCAATATGGCGGAGTAGCGTTAAACACCCTGATGCAAAACAAGTCAGATGCAGCACGAGCTTTGGCAAACCAGATATACGGCGTCGGGACACAAGTAGGTGTCATGCTGCCCTACTCCCGTAAGCAAGAATCCGAAAGCGACCGTATGGGTCTCATTTTTATGGCAATGGCCGGCTATAATCCCGAGAAAGCGCCTGCATTTTGGGAAAGAATGGCTACTCAAGGATCTTCCACCCCCGAATTTTTAAGCACCCATCCGTCTGATGCCTCTCGAATAGCAAATTTAAAGAAATTAGTTCCCGAAGCTATGAAATACAAAAAATAAACCATTCACACCCGACAGCCCCTTTTACCATTTATGCAAATAAGGAAAATGAAAACGGAAGACATCGAAGATGTCATGCAACTATGGTTACACACCAACCTGAAAGCGCACGCTTTCATTCCCCCTCACTATTGGTACGAGAATTTCAACGAAGTAAAATCGGCACTACCCGAGGCCGAAATATATGTTGCAGACCCCAATAAAAAGGTTATAGGATTCATCGGTCTTATCGATAACTATATTGCAGGAATTTTTGTTTCCGAACACATGCAATTGCACGGTATAGGAAAACAACTGCTAAGTATTGCAAAAAAGCGACACCCGGTCTTACAATTGCATGTTTATAAAAAGAATCTAAAAGCTATCGGATTTTACCAAAAACAAGACTTCAAAATTATAAAATCCGAAATCGACACGCATACCGGAGAAGAAGAACTTTTCATGGAATGGAAAAATAGGCCGTTTTGAGATCAAGAGTCCGGACGGATTTTATGACAAAATATCAACAGCCAAACAAAAAATTCTCTAAATCCCAAGTAGCTTTTCCATATCATTTTTCCAAAAACCATACACATTCGATTTTCATTTCAATTTAAGAATCGCACGACTTCCCCCGACAAGACCATTTGCATTTTTTCGCAAAAATATTCAATTACACAACTCATACAACAGAATATTTTTTGTATAAAACGATAAAATGATGAATTTATTCAAAAAAAATTCAAGTTTTATGCAATAACAAAACATTTATTCTTACATTTGCATCCGAATATAGCATAATTATACAAAGAAATAAATTATTGCTTTCAATATAGACTATTTCAAATTTTATCAGATACTGTTCCGAGACTTATTTCGGTGCATTTTGTGTTTTCTAAAAGCATAAAAACACGGTAAGAAACGAAATACGAATCTTGAAAACAGACGAAATAAAAGGAAAGATACTTTAAAACAGACTTTCAAAAAAGGAATAATCTTATGAAAAATAAAGTCGATAGGCTACAGGCTATTAAAGAAATTATCATTTCATACAAAATCAGTAGTCAGGAAGATTTACTAAAGCAACTCACAGAAAGAGGTTTCAATCTCACTCAAGCGACTCTTTCCAGAGATTTAAAACAGCTGCAAATCGCTAAAGTCGCAGGCAAAGACGGAGGTTACCTTTACGTTATGCCCGAAACCGCAGGAATCGGCAGATTGGCCAATGCAAAAAATCAACAGCACTATGCAGGCCCGGTATCCGGTTTTCTTTCCATCGAATTCTCCGGACAATTAGCGGTTATTAAAACACGTCCAGGTTATGCCAGCGGAATAGCTTGGGACATAGACACTCACTCTGCTGAAGAAATATTGGGAACAATTGCCGGAGATGATACGATATTGTTAATCTTACGCGAAGGGATTACCCGGCCGCAAGTATTGGAAACTCTAAAAACCATAATTCCTTCTATCGACGGAGAATAAAAGAGATATTATATTAACATATTAAAATGACCCGATGCGCCTGTTTATTCTACTTAAAAACAGACCAAAGAACAAAAGAAAATGGAAGATACAATTGAAGTAATTGTAGCAAGCGAAAAGCACTTGTCGTATGTAGAAACAATTCTCGATACAATCGAGAAAGCAGCAAAAGTCAGAGGTACCGGAATCGCAAAACGGTCACCGGAATACGTAAAGCAAAAAATGCTTGAAGGGAAGGCCATTATCGCCCTCGACGGAGATAAATTTGCAGGGTTTTGCTATATCGAAAGCTGGAGTAACAAACAGTTTGTAGCCAATTCAGGACTTATTGTCGTAGAGGCATATCGAGGACACGGACTGGCTAAACGGATCAAAAGAAAAGCATTCGAACTTTCCCGATCCCGTTTTCCGGATGCAAAAATTTTCGGACTTACAACCGGACTGGCAGTAATGAAAATTAACTCAGAATTAGGATATCGTCCGGTAACATTCTCCGAACTTACAGATGATGAAGCTTTTTGGAAAGGATGCCAAAGTTGTGTAAACTATGACATATTGCAACGGACAAACCGCAGAATGTGTCTGTGTACGGGAATGCTCTTCGACCCGCACGCCGAAGAACATCATTCCGAAAATAAATAAATTACATCTAAATATAAAATACTCTCGATATGAAAAAAGAAAAAGTTGTTTTAGCATTCAGCGGAGGATTAGACACATCCTTCTGCGCAAAATATCTGACAGAAGACTGCGGCTACGAACTATATACGGCAATCGCAAATACCGGAGGGTTCAGTAAAGAAGAATTGAAATCGATAGAAGAACGTGCCTACAAATTGGGAGCGACCGAACATGCCTCTCTCGATATAACACAAGAATATTACGATAAAAGCATCAAATACATGATATTCGGAAATGTTCTCAGAAACGGAACATATCCGATCTCTGTCAGTTCGGAACGTATTTTTCAGGCAATCGCCATTATCAATTACGCCAAAAAGATCGGAGCAGACTATGTCGCTCACGGCAGTACCGGTGCAGGAAACGATCAAGTTCGCTTCGACCTTACGTTCCAGATATTAGCCCCTGAGATAAAAATACTTACGCCGACACGAGACATGACTCTCACCCGCGAATATGAAATAGATTATCTGAAAAAACACGGATACGAAGCCGATTTCAAAAAAATGGAATACTCCATCAACAAAGGTTTATGGGGAACGAGTATCGGAGGAAAAGAAACGTTGAAAAGTAACCAGACTCTTCCCGAATCGGCATATCCCTGCCAAATGATTGCAAAAGGCGAAGAAACTTTGACAATAGATTTCAAAGAAGGAGAAATCGCTGCAGTCAACGGAGAAAAATATGATGATAAAGTCGCAGCAATACAAGCTATCGAAAAAATTACTGAAAAATACGCGATCGGGCGAGATATGCACATCGGCGATACGATCATAGGTATCAAAGGACGTGTAGGATTCGAAGCTGCAGCTCCGATGGTAATCATCAACGCTCACAAAATGCTCGAGAAACATACTCTTACCAAATGGCAGCAATACTGGAAAGATCAAATCGGGACATGGTACGGGATGTTTTTGCACGAAGCCCAATACCTCGATCCTGTAATGCGGGATATGGAAGCTTTTCTACAAAGCTCCCAACAAAATGTCACCGGCCGAGTTATCATCGACCTGAAACCGTACCGCTATGTCTTGGTAGGTGTCGAAAGCGACTTCGATCTCATGAAATCCGATTTCGGGGAATATGGAGAAGTAAACAAGGCATGGACAGCTGATGACGTAAAAGGATTCACCAAAATCTTGGGTAACCAAATGAAAATTTACCATTCGGTATTGAACAAAAACAAAAAGTAAATTTTTAATAAACCAAAAGCAGAAAAGGATTTATCTTTTTCTGCTTTATTCCAATAATATAATATGATAAAAGCAGGAATTATAGGCGGAGCAGGCTACACAGCCGGAGAATTAATTCGTTTATTGATAAATCATCCGGACGTTGAGATCGAGTTTGTCAACAGCAGCAGTAATGCCGGGAATAAAATTACGGATGTTCATTCAGGACTTTTCGGCGAAACAAACCTGACTTTTACCGCCGAGCTTCCATTGGATCAAATCGATGTGTTATTTTTCTGTACAGCACACGGAGACACAAAAAAATTCATGGAAACTCATTCCCTTCCCGAAAAATTAAAAATAATAGATCTCTCTATGGATTTCCGGATAGAATCTCCCGAACATGATTTTATCTACGGTCTTCCTGAACTAAACCGTAAACGAATAATCCGGTGCAATCGAGTTGCCAATCCGGGATGTTTCGCTACCGCCATACAACTGGCTCTGCTCCCACTGGCAAAAAACCTGCTGCTTAACAATCCTGTACATATCCATGCGATAACCGGATCGACAGGTGCCGGACAAAAACCTTCGGCAACATCTCATTTCAGTTGGAGAAATGACAATATCTCCATCTATAAACCTTTTACACATCAACATCTGGCAGAAATAAAACAAAGTCTGAGACAACTTCAAAACAGTTTTGATACCGACTTGAACTTCATTCCGGTACGGGGAAATTTCTCAAGGGGAATTTTCGCCACTCTTTACACGGACTGCCCGGTAGAACTCAATGAAATAAAACGAATTTACGAAGAGTATTACGACGATCATTCTTTCGTGTTCATCACCGATAAGAATCCCGATCTGAAACAAGTCGTAAACACAAACAAATGTTTGCTTTATTTAGAAAAATTCGGAAACAAATTGCTGATTACCTCTTTGATCGACAACCTTCTGAAAGGCGCATCCGGACAAGCCGTACACAACATGAATCTACTTTTCGGATTGGAAGAAACCGTTGGTCTGAGACTTAAACCTTCGGCATTTTAACATAATAAAAAAATTCACTATGAAACTATTCGATGTTTATCCTCTTTTCGATATAGAAATAGTCAAGGGAAAAGGTTGTTATACATATGACTCGAAAGGGAATGAATACCTCGATTTATATGGCGGACATGCCGTCATCTCGGTTGGGCACACTCATCCCTATTATACTCAAAAACTTACCGAACAGGCTCAAAAACTTATATTTTATTCAAACTCGGTAATCAACAGTTTGCAAATAGAATTGGCAGATAAGCTGGGAAAGCAATCAGGATACGACGATTATTCGCTGTTTCTGATCAATTCCGGTGCAGAAGCAAACGAAAATGCTCTCAAACTTGCCTCTTTCCACACAGGAAAAAAGAAAGTCATCGCTTTCAAAAAAGCTTTCCACGGACGTACGTCGGCAGCGGTAAAAGTAACGGACAACCCTAAAATCGTAGCTCCTATCAACGATACATTCGAAGTCAGTTACCTGAACCTAAATGACATCGACTCCGTAAAAACAGAAATAGCCAAAGGCGATGTGTGTGCGGTTATTATCGAAGGAATACAAGGAATAGGTGGAATACAAGTTCCCAAAATCGATTTCATGCAACAACTTCGGGAAGTATGTACTCAGAACGGTGTAGTCCTTATTCTTGACGAAATACAATCGGGATATGGACGAAGCGGTAAATTTTTCGCACATCAATATGCCGGAATAAAGGCCGATCTCATAACTATGGCAAAAGGAATGGGAAACGGGTTCCCGATCGGCGGCGTACTGATAAGCCCCATGTTCACTCCGACATACGGGATGTTGGGGACAACTTTCGGCGGAAATCATCTCGGTTGTGCCGCTGCAATAGCCGTACTCGATATTATGAAAAAAGAAAATTTAGTAGAAAATGCGGCCAATACAGGTAACTACCTGATCAATGAATTAAAAAAGATTCCTCAAATCAAAGAAGTACGAGGAGAAGGACTCATGATAGGCCTTGAATTTGAACAACCGGTAAAAGAGATCAGAAGCAAACTGTTATTTGAACAGAAAGTATTTACAGGGGTTTCAGGTACAAATGTAATACGACTGCTGCCCCCATTGGTACTCACAACCGATCAAGCCGATATATTTATAGAACGTTTAAAAAAAGTATTGAATTAAGAACTGTACAAAAATGAAGAGAACCCTAAAAGTCTTTTGTCTAACTTTTAGGGTTCTCTTCATTTTTGAGGTAGTCTTATTTATAAACTCCGATATTAAACACGATATATTCTCTTTTTAATCTGTATTTAATACATTATTCGAGTATTTCTTAAGAACAGGAGTCTACTTTTGCTTTATATTAATTCAATATCTTACCAAAATGAAAAACTTACGACTACCGATCTTACTCATTTTCGGGCTGCTATCAAGCCTTGCATCAGCAAAAGAAATCTACGTCGCTTCTTTCGGAAAAGACTCGAATCCCGGTTCGCAAAACGAACCCTATGCAACATTGGGAAAAGCATTTACTGTTCTCGAAAACGACGATAAAATTTTCATACTGGACATACTAAGCATACAAAACGAAGCTTCAGGAACCGGAACAGGACAAATGGAAGATGACTGTCTCGGCATCAAATTTCCGTCTGACAAAAAAAACATCGTCATACAAGGGATCTCTCCCGAAACATCCGGTATCGATGGGACACCTCTTATTTTAGGGCAACGGATACTGTTATTGCAAAATGTCGAAAATCTGACCATTAAAAATATCTCGATAACCAATGCACTGAAAAATATAAATCCTATGGTAATAGGCGGTGGCGCAATCAGTGTCGAAGGCGGAAATGTCTCCATCGAGAATTGCAATTTCGATGCCTGCGGATCATCCACTCTTCGTTACGGAGGAGCCATTCAGGTCGATAACGCCATCGTAACACTGAAAAATTGCAGTTTCGCTCGGAGCAACGCTTCTTACGGAGGGGCTATATACGTCGCATCCGGAAAGTTGATGACAGATAACTGTTCTTTCACGCAAGGTAACGCTTCCCTCGGTGGCGCCATCGCGACACAAGCCAATACCGCCAACACGGTTACTCCCGAAGAAAAACAGGTTTCCATCTTTTGTTCTAACTCGTACTTTTACAAAAACAACGGTTCGGCAGGCGGAGCAATAGCCGTAAGCAACTCTACAAATAATAATGCTGTCAAACTTCGAATCGAAAGTTGTACGTTTGCCGAAAATTCAGGACGAGGCGGAGCTATCTCCCTTGAAAATAAAAAAACAGCGATCAATGACTATCAGTTGATAAATTCCACAATCTATAAAAACAGTTCTTCAAACGATGCCGGAGCAATCATGTTGCTTGCCGGTCAAACAGGAGAAACATTCGATCTGATCAACTGTACCATCACTGAAAATACGACAACAGGAAACGCAGGGCATGGAGCAGGAATCCGGTTCTATAACGACGATTCGTCAACCAGCCAGACTGTATTGAAAAGAATACTGAACTGTATTATCGAAAACAACTATGCGACAAACAACGGCAGCAGAAATCAGAATTCCGATCTGTCGTTCCGTCATACACCCGAAGCTACCTACTTAATCATAAAAAACTCGTTCATAGGAAGTGACGGGAACAATAATATCAACGTAAAATATTACATGGAAGACAACCTCTTCAACTATTTTTCGGCAGTAGAATCCCTTGCCGAATTCGAAGGATCTACTTCCGATCAGATTCAGGCCGAAAAATGTATTCCGGTACTAAGTTCTTCTCTCGCTTCTAATTACGGAAATCCTCAATGGTTGCAAGAAGTCGGCATAACCACCGATCAAAAAGGGAAAACAAGACCGTTTACCAATAACCGATGCACTATCGGTTCTGTCGAAGTAGTCTCTACTCTAAACCCGGGAACAAAGCCCGAAGGAACACCTACATACCCAAGTTATGATAATCTGGTAATGGCAGGTTATCAAGGATGGTTTTCTGTAAAAGGTGATGACTCCGGAAACAACGGATATGTTCACTGCGGCCGTGACGGAAAATTCGAACCGGGATATGCCGGAATAGAATTTTGGCCCGACATGACCGAATACACAAAAAAATATCCGGTCGATTTCGTTTACCCCGACAATAGCCAGGCCTATTTTTTCAGTTCTTCCGATGAAGAGACTGTCGATCTGCACTTCAAATGGATGCAGCAATACGGAATCGATGGCGTTTTCATTCAGAGATTCATATCTTCCATAACAAGCCAAGCAATAGGAAAAGTTTTGAAACATGCCGTAAAAGCAGCAAAAAAATATAATCGAGCCTTTTCGATTATGTATGATTGCAGCGGACTATCTACTGAGGCAGATATCTATAAAGTATTAAATGACTGGAAAATCATCAATGCTAAATACCGTTTTTCCGATCCGTCTGTATGTCCTACCTATCTTCACCATAACGGAAAACCGATGATTGCATTATGGGGTATCGGTTTACAAGGCAAAGGCAGTACTCCCGCCCAATTTAAAACAATGATGGACAATCTGCAAGATTTAGATGGAGCTAAACAAAAATTTTCCTACTTACTGGGATCATCTTATCAGTGGAGAACCGGAGGAGGCGACGCCTATCCCGACACGAAAGATTTGGTCGAAGTATTAAAAACAGCAGATATTATTTCTCCTTGGTCGGTCGGACGTTACAACTCTATGGCAGGATTCCTGGACCGTGTGGAAAAATTCCTGAAAACCGATATTTTATGGTGTAGAAAGAATAATGTAGGATATGCCCCGGTAGTTTTTCCGGGATTCTCATGGAGAAACTTAAAAAATCTGACGGTAGATAAATATGATGAAATACCTCGCTTGAAAGGCGATTTCTTATGGCGACAGATTGCCGAGGCAAAAAAAGCCGGAGCCAAGATGATCTATGTAGCCATGTTCGACGAACTGGATGAAGGAACCTGTATTTTCAAATGTGCAAACAGTAAAAATACACCGATATTCGCAACCTCATCAGATCCTCAAGGTAAATTCTTGGGAATCGATGATGATCTGCCCACCGATTACTATCTGTTCTTAGCCGGACAGGCCGGCGAATGGCTGAAAGGGAATGCAGAATACGGCGATACCAAACCTTCCTACAAACCGATGGGGGTTGAGCAGGTTACCGATGATTCACCGGTAAATGTCTCCTATGCAAATAATATTTTAACGATCAAAACCTCCCGTACCGGAGAAATGTCAGCTCATATTTACAACATGCAAGGAAGTTTGATCGGTTCGTTAAAGAATACCGATAACGGCATTCCGTTTAACAAAACAATAGACATCTCCTCTCTTCCGAAAGGCGTATATATTATACAAATTGTTTTTGATGGAAAAATATCCACTGTAAAAATCCAAAAATAGCAGAGTTCCACAAGTAAAATTAAAAGCAAAAAATCTCTATACTTCTCTTGTATAGAGATTTTTTGCTTGAAAAAAGTTTTAAACGCAGACTCTCAAAAGAGGATAGAATGCGTTATATCGCATTATTAAAAAATTACACTAAATAAAATATCCAGATACTATTTAATCCGAATTTCTACCATCTCCTCACAAGCTCTCAATCTCACAATATAGAAACCGAGGTTCAGCGATTATTGTATGACATACGCAATGTATAGGAAGATTATCTATTAAAATAAACTGAAAGAAACTATTTTTTGGCTCTTTAGTCCTCATTAAGAGAAAACCGACAATCAGTCAATCTCACGTAATCACGAGGTCTCTCAAATAATTAACATATTAAAATCGATTTAATAAGAATTTAATAAGCTTTGTAATAATGTAGTTGAGCATTTTTAATATCGCCAAATTTCTTTTGTAACAAGTTTTAAGAAGAGCCTGATCTAAATTACCGAAAAACTCCGCTTCTTCTTGAAAACATAGAATTCACAATATTCATTAACTCTAATTTTTTACTTATGAGAACTTCTACAAAATTGTGGGCAACAGCCTTACTTTTTTCGTTTTCAGCTTTTTCTTTGAGTGCAAAAGACCTTTATGTTGCGTCTGCTGAGAATGGCGGAGCTGCCGAGAATGATGGTTTAACTCCTGAAACTCCGGTTGCCTATTTAAGTCAATTGAATGACGTAATTGCAGCGGGAGATGTAATTCATGTAAACGGAATGATCATGATGTCACAAGACCCTAATCAAAAACCCGATAGAACAAGTGGCTATGTACATCAACAAGCCGGAGCAAAAGGACACCAAGGATTTGTAATTATGGGTGGCGCATGGCAAAATATCACGATGATCGGTGAGGGTCTACAATCCGGTTTCGATTCGGAACACAAAGGTCGTCTGTTCCGCTTGAACGGAGGGGGTAATCTTACTTTTAAAAATCTTACTTTCCAAAATGGTCGGGATCTGATCAGCGATGGAGGGAACGGTTTCTGGATCGGAGGTAACTTGGTCGCAACATTCGAAGATTGCAAATTTATGTTCAATACCGTAGCTCACGCAAACCCCGATTCACCTACAGATTATGCAGATTCCAATGGCCGAGGCGGAGCTATTCACAAAAATGAAATTGGGGATGTGAACCTATACAATTGTACGTTTACAGGAAACGAAAACCGGGAAGGTAATGCAATAAACTGGTGCGGAGGAAAACTTGTTGCCGTAGGTTGTTCTTTCATGGGAAATACGACCAAAATCAATGGTACGGGTGGTGCTATCAAGTTTTGGTGTTTAGTAAATGATAAACCGATCCATGCGACTATTGAACATTGTCTGTTCATGGGAAACTCTTCCGGTAATGGAGGTGCTATCGCCATAAATGAAACAGCAAACAGAGATAATGCGGGTAACGATATTACCATCAAAGATTGTTCGTTCATCGCCAACTCTGCAACCATGTGTGGTGGTCTACTAATCAATAACATTGTTAACAAAAATACCAGTAAAGTGAAAGTATTAAATTCAACTTTTGCTTATAACCAGGCAATCAATGATGGCGCTGCAATTAATTTGAGGGCTATGTCTAAAGATAGCGAATTCACGATGGTAAATTGTACGGTAGTGGACAATATCACTCAAGGTAACGGAGGACATGGCGCCGGTCTTTTGATCACGAACGATACCAATAATCCGAAGACAAATTGTACTAAACGCATTTATAATTGTCTTTTCCAAGGAAACTATGCTGTTGACAATGCTAAAATGACGACTTCCGATTTGACCTTAAGAGATGCGATGGTTGAAGGTGAATTTGCAGCGTATAATACTTATTTCGGCAGGCTGACCAACAATCCTATTCTCGATGGAGCAGCTGTAAATTGCACGGTAAACTATATGCCGGGTAGTACAAAAGATATGAATTGGGATATAAACAATGCCTCCGGATTGTCGGATGACGCCTCTATTTACGCTCCCAAAAGATATATAGTTCCTTTTATAGATGAAAATGCTCCCGGACTTACTTTTGGTAACGCTGAATATCTGACACAATTCGGTATCACAACAGACCAAATGGGTAATCCTCGTAAAATTACCGGAAATTCTTGTGCCGTAGGATCTCTCGAAATGACGGAAGCGGAAATGGATGCCGATTCCAAACCATGGAATCCTACTCTTACCAGTATCGCAAACACGACCGAAGACAAAGATCAAATCGAAATCTATGTCCGTAATGGAGAGATCGTTGTCGGAACAGGAAATAACGATGCAAACATTCAGTTATATAATATGAACGGAAGTATATTAAAAGCAACAACTGGCAGCATGGAAATAACCGATATCAACAGCGGATTCTATATTGTAAAAGCTGTCTTGGATAACCAAATATCAGTAAAGAAAATCTGGATAAAATAATAACCTCAATGATTAAGATATAAAGTCGTTAGACCATTCTAACGGCTTTATATCTCTATGAGCCTCGATTATACAATATCACACACTAATACAAATTTTAAATTTTTATTTATGGAAATACCTAAAAAAACTACATGGAGAAATACGGTGACGTATTTCTTTCGATGGACATCTTGTTTCCGTATTGCTTGGATAGTGGGACTGTTCCTCTGCGTACAGCTACTCCACGCCCAGAACTCTGAAATAAAGATTTCCGGATCCGTTCTCGATGCTTCCGGAGAACCCATTACAGGAGCAAACATCTCTGTTGTCGGGTCCTCCAAAGGAACGATGACCGATTACAAAGGAAACTTTACTCTAAGTGTTCCGCCCAAATCGACCTTACGGGTAAGTTTTATAGGCTTTGAGCCTCAAACAATCAGAATCGGAGATAAAACCAATTTCCGGATTACGTTAAAAGAGAACTCTAAAGCATTGAACGAAGTCGTCGTAACGGCTCTTGGTATCACCCGTGATGCAAAATCCTTGTCGTATGCCCGACAAACAGTAAATACGGAATCGATGAGCGATGTGCGTGCGTCGAATATGTTGGATATGCTCTCCGGTAAAGTCGCCGGTCTTCAGGTAATTGGTAACGGCGGACCATTAGCTTCTACTCGTGTAGTTATCCGTGGTAACGGCTCTTTGTCAGGAAATAACCAACCGCTATACGTTATCGACGGTGTACCCATTATGAACGATATGGGAGAAAGCGGAGACCTTGATTATGGTAATCCGGCCAACAGTATCAGCCCGGATGAAATTGAAAGTATAGAAGTGCTGAAAGGGGCAAATGCCTCGGCTCTATACGGATCAGACGGTGCGAACGGGGTTATTTTGATTACGACCAAGAAAGCAACTCGCAAAACCGGATTAGGTGTCAGCTATAACTTCAATATGATGTTCAGTACCCTGATGCAATACCCGACTTATCAGAATATTTACGGAGCCGGACAAAATGTGGGCTTCGAACGGGGATGGAATTATTATTCGGCATCAGGTAACGGTTATACATTTGATCCTAACTTACCTTACGGTATTTTCAATCCCAATATGGCCGGGCAAGATCAACGCTGTTGGGGACTCCCGATGTTGGGATTCGATGTAGTGGGACGTAACGGACAAGTCAAACAATATTCTCCCGCTAAAGAAACGGTCGAAAATATGTATCAAGTAGGTAAAGCCATTACCAACAGCGTATCTTTTGATAAAGTAATGGATAACGGTAGCTTCCGTTTCTCTTATACCAATATTCATGCTGATGACATTTTGAAAAATTTCAATAACTTGGATCGTCATAACTTCAACTTGAACTCTACTGCTAAATTTACGAATTTCTTAAGTATGGATTTAGGCGCTCGTTACGTATATGAACATGCCGACAATCGTGGATTCCGGGGGAATTCGAACCGTAACCCATTATGGGTAATTGCCAACCTGCCTCGTGACGCGACAATGGACGAATTGATCCCTTGGAAAAACCCGGATGGAACGGCAAAAACACAACGGGGATTCAACAATCCGTTCTGGTTATTGAACGAGCTTTCCAATGAAGACTACAAACACTGGTTTATGGGTAACGTTACATTGAATGTAACTTTTACCAACTATTTAAAGTTGAGATTACGTGCCGCTACCGATATGCAAACTTATCGGGCATGGGCATTCACCAACTATAACTCTCCGTGGGATACCGATGGAGAATATAACGTACGTAACCGAATTGCGATGAACAATAACTATGAAGGCTTATTGATGTATAACCAACGTTTCGGGGATCTAAGTATCAACGCCAACGTAGGTATATCGCATCAACAGATAAAATCGGAACAGACCGATTCTAAAGTCAATCAGTTATTGAAAGCCGATTTTATGAGTCTTGCTAATAATGCGGGAAATCCGACTACCAGCGAAGGGGAAAGCAACAAATGGAAAGAAGCTATCTTCGGAATGCTTTCCGTAGGATATAAAGGCGCCTATTTAGACCTTACTGCTCGTAACGAATGGTCTTCGGCCCTACCGATCGACAATTGTTCCTACTTTTACTATTCTGCCGGTGCAGGTCTTGTGTTTACCGATATGATCGAAATAGATAAAAACATTCTTTCGTTCGCCAAGTTACGCGGATCGTATGCTCAGGTAGGTAACGATACCGGATTTGATAACCTGCGCAACGGATATACATATGGAGGCTTGTTTAATGGAATTGCTTACTATAATGGAGAATCACTCCGGAAAAACCCGAATCTGAAACCTGAAAAGACTCTTTCGGGAGAAATCGGTGCAGATCTTCGGTTCTTGGACAGCCGTCTGTCGATAGACTATACTTATTATAACAAGCGGACCAAAGATCAGATTATTCGTGGAGACATCTCTCCGGTTTCAGGCTATTCTCAAATGATGTATAACGCCGGTGAGGTTAAAAACTGGGGACACGAATTAACGGTTACCGCTATTCCGGTACAAACCAAATTAGTAACCTGGACCACAACATTCAACTGGGCAAAAAATAAATCTGAAATTGTTTCCCTTATCGATGGAATGGACCGCTATGAATTAGGAAGCGGCGTAAATGGAGTGAAGCTATACGCCGTAGTGGGAGAACCCTACGGAACTCTGTATGGAAATGACTACAAACGGGATGAAGCCGGACGTATCTGTGTACAGAAAGACGGTCGTCCTAAATATGTATCGGACCAGGTGTTGGCAAATGTTCAACCCGATTGGATCGGAGGATGGAGAAACTCGGTTCGGGTATGGGACTTCGACTTCAACTTGATGATCGACTTTAAAAAAGGAGGAAATTTCCTTTCCCGTACAGCTTGGCAAGGTGCTATCGATGGGCAAACCGTACAATCGCTCGAAGGACGTGAGGATTTCTTAATGTCGAAACGTATTCTCGGAGAAACCAGTAATGAAATGCAGGGTGTTATGGACGTTGCAAATACCGTATTGCCGGGAGCCGATTTAGTAGAAAATTTAGTCGTTTATCCTGATTGGGAACGTCCCAAAGGAATACATTTGGAAAATTCCGTTTATGATGAATCCGAAGGTGCCGGATGGGCAGGAAGAATGAACACGTCCTGGGTCAGCCCGGTTACACATTGGACTCATAACAACACGTCAAGTATGAAACGTTATATTTATGACGCCAGCTATATCAAACTGAGAGAGATCAGCATCGGTTATACGATTCCGAAAAAATGGTTACAAAAGACACCGTTGAAAAATGTTCGGATATCGGCAGTTGGTCGTAACGTTGCTATACTGTTCCAAAATACACCGAAAGGAATTGATCCGGAAGCAACCCGTACCACCGGAAATGCTCAAGGATTTGAAGAAGGATATGCACAACCTTCCGCAACTTATGGTTTCGATATTAAAGTATCATTTTAATATATATTATAGTATATGAAAAAAACAGCCTATATATGTCTTCTCGTTTTTATCGGAAGTCTGTTCGGATGCGTCGATAAATTTGAAGAAGTTAATACAAACGGTAACAAGATGTATGAAGCGGAACTGCCGAACATCTTCGCCGGAACAGTCTATCGGACGATGAATACGGTAGCCGAATTTAATTTCATGAATGGAAACTTGTTCGCTCGCTATCTGGTATTGGGTTTTAGAACAACCCCTTCCCAGGATGAAGGCAACGGTTATTTCAGAAAATTCTACATTGATATCTTGCGTGATTTGAACGATTGCGAATTACAATATGAAGGGAAAGAAGGTTTTGAAAACCGTTTGGCAATTGCCAAAACGTGGAAAGCGTATGTATATTATGTCATGGTTTCCATGTACGGAGGTATTCCCATGAGCGATGCCATATTGACCGATTCCTCTAATAAACGAGATTTCAAATACGATACAGAGCTCGAGGTTTATACGAATATCTTAAAACTGTTGGATGATGCAGTGAATCTATATAATCCGGAAACTCCCTATACAGCAGATGTACTGATGCAGGATCCGGTATTCGGGGTAACAACCAATACAGCTACTGCAATGGCGAATGTTGCCAAATGGAGAAAGTTCGCCAATACGCTACGTTTAAGTATTGCCATGCAGTCACAAAATGTCAGCATGGATCTGGCGAGAGAAAATGCTGCTAAAGCCATGGAACATGAGGACTGGCTGATTGCCTCGGTGGACGAAATCGTACAACCGCAATGGGGTACCGACCGTAGTGCAGATCGTTCATACTATTGGGATCGTCTGTTAAGGCCATTAGAAACGGGGACATTGAGTGATTCTACTTTTCCGGCATTGGCAGAATACTTAGCGATTTATCTGTTTACATTCAACGATCCCCGTATCGAAGCTTTTGTGGAAAAGTCGAATGCTCGTGGTACGGCAGCCGACAATCAGTTCCAAGCTCGGGATACGATTACACGGCCTCACGTATGTGGCGTGTTGGATTGTCCGGATTGGTTAAATCATACAATGGACGGGATGAACGATTTCCGTCGGGATTCGATAGTCGTAGGCCACTCGGTACCTTATGTGCCCATGCGAGAACAAGTTAGAATGCCGAGCGGTTGGGAAGCTGCTTACAAACCGGGAAGTACTACCGAACGAACAACGGACCCGTTAAATACAAGAAGCGTTTATAATCCTTCTTACGTTAAAGAAGAATTTATCAAGATCGACGCCAAATTCCGTATCTTAAATTGGGCAGATGCCTGCTTCTTGAAAGCAGAAGCTAAAGTATTGTTTGGATTAGGCAGCAAGAGCGCTCAAGAATATTACGAAGACGGTATTCGTGCCTCATTTGCCCAATATGATATTTCCGGAGTCGATGAATATATGGCACAAGACGGTGTTAAATGGGGTACGGACAAAATCGGATTCAAGGATAGCCGTGGATTATATCAAGCTAAAATTATGGGTTCTAACGGCCAGGAAGGACAATTGGAACAAATTTATAAACAACGCCATTTCGCAGACTTCTTTAACGGAATCGAAGGATGGAACTTAGAACGTCGTACACGAGCTTTCGGTTGGCCTCCATTCATCTCCGGAGGTGCATCTTCGAATGTAGACGGTTTGAATACAATGTATAACTTCTGGACAGAACGTATGATCTATCCGCTGACTGAATCTTATCAAAATAAAACCGAATACTACAAGGCTGTGGATAATCTGCAAAAAGCAAGTCCGTATGCCCGCCCGGACAGATGGGGAGACAATATATGGACCAGTTTGGACTTCGCTAAAAAAGATCCGGCACTCGATACGGCAGACGAGTTGTATTTGGGTAATAAAGTGATCTTCTTCCGTGCCGAATATTTCGAACACCTGTATGGAACAACTTATGAAGAAATGGTGGAGTATGCAAAAAGAGTATCCGGAGAAACAAATGAAGAAAAAGCTTTGATCAAAGCGCTGGATTATGAAGTTGTATCCGTACTTAAGAGTGGATATTTAATAGACTAATTTAACATTTACAGTAAATATAGAATTACATGAAAGTAAATAGAATCTTAATATACAGTCTGTTATTGGCAGGCATAACAATTACTTCCTGTAAAGATGACAATCCTTCGATAGATGATTACTGGTTGAACTATGAAATCGAGGAGGTAAAAGTAACACAGGATATCCCGGTAGGGGTATATCTCTACAATCCGCAAAATGCACTTGAAACGAATGTAGATCAATGGACCCGTATCACTGAAGAACAGGATGTCGCTGCTGGTAAACTCGGACCAAATACGAAGCCTTGGTATGACCTTCCTGAAGCTCTGGAAGCTGGTAAATATCATTTGGCGGCAGATACGATCGGAGCCCGGGCTATGCAAAAAATCATAGAATGGTGTCACTATGGTCGCATCGATTTTATGGTCCTTCCCGGAATCAACGAAAATGCCAACGACATCTATCCGTTAAATATCGGACGAGATACCGCATTTATCGATATGGTACGCGGATTGAACGATACACTGCCTAAAGTAGAGTTGAACGGAGTGAAATTTGCCTTGATGGTCAACATGAACAGTATGTGTTCTGATTTGAACAATAACAAATTAGTGGAAAATGTCGATCCTACGAGAAAAACATATCCGGTTATAGATACAATTCCGGATATAAATAATCCAGGAATGGACATCGTCGTGACAACACGTGTCGATACATTGATTAAACGATCAGACCGTATTTGTAGTTACTTTAAACGTATTTCCGATTATTTCTCAGACCCGAATTACTACCATACAGGAGGACGCCCTGTCGTCGTAATAGCAGATGCTAACAAATTATACACTCAGGATTCTTATCGTATGTACACGGCCATTCGGGATACAGTGCGTAAACATACCGGAAAAGAGATGTATCTTATTGCTCAACAAGGAGCGTGGACTCCGCCTGAAAGGTTTCACTACTTCTATTTATCGGGAAAAGTCGATGCTGTAACCATGAAGAATATGTGTGCAGTCGGAGGCGCTCAATATGAACGGGTTATACTGTTCGACCAATTCGTGAACGAAAACTACAAATATAACAAGGAAGTGTTCTGGTCGAGATACGGTATAGATTTCATTCCATCTGCATCTCCGGGCTATTCACAATATGTAGCGACCGAGAATAACTCCAATTATCCATGGATGCCTAAAACGCAGGAACGGTTCTGGACAATGTGTAATGTCGCCAAAATGAATCTCGGAACAAATCCGATGGTATTGATCGACTCATTTAATGACTGGGCATTCGATTCATGCATAGAGCCGACTGACCCGTCGTATGGAAAAGGTTATGGACTTCTATATCTCGATATGGTAAAAGATCAATTTAAAGTAAAATAACAATCTACTTGAATAAAAAGAGGTGCTTTTATGTGCCTCTTTTTATTCCTCTTATGCAAATTCTGTTTTTCGGACTGAACAAATAGAACAATCGAAAAATTTTCGCAAATAGTCTCGAAAGAGTAAAATTATACATAATACACATAAAAAAATAGATATGAAACACATCTTACGACACATCTTTATTGCCTTGTTGGGGATGTATTCTTTAACTTCCTATGCTGAAGTTAAGGAATCGACGAATAACTGGTATGTGGGCAATACACAGCCGGGAGATTGGATTCAGTACAAAAAAGTATGGTTATCGGCTGGTCACTACCGTTTCACCGGTCGCATAGTGGGAAATGGTGAAGGCCAGACCGTACATTTGGAAATTAACGGAGGTACGTTGAAAAACGGAGTAGAAGCACCGTACAATTACACCAACACATTTGATCTGGCACATTTAGGCCACAAACAGTTGGAAGAAGGTTATTATGATTTGAAATTAGTATTCGAAACCGGAAATGTCAATTGTGATATGGTTTTTATTCGCAAAGATGACAATACTTCTGACAATGTCCTTGATACGGATATTGATTTCGAAAATAACTGGGACGACGGAATGCACACGTTTGCTATCGGAGGTCATGCCGGAACTACTCGGGAATTGGCAAAAGGCGGTGACAGCGGTGATGATGCAACATGGACTTCGGCTGCTCCGGAAAAAGCTCAATATAGCAGAAATCAAGTCATTTCATGGAATAAACAGTCGATCTATAACTTCAATTTAGGCTATACACAAGAGGCAGCGGACATCTATATTTCGGAAATGGTCGAATCGAAAGTCGAAGTAATTTTCGCTCATGGACGTGGAGAACCGGATGGAGGTACCGAAGAATATGATATTGAAGACCGTGGATATGCTACCGGCCCCGGAGGATTACCTTGCGCAGGTTTAAAATACATGGTAGAAGCAATAAAAAGAAACCCGAACGCTCGGGATAATATCAAAATCGCCTATTTTATAGATAATGCTCCTTTCCCATTGGCAGTAGAAAAATACTTGGGAGAAAAATTCGACGTAGCAAACCCCGAACACCAAAAATTCGTATATGAATATGCCATAAAGAAATGGTATGAAACCGTACCTCGGGAAATGCTATTCTTTACCACTCCGGATGAACTCAGCGATAGAGATTCATTTCAAGAAGGTGCAGGTGTAAAATGTGTTCCGATGCAATGGTGGAGTGCCGATGCCAATATGGAACAATACAAGTACAGTAGCAAACAATGGTCGGAATTTTTCTTATATATCAAGCAACGGATGAAAGAAGACTTCGACCTCGTTCCGGCATTTATCCTTGCCGATAACTTCTTAAACAAAGGTGATGCTAAAATGAAGTACATTGCTTGGGGATTACAAGGTTGGTTCGGATGGGCAGATATGGAAAACCGTTGCCAGATCGTAACGCACCGTGATGCCAGAAAATTCGCTTTTGCTTTCAACGGTGGTCGCCAACCGATGATGAACCTTGTGCATACCAACTGGAATCCGGAAACCAATGAAGGTACATGGGTGAAAAATGGAATGCTTTACAATAGTTGGAAACCGGAATTCGATACGCACGTCAATTCTCTTTTGGAAGATGGTGAAACTCCTCGTATTCGACACATCTTTGAAGAGGGTCATGAAGTAGGAGCAAAATGGATCGTATTGGAAGCCTGGAGCGACTGGCGGGAAGGTTCGGTATGGCACCGAAGCGACCATCCGGAACACCGGTTCCCGAACCAATATATGAGCCTCGTACGCGAATTTGCGGATAGAGAATCAAAATCTATCATATTGGAAGCTGAAGGATGCGATGAATATCACAGTGCACAACCGGGAAACGCCGGAGGAAGTTACCGTCTCGCCTGGTATAAAGAATCGGAAAAAGATAAAGACTATTTTGATGCCAACTTAGAAGTGGATCTAAGCATATTCCGTCCGCTTCACCATTTATCGGAATTAAGCAAACAATACATAGATGGACTCGATAAGCCGGCCAACAGTATTGCTGCCGGTCTGAGAGATGTATGGATGGTATGCGGAAGCGAAATTTATTGTAATGAAATCGACGGACATCCGGTAAAAAACTGGAAACCTGCAAGACAATACATGGCTACCAAAAAAATATCTTTCGGAAGCAATACCGTTTGGGCGCTTTCCGCTTCAGGAAATCCTTATTGTGCAGCACTACCGAATAATCAACCCTGTGAAGTATCGAACGGATGGACTGATAAATCCGATCCTAATATCAAAATTGTCGATATAGCAGCGACAATGTCTATGGTATGGGGTATCGATGACCAAAATAACGTATATTACCGCAACCATTCAGGAAGCAAGCCTTGGACTAAAGTTCCGGGAGAACTCACTTCGATAACTGCCGATGTCAATTCGGTATGGGGTTTCAACCCGCAAGGAGAAATCGTTCGTATGTCAGCACAACGCAAAAGCGGGTGGGAAGTCATCGAGAACCCATACAAAATCATCAAATTAAGCGCCGGAAATGAAGAAGTCTGGGGTATAACCGAAGATAACAAAGTTTATCGTATGAGTGACTCGGGATTCGGAGAATGGCAATACGTCAACGAAGGATTTAAAGACGTCAGTGTCGGCGTAGATTACGCTTGGTTATTGGATGTTGACGGATACCCATGGAAATACGAAATGAGCGGATTCCAAGACATTACGGCATTCCAGATAAATCCGATTTATACAAGCGTTACGCCGGTAGAAGTAAAAGCTTCTGTAAATGTAGCTCCGAATCCGTTTAAAGATCGCATCAAAGTAACGGTAAATGCTTACAATGAAGAAGATGTTACACTTACTGTTCATGATTTGAACGGCAAAGTATTATTAACTAAAAAAGAAAGTGTTCATTCCGGTACAAACGAAATTACCATCGATGAAGCTTCACAATGGGCACAAGGCGTATATATTCTTACCGTAGAATATTCCGCAGGCCCTGAGAAAATAAAAATAATAAAATCAAGATAATTATTTTCTCTCATGTTTTCCATGTATCTCCTTGTCTGGTGCAATATTCCGGACAGGGAGATTTTTATTACATACCTATTTTCATCAAATAAGAGACTGTCTAAATTTTACTCGGGTCAGGTTTGAGATTTTCTTTCAAGGATATTTTTATGCTTTTACGAGGAGGATAGCAAGCTATCTGACGAGGGAAAACGGGAAAAAAGACCTAAAGAAAACACAAAAATGACCTGATAATATTTTTTGTCGGAAAATTTAGAGGAGTGGCTCTACACAAGTTTCAAATTCAAAAAAGAAACAAATAACAAACACTTATTTATCATTCATCTTTTTTCTCTATCCTAAATATACTAAACAACAATCCACCTAATATTGCACCATATAATGCACTAATATAAGGAGAAGAAGAAATAGGACAGTAACCTGATTCACATCCGATAAATTTCCAATATAACAACCCGGCGACACTCCCTATCAAAATACCGACAATTAACAGAACTACACGCATATTCAATTTCATTTCATTACCTTTTATCAATTAATAAAGATAAGAATATTTTACAGATAATCGGAATAAAACAGATTCTAAAGAATAAGAGAGCACTTATTCAAATCGCACGACTCAATATCTCCTTTCTACAAGAAGATCTATCTATTATAGATACAATTTATTCCAAAAATAGAAAACCCTTAAAAAACGAAGTAAAAAGAGCTAAAAAAACAACATTAAACACACCCAATATCAAAATTAAAACCGTGACCTAAAGCCTAAGCTAAATATTGCACGAACTTCCCATAGAGAACGAAATTAACGAGCATATCATTCGTCAACATCATAACTTATGTTCATTTTATCTTCGTATCCTCGGTCCGGGTAAGAAGCATCGGGAGGGGGGGGATAAAAAAAAGGGAGACGATCTTTTCTCGTCTCCCTTCCTCTCTAAAATCGGCGGCTACCTACTCTCCCACTTTTACGCAGTACCATCGGCGTGGTCAGGCTTAACTTCTCTGTTCGGTATGGGTAGAGGTGGAACCCTGACGCTATAACCACCTGTATTTCCTTTGACATGTCGATTCGTCCGTAAATCTTTTCACTAAACTGCATCCCGTATAACGCCATCGTACATAATATACCGCTCTTGCGGCGGAAAGTCCCGGGTGATTAGTATTGCTCGACTTTGACGTCTCCGCCTTTACATCTGCAACCTATCTACGTCGTCGTCTGCAACGACCCTTCAGGGAAATCTCATCTTGAAGCTGGCTTCGTACTTAGATGCTTTCAGCACTTATCCTTTCCAGACTTAGATACTCAGCGGTGCTCCTGGCGGAACAACTGATAAACCAGAGGTCTGTCCAACACGGTCCTCTCGTACTAGTGTCAGGTCTCCTCAAATTTCCTGCGCCCACAACAGATAGGGACCGAACTGTCTCACGACGTTCTGAACCCAGCTCGCGTGCCACTTTAA
>OGFG01000324.1_pt1 | contig 58840 bp, 54 predicted proteins | sample 1570761 | NCBI WGS metagenome assembly OGFG01 (sample SAMEA2581938, study PRJEB24529) | metagenome | biome: Human gut stool | place: China | collected 2011
TAATAATTTAAAAGATAAATATGAATTTTATTGGGTTTCGAGAAAAGGAAAAATTAATAAGTTTTTAGAGGCAAATGAAATAAAGCATATTGAAATTAGGAAACTTTCGGTCAAAGAAATAAATAGAGTTATTAAAAAATTTAATCCAGATATTTTGCATGCCACTGATTATAAAGCAAGTGTTATTTGTTCGTTGGCGAAAATTAAAAAAATTCCATTAATTTCTCATTTGCATAATAATTCTCCGTGGCTATCAAAATTTCACCCTTATTCATTTGCATTATTATTTATTGCATTTAAGGCTAAAATGATATTAACTGTTTCTAACTCGATAGAAAATGAATATGTATTTTCAAAATTAATAAGAAAAAAAATTAATATGATTGGTAACCCTATTAGTACAAAAAGCATCATAAATAAAGTTAATAAAGATGATTATACTAAAAAATATGATATTTGCTGTGTGGGAAGACTTACTGAACAAAAAAATCCATATATGTTCTTAAATATTATCCAAAAGTTAGTTGTCAACCATTCCGATTTAAAATGCATTTGGGTGGGAAAAGGTGAATTACTTGAAGAGATTATTAGTAAAAGTAAATCTATGAATATTGGTAAAAATATAGATTTTGTTGGATTTCAGGATAATCCATATAAATTTATGGCATCATCTAAAATCTTTTTGCTTTGCAGTAAATGGGAAGGTTTTGGATTAGTTACTTTTGAAGCACTATCATTGGGTTTGCCTGCTGTTGTTTCGAATGTAGGAGGATTACCTATGATGGTTAATAATTCGTGTGGCAAATTGTGTAAAGAAGAAGATGAATTTGTTGAGGAAGTAAACAAATTATTGAATGATAAAAAATATTATTTGATGAAAGCATATAATGCTACTCAACAATCGAATAATATTGACAATTTAGATGAATATATAAAGAGAATGTATCACATTTATAAAAATATATAAAAGAGGTATTTATTATGGAAAAAATTTTAAATATACTATTAATATTTTTAATAGTATTGTACAAAAATATAATGTATTGGCCAATGGTTACATCAAAATTTCTTTATGCTTTAATTATTATTATTGCAATTACAGCGTTTTTATCTTTCGGAAATAAAAAAATTAAAAAAAAGCATTTTCTTTATATGCTTTTATTAGCTATGTTTCTTACGTTTGCTGTTGTTCACAGTGAAAGTGCAAATTTGCTGTTTCCTATTCTTATTCTTTTTTCTTTTTATAATGTAAAAGATTCTTATAGGAATATTGCAAAATATTACTTTTACGCATTGTTATTTTGTTTTATAATGACTATTTTTTTGAATTTAATAGGAGTATTGCCGAGTTATAATATAACTAGATTTTTTGTTGTTAGATATAGTCTAGGATATATACATCCTAATTTTGTATATTTATATTTTTTCTTTATATGTATTAGTGGATATTATGCATTTAATAATAGCAAAGCATTTTTGTTATCTACAATTCCTTTTGCTTTAATACTTTATAAATTGTCTTTAACTAGAACAGGTATTGCTTGCTATGCAATATTATTGATATTAGCTTTCATATATAATAAAAGAGATGTATATAAACTAGCAAAAATTACAAAATACTTATTTTTTTTATTAACAATAATTACAATAGTTTCAGTAAAACTATATGATAACAATATATTATCACAAATAGATTTATTATTTAGTGGACGTTTATCGAACTATTCGTATTTTATTAAAAATGGTTTGTTAACTAGTCCGATTGGACACATTAGTTTTAATACATCAATATATACTATAGATAATTTTTTCCTTGTATTATTTTATGATTATGGATATATAGGTTATATTATTTATTCTATTTTGAATTTTATATCTATTAAAAAGAATAGTAATGATAAGAAATTTATTATATGTATGTTTGTGTTCCTTGTATATGGAATATGTGATTCAAATACTATAGTTACAAGTATTAATTTCTTAATTCCATTACAATTATTAATATTATTTGATAAAAAACAAGGAGGTGTTATGATTGAAAAAAATTAAGGTTTTGATGATAGGATTATCTAATAATCTTGGTGGCATTGAAACATATTTAGTTAATCTTTATCGTAAAATAGATAAAAGTAAATTTGATATTAAATTTTTAGTATTTAATGATAATATGCCTTGTTTTTATGATGAAATAAAAGAAGATTTAATATTTATTACACCTAGGAAAAATAACTATAAACAATTTAAAAGAGAATTAAAACAAATTTTATTTACTGGACAATTTGATTTTATACATTGCAATCTTATGTCATTTAGTTTGTATGAACCAATAGTTTTTGCTTTAAAATATAGTAAAGCAAAGATCGTATTGCATTCACATGTTAGTGGTAAAATTAAGAATACATTGAAAACAAAAATTATTTCTAGTTTTGCTAAGATGCTTGTTTTAAACAATAATTACAGCGATAGATATATTTTTCTAGGATGCTCTCAAAACGCAATTGATGATTTATTTGGGGATTTTTACAGAAAAAATAATTGTTATTTTTCCGTTGTAAATAATGGTATTGATGTTAGCAAATTTACTTTTTCAGAGAAAATGCGAAAAAAAATAAGAGGTAATATATCAATAGCAGATGATATTATTCTATTAGGACATGTTGGAAGATTTACTTATGCCAAAAATCATAAAAAAATATTGTCGATTTTTAATTATTTGGCGAAGAAAAGTGAAAAATATAAACTTTTGCTGATTGGAGATGGTGAATTAAGACAGGATATTATAAATCTTATTGATAAATATAACATTCGTGATAGGGTTGTTTTATTATCAAATGTTAGTAATGTTAATGATTATCTAAATGCAATTGATTGTTTTATTTTTCCATCGATATTTGAAGGATTGGGCATTGCTGTGGTAGAAGCACAAGTTTCAGGATTACCATGTATAATTTCAAATACTATACCAAAAGAAGTAGAGATAACAGATAATATATTTAGATGTGATTTGGAATCATCAGATGAAGAGTGGGGATTAATTATACAAAATATTAATTTTAATAATAGAAATATAGATATTCATTTGTTTAGTGAGTTTGATTCTTCAAATAGTGCTTTAAATCTAGAGAAAATATATATAGAAAATTATAAAGGAGAGTAGAATAATGAAAAAAGTTGAAACAGTAACATTTCATCTTGCTAATAATTATGGTGCTGTATTGCAGGCTTATGCTTTACAAAAAATTATTAGTCAAAGGTATGATACAGAAATACTTAATTATGATAATAAATTTATTTCTAATAATTATAAGGTTTTTAAACCATTTAGTAAAAACCCTATAAAAACACTTTATCATCTTTTTAAGGATATTTGTGATTATAAAAAGGAGAGCGTAAAATCAAGATTATTTGATAATTTTAGAAATGATTATTTAGAAATGTCAGATTATTTTGAAAAAAAAGATAATCCAATCTTTCCACAAGCAGCTGCTTATATTGTCGGAAGTGATCAAGTATGGAACCCTTTTTTAACTGGTGGTGTTGATAGAATATATTTATTAGATGAAATAAAAGATACAAAGAAAATATCTTATGCTGCTAGTAGTGGAAATTTAAAATACATTGATAATAAAAAGGATGAATTTTTTTCAAAGTATAATAATTTTGATAGAGTTTCTGTAAGAGAAGAAAAATTAAAAAAATATTTAGAGAAAAATAGTGAAAAAAAGGTTGATGTAGTTGTTGATCCTACTTTATTAATGAGTAAAGAAATGTGGAGAAATTTTGCTGGTGCTGAAAGAATTGAAAAAGAAAAATATATATTTGTATATAGTGTAAATAATTCAAATGAATTATTTGTAAATTTTGTAAATAAATTTGCAAAAGAAAAAAATTTGAAGATTATTTATTTTGATAAAAGAGACATCATGAACAAATTTAAAGTTAGAAAAAAATCTTATTATGAAACTGGACCTAAGGAATTTGTAAATTTATTATATTATTCAGAATATGTTATTACAACTAGTTTTCATGGAACTGCATTATCATGTGTTTTAAATAAAAAATTTTATGTTGTCTTATCTACTTTTCCAGATAGACTTGACACTATTTTAGAAACTCTTGATTTGAAAAGTAGAGTAGTTAATGATATGAAAGATTATGATAAAATACTTGCTGATAAAATAGATTGGGAAAAATCTAATAAACTTTTAGAGAAAGCGAGAAATAAATCTTTAAAATGGTTATTTGATTCGATTGAGTGTGATAAAAATGAGTAGAAATAAAGATTTAGTTCAAAATACAATAATAATTTTTATTGGTACAATTTGTACTAAATTATTATCTTTTATATTACTCCCTTTATACACAAACGTTTTAAGTACTTCAGAGTATGGTGTGGTTGATTTATTAACTACCTTAATATCGTTAATTTCACCAATAATTAGTTTACAAATTAGCCAAGGATTATTTAAAAATTTAGTAGATTGTAGAAATAATATTGAAAAGCAAAAAAAAATAATTTCCACTAGTATTACTTTTATTTTAATAAATTCTATTATATGTGTAATTATTTTTTTGATAGTAAGTCCATTCATTAACAATAATTATAAGTGGTTTTTAGCTGCGACAGTTGTAATCAGTGTTTTTTCTGATTTACTATTGCAAATTGCAAGAGGTGTAGGTAGAAATGATATATATTCAATCGCAGGTGTTGTTACAGCGATATTTACGATTTTTTGCAATATTTTGTTTTTAGTTTTTTTACATTTTAAAGTTAATGGAATGCTTTTTGGTACTTTGATTGGTTATATGATGGGAATTATTTATTTATATTTCAAATTAAGATTGTACAAATTAGTTAACTTTAAGTATTTTAATAAAAAAGATTTTAAATTACTAATGAAATATTCTCTTCCGTTGGTACCTAATGCATTATCTTGGTGGATATTTAATGCATCTGACAGAGTGATTGTTTCATTACTACTTGGGTTGTCGTTTACAGGAATATTGTCTGTATCCTATAAATTTTCAAGTATAATTGTTTTGTTTTATAATATTTTTGATAAAAGTTGGTGTGAATCCATTATTTTACATATTAAAGATAACGATATTATTGAGTATTTTAATAAAACTTTCATTAAAATATTTAATTTGTTTTACTCTTTTAGTATTTGTTTGTTAGCTTTTATGCCAATACTATTTAAAATATTAATTGCTGATAGTTTTATAGATGCATATAATATTATTCCTATTGTATTAGTTGCTTCTATTTTCCAAGTTATTGTTGGATTAGTTAGTGTTGTATATGCTGCTAATGATGATACGAAATCGTTGGCTAATACAGCTATTTGGTCATCTGTTGTGAATTTGATTGTACATTTGGTTTTAATCAAATATATTGGAATCTATGCAGCAGCAGTTTCTACTTTATGTTCATATTCATTTTTTGCTATATATAGAGCATATGATGTGAGTAAAAAATATATTCCACTAAAATTTAATGTTAAATATTATTTACCAGTTATTATATGTTTACTTATAATTATAGGGTGCTATTATAGTAATTTGATATTAATAAAAATATTTGGTATGATAATAGCATTATTATATTCGATTATATCTAATAAAAACGAAATATTTTTAATTAAAGAAATTGTATTAAAAAAAATAAAAAAAATGAGAGGATGATTTTTATGAGTTGTTTATATACTGATGAAAAAAGTGTACAAATTATTATTTCACTTTTAAAAGCACATAATGTTAGAAAGGTTGTTTCAAGTCCTGGAACTATGAACGTTACTTTTATTGGGAGTATTCAGGATGATGATTTTTTTGAAATTTATTCTTCAGTTGACGAAAGGTCAGCTGCATACATTGCCTGTGGATTAGCGGCAGAAAGTGGTGAGCCAGTTGTTCTAACTTGTACTGGTGCTACAGCTTCTAGAAACTATATGCCAGGGTTAACTGAAGCTTTTTATAGAAAATTGCCAATTTTAGCTTTAACTGCAACACCACCTATAGAAAGAATCGGAAACAATATACCACAAATAATTGACAGAACAAACCAATTAAATGATACATTTGTTAAATCCTTTTTTGTTAATTCATGTAACACAATTGAAGATGAAAATAATTGTGTAAATATCGTTAATGATGCATTACTGACTTTAAGAAGAAATGGTAGTGGCCCAGTTAATTTAAATTATGTTTCTTTTGCAAGTAAAAATTTTAACGTGAAGGAGTTGCCTAAAGTTAGAAAAATAGACAGATATACTGCTGAAAGTAATTTGCCTAATTTAGTGGATAAAAAAATTGGTATATTTGTAGGCGCACATAACATAATGAGTGATAATTTAATTAATTTGATTGACAATTTTTGTGAAAAATATAACTCTGTTGTATTATGTGATCAATCGAGTAATTATAAAGGAAAATACGGAATAAGTGCATCTTTAATTATGCAACAAGATTTTTATATAAGTCCTTGCAATAATTTTGACATAATCATTGATATTGGAGAAATTTCTGGTTCGTATATTAAATTTTTAACAAAAGAATCATGGAGAGTTAGTTTAGATGGTGAGATTAGACATAGAAATTATCCTATAACAAAAGTTTTTGAAATGTCTGAGGAATATTTTTTTAATCAGTATAATAAAATGTCTAATTTTAGTTCTGATTTGTCTATTTATAATAGATGGGTGCAAGAAGATAATGAACTTAGAAAAAATATACCTGAATTACCATTTTCTAATGTTTGGATTGCTCAAAATATGTATACAAAACTTCCAGAAAATTCAAATGTTTATTTAGGTATTTTAAATACACTTAGAAGTTGGAATTATTGTCCATTATTAAAAAAACAACATGTATATTGCAATACAGGGGGATTCGGTATTGATGGGACTATTTCTTCATTATTAGGTGTTTCTTTAGCATCAGATAATATTTCTTATTGTATTTGTGGTGATTTAGCATTTTTTTATGATATGAACAGTTTAGGTAATAGATATGTTAATAAAAATATGCGAATTATGGTCATTAATAATGGTAAGGGGACAGAATTTAGAAATTATTCTCATATGGCTTCACAATTTGGCGAAAAGGCTGATAAATATATTGCAGCAGGAGGTCATTATGGTAATAAATCTGAAATACTAATAAAAAATTATAGTGAAAGTTTAGGATTTAAATATATATCAGCAAGTAACAAAAATGAATTTAATGAGCAAATAGATAAATTTTTAGTTATAAAAAGTGATTCTCCTATAATATTTGAGGTGTTTACTAATTCTGAAGATGAAAGTAAATCATTAAAGAATATTAGAGCAATTAAACAATCGCTTAAAGGAAAAATTAAAGAAAAAATTGGTAAATCACTTAATACAGAAACAAAAGAGAAATTAAAAAAAATTGTAGGGAGATAAATATGAAATTAGTTAGTTATGTTAAAAGGGCGATAAAATATATTCTTTATGAGTCAAAGCCTAAAAAAATATTTGTTAATTCTAGTACAATGTCACCTAATGATATATTAAAGGACAAAGTTGTATTAATAACAGGTGGTAGTGAAGGTATTGGATTATCTATTGCGAAAAAATTTGTTAAGCAAGGTGCTACGGTTATTATTTCAGGGAGAAATGAAGATAAATTAAAAGAAGCATGTAAAAAATATAACATTAAAGATTATGTAGTAAATGATATAAAAGAAATAAATAAACATGATAAGTTGTTAGATTATATTTATGATAAATATAACAATTTAGATATCTTAATAAATAATGCTGGGATATCAATGCATGAGAGTGATTTCTTAGAAGTTACAGAAGATGGATTTGATAATCAGTTTAATATAAATTTTAAAGGAGCATATTTTATAACTCAAAACTTTATAAAAAGAATATTAAAAAGTAATGAAGTATCTGAGTCTATTATTATATTTATTACATCAGAAAGAGGCAATCAATGTGACTTTTTACCATATGGTCTAACTAAAAATACTATTAATAGTCTTATTGAAGGATTATCTTGCAGATTTATAAGAAATGGTATTCGTGTAAATGGTATAGCACCGGGAGTTACAGCTTCTTCCATGACAAAAATAAATGATAATGATGATCTTTTTGCTGACAATTATATAAGTGGAAGAAAATATTCTTCTGATGAAGTATCAGAAATAGCATTGTTTTTATCAAGTAATTACTCAAAATGTATCTCTGGTGAAATAATACATTGCAATAATGGAAATCATTTAAATCCGTGGTTTAGAAATAGTATTAAGTAATTTTATAGTTAAATTTGTATTAAAGAAGAAAAGTGTCATAATTCGACATTCTTCTTCTTTTTTTATGTTATTTTAAATAAAAATTATGGAAATAACTGGGAAATTTTTGTCGAAACTAATGAATTTTTAAAAAAAAGTATATAATATGTCGCAAGTAGCGCAATGTTGTTAAATAATGCTATTGTGATATGCAAAATTGAAAGGAAGTAAAAAGTATTTAAGAAATAAAAAGGAATTTATATTTAAAAATTAAGAGGTACAAAAGATGATAAAATATCATCTTCAGAGTGTTGACAATTTAATTTTTTTAATATTAACTATTAAAAATTTAAAATATATTTGTTATAATTATTAAAAGATATAGTAGGTGTTTTATGAAGAAGTTTTTATGTATATTAATTATGATAGTTATATTACTATTTCCTAGTAATATATATGCTAAAAGTGTTAATAATGAAAAAAATTATGCTAATGTAGTATTTTTTACATATTTTAATGGTGATTTAGAGGGTAAAAAATATATGGAAGATAATTATAAAACTATAATGGAGTATTATAATGGTTCTAGTGAAACTAGTGTTAAGAATTATTTAGAGAATATATCTTATAATAATTTTCATATATATAATTTATTTCCTCAAATAAATGATAGTACTTTTATTCCAATTGAACTTAGTATTACAGAAGATGATGCGAATAATTCTAATTATGATTCAATTATTATTAGTGATGTTTTAAAAAAATATCCAAATGTTAGTGGAACAATTGATTATGATAATGATGGTATTGTTGATAATTTAACTATTATTTTAAGGAATAAAGCTGATAATGCTGGTTCTAATTCATCTCTTGTATCTCATAAGAGTGATTATCCTGGTGGTAATGATATAACATTATCTAATAAGTCTTTAGGTACTTATAATATGCTTAATACATATTCAATTAGAAATACTAAGAGTTCTGTTATTATTCATGAATTTATGCATTCTTTAGGTTATCCAGATTTATATAATAGTAATAATGATTATCCAGTATTTACTTGGGATATTATGGGTAATGTTATTTCACCACCTCCATATTCACTTGCTTATTTAAGAAGTTATTTTACAAATTGGCTTAGTATTGATGAAATTACTAAATCTGGAACTATTACATTAAATACTCAAGATAATAAAGATGGTAATCAAGCATATATAATTAAATCACCATTAAATGATTATGAATTTTTTGTTGTAGAATATAGAAAGAAACCAACTTTATTTGATAAGATAGACAGAAGTATAAGTAATAGTGGTGTTATTGTGTATAGAATTAATACAACAATAACAGGTTTAAGTAATAAATTTGGTTCATACGGTGTATATGTATATAGAGATAATTCTTTTGCTTTAAATAGTACTCCATCTTCAGCAGTTTATAATACAGTTTTTTCTAAAGAACTTGGTAGAACAACTGTAGGTAATAGTGATTTAAATAGTAAAGATAAAGCATTATTATATAGTGATGGAACTAATTCAGGTATAGTACTTAGTGAAATAGGTTCATCAAGTTCAAACAGTATTACATTAAATGTAAGTATTCCAAATAAAGATAATTTAGATGTTTGGAATGAATTAAAATATGATGATATTAATAAAAATAGTGGTTATAAAGTTCAAACATCTATAGAAATGAATAATAAAATATATGTGGGTTCAATAACAAATAATAAATTATATACTACTGTTTATGATAATGGTAATTGGAGTACTATATCAAATGGTACTAATATTGTTATTGGTGATGTATCTCCAAGTACAATGGAATTTAAAATAATTAATAATAAATTATATTTAATATATGGTTGTTGGAATAAAATAGGTGTTTATTCTTTAGAAAATAATATATGGAAAAAAAGAGCAGAATATAATTATTCAACTGGTTATATGAGTACTGAAGTAATAAATAATGAATTATATATTGCTAATATGTATAACAATAATAATGCTGAATTATTAAAATATAAAGATGATAATATAACTAAAGTAACTAATTATTATAGTGGTTCATTTGTAGGTGATCCAAAAGTTTTGTCAATTAATAATAAAATATATTTAATGGTAAGAGAATCTAGTACTAAAAAGATAAAAATATATGAATATAGTAATAATATTCTTAAAGAAATTAATAATGATATATTAGTTAATTCATATGATGCGAAAGATTTAAATAATAAAATAATTATTGCTGGTAAAAATACTGGTGATATTGAATTATATGAATTTGATGGAACTAATTTTAAAAAGAAAACTGAAACAATTCCATATAATTTACCACAATTATTTAAATCACAAGGTAATCTTTATTTAAGAACAATTAAAGATCCAACTGATATATATAGTAACGATAATGTATTAATGGTTTATTCATTATCCGATAAAGTTACAATGGAAGGAAATAATATTGCAAGTGGTGTAAATGCAGATTATAGTGGTATATTTTCTATAGGTAATAGATTATATATTTCATATATAAAAGACGATATAACTCATATTAAGTATAAAGAATCAAATAATAGTTTATTATCTTTAAGTATTACATCACCAAATAAAACAACTTATACAGTTGGTGATAATGTAGATTTAACTGGTTTAAAAGTAATTGCTAATTATACTAAAAATAGAAAAGAACTTAGTAATAATGAATATACTATAACTAATTTTAATACAAATAAAGTGGGTAGTTATAGTGCTACTATAACATATGAAGGAATTAGTAATACATTTAATTATGAAGTAATTGAAAAAGTAATATTAAATCCACTTAAAAGCATTAACTTAAATAAAACTAGTGGTACAAAATATATAGGTGAAACAGAAAATTTAACTGTTATTTATAATCCAAGTAATACAACTGATAATAAAAATGTAACATGGACAAGTAGTAACAATAATGTTGCATCAATTAATAATGGAGTTGTGACTGCTAAAGGAATAGGTAATGCTATTATAACTGCTAAAGTTGGAAGTTTAACTGCAAGTTATAAAATAACTGTTATAAAACATGATAATCCAGTAATAGTAAAAGCAAATACTTTAACATATAATGAAAAAGAACAAGAACTTATAACAGTAAGTAATATTAAAGGTAATATTTGTTATTCATATAATCCTATTTCTAGTTGTTCAAAAAATGAAAGTATACCTAAAAAGATTAATGCAGGAGAATATACAGTATATTACTATGTAAGTGGAGATAATAATTATAATAGTAAATCAGGTAGTATAAAAGTTAATATTAATAAAAAAAGTGGAAGTATTTCTTATTTAAATAAAAGTATAACAAAGACCCAAGGTGATCAAGCATTTACAAATGTACTTACAAAAACAGGCGATGGTATTATAAATTATTCATCAAGTGATAATAAAGTAGCAACTATAGATAAAAATGGTAAGGTAACAATTTTATCTTCTGGTAATACTGTTATAAAGGCAATAGTTATAGATGGTGAAAATTATTTTTATAATATAAAAGAAGCAAGTTATACTTTAACTGTAAATAAAAAAATAATAAATATTCCAATTACTAGTATAAGTTTAAATAAAACTAGTGGTACAAAATATATTGGAGAAATAGAAAATCTAATAGTGTCTTATAATCCAAGTAATACAACTGATAATAAAAGTATTACATGGACAACTAGTAATAGCAAAGTAGCAACTATTAATAACGGAGTTGTAAAAGCAGTAGGAGTAGGTAATGCTGTTATAACAGCTAAAGTAATGAATAAAACTGCTACTTATAATATTACTGTAAAGAAAAAAGAAAATAGACCAATAACTTACAAATATTCATATGATAGTTCTAAAAAAATAATATTTAAATTAAATAATAATATTAATATAACTACATTTAAAAATAATTTAAATTATAGTTCTATAATAAAGAGTAACAACAATATCTTAAAAGATAATGATTTAATTAGAACAAATATGACTATAACATATACGGATGATGAAGGTAATGTTCAAATATATAATACATCTGTTTTAGGTGATGTTAATGGTGATGGTAATATTAATGCATTAGATTATGTAAAAATAAAAAATCATATTATGAATACTAAAAAAATACTTAAAGATGTATTTATATTATCAGCTGATTATAATAATGATGGAAAGATAAGTGCATTAGATTATGTAAGAATAAAAAATTATATTATGAATGGAGGTAAATAATGAAAAAGTTTTTAGTAATTTTAATTACGTTATTATGCTTTTTTCCTATAAATGTATTTGCTAGTGGAAGTATTAGTGTTAATAGAGGAAGTTTATCTATTGCAAAAGGAAGTTCTTCTTCATTTGTAGTAAGCGCAAATAATGCAGCAGGAAGAGTTGATATTTATTCAAGTAATTCATCAGTTGCTAAAGTAAGCACTAGTTCTTCATGGCTTGATAATAATTCTGTAACAGTTACTGTTACTGGTGTAAATAATGGAAATGCTACTATTATTGTTAAAATAACTGATGCAGCAACATATGATGAAGAAGCATTATCTGGAACAAGAAGTGTAAGCGTAAATGTTTATTCTAATACTAGTTCAAATAATGTTTCAAATAATAATTCACAAAATAGTAATCAAAGTAAACCATCGAATTCAAGTAAATATAATAATTCATCTAATACTAAAAAAAATGAACCTATAAAAAATGATGCAACTTTAAGTAGTTTAAATGTTAAAAATTATGATATTGGATTTGATAAAAATAAAGAAGAATATAATATTGAAATAGAAAATTATATTAATTCACTTGATATAGATGCTAAAGCAAATATGTCTACATCAAAAGTAAATATTGAAGGCAATAAAGATTTAAAAGTAGGGGATAATACTATAAATGTTATTGTTACAAGTGAAGATGGTACTAAAAAAACATATAAAATTAATGTAAAAAGAAAAGATGAGGTAGTTGAAACAACAATAGATAAAATAAATGAAGTAATTGATGGTACAACTAAAGATACTGTTAAGATAAAAATAATAGATAATTTGAAAATATCAAAAGATATAATTGATAAGATAAATTCAAGTAAAAAGAATATTATTATTAATAAATATGATAATGATAAGATTGTTTATTCTTGGAACTTTAAAAGTGGTAATATGAATTTTAAAAAAGAATTCGATTCTAATATATCATTTTCTGATAAAGATTTAGAAAGCTTACGTAAAAAAAATAATTATTCTGAAATGTATAAAGTTATATTTGGATATAATGGAGATATTAGTGATTCTATAATAAAATTAAATGTTTCAGGAAAATTTAACAATAATGATAAAGTAAATATTTATAAATATGATAAAGAAAGTAATAGTTTTATATTAATTAAAAATGATATAGTTGTAAAAGATGATATGATTGAATTTAATATAAATAAAGCAGAAGATTTAATATTATCAAAATCAAAATTAGATAATAAATCAATTAATGAATTTTGTAGTAGTATTAAAAAACCATTTAATTACTTTATTATTATATCTATAGTTGAGTTATTAATAATATTTGTATTAATATATTATTTCTTATTTTATAAAAAAATAAGAAAACAAGATATAGTAACAAATGATGTTAAAAAGAAAAATAACAAAAAAGTTATAAAAACAAAAAATACTAAGATAAAGAATCAAGCTAAAAAATAACTTGATTCTTTTATTAATTAACTTAAGAAATTGTTTGACCTTAATATATAATTGTGATATATTGTCTATGCATGTTAGGTGATAAAAATGAAAAAAATAATAATATATATTTTATTAGCGTTATTATGTATGATAACTATATTTTGTTTTTCTAGTAAGAATACTATGGAATCTAATAGTACAAGTAAAAACTTAATTAGGTATTCAGTAAGAGTATATGAAAAAGTTACTAATAAAGAAGTAGATGAAGAAAAAGTTATTACTAAATTAAATTATCCAATTAGGAAACTTGCTCATTTTAGTATTTATTTCTTACTTGGAATATTTGTTTATAGTATATTTTCTTGCACTAAAGTAAATCATAAATTACTTTTATCAATGTTTATATGCATAATATATGCATCATTAGATGAAACACATCAATTATTTGTATATGGTAGAACTGCACAAGTATTAGATGTATTAATTGATAGTGTAGGTAGTTTAATTAGTATGTTAATTATTAAAGTTATAAAAAATAGAAAAAAGTATTGATTATATTTATCTATATTGTTATAATTTAATTAAATGAAGGGCTTGTATAGACTTTATAAAAGTTTATGCATGTCCTTTTTTATTTTATATTAGTAGGAGAGAAGTTATGAAGAAGTATGGTATTTTAATTTTAGTAGTATTTATTAGTTTATTAAGCATTAAAGATGTTTATGCTCATCCTGGAAGAACAGATTCTAGAGGTTGTCACTATTGTAGAACAAATTGTGCTAAATGGGGTTTAAGTAATGGTGAGTATCATTGTCATAATAATGGAAGTAGTTCAAATTCAACATCTAATTCAGTAAATAATATATATGGTTGTACAGATTCTAATTCAATAAATTACAATTCAAGAGCCAATGTAGATGATGGAAGCTGCATCAAGAAAGTTTATGGTTGTACAAATAAAGATGCTTATAATTATGACCCAAATGCTAATGTTGATAATGGAAAATGTGTTGATAAAATATTTGGATGTACAAATGAAAAGGCATATAATTATAATTCAAAAGCAAATACTAGTGATGGAAGTTGTTTATTTAAAATAGAAAAGACGTTTAATAAAAAAATAAAATATAAAACTAAGTATAAATATAGCTTTTTTAGAAAAAAAGGATCAATTATTCAAAAGGGAAAGAATGGTAAAAAGAAAATAACAAAAGAAATTATAATAGATGAAAATAATAATATTACTAATGAAAAAGTAATAAAAGAAAAAATTATTACAAAACCAAGAAATAAAATTGTTATAACTAAAAATAAAAAATAAATTTTTTTTATTTTTTATTGATTTGCTTGGTAACATATGTTACTATAGATACAACAACTGGAGGTACAACTATGAATCAAGAACAGATAATGTTATTATCAAAAATGAAAAAACTTATAATAAAAAATAAAAGAAGGTTTGTTATAAGAAATGATGGAACTGATTATATTTCTGATTTAGCTGAACTTGGTTTAACAGAGGATGAAGCTTGGAATGAAATATTAAAATTAAATAATTATTTCTATTATCCAGATCCTAGACCTTATTATTATGGTAGTGGAGCATTGATTTTTAAGAAAAAAATAAATGAAAATATAGCATATATAAAATTAAAAATTGAAATTGGAAATTTTGGTGAGGAAACAGTTTGTTTGTCTTTTCATAAAAGTTATAGGAGGTAATATTATGTTTAAATGTGATAATTGCGGTTCATCTGATACTTATGTTAAAAATTATAAGCATGAGTATAATATAAAAGGTGAAAAAGTTATTTTTGAAAAAGAAAGAAGATTTTGTAGAAAGTGTAATAAACTTGTTTTTGATGCTTATCTTGATAATGAGGCATCAAAGGAAGCAATAAAAAAGTACAATAATATAATAGGAATTTGTGCAGAAGATATTATTAAACTAAGAAAAAAATATTCTTTAAGTCAAGAACAATTTGCAAAAATAATAGGATGTGCCAAAAAAACTTTAGTAAGTTATGAAAATTCTAAATCAATTCCTAATGATATTTATTTAATAACAATTAAAACACTAATTGATAATCCGGATATAATAATTTATTTAATTGATTCAAATAAAAACAGATTTGATGATAAAGAATATAATACTATAATTAGTAAAGTAAAAAAAGGTATTGGACCTAATATAAAGAATTCTGAAGATTTAACACTAAGTGAATATAATGGTTATACAAAATTATCTTTTGAAAAATTAAAAAATTTAATTTTAATATTATGCAAAAATTCCATAAATAAAACTAAATTACTAAAAGAAATGTTTTATTGTGATTTTTTATGTTATAAAGAAAATGGTGCTTCAATAACTGGTCTTGTATATTCTAAATTAAACTACGGACCAGTACCTGATGATTATGAGAAAATACTAGATAACTTTGTATCTAGTAAAGTATTAGATTGTGATTCTAAGTTCAAAAATGATTTTGTTAGTATTATATATAGTTCTAAAGAAAAAATAGATTATAGTATATTTAACGATGAAGAAATAAATGTTATAAAAAAAGTTAATGAGTATTTTAAAAATTTTAATTCACAAAAAATAGTAGAGTTTTCTCATAATGAAACTGCATTTATAAAAACAAAGTTTTATAAAAATATAAGTTATGATTATGCTTTTGATATTAATTTATAGTACTATATTTAGTACTTTTTTCTTTACACCTTTTTGTAAATAATTAATATCTATATTTTATATAATTATTTTAGTGTGTTATAATAAATAAAAGTATAGGAGAGAGATTATGAGAAAAAGAAAAGAAAAAAAGTTTAATAAACTTAATGTAATTAATATATTAAACTTAATATTTATTACATTATTTTTAGTTTTATTATTAAAATTAAATATAATTCCTAAAAAATATATGATGATTATAACAGTTTCTTTAACTATTTATGAATTATTATGTATTTTACTTACTAATTTGAAATTTAAGGTAACTAGAATAATTGGTATTGTATTATCTTCTTTATCAATTATTGGATGTGGTGTTTTGTCATATTATTTATATACTGGTAATACTTTCTTAGACAAAGCATTTGATAATACTAAGACTGAAAATACAATAACATATTATGTTGTAACTTATAAAGATAATACTGCTAGTAACAGAAATGATATTAAAGATACGGTTTATTATGTTAATAATGATTCTAATATTGAAAGTGCAGTAAATTATTTAAAGAAATATACTAGTAGTAACATAACACTTGCGGATGATGTTACAACTTTATTTACTATGATTGCGAATAAACAAGCAAGTTTTGCATTATTAAGTAATTCAAGTTATGAAATATTATTTGATAATAATAAAGATTTAAAGAGAGATAATTATAAGATTGTTTATCAGTTTAATATTAAAATTAAAAACAAAGTAAGCAAATCAACATCTAATAATAAAGAAAAATTTAATATTTATATTAGTGGAACAGATTTTGCTAATTTAAGTGATTTTAATATGATTGTTACTGTTAATATGAAAACTCATAAAATACTTTTAACTAGTATTCCAAGAGATTATTATATACCTGTGTATGGTACAAATGGTATTAAGGATAATTTAAGTTTTATTGGTGTTAACGATATTGACACAAGGGCTAAATCTATCGAAAATTATTTTGGTATTAATTTTGATTATTATTTGAAAATTAATACAAGTAGTTTAGTTGGAATAGTTGATGCGGTTGGTGGAATTGAATATTGTTCTGATCAAAGTTTTACAACAACTCATGCAACTATATTAAATTCATATGATGACTCTAAAGGTAAAAAGTTATATATTAAAAAGGGATGTCAACATTTAAATGGTGTAGAAGCATTAACTGTTGCTAGAGAAAGAAATGCATTTGCTGGTAGAGATAGACAAAGACAAAAAAATTGTCAAGCAATTATAGTTGATATATTTGAAAAACTAAAGAGTGTTAATACTCTTACAAATTATACGAATATACTAGATTCATTAAGCGATTTATATGAAACAACGCTTCCAAGAGAAATAATAGAACAGATTATGAAAGATACTATTGATGGAGCAAACTGGAGTTTTGATAATCAATCTGTTGATGGAACAGATGCACAAGATTTAATTCATTTAAATAGTATGAAAGGTTGGGTAATGTATCCAGCTGATGAAACAATTGTTTCTGCAAAATCAAAAATAAATGAAATATTAAAATAGTTTGTCATATTTTGTCAGAATAAGTAGTACGAAAAATAGTATAATCTATTCACTTTTGAATATAATAAGTAAAGATTTATTTAAGGAGTGAATTATATGCTATTTTTTGTTATTATGATATTATTATTTATATTAACATTTTTGTTATGTGCATTAAAATTATCTGGCGATATAACAAAAGAAGAAAATAAAGAAAATGAGGATTAATTATGAAAGTAGTAAAGATTTGTTTTTTAGTATTATGGATGGCACTAATATTTTCTTTTTCTAATCAAAAAGATGTAGATAGTTCTAAAGTTAGCGATGGTTTTATTGATAGAACAGTTGTTAAAATATATAAAATATTTAATGAAAACATTACTAAAGAAAAAGAAAATGAAATAATAGAAAAATATACATATCCTATTAGAAAACTTGCACATTATACATTATATTTTATTTTAGGTATATTATCATTTTTAGTAGTAAAAGATTATTCAATAAATAAAAAACTCATAATATATTCTTTACTAATTTGTTTTTTATATGCATGTTCTGATGAATTTCATCAATTATTTATAATTGGTAGAAGTGCACGAGTATTAGATGTAATGATTGATACATTTGGTTCTTTATGTGGAATATCAATTTTTTATATATTTAATAAAAAAATATCTAAAAAGTCTATATAGACTTTTTTCTTTTTAAACAATGTGTAAACCAGAGCTAATTATTATTGAAAAGCATATATTTTATGTGTATAATATTTATAGTATATTAATGTATATAGGAAAGAGAAGGGTATTATGGAAGAAATTAATATAAGGGATTTTTTAAATTATTTAAAAAAATATGTACTAGTGATTGTAGTAGTAGCAATTGTACTTATAATAGGAGTATTTATTTATGATAAAAGTATAAAGAAACCACTTTATACAACATATACAACAATAATACTTACTAAGTCTAATGAGACACAAACAGGAACAACTATTACACAAAATGATATTTTACTAAACCAAAAGTTAGTAGAAACTTATAGTAAAATAATAAAAAGTAAACTTGTTCTAGAACAGGTTATATCAGAAACAGGGGTTACTTATACTGCAGAAGAATTAAGTGAAAATGTAAGTGTAGAAGCATATGAAAATACTGAAATGCTTAAAATATCAGTAACTGATCAAGATCCAGAACTTGCTGCTAATATCGCAAATTCTATTGCTCAAGTATTTAGTGGTGAAATAGCAAAAATATATCAAATAAATAATATTAGTGTGGTTGATGTTGCAGTTACACCTGAAGAAGTATCTAATAATACTTTAAAAAGAGATTTATTAATTGCGTTATTCATATCAATATTTGGAACAATTGGCGTAGTATTTGTAGTATATTATTTTGATGATACTGTAAAACTTACTGATGACTTAGAAGAAGAAATTGGTATGCCAGTTGTAGCAAAGGTATTTAAAAGTGATATAGGATCAAAGAATAATCGTAAGGTTGAATTACTTGCACAAAAGTATCCTAAATCTGTAGTTAGTGAAAGTATTAAGACACTTAGAACTAATCTTCAATTCTCATCTGTAGATGAAGATATAAAAACAATTTTAATAACAAGTTCTATTCCAGGAGAAGGAAAGAGCTTTATAAGTGCTAATCTTGCAATTTCATTTGCGCAAACAGATAAAAGAGTATTAATTGTTGATTGTGATATGAGAAAAGGTAGACAACATAGAATATTTAAATTATCTAATTCTAAAGGTTTATCTAATTTACTTATAGATGATATGACTAATTATAAAGATTATATAAATAAAACATCAGTTCCTGGTGTGCATGTTATTACAAGAGGAACAGTTCCACCAAATCCAAGTGAATTATTAAATTCTAAAAAGAATGCTGATTTACTTAGAGTATTAAAAGCAAAATATGATGTAATTATATATGATGGTGTTCCATGTAATGGACTTCCTGATTCAATTATAATGTCAAAATTAGTAGATAAAGTTTTAATTGTAAGTTCTGATTCTATGACTCCAAAATCAGTACTTGAAAGTACTAAAAAACAACTTGAAAGTGTTAATGCACCAATTGCAGGTGATGTACTTAATAATGTAAATAGAAAAAATAGCACATATGGTAAATACTATGGTTATTATGGAGATAGTCAATAATGATTGATATACATTCACATTTATTATATGGTATTGATGATGGGTCTAGATCAATAGTAGAAAGTGCATATATAATTAAAAGTTTAAGTGAAATAGGTTATACAGATATAATTTTAACACCACACTTTATAAATGGTAGTTCATATATGAGTACAAGAGAAAACAACTTAGATTTATTAGATAGATTAAAAGTTAAATTAGTTAAACATCAAATACCTGTAAATTTATATTTAGGTAATGAAATATATATTGATAGTGATATTATAAAATTATTTAAAGAAGGTATAATTAGTTCTTTAAATGATTCAAAGTATTTACTTATTGAACTACCTATGAGTGGTGAAAATGAAATATATTATGATGTATTCTTAGATTTAATTAATATGGGATATAAAGTTGTTTTAGCGCATCCAGAAAGATATATTTCATTTCAAAAAGACTTTAATAAAGTTTATGAATTAAAAGAAATTGGTGTATTATTTCAATGTAATGTAGGTAGTATTTTAGGTGATTATGGATCTCATGCTAAAAAGACTATTAAAAGATTATTAAAAGAGCATTTAATAACATTTATGGGAACAGATATACATCATAAAAAAGAAAATTATAATTTTGCTGAAAAGGCAAAAAAGAAGTTTAGTAAATATCTTACTGAAGATGAAATAAATAATATTTTTGAAAATAATGCTAGAAAACTTCTTAACAAATAATAAAAGGTACTCCTTGATAGGAGTATTTTTTATGATATATTGAATAAAAATTAAAATATTTTACGAATAAATGAAATATTTGTGGTGAATTGATTATAAAGTGAATGTTAGGAGTAGTAATAATGGGATTAAGAGATTTTATTTTAACCAAAGAAGGAAATTTTAATATACAAGATATAAAGATAGCACAAATGAATGCCAAAGAAAAAGAAATAACAAAATTATATGTGGATATCACCAGTTATATTCAAGAAATAGAACAATTATTTAGAATCTATAGAATAAATGTTAAAATCCTTCTTAATTTTTATAGGTTAGGAAATGATGATAAAATTACTAAAAATTATGATTTTAATTTAGAAGATACTGATGAGTATATAATTAATTCCCTTGTAATTAATTGTATAAGTTCAGGAAAAACCTTGAAGGAATCAATAGAAAATTTTATGAGACAGTTTGTTGGCGAAAATAATGAAATAAATATCAAATTTAAAAATGAATGTTTAAGTAAGTTATATGATGATGTATTTGCATATCGTTTATTATTACACATGAGAAATTCTGCTCAACATGGTCACCTAATTGTTAGCAAAGGTTATCAAAATAAATATTGTTTTGATATAGAACAGATTTTATCTACACCTCACTTTAATATTAATGCAAAGTTAAAACAAGAAATGAGAAATATAAGAAAGGAAATATATGACAAATATGGTGATCATCCAAGAATATTATTTACTCTATCAATCGCAGAATTTAATTATTGTATTATAAAAACATATAAAGAATTTTTGGAAACTATTGAAGGGGTTTTTAAAGAATATGTTTATGATATGAATAAGTTAATTAAGGACAGACCTGATATTATTTATATGTCTAAAGATAATTTAAATGGTTTTATATTTTATGAAGATGATGAAGATGGATTACATTGTTTTAATCCGAACGAGGATCCATTAAAGATGTTTAATGAAATAAAAAATAAAGCATTAATTATATTAAAAGAAGAAGAAAAAGAATTAGAATTTTTTAAAGAAGGTTTTGTAGTAGTTTAATATGTTAAAAATGTCATTTTGCAATAAAAAAAGCATAAAGTTATAAGATATATCAAATTACTAAAAAAATAAAATTAGGTATGAAATAAATAATATTTTTGAAAATAATGCTAGAAAACTTCTTAACAAATAATAAAAGGTACTTCTTGATAGGAGTATTTTTTTATGATATAATTTATGGTAGAAGGAATGATAAAGATGAAGAATAAAGGATTTGCGTCATCATTAATAATATTTAGTTTATTAACTTTGTTTTTGATAACACTTTTTATGCTTATGAATACACTTAGTAATACATCAAGTTTAAATAATAATGTTAAGAAAAATATTATTAATGAATTGAATTATGATGAATCTAATTCAACAAGTATTGAAAATAGATTATCAGCATTAGAAAATAAAATTAGTACTTTAGAAGATAAAATATATCCTGTTGGAAGTATTTATATGAGTTTAACAGATGAAACAATTGAATCTGTAACAGAAAAATTTGGTGGAACATGGGAAAAGATGGAAAACACATTTTTAATAGGAGCATCTTCTAATTATCAAGCAGGAACTACTGGTGGGACTGCGACTCATAAACATGAAAGTCCAGTAAACACATTAGGTGATTCATTAGTAGGTGTTAATAATAAATTTGGTACAAATGCAAATACTTTAGGTAATTTTTATGGAGCAACTTTATCATCATCACAAACTGGTGGAAATTATACTGCTTATTATACTAGTGAAGAGAGTAATATTCCTCCATATACTGCTGTATATATGTATAAAAGAGTTAAATAAAGGGTGAAAATATGAAAAAGCGTATACTTTTAATAATATGTTTTGTTGTAACTTTTGTTTTATCTTTTTTTGCGGGATTTTTAATATCAAAATTAGATTTATTTAAGGAAAAAGAACCAGAAGTTAATAATATATTAAATGGTAATACTTTTTATTTAAATGAAGAAGGAAAATCTTATATAAAATTTACATCTAATGAAGATTATGAATATAGATTTAATAGTGAAGACAATAATTATAAACAAATAAATGGTAAATATACACTTTCTAATGATAATGTTACTTTAGATAATAAAGAAAAATTTACAATAAAGAATGATATACTTATTTTAGAAAATAAAAATATTATTTATTTTAATAGTAAAAACATGGTGGATGAGATTATAAAACTTAGAAATATTGCTAAAGAATATGTTGATGAAATTAAAAAGAATGATCCAAATCTTGCATATCCAAAAGATGTAAAGGCACATATGAATACTTGTTATAGTCTTGATGACAATAAGATTTCATGTAATATAACTTATGATATATATTTTGATAATTATATAAAATCTGTATGTGATGAACTTGATAATGATAGAATGTTTTTCCCATATACAGGTTATACTGGATATTGTGAAAATGAGTATATTAGAAATACAAATTATTTTGAAATGAAAAGAGTAAATAATACTTATAAATTAAATAGAGTAACAAATAAATTAAATGATAAATAGGATATATAATTTTATATATCTTATTTTTATATTTGCCTTGTTTTTAAAGAGAAAATATCATATAATAAAGTTAAAGTTTAGGAGGAAGTATGGATATAAGTATTTTACCCGCAGATATGTATATTGTTGTTAATAAAACTGTATTACAAGAAAATGATAGTAAGATTTTAACTATGCTTTATCAACCTATTATAGGTATAGGTGCGGTTAATTTATATCTTACTTTATGTCTTGATTTAGATAAAAATGAATTTATGAGTGAAGAAAATTCACATCATCATTTGATGACTAATATGAGAATGAGATTAAGCGATATAGTTATTGCTAGAGAAAAATTAGAAGCAATTGGTCTTATTAAATCATACTTTAAAGAAGGAGAGGACGTTAATACATATATATATGAAATATTTTCTCCACTTTCAGCACATGAAATATTTTCTCATCCAATACTTAATATAGTTTTATATAATAATGTAGGCAAAAAAGAATATGAAAGACTTATTAATAGATTTAAAGTACCACGTATTAATTATGGAAGTTATAAAGATATAACTAAAAACTTCAATGAGGTTTTTGATAGTGTACCAGGTACAGTATTTGAAAATGAATCTCGTAATATAAAAAGTATTCATAAGCTAAAACCAGAAATAGAAAGTACAATAGATTTTGATATGCTTATATCTATTTTACCAAGTGGTTTACTTTCAAAAAATACATTTAGAAAAGATGAAAAAGAGTTAATTCAAAATATTTCATATATATATAATATTGATACAGAAGAAATGAAAGGTATTATTATTAATTCAGTTAATGACAAACATAATATTGATAAAACATTACTTAGAAAAAATGCAAGAAATTATTATCAATTTGAAAATAATGGAAAACTTCCATCACTTATTTATCAAAAACAACCAGAGTATTTAAGAAATCCAGTTGGAAATGATAGTAAAAGAGCAAAAATGATTTATACATTTGAAACTGTATCACCTTATAATTTCTTAAGAGGAAAATATAACGGTGCGAAACCAACAGAAAGAGATTTAAATTTAGTAGAAAGCTTAATGGTAGATTCAGGACTTAAACCAGCAGTTGTTAATGTTCTAATAGATTATGTTATGAAAATAAATAATAAAAAGTTAACTAAAAACTTTGTTGAAACAATTGCGGGACAGTGGAAAAGACTTAATATAGAGACTGCAGAAGACGCTATGAACGAAGCAGAAAAAGAATGTAAAAAGAAAAAAATGGTAAAAGAAAAGAGTAGTGTAAGAACTTATAAAAAAGAAGAAACAAATCTTCCTGAATGGTTTAATAAAGAAATAGAAAAAGAAAAAAATAGTGAAAAAGAAGAAGAAGAAGTAAAGGATTTACTTAAGGATTTTATGTAGTAAGCAGGTGAAAATATGATTAAAGCAGAAGAAATAATTAATGAAAAGAAAAGTAAAAATTTAACTGATTTAGAAATAGAATATTTTAAAGCAAATAAAAATCCAGAATTTAAAAAGTTTACTGATTCTATAAATTTAAATGATAAAATACTTATGAAATATACATCTAGTTTAATGCAGTGTTTTAATGAAAAAGAAAATTGTAAGAATTGCAAAGGTCTTGAAAATTGTAAAAATGAAGTAAATGGATGTTTTTACAAACCTATTATTGTAGATGGTAATATTAATTTTGAACATAAAACTTGTAAATATAAAAATAAAATGCTTCATGATATTGAATATGTAAAAAATGGATATTTATTTGAAGTTTCTAAAGAAGTTAGAAATGCAAAAATGAAAGATATTTATACGGATGATAAAAATAGAAATGAATTAATTAAATGGATAATTAAGTTTATAAAAAATTATAAATCAGGTAAACAATGTAAAGGGTTATATTTAAGTGGTAATTTTGGATCTGGTAAATCATATTTAGTATCCGCAATGATTAATGAGCTTGTTAAAGATGGTTATAAGGGTGCACTTATATATTATCCAGAATTTTTAAGAAGTTTAAAGGCATCTTTTGGCAAAGATTTTGATGAACAATTTAATTATGTAAAGAAATCTGATTTATTATTAATTGATGATATAGGGGCTGAAAATATATCTGCTTGGTCTAGAGATGAAATACTTGGACCAATTATTCAATACAGAATGGATGAAAAGTTACCAACATTTTTTACATCTAATTTGTCTATTGAAGAACTTGAAGTACATTTAAGTGAAAGTAAAGATAAAATTGACAAAATAAAAGCAAAGCGTATAATAGAACGCATAAAATTTATTACTGATGATTTAAAGTTAATTAGTAATAATAATAGAAAATAAAAATATAGGGTTTATGGGAGTAGTTTTATGGAAGAAAATTTTGAAGCATTATTAGAAATGTATATGAATGAAGAAGAAATTAATGAGAAGATTAAATCAGATAATGAAGAGATAAAAGAAGAAGAACAAAATATCGAAAAGGTTTCAGAAAGCAAAAAGGATATAAGAAAATATAAAGAATACGCAATCAGCATGGAAGAATTTTTAAGTAAATATTTAAAAATGAATGCAGGTAAGTTATGTTCAACAACTTTATCGCATAAAGACTTAAAATATTTAACTGTAGGTAATCCGCTTGTTGTTGGAATATATAATAGATATGTAGATATCGATGAAATAAAAAGAAAAGATTATTTACTTGTATATGATTGTAATGGTGATATAGGATCATATTTAAATCCAGATAAATTAAGAGATTTAACTAAACTTGAAATTGTGTCAAAGCAATATGAAATAGTTAAAAAGAGTAGTGTAAATATTCTTGAGGATTTGGATGAATTATATCAAAAATATTGTTCTATTAGAGAAGAACTTGATTATTTAACATTAAAATGTTCTGGTTATGAGGAAATGCTTACCAAAGCTCAAAAGAATGGTTCAGTTGGTAAGATAAAAAAGTATGTTAATGAACATGGTAATAGTTCACTTGACATAAATTTAAGAAGTGCTTCAAATTAAAAAAATAGTATTTACAATAACTATATTTTGTGATATTATTTATTTGTAAATCTGTGACGAAGACACGATTTGTTAATGATTACTATAAAGAGAGTTAGCTATTGGTGGAAGGCTAATTAGTTAGTTAATAAGTTACTACTTCTGAGTGAAATTAATAATTTTCGGTTTTAAAGGCCGTTATCTAAATTAAGTAAAATAAAGGATGGTACCGTGCACATGCACTCCTTAAATGCCATCCTTTTTTCTTTGGAGGAAATATGGAAAAGAAAGAGTTTATGCAAAAATTGACAGATTTATTTTTAGAAAAAAAGAAGTTATCTATGAAGGGTGAAAATACTGAAATTATAGATAAACAAATCAAAGATTTAAAAAAAGAATATTCTAAAGATTTAATGGAGGAGAAGAGAAATGATCAATATAAAAGAAAATAAAGAATTAAATACACTTAATCATAGCTGTGCACATCTTTTAGCGCATGCTGTAAGACATTTATATCCAAATGCAAAGTTTTGGGTTGGACCTGTTATAGAAGAAGGTTTTTACTATGATATTGATTTAGGTGATGAAGTTATAAAAGAAGAAGATTTACCTAAAATAGAAAAAGAAATGAAAAAAATATCAAAAAGTAATAAATTAATTAAAAGATTAGAACTTACTAAAGAAGAAGCTCTAGAAATGTTTAAGGATGATCCATATAAAGTAGATATTATTAAAAACTTAGATGATAGTGAAACAATAAGCGCATATAAACAAGATGATTTTGTTGATTTATGTCGTGGACCACATATGAATACTACTAAAGATATGAAATACTTTAAATTATTAAAAGTATCAGGTGCTTATTATAAGGGTGATTCTAAAAATAAAATGCTTCAAAGAATATATGGTGTATGTTTTAATACAGAAGAAGATTTAGATGCACACTTAAAATTACTAGAAGAAGCAAAAGAAAGAGACCATAGAAAAATAGGTAAAGACTTAGAAATATTTACAAATTCAGAATTAGTAGGTAAGGGACTTCCTTTATGGCTTCCTAATGGTGGTATGATTAGATTATTACTTGAAAGATATATTCAAGATAAAGAAATAAAATTAGGATACAAACATGTATGGACACCAAGTTTAGGTAGTGTTGATTTATATAAAACATCTGGTCACTGGGATCATTATAAAGAAGATATGTTCCCTGTAATGAAGTTAGATGAAGAAGAATATGTATTAAGACCAATGAATTGTCCTCATCATATGATGATTTATAAAAATTCACTTCATTCATATAGAGATTTACCTATAAGACTTGCTGAAGTTGCAAATGACTTTAGATATGAAGCATCAGGTGCTGTTTGTGGTATAGAAAGAACAAGAGCATTTACTCAAAATGATTCACATATATTCTGCAGCAAAGAACAAATAAAAGATGAATTTGCAGGAGTTGTTAAGTTAATACTTGATACTTATAAAGACTTTGGATTTAATGATTATGAATTTAGATTATCACTTAGAGATAAAGAAGATAAAGAAAAATATTTTGATGATGATGAAATGTGGGAAAGTGCTGAAAATGAACTTAGAAATGTTTTAACAGAACTTAATATTCCATTTTATGAAGCAAAAGGTGAAGCAGCATTCTATGGACCAAAGCTTGATGTACAAGTTAAATCTGCTATTGGACATGATGTAACACTTTCAACTTGTCAACTAGATTTCCTTCTTCCAGAAAGATTTGATTTAAGTTATATAGATAAAGATGGAAGTAAAAAAAGACCAGTTGTTATTCATAGAGCGATTTTAGGATCATTAGATAGATTCTTAGCATTCTTACTAGAAGAAACAAAAGGAGCACTTCCACTTTGGCTTTCTCCAGTAGAAGCAACTATTATACCAGTTAATAATGAATATCATTTAAGATATGCTAAAACTATAGAAAATACTTTAAGAGAAAATAATATAAGAGTTGAACTTGATGATAGAGAAGAAAAACTTGGATATAAATTAAGAGAAGCAAACTTAAAGAAAATACCATTAGTTATTATTTTAGGCGATAAAGAAAAAGAAAATGGTAATATATCATATAGAAAACATGGAAGTACTGAAACAGTTACAATATCAATAGATGATTTTGTAGTACTTTTAAATAATGAAATAAAAAAATATAGATAAATTTGATAGAAATATCAAATTTTTCTTATTTTAGGTAATAAAAAAAGTAACCATTTGGTTACTTAATTATTTGCTAGCTAATCTTCTAAGTATTCTTGCTTCTCTAGCTGTAGTTTTAAATCTAACACCATTTATTGTTACATATTGGAAATTTAATTTTTGTTTTCTTTTTGTTACATTTTTAGCGTGAGAAACGTTATTAGCCGAATTTGGTCTTTTTGCTGTTACTTTTTTAGACATTGTAATTCCTCCTTTAAAAAAACTTCTTGCTTAATAACTTTAACATATTATTCGTTTTAAGTCAATTATATTGTAATAATTTGGTATTTTGTGTACAATAAATGTAAGGAGGATTAATATGAATTATATACCATTAAGAGTTAAAACTAATTATTCCTTGCTTACTAGTTTAAATACTATAGAATCTTTAGCAAAAAGAGCAAAAGAGTTAAATATAAATGCACTATCGATAACAGATGATAATATGTTTGGAGTTATGGAATTTTATAAGACAATGCTTAAATATGATATAAAACCAATAATTGGTCTTGAAGTAAAGATAAATGATTATAGTATTTTACTTTATGCAGAAAATTATAAAGGATATCAAAATTTATGTTATATATGTAGTAATGAAAAAACTGTGCAAATTCTAAAAGAAAATAGTGATAATGTATTATGTATTGTTCCTTATGAATCACTTAATATATATGATGAAATAAGTCCTTTTTATAAAAATATATTTGTATCATATAAAACAAAAGAAGAAAGAAATAATATAAAAAATAAAAAATGTGTATTTGCAAATGAAATAAGAGTATTAAATAAAGAAGATAAAGAATACTTAAAGTATTTATATATGATAAAAGATGGAGTTAAATTAAGTGATAAAAAAGAATATATATTTGATAACTATAATTATTTGTTAGATAATGATGAAGTACTTAATTTGATGGATAAAAATGATATTATTAATTATAAAATAATTATTGATAGTGTTAATTTAAAAATAGAAAAAAATACAGGTTTATTACCAAAATATAATGAAGATGAAAACTTTGATGAATTTAAATATTTAACAGAGTTATGTAAAAAAGGATTACTTAAAAGATTAGATAATAAAGTTCCTATAAAATACGCAGATAGATTAATGTATGAATTAAATATTATAAATAAAATGGGATTTTGTAATTATTTCTTAGTTGTATTTGATTATGTAAGATATTCAAAAAGAAATAATATATTAGTAGGACCTGGAAGAGGTAGTGCAGCTGGAAGCCTTGTTAGTTACTCACTTGGTATAACAGATATAGATCCAATTAAATATGATTTATTATTTGAAAGATTTTTAAATCCAGAAAGAGTAACAATGCCAGATATTGATATGGACTTTGATGCTTCAAGAAGAGATGAAGTAATAAAATATGTTGAAAATAAATATGGTAATAAAAGAGTTGCACAAATTCTTACATTTTCTACATTAAAAGCAAAACAAGTATTAAGAGATATATCTAGAATATTTGATTTACCTAGTCAAAAAACAGATGATTTTATTAAATTAATAGATTCTAATTTATCTCTTTCAGAAAACAAAAAAAGTGATTTAGTAAAAGATAGATTGGAAAAAGATACATTATTAACTAGAATATATGATATTGCGTCTCACCTAGAAAACTTAAAAAGACAAACATCAATTCATGCCGCAGGCGTAATTATATCTAGAGAAAACTTAGATAGATATATACCACTTTATAAAATATCAGATGATGAATTTATAACAGGTTATGATATGACATACTTAGAAGAACTTGGTTTACTTAAAATGGACTTTTTATCTATTACTAACTTGTCATTAATAAGCGAATTACTTTCAGAAATAAAAAGTGTTAACTTTTCTAAAATACCACTTGATGATAAAAAAACAATTGAACTTTTTAAAAGTGTAGATACAGATGGAATATTTCAATTTGAATCAACTGGTATGAAAAATGTACTTAGAAAATTTAATGTAGAATCATTTGATGATTTAGCAGTTATAATAGCGTTATTTAGACCAGGACCTATGGAAAATATAGATTCTTATATTAGAAGAAAAGAAGGTAAAGAAAAAGTTACATATTTAACTGATGACTTAAAACCTATTTTAGAAAGTACTTATGGAATAATTATCTATCAGGAACAAATAATGCAAATAGCGAGTGTAATGGCAGGATATACTTTAGGTGAAGCTGATATTTTGAGAAGAGCCATGAGTAAAAAGAAACATGAAATAATGGATAGTGAAAGAGAAAAATTTATTTCAAGAAGTATAAATAAAGGTTATAGTGAAGAAGTAAGTAATAAAGTATTTGATTTGATTTACAAATTTGCTGATTATGGATTTAATAAATCACACTCTGTAGGATATGCGACTGTTTCATTTAAAATGGCATATTTAAAAGCACACTATAGAATATATTTTATGAAACATTTACTTACTATGGTATCTGGTAATGATGTTAAAACAAGACAGTATATAAATGAATGTAAAAATAATAATATAGAATTATTAATGCCATCAATAAATGATAGTGATTATGATTATAAAATAGAAAATAGTAAACTTAGATTTCCACTTACTGGTATAAAAAATATTGGACATTTAGTATGCAGAGAAATAATTGAAGAAAGAAAAAATGGTGAATATAAAAGTTTCTTTGATTTTATAAAAAGATGTTATGGTAAAAGTGTTAATAAAAAAACTATAGAGTCTTTAGTAAATGCAGGAGCATTTGATATATTTAATTATAATCATAAAACATTAATAGAAAGTATTGATATTGGTATAAATTATGCTGAACTTGTAAAAGATTTAGGTGAAGAAGTTGTAAATGTTCCAGAACTTGATATAACAGAAGAATATGATTCATCAGAACTTATAAAAAGAGAATATGCTTCATTTGGTTTTTATTTAAGTTATCATCCTGTACAAAATTATAGAAGAAATAATTTTACTACTATGGATATAAAAAATAATTTTAATAAGATTATAAATATATATTTACTTATTGATAATGTAAGAACTATTGTAACTAAAAAAGGTGAAAAAATGGCATTTATTACAGGCTCAGATGAATATGGTGAAATAGATATGGTTATGTTTCCAAGAACATATGAAAAGTACTATAATCTAAGTAAGGGTGAGGTAGTACTTATAAGTGCTAAAGTAGAAAAAAGAATTAATCAGTATCAATTAGTTATAAATAGTATTCAAAGATTCTAGAAATTTCTAGAATCTTTTTTTTATTGACATTTTTATATTTTATGGTATTATATAATTCACTAAAAAAGGGGATTATATTATGGAAGGAACATTTTTAGATAGTAAAGCAAATGATATGTTTTCTAAATTTAATAATAGTGATTTAAAATATTTGTTAAATGAAATAGAAAAGTATTACTTAGAATATAGAACAAACCTTGGTTTACCTAAAAATATAACATTTGGGGTAGAAATTGAATATGAAAAAGTATCTAAGAGAACAGCCGATAAATTTATAACTGAAAATTATAAAAATTGGATTTCAGAAAAAGATGATTCATTAATTATTGGTGGTGAAATTATATCTCCTGTAATGAAGGATAAGAAAAAATACTGGAAAGAACTTAGGGAGATATGTGAATTTTTATCTAAAAGAAAAGCAGATACTCTTCATAATGCGGGTGGTCATATTCATGTTGGAGCTTGCACATTAGGTGATGATCTTGATGCTTGGAAGAACTTTATAAAATTATATACTGTGTATGAACGTATTCTTTCGAGATTTTTCTATGGAGATAAATTTACTGCTAGAAAACATATCCTTGAATTTGCAGAACCTGTCGCACCAATATTATATAATAGAATTGATGCATGTAATTCTTCGTCAACCATTCATTCTTTAAAATGGAAGTTTCCTGTAATGGCTAAATGCCAAGCACTTAATTTTTGTAATGTAGATTTTTATAAACCTACATGCAATAATAAAAAAAATACAATAGAATTTAGAGAACCAAATGCATCATCTAATCATGTTATATGGCAAAATAATATAAATACATGTACAAAAATGTTAAATTCATCTAGAAATTTAGATACAGATTTTTTAGATTATAAATTAAGTAATGGTAATTTTACTTATGATAAAATGAAATATAGTGAAGTGAATATAGAAGAAGCACTTGAATTTGTTGATTTGGTTTTTGATAATGATTTAGATAAAGTATATTTTTTAAGACAATATATAAAAAATTACGAAGAAAATTTTAAAACAAATAAAGCAGTTATGGCAAAAAGATTTGTTAAGTAGGTGTAGTTATGTTAAGAAAGTATTATTTAGCGTATGGTAGTAATTTAAATTTAGAACAGATGAAAAAAAGATGTCATAGTTTTAAAGTAATAGATACAATTAATTTACAAGGTTATAGATTAGTATATAAAGGTTCAGAAGATAATTATGCTTATTTAACTATTGAAAAATGTGAAAATTCATATGTTCCGCTTGCTTTATTTTCTATATCTTTATTTGATACAATTGCTTTAGATAACTATGAAGGATATCCATTTTTTTATTCAAAAAAATATTTTACTGTAGATATAGAAGGTAAAGAGAAAGATGCATTTTTATATGTTATGAATAATGATAATGATTATCATATTCCATCAGATGAATATGTAGAAATATGTAAAAAAGGATATAAAGATTTTAATTTTGATGAAGCAATATTAGATAAAGCATACAGTGATACATGCAAAAATATTAAAAAACTAGAGTTAAAAAGATAAAAGTTGGCATTTTTACTATATTTTTATTCTTTTCCTATTTACAAAAAGAAAAATATCCGTTATAATCTATGTTGTAGTTTTGATTAAAAACAAGGAAAGAAGATGTATATCTCACCTGACTTATAATTAAGTAAGTAGGTCAAAGGCCATTTAAAATATAAATATTTTATTGTCTTTGATATTAGGGTGAATACATTGTATTCATTTTTTATTTGGAGGTGTTTTGCTATAGCAAAGGAAAAAGATGTGCTTATTAATGAGCAAATAAGAGCGAAGGAAGTTCTTGTAATTGGACCAAAAGGAGAACAACTTGGTCTAAAAAGTAGGGAAGATGCATTAACACTTGCATCTGTCGCAGGTTTTGATTTAGTACTTATGAATGCTAATGCTGAAAAACCAGTATGCAAACTTATGGATTACAATAAGTATAAGTACGAAAAAGCAAAGAAGATGAAAGAAGCTTCAAAGAAACAAAGAGAAAATAACACTGAATTAAAAGAGTACAGATTATCAGTAAATATTGATATTCATGATTTTAATACTAGAGTTAAACAAGCAAGTAAATATCTAGAAAAAGGTCACAGAATCAAAGCTAGTATAAGATTTAGAGGAAGAGAAATGGCACATACAGAACTAGGAAAAGATGTACTTATAAGATTCGCAGATGCGTTAAAAGAATTTGGTGCTGTAGAAAAACAACCAACTATGGAAATGAGAAGTATGTATATGATGATTGCACCAATAAAGAAGGAAGGAAAGTAAAATGGGAAAAATTAAGTTAAAAACACATAAGGGAACTAAAAAATCTTTAACAAAAAGAAATAGTGGTTCAGTAAAATTCAAAAAACCAGGTACTGGACATTTAACTGGTAAATATTCAGCAGATAGAAGTAGAAATTTAAGAAAGGGTTCAGGATTATCTAGTTCAGATTCAAAGAAATTAAAGAATCTATTAGATAGAATGAACTAAGATTAGGTGGTGAAAAAGTATGGCAAGAGTAAAAGATGGAAAAATAACAAAGGCTAAACATAAAAAAATATTAAAACAAGCAAAGGGTTATTTTGGTAGTAAACATAGATTATTTAAAACTGCTAAAGAACAAGTAATGCATTCAGGTAAATATGCATATAGAGATAGAAGACAAAATAAGAGAAATTTCAGAAAATTATGGATTACACGTATTAATGCAGCATGTAGAAATAACGATATTAGTTATTCTAAATTCATTGATGGATTAAATAAAGCTAATGTTGTAATCAATAGAAAAATGCTTTCAGAAATTGCAATCAGTGATGAAAAAGCATTTGCTGAATTAGTTAAAACTGCTAAAGATGCTTTAAATGGAAAAGTTGCTCCTAAAAAAGTAGAAGCAAAAAAAGAAGTTAAAGCTGAAGTAAAAGAAGAAAAGAAAGAAACTACAGATTTATCTAAAATGACAGTTGCAGAACTTAAAAAACTTGCTAGTGAAAGAAAAATTGCTGGAGCTAGTACAATGAAAAAAGCTGAATTATTAGAAGCTTTAAAATAATTTAAAAAGAAATTACAAGGAAACTTGTGATTTTTTTTGCTTTTTAGGGGAAAAGTAGTGTTTTACGGAGAATAAAACATATGAGAGGATATTTTTTTGTAAAGTTCAAAAGTATTCTTATCATAACGAAAGGAGGGAAAACATGGAGACATTTTACACATGCAGAAATGATCGTGCATTTAAAGAGGTTTTCTTAAATCCTAATAATAGTGATTTATTAAAAGCACTACTTGAGTTTATTCTTAAAATAAAAATTGATAAGTTAGAAATTAAAAAAACAGAATTATTAAGTGGTAATGTAAATATTAAAGATAAAAGAGTAGATGCAATAGTGCATACTGGTAATAAAAAAATTGAAATAGAAATTAATTCACAAAATAAAGATTATCTTCATACTAGAAGTACTGCGTATATTTGTAATATATATCAGTCTAATGCAAGTGTAGGGGATACATATAATGAAGACACTGATATAATTCAAGTAAATTTAACATGGGGATTAGGCAGAAATAATGATGAAATGAAAATATATAAGATAATGAATGAAAAAGGTGAACTATATGTTAAAAATTTCATAATATATGAAATAAATATGGATTATTATGATAAAATTTGGTATAGTAAAAATGAAGAAGAAATCAAGAAGAATCAATATATGATAATGCTTGATTTAGATAAAAAGGAGCTTGAAAATATGCCAAAAGATAAGATAGTAGATAAGTATATAACAAATGTAACAATAGTAAATGATGATCCAGAATTTCAAAAGTATATGAGTGAAGAAGAGGATAAAAAGAAAATACAAAATAGTTTGCTTTCAGAGGCCAAAGAAGAAGGTATATCTCAAGGTTACACATAAGGTATTAATGATGGAATAAAACAAACTGCTAAAAACTTATTATCAATGAATATGCCTATAGAAGACATATCAAAAGCAACAGGTTTATCAATTGAAGAAATTAATAAATTAAAATAGTGTTATTAGATGAAGTAATTCATCTTTTTTCTTAATATATATATAAACTATGATATAATTAAAATGGAAGGTGATAAAAATGGCAACAGCACATAATATGGCAAACCCTGGTGATATAGCAAAAACAGTTATAATGTCAGGTGATCCACTTAGGATAAAAAAAATAGCAGAGGATTATTTAGAAAATCCAAGACTTGTAAATAACATAAGAAATATATATGCATATACAGGAACATATAAAGGAAAAGAGTTAACAGTAATGGCTCATGGAATGGGAATACCAAGTATGGGTATTTATTCATATGAATTATTTAAGTTTTATGGAGTAGAAAAGATAATAAGACTTGGTTCATGTGGATCATATTCAAAAGATATAAATTTACTTGATATAATACTTGTTGATAAAAGTTATACAGAAAGTAATTTTTCATATACTTTGAACAATGAACATGTAAATTTAGCAGAATCTAGTAAAAATTTAACAGATTTAGTGGAAAACGTAGCAAAAAGAGAGAATATAAATATTGTAAGGGGCAATGTATGTTCATCTGATTGTTTTGATTGGTATATGACAGATCTAAGTAAATTCTTAGAAAGATTACCAAAAGATTTAAATATAATAGCAGCAGAAATGGAATCATTTGCGCTATTCTATATTGCAAAATTGCTTAATAAAGAAGCAGCTTGTCTTTTAACTGTTGTAGATTCACATGCTAAAAAAGAAGAATTAACCGCAGAACAAAGACAAAATAGTATTGATAAGATGACAATATTAGCCCTTGAAAGCATATTATAATAATTTTTATAAATACTAATAAGGGAGGAAATATATGGAATATAAAAAATGTGAATATGATAATTATACAGTACATTTCTTTAATACAGATAAATTTAAAAGTATATTATTATCTACTATTTTTATTAATGAATTTACAAAGGAATCTTTAACAAAAAGTGCATTATTAAGAAGATTACTTACAAATACAAATGGAATATTAAAAACAGAAACTGATATGGTTAAAATGAGTTATAATTTGTATAATTCCTATGTAGGAATAGAAAATAATTTACATAATAATGTTTTATCTACAGACTTTTTTATGGAAATCCTAGAAGATAAATATTCAGAACCTGGACTTTTAGAAAAAGCATTAGATCATTATTTTAATACAATGTTTATTCCAAACGTAGAAAATGGTAAATTTGATAGTAATAATTTCAAATTAGCTAAAAAATCTTTAAGTGATTTATATGATACTGAAAAGGATAATAAAGATAGATATGCATATTTAAAAGCATATGAAATGATTGATCCAGAATATTTAAGATATCCAACAATTGGTTATAAAGAATGTTTAGATGATTTAAATGAAGAAAATATGTATGAATATTATAAAGAATTTTTGAAAAGTTCAAATGTAAATATATTTGTATTTGGTAACTTTGATAATGATAAGGTATTAAATATAATTAATGATAGAGTTAAAGGTAAATTTAGTAAAAATGAAAATAAATATAGACATAATAACTTTGCTTTAGAAAGAGAAGTAAAAGAAAAAATAGAACAAGATAAAAATAATCAATCAAAACTAGTTATGTTATTTAAACTTTCTGATATTACTGATAGAGAAAGAAATGTTATTTTACCACTATTTAATAGAATATTTGGTCTTGGATCAGATTCTAAATTATTTAAAAATGTTAGAGAAAAAAAATCATTAGCGTATGTGATTAGATCAAATATAAGCAGAGAAGATAATGTTTTATCAGTATTTGCGGGTATCAATGGTGAAAGTAAGGATGACGTAGTAAAAGCTACAAAAGAAGAATTAGAAAATATGCAAAATGGTAAAATAACAGATGATGAATTTAATAATGCAATTATTTCTAGAAGATCAATGCTTAATAGTTTTCTAGATGAAAATACTTCAATACTTTATTCTAATGTTAGTAAAATTCTTACAAATAATGATGATATAGATGAAAGAATTAAAAACTTAGAAACAGTAACAAAGAATGAAATAGTGGAATTTTCTAAAAAAATAAATTTAAATATCATATATATGTTAGAAGGGATAAATAAAAATGCAGAAGATTAATTTAGAAGGATTAAATGAATATGTTGCTTATGAAAAACTTGATAATAATCTAGATGTTTATGTGTATAGAAAAAAAGATTTTCATTCGTTTTATGCGTATTATATAACTAATTATGGAGCACTTAATACAGAATTTGTTCCAATAAATGAAGAAAAAATGCATAAATTTCCTGATGGAATTGCTCATTTTTTAGAACATAAAATGTTTGAAAAAGAAGATGGACATGTTTTAGAAAAATTCCCTTTAATAGGAGGATCAAGTAATGCATTTACAAGTTATACACATACTGTTTATCAAGTAAGTGGTACAGAAAAATTTTATGATAATTTAAATTTATTAATTAACTTTGTTGAACATCCATATTTTACTGACAAAAATGTTGAAAAAGAAAAAGGTATTATTAAACAGGAATTATTTATGGGTAAAGATAATCCATATAGAGTATTTGCCTTTGAAAAATTAAAGAACCTATTTATAAATTTGGGTTATGGAAGAGAAATAGTTGGTGAAGAAAAAGATATTGATAGTATTACAAAAGAAGACTTATATAAATGTTATAATACATTTTATAATCCAGGTAATATGTGTTTGATTATAGTAACAAATGAAGAAGAAGAAAAAGTAATTAATTTTGTTAAAGAGATTGAAGAAAAAAGAAAAGTAGATATTGAAACTGATATTGAAGTAAAGAAAATTAATGAACCAGAAAATGTTAATAAAGAATTTGATGTAATTTATCAAAATGTTTCTAAATGTGAACTTTCTTATTCATTTAAATTACCTATTAATGATTATAAAATTCCATATCATAAACTTGATTTATATTTATATATAATTTTTATTAGTAATCTTGGTAAACTAACTGGTTTTGGACTTGATTTAAAAGAAAAAAATCTAATAAATGGTAATATTGGTATAGGAACAAATAAATATATGGATTATATTGTTCCAAGTATTAATGTATCTACTGATTACCCAGAAAAAATAATAAATATTTTAGATAAAAAAATAAAAGAGTTTTCTCTTAATGAAGAATATTTTAATATGATAAAAAAATCAATGATTTCAGATTTTGTATATTGTTTTACAGGTGTTTCAAATGTTATGAGTTATCTATTTGGTAGTTATGCGAATAATAAAAAAATATTAACAACAGATTTTAAAGATTTTCAAGAATTAAATTTTGAAGAATTAAAAGAAGTATTTAATAAACTTAATCTTGATAATAAAAGTATATTAATAATGAAACCATTAGAAGAAAAGGAGTAAATATGTTAAAAGTAGAAAATGTATCGAAATACTATGATGATTTTAAAGCAGTTGATAATCTTTCTTTTGAAGTAAAAGAAGGAGAAATATTTGGACTTCTTGGTGCGAATGGTGCGGGTAAAACAACTACATTTAGAATGATTATGAATTTGCTTGAACCAACAAGTGGTAAAATTACGTTAAATGGTAAAAAAATAGATTATAATGTAACTGATGAAATAGGTTTTTTGACAGAAGAAAGAAGTTTGTTATTAAAACTTACTGTAAAAGAATTAATGATTTATTATGGAACTTTAAAATCTATGAAAAAAGATGAAATAATAAGTGAACTAAAAAAATGGCTTAAAAGATTTAAAATTGAAGAATATGAAAATAAAATGATAAAAGAATTATCAAAAGGTAATAAACAAAAAATTCAATTTATATCTTCAATAATTCATAAACCAAAATTATTAATATTAGACGAACCATTTAGCGGACTTGATCCTATAAATGTAGATATGTTTATAGATGTTATTAATGAATTAAAAGAAAATGGTACAATTATTATATTTTCATCACATCAAATGAATAATGTTGAATTATTTTGTGAAAAATTACTTATATTAAATCATGGTAAAACAATAATACAAGGTAATTTAAAAGATATAAAAAATAATTATGATGAAAGAAAAATACTTATAAAAGCAGATGTATCTAAATCTGAACTAAGTAAACTTGATGGTGTTAAAAGTACAATAATAAAAGGTGATGAAATAGAATTAAAAATAGAAAATAAAAGCTATGCAAAAGGTATATTTGATTATGTTTCAAAATGTAAAAATGTAACTAAGTTTGAAGTAGTGGAATTATCACTTCATGAGATATTTACAAAAGAGGTAGGTGTTTCTTGTGACAAATAAATTTTGGTTTTTAACAAAAAATAGTCTTCAAAAGAAGATGAAAAATAAGACATTTATAATTGTAAATATTTTATTATTAATAGTACTTGTCGCACTTATAAATATTGATAGAGTAGTAATGTTATTTGGTGGTAATTTTGATAAACAAAATAATATTATGGTTTTAGATAATACTAATAAAACATATGAAATATTTAAAAAAACAATAGATAGTGAAGAAACAATTATAGATACGGGACTAAAATATAAAGTAAAAAAAGTAAGTGATGAAAAAGAGGCAAAAAAAGAAATAAAAAAGGATGAAGATATATTATTGATAATTAATAATGATGAAAATGATATTATAAATGTAACAATGATTACATATGGATATATTAATTCAAATTTATATCAATTAATAAATTCATCTATTACAGCATCTAAACAGAATCTTGCAATGGAAGAAATTGGAATAAGTGCTGAAGAACTTGCAAAGATAAGTAAAAGTGTTGAAATAAAAAGAGAATATATTGAAGCAAATAAAAGTAAGGAAGAAGAACAAAATGAATTTATAATGGGAATAGTAACTCCTATTGTCATATTTCCATTCTTTATGCTTATAACACTTGTGGTACAAATGGTTGGTGCAGAAATAAATGAAGAAAAATCTACAAGAAGTATGGAAATTATTATTTCAAATGTTCCTGCTAAAGTGCACTTTTTCTCAAAAATACTTGCTGTTAATTTATTTGTAATAATTCAGTGTGCACTTTTAGGATTATATTCACTTATTGGAATGTTACTAAGGGGAGGCAAAAGCCTAGATAGTATTCAAAATATTGATGTAATTTCAAATGTTACTAGCGGAATGGATATAACTGGTATGATAAATAATTTAGTCGGTTATATACCACTTGTATTAATACTTATGGCTGTAACACTTTTAGGTTATTCACTTCTTGCTGGAATATTAGCATCAATGACAACAAATATGGAAGATTTTCAACAACTTCAAACTCCAATATTTGTAGTTTCACTAGTAGGATTTTATTTAGCAATAATGAACACTATGTTTGATGGTGCGATATTTATAAGAGTACTTTCTTATGTACCATTTATGTCTGCTATATTATCTCCATCATTATTAGTAACTGGTGTAATCGGATTTAAAGATATAATTTTATCTATATTATTGATGGTTGTTGTAATATATTTATTACTTAAGTATGGACTAAAAATTTATAAAGAGGGTATACTTAACTATTCAAGTAACAAATTATGGAAGAAAATGTTAAAAGCATTAAAACATTAAAAAAGACTATTTCGTTGAAATAGTTTTTTGTTATAAAATTATTTAATATCAAATAAAATATTATCGTTGCATATTATTAATGATATTTTCTTTTAAAAGATATTTACCACCATTGGTTTTTATTTCAATTGGTGACATTTTGCCACCATTTTATTATTTACAAAAAAACTAACTATTTCTAGTTAGTAAATTTATTATTATTTGAACCAAATGTTCAAAAGTCACATCATACTGGTGTCCCCGGGCAGAATCGAACTGCCGACCTATCGCTTAGGAGGCGATTGCTCTATCCTACTGAGCTACGAAGACACTAAAAACATTATAACATATATATTAAATTTTTTTCCATATTATTTTTATATTATTGTACCTATTGAATATTATTATAGTAGGGAGGAAGTAGTATGAAGAAAGTATGGAAAAATTATAAAGGAACAATACTATTGTTATTAGGGGTTATAATAGGTGGTATATTAGGTCTTATCTTTAAAGAAAAAGTAACAGTACTTAAACCACTTGGTGATTTATATATGAACCTAATGTTTGTTATTATTGTTCCACTTATATTTTTAACAATAACAGTATCAATTGCTAAAATAAAAGAACCAAAAAGATTAGGAAAAGTATTAATTACAATATTTTTAACATTTTTAGTTACATCTATAGTTGCAGTTCTTGTTGGTCTTGTTGTAACAAGTTCTATAAAGCTTGTAGACACTAAGGATTCTAGTAAAATAATAGATGTATTAGGTAGTGAAAGCGCAAAAGATAGTGAAAAAATAAGTATATTATCTAGAACAGTAGAAGCTATAAGTGTTAGTGATTTTTCATTATTATTAACAAAAGAAAATATAATAGCACTTGTAATATTTTCAATATTAATTGGTCTTGCTATATCAAAAGTTGGAAAAGATGCAGAACCTGCAATAAAAGTATTGGAGTCTTTTAATAAAATAATATTTAAATTTATTGATTTTACGTTTTATTATGCTCCAATAGGATTAGGTGCTTATTTTGCAAATCTTATTGGAACATTTGGCACAGAAATTGCTGTAGGATATGCAAAAACTTTTGTAATATATACGGTAACTGCAATAATATTCTATTTTGTTATATATAGTTTATATGCATTTATTTCAGGTGGCAAAAGAGGATTTAAATTATTCTGGAAAAATATATTATCACCAACAGTAGCATCTGTATCAACATGTTCATCAGCAGCATCTATACCAGTAAATATAACAAGTGCAAAGAATATTGGTGTATCGGATGATATTGCTGAAACAATGATACCACTTGGAACAAGTTTCCATAAAGACGGTTCTGTTATTGGTAGTGTATTTAAAATTATGTTTTTAGTATATCTATTTAATGCAGATGTAAGCACAGGAAAGGTAATATTAGTTGCGCTTATTTCAACACTTTTAGTAACTGCAATTCCAGTAGGTGGTGGAACAATATCTGAAACACTTATTATTACAATGATGGGATTCCCACTTACAGCACTTCCAATTTTAACAATTGTCGCAACAATAATAGATCCTGCCGCAACTTTATTAAATGTTGTAGGTGATACATCATCTTCTATGCTTGTTTCAAGAGCAATAGATGGAAAAGATTGGATAAATAAAAAGTTTAAAAAGGAATAATCATTTATTCCTTTTAACATTATTTAAAATTAAAAATATAATATGATAAGAGGTAATACTATGTTTATAAAAGACTTCATATCATACTTTGATATAATTTTTCCACTTTTCATTTTATATTTATTTTTCTTATTGCTTGCTTATATAAAAAATAAAAATAATAAATGAACTAAAAACTAGAAATCTAGTTTTTTTCTTTTTTAACTTTTTATATTTATAAATTTATATTATAATAATACTAGGAGTAGTTATGAAAAAAATATATATTGTATTATCACAAAGTTATAGTATTCTTGCTAAAAAAATAAAATTATTTACTAAAGATAAATATTCACATATTTCAATTTCATTTGATGAAGATTGTACAAATATGTATTCTATAGGTAGAAAATATAAATATTGTCCATTTGTTGGAAAATATATGAATGAAAGTATTTATAAGGGTCTTTATTCAATATCACCAAGAGCTGAAATACTTATATATGAACTATCTATTTCAGATGAACAGTATGAAAATATAAAAAGATTATTAGATAAATATGGTATTCCTTGTAAAGGTTACAATTTTTTAGGACTTGTTTTGGCAATTTTTAATAAGAAAATAAATAGAAGAAAATACTATTGCTCAGAATTTATATATAAAATTCTTTCTGATGATAGTGTTAAGTTATTTGGAAAAACTAAAAAAATAGTAAAACCTATGGATTTTGGAAAAATAGAAAATTTGAAATTTGTTTATGAAGGCAAAATAATTGATTATAAATTAAAAAAAATATCAACTTTAAATTTATTTGATAAAGTGATATAATAAAAAAGAAAGGTAGGATATGTATGTTAAAGAAAGTATTTAATATTTCAATAATTTCATCATTGTTATTATTTTTATTTGGATTAGTTTTAGCAGTTAATGCAGAAGGATTTATAAAATCAATTACAGTTGCAATTGGAGTAGTTTTATTACTTATTGGTGTGTTTCCAGTAATTGATTATTTTAGATACAGAAAAGAAGGATTAGGTGCGAGTGTAGGACTTATTTCTGGTATATTTAGTATAGTATGTGGACTTATGCTTTTAATAAATGAGGATTTACTTATGATTCTAATACCAGTATTTATTGGTGTATGGATGATTATTAATGGTATAAACAAAATTCAAGTTTCTTTTGAAATAAAAGATTTAGGAGAAAAGTCTTGGATTATAACTTTTATATATTCAATATTAATAATAGTTTTAGGAGGATACTTTATAGTTAATCCAATAAGTGGCGCAACTACTGTTACTAGTTTTATAGGAATAATTTTATGTATATATGCAGTACTAGATATTATTGATTGCATTATTATAAAAGTTAAAGTAAAAAGTTTTAAAAAAGAATTAGATAAAATCGAAAATAACGTTGTAGATGAACAATAGGAGTTGTATATGGCAAATTCAAAATTAATAGTTGTAGAAGGCGCTCAAGGTGCTGGTAAAACAACAATAACAGATTATTTAAGAAATAGTGTAAAATATACAAATTTATATAGATTATGTGGTACATCTGATAGTTCTATATCAGGACTAAAAAAAGCAGAAGAAATGTACATTGATCTAATAGATTATATAAAAAAATTAGAAAACAAAAGTATTAATTTATTATTTGATAGGACATTTTTTACAGAAGAAAATTATTGTAGATTAGGTTTAAAAGAATATTCATTTACAGAAGTATATAATAAATTACTTGATGAATTTAGTAAACTAGATTTTGATATATATTATATTACTTTATATTTGAGTGATGAGTCATTATATGAAAAAAGACTTCAAAGAGAAGGAAAAGTAGAACCTAAATATGCTAAATTTAATGTATCAAATAGTATAAAACAACAGAATACATATTTAGAAATGTCAAAAGAAATAAAAGAAAAATATAGTAGTATAAAAACTATTGAAATTGATAATTCTAAAAATATAGAAGAAGTAAAAAAAATATTAAAAGAATTTATTAATTTTTAGCACTCCTACTTGACAAGTGCTAAAATAGTGATATAATTAAAGTATGCAGTAAAAAGTATGCTTTTTATATGCAATTATATAAGGAGGGGATAACTATGAACGGACAAAATCCATATGAAGAAAATTTACAAAATCCACTAGAAAAATATGGTAGAGATATTGTAAAAGCAGTAAAAGATGGTAAAATCGATCCTGTAATAGGTAGAGATGAAGAAGTAAGAAGTATTACTAGAATATTATCTAGAAAAACTAAAAATAATCCAGTTTTAATTGGTGAACCTGGTGTAGGTAAAACAGCTATTGTTGAAGGACTTGCACAAAGAATAGTTAAAGGTGATGTCCCTAACAGTTTAAAGAATAAAACAATATGGGAGCTTGACCTTGGTGCGCTTATTGCAGGTGCTAAATATAGAGGTGAATTTGAAGAAAGATTAAAAGCCGTATTAAAAGAAATAAAAGAAAGTAATGGAGAAATAATTTTATTTATAGATGAAATACATATGATAGTAGGAGCGGGTGCACTAGAAGGCGCAATGGACGCTGGTAATATGTTAAAGCCTATGCTTGCTAGAGGTGAAATATTATGTATTGGTGCAACAACACTTAATGAATATAGAAAATATATTGAAAAAGATGGAGCACTTGAAAGAAGATTTCAAAAAGTAATTGTTAAAGAACCAACAGTAATAGATACAATAACTATACTTCGTGGTTTAAAAGAAAGATTCGAAGTTCATCATGGTGTTTCAATAAAAGATAGAGCATTAGTCGCAGCAGCAACTCTTTCAAATAGATATATAACAGATAGATTTCTTCCTGATAAAGCAATCGATTTAATTGATGAAGCGTGTGCTACTATTAAAGTACAAATGGATTCAGTACCAACAGAACTTGATACTTTAACAAGAAAAATAATGAGACTTGAAATAGAAAAACAAGCACTAAAAAAAGAAAAAGATGATATAAGTAAAAAAAGGGTAGAAGAAATTAATACTGATTTATCTAAATTAAAAGAAGATGAAAAGAAATTAAGAAGTGACTGGGAAGAAGAAAAAAGTATCAATGATAAAATAAAAAATAAAAAGGAAGAAATATCAACTGCTAACTTTAAATTAGAACAAGCAGAAAATAGATATGATTTAGAAGAAGCTGCTAAATTAAGACATGGTACAATTCCTAGACTAGAAAAAGAATTAGAAGAATTAAATAAAAAAGCAAAAAATGAAATATTATCTGATACAGTAGATGAAGAAGATATTGCTAAAATAATTTCAAATTGGACTAAAATACCTATTAGTAAATTAGTTGGAGGAGAAAGAGAAAAAATAATTCATCTAGAAGAAAACATGAAGAAAAGAGTAAAAGGACAAGATGAAGCTTTAAAACTTGTTAGTGAAGCAATAATTCGTTCAAGAGCGGGTATAAAAGATCCAAATAGACCAATAGGTTCATTCATATTCTTAGGCCCAACAGGTGTAGGTAAAACAGAGGTTGCTAAAACACTTGCTTATGAATTATTTGATGATGAAAGACATATTGTCAGAATAGATATGAGTGAATATATGGAAAGTCATTCAGTATCTAGATTAGTTGGAGCACCTCCAGGATATGTAGGATATGATGAAGGTGGGCAATTAACTGAGGCTGTTAGAAGAAATCCATATAGTATAGTTTTATTTGATGAAATAGAAAAAGCTCATAAAGACGTATTTAATATATTACTTCAAATACTAGATGATGGTAGAATAACAGATTCACAAGGTAGAACAGTAGATTTTAAAAATACTATTATAATTATGACTTCTAACTTAGGTAGTGAATATATTTTGGAAAATGTAGAAAATAAAGATGAACTTGTAATGAATGAATTAAAACATACATTTAAACCAGAATTTATAAATCGTATAGATGAAATAATTATATTTAAATCACTTGATAAAAAAGTTGTATATGAAATACTTGATAAAATTATAAGTGATATAGAAAAAAGACTAGATGATAAAAAAATTACATTGAAATTAACTACTAAAGCAAAAGATTTTATTATTAATAATTCTTATGATGAAAAATATGGTGCAAGACCTATAAAAAGGTTTGTATCTAGAAATCTAGAAACATTACTTGCAAATGAAATAATTAATGATAATATTAAATTTGGTGAAGAAGTTAACATAGACGAAGAAGATAATAAATTAGTAATACGTAAATAATATAGTAAACTATGTGTAAAGATGCATTAATATGCATCTTTTTAATATTTACATATAAACGAAAAAATAATATTATAAAGGTGATATAATAGGAGAAATTTTTATGAATAAGGTTGAATATTTAGGATTACAAATTGAAAATGAATTAAAAAAGAAAGATGATGAAATATTAAAAAAATTCGAAGAATATTTAAAAAATAATTCTGAAAAAGTAAATATAAAGATGAATAATGTTTCATTTGATGATATAGTAAATTATTCCGGAAATAATACTGAATTTTTTTCAAATTGTCCTGTATATAATATTTCTGATGATTGCTTTAGTTTATTATTGGATTGTAATGGTAAAACTACTATTTCGAATAATTTTAGAAAAAAATTACAAAAAGTCTTTATTGAAAATGTAAGTAAAAATATTGAAGAATTATCATATTCAAATAGAATTTTAGATAATATAGAATTGTCATTATTTCCAAATTTAAAAGAAGTATCAATAAAAGATGCTGGCGAAATTATTTCTAAAAATGAATTAGAAATGTTTTTAAAACGTTCAAACATTGAAGAATTTAATACAGATGGTAAATTTGACGATGATATCCTAAAAGATGGAATATTTATGGATTTTGAAGGTGATAAATATGGAGTTTACAAAGATAAAAAAATATCTTCTGGTAACTTTTTTTATAAAGAATTTATTAATAGATATAATACATATAGTCAAAATCCTTATGAAAATATAGATACTATAATAAAAGTTATAGAAGATGGTAAGAATAAATTTGAAATTGATGAAAATAAAGATATTATGGTATATGATAAAATTAAAGATATAGAAAAAAAAGAAACTTCAAATTCTATAATAGAATATAATGATTCAAAAAAAATGATTAAACTAAAAAATATTAATAAAATAGAAGATGCTCAAAGAGTTATTGATTCATTTGTTAATTCTAATTATGATATTAGTGATGTAATATTGGAATTAGAAAATAAGACTTATTCAGATATGATTAAATTAAAACATTTAGAAAAAAAATATAATTTGAAAATAGAATATAATAATTCTTATGAAAAAATAACTGCTGATGAATTTATTACTATGAGAGCAACACTTGATTATTATAAATCTTTAATAGAAGACAAAAATTTATCACCACTTGAAAAGGCAACATTTGGTTACGATATAATAAAATCATTTGTATACAACGAAGTTAAAGAGGATGAAAATAAATCGATATCAAGAAATATTCATAGTATAATTGAATCTGGAAATATAGTTTGTGTTGGGTATGCTAGCTTTTATGCAGAATTAATGAAAGAAATTGGAATAAATGGTTACGAATTTGGTACAATAGTACCAATAGATGGTGAAAATATTGGCCATGCAAGAGTTTTATTAAAAATTGATGATCCAAAATATGGGATTGATGGAACATATGCTTTTGATCCAACTTGGGATAGTGCAAGAGATTTTGTAAAAGTTATTGATAAAGATGGTAATGAAAAAATTAGAGATATGAATAATCTTGAAGGAAATGATACTGTTGTAAGAAAATATGACCGTTTATCAAGATATAAATATTTTCTAGTGCCTGGGAATGAATATGAAGAAAAATTTGTAGGCGAAAAAATGCCAAAATTAAATGAAGATGATTATTATGGAGCTGATGAAATATCAAAATCAGAAATGAAAAATGATAGTAACTTAGATTTAATAAGCTTTCCAAAGGAAAAATTTGAATATTTAGTAAGGAAAATTAAATTATGTGAAGGATATTCAAAAGAAAGTATAGATGAATTGATTGACGAAATATTAGATATAAATGGATTTAATAAAAAAGAAGTAAATGAAGATGAATTAGAAAGTACAGTAAAAAAATAATATAGTAAACTATGTGTAAAGATGCATTAATATGCATCTTTTTTTTGTTTATCTATATAATATAATGTTAAAATATATACAATAGTGGAGGTATATATGGAACAAGTAAATGCAGTATCAGAAAAAATAAAAAATGGAATTAGAAGTGATTATTTTGATGTTAGAATAAACAAGTCTAATTTAGAATTAGGTTTAGAGTGTTCATCATTAGTTTTTGATATGGCATTTGCAGACATAACTAGATCAGACAAAGAAATAACTAAATTAAAACAGCAATTTGATAACGTACTTTCAAAGTGTAAAAGTAGTGAAGATTTTAATTATCTTTATAATTTTATGAATGAAATGGCAAAAAAGGGCGGATATGCTAATGAATTTTTTAATATGGTTGGTTCAAAAATAAATAATGAAGGGAAAAATAATATAGAAAATAGTGAACCTTCTAAAGTTATTCCAAATGGAATAACAAGTCCATATTTTGACGTTGATTATAGAAGTATTATTGGTGATAATAGAGTGTTAAACTCCGCTTGTTCTGCTTTTATTTTTCAGATGGTATTTACTGATCTTATAAGAAGTAAAGAAGAAATAAGTAAATTAGAAAAACAGTTTTATGATGCAATATCTTGTTGTAAAAATGAAGAAGATTTAAAAAATTTTTCTTTATTAACTAAAAATATATCAAAAAAGGGTGGATATGCCCTAGAATTTTATAATAGAGTAAAGAGTACTCTTGATAATATTCATATTGAAGATGTTGAAAAATACAATATTCATTCAGAAGACAAATCAAATAAAGAACAAGTTATAAGTAATAAGAAGAGAAATTTAGAGGTTTATAAAGATTTTGTAAGAGACTTAAATAAAATAGACAATATGTTTTTAGAATTTCAGAATATGTTTCAAAGTGGAAAGATAGATAAAGAATTATTAGAAATTTTATTTGTTAAATATAAAAGATTAAAAGATGAATTAGCAACTTTACCTAAAGATGATATTCCTGATAATGTAGATAGTACTTTTTTAGAAAAATGTGATTCACATATAGATGAGGCAATATCATACTTTAGAAAAGTAAGTGAACTTGCTGAAAACATAAGTACAATGAAAATGTAAAGAAACTTGAAAAAAATAAAAAAGTTTTATATTATTGTAATAGGAGTGTATATATGGATAGAGATAATAATTTAGAGGATATAGAAGAATTAAATTTTAATTATAATGATGGATCAAAGATTTCTTTATATGAAAATCCTATAAGGGCAGGTAGAAAAGATAAATCAACTTTCATAACAGAAGGAGATTTATCTATGAGATCAAGTAATATTATGCTTGGAAATAATAATAAAAATTTACAAGATGGAGTATATGTTAATGAAGATGAAATAAAAAATGCTTTATCAAAATATTTAAATGAATCTGGTGAAAACAAAGTAATAAAGTCTAAAAAGACTGGAAGAAAAGTATCAGTTGATGAGATACTTGAAAAAACATTTAAATGCTTGAAGAATTCATCAGTTATAAAATTAGGCGAAAAAAATAGCAAAATAAAAAATCAAGATTCTAGAACAGTATATATTAAAGGTACTGGAATAAAAAAATTTAAAAGAGCTGGAATATTAATGTTTGGAAATAAAGGATTTAAATTACCTTGTGGTGAATATATTTTAGAAGAAGAATTACAAAACGCATTAAAAGAATATGTATTTTCTAATAAAAAGAAAGATGAAAAACCAAAAAGTAGTGAAGAATTTTTTAAACATTTAGAGGGTGAAGAAATTACATTAAAACCATCAGATGTAAAAGTATTAGATATAGATGAAAAAAATATTAAGAATCAAAACAATGAAGATATTTTAAATAAATTACTTAATATGAACGCTGATAGTAGTATAGAAATCAAACATAATGAAGAAAAGAAAGACGATATACCTAATTTGGATAATCTAGTAAGTAAAAAACATAAGGTAAAAATAAAAAATAAAAAATTTTTAGGCACTGCATTATTACTTGCATCAACAGTAGCATTTTTAAGCACACTTGGTGTTACAGGTGGAAATATAAAACAAAAGAAAATAGTTACAAAAAGTATAGAATATACTGTACAAAATTATGAAGAAAAAGAAATAAAGGAAACATATAAAGAGTTATCAGATAGAATTGCAGATTCCTTAGTAATAGGAAATGATTCATATTTCCCAGAAGGAGTAGATTACCATGAATCTAGTGATTATGATTTTGGTGGAAGGAATAATAATGATACTATAGGAAATAAACTTAGAGAAGAAGGCAATTATAATGTAGATTATTTCTCGATTTTAAAAGACGGAAAAATAGTATATGTAGAATCAAATAATGGAAAAAATCTAAACGAAACAATAAATAAAGTATCTAAAGCATTAAATTGTAATGAAGAAGAATTACAAGCTAGAATACATTTTGGCGGAGAAAAGGTAACAGGATGGACAGATTTTGATGATTATAAAGATAAAACAGGCATAAAAAGAAAAAGTCATACTGAGGATGTATATCTCGGTACAACAATAGGAATTATGGAAGATAATGGTAAAAATGCAGTTATAATTAATGATAATGAAAACAAAATAGAAGTACCATTCGAAAATATTGGAGATAAAATTGATGGTAAAAATAATAAATCATATGTAGTAACAGATATTCAAAATAAAGAATCTATAACGAAAGAAAATGAAGTAAGTAATGTTGATATAGGTTTTGGAAAAGATAGTGTTTCAATACCTCTAACTATGGCAGGAGCTTTAGCGGGTGCATCTCTTGCACTTGCACATGAAGAAGAAAAAAAGAAAAAATTGGATGAGGTTAAGAAAAAAAGTAAGTTTGCACAATTTAAAGAAAAATTATCGAAAAAAATAAGAGGTAAAAGTCTATGATAAAAGATGAAAATTTTGATGAAATGATTGAAATTTATAAAAATATGAATTTAGAAAATAAAAGAGAAGTATTAGTTAATGAATTAAAAGAATTCTTAGTTATAATGTCTAAGTTAAATGAAATTAATGATGCTGATAATAGTATTTTATATAATAAAGCACTTTATAATGATTTAAAAAATGCAACTGAGGAAGAATATTTAACTACAGTTTATGCCTATTTTAATGCAATAAAAGAGTCATTTTCTTTAGTTGGAGATATGATTATAGAATAAGGAGAGAGTTATGAAAATAGAAAATGGTGAAATAATAGAATTAGATAATGAAAAAGAATATATATGTGTTGCAAGATTAGAAGATAATGGAGTAAATTATTTATACTTACTTAGTAATTTTAAACCAATAGAAATAATGTTTGCGAAAGAAATTATAAATGGAGAAGAAATAAATATAGAAATAATTAATAACGATGAAGAAAAAAGACATGTATTAGAATTATTTGATAATATAATTAAAAATTAAATCACATATGTGATTTTTTTTGTTATAATCTTGTTAGAGGAATGTTATGGATAAGTTAGATTTAAAAAATATAAAATTAGGTAAAAGAATAGGTGAAGGTAAAGAATCAATTTGTTATGATTATGGTGATAAAGTCATTAAAATATTTAAAGAAAATAGAATAAATTACTTTAAGTTATAGTGATTTTAAAATAGAAGATATTTTTTATAATTATACTACTTAAGATAATTTTAAATTCTATGATTTAACAAGTTTTGACTATATAAATAGTACTAAAAAAGAATTACATGATATGTATTATAAGAAAAAATATGATGACTATAAATACTTTTTTAGTAGGATTTCTTATGTATGATGCATATAGACATGGTTCAAAATATGAAATCAAAAAAACGTATAAGGCAACTGAATTTATAAGTGAAAATTTAGGTAATGAATATTATGGTGATTACTTCAAAAATAGATATAAAAAAATATAAAAATTTATCTATTTTAGCACTTACTATTGACAAGTGCTAATTAAAGTGCTATCATGTAATTGTCAGGTAGAGAATGACAGAAAGAAGGCGTAATGTGAAGCAGTTTAAGGCAGAATCTAAAAGATTACTTGATTTGATGATTAATTCAATTTATACAAATAAAGAAATATTTTTAAGAGAATTATTATCGAATGCAAGTGATGCAATTGACAAACTTTATTATCAGTCATTAACTGATAAAAGTATAAAAGTAAATAAAAAAGATTTATGCATTAAAATAGAAATAGACAAAGAAAATAGATTACTTAAGATTATTGATACTGGTATTGGTATGAATAAAGAAGAACTTGAAAATAACTTAGGTATGATTGCAAAGTCTGGTTCATTACAATTTAAAGAAGAAAACGAAAAGAAAAAAGATGTAAATATAATAGGACAGTTCGGTGTAGGATTTTATTCATCATTTATGGTTAGTGATGATGTAACGGTAATTAGTAAAAAGTATAATGAAGAAGATGCATATAAGTGGGAAAGCACTGGTGCTGAAGGTTATACAATTACAAAAGATGAAAAAGATACTTATGGAACAACAATTATTTTAAAAATTAAATCAGATAATGAAGAATATAATTATAGTGACTTCTTAGATACTTATACTATAGAAACACTTGTTAAAAAGTATTCTGATTATATTAGATATCCAATAAAAATGAATGTTACAAGAAGAGAACTTAAGAAAGGTTCTAAAGATGAATATGAAGATGTAACAAAAGAAGAAACATTAAATAGTATGATTCCTTTATGGAAAAAAGATAAAAATAAGATTACTGAAGAAGAATATAATAATTTCTATCAAAGTAAATTTTATGATTATGAAAATCCAATTAAAGTTATTCATACAAGTGTAGAAGGTATGACGAGTTATAAAGCAATATTATTCCTTCCAGCACATGCTCCATTTGATTATTATTCAAAAGAGTATGAAAAAGGTTTAGCACTTTATTCTAATGGTGTACTTATAATGGATAAATGTTCTGATTTACTTCCTGATTATTTTGGATTTGTTAAAGGTGTTGTTGATAGTGATGATTTATCACTTAACATATCAAGAGAAATCTTACAACAAGATAGACAACTTAAATTAATCGCTAGTAATATAGAAAAGAAAATTAAAAGTGAACTTGAAAGTATGCTTAAAGATGAAAGAGATAAATATGAAAAGTTCTTTAAAGAATTTGGTATGCAACTAAAATTAGGTGTATACAATGACTATGGAATGCATAAAGATGAACTTAAAGATTTACTTTTGTTCTACTCATCAAAAGATGAAAAATATATAACATTAAAAGAATATGTTTCATCTATGAAAGATGATGAAGAAAATATTTATTATGCTTGTGGTGAAACAATAGATAAAATTAATATGCTTCCACAAGTAGAAAAAGTAAAGGATAAAGGTTATAACATTCTTTACTTAACAGAATATGTTGATGAATTTGCTATTAAATCATTAATGGAATATGATGGTAAAAAATTTGTTAATGTTTCTGAAGAAAACTTAGATTTAGATACTGAAGAAGAAAAAAAAGAAATTAAAAAAATAAATGATGAAAACAAAGAAATGTTAAATTCAATGAAAGAAATTATCGGTAGTGATATTTCAGATGTTAGATTTACACATAGACTTAAAAATCATCCAGTATGTTTAGTAAGTGAAGGACCTGTTTCAATAGAAATGCAAAAGGTACTCAATGCTATGCCTACTGATCAAAGTATTAATGCAAAAATAATACTTGAAATTAATTCTTCACATAAGATAGCAGATAAATTAAAAGAATTATATAAAAGTGATAAAGAAAGATTTAACGAATATACTAAAATTCTTTATTCACAAAGTAGATTAATTGAAGGACTTTCAATAGAAAATCCAACAGAAATTAGTAATTTAATATGTGACTTATTATCAAAATAGAATAAAAAATATAGATTAGGTACATAATAAATAAGAAAGGAATGATGAATATGTTACCAAGCAGAATATTTTTTGATAGTTTATTAGATGATTATGAGGATAGTAGATTTAAAAAATCTATGAAATGTGATATTTTTGAAAAGGATGGAAACTATAATGTAGTTATGGATATTCCAGGATTTAAAAAAGAAGATATCAATATTGAATGTGATAATGGAGTAATTAAAATTTCTTGTGAAAAGAAAGAAGAAGAAAATGAAGAAGATGACAAGAAATATATAAGAAAAGAAAGAGTATATGAAAAATGTGAAAGATCATTTAACTTTGGAGATATCAAAGAAGATGAAATTGAAGCAGAATTTACAGATGGTACTTTAAAACTTGTTATTCCAAAACAAGAAAAAGTTGATACTAAAAAAAGTATTGAAATAAAATAATGGTAAACTTTAAAAGGTTTACCTTTTTTGTTATAATAAGCATAGGTGATTATAATGAATTTATATAGTATTTTAATGAGTGATGATGTTATTTTAGAAATTAATAATAATTTAGAATATATTTTAAATATAATACCTGAAATTAAACCAATGATAGGGTTTGATCATAAACATCCACATCATCATTTAGATGTATTTAATCATACATTATATGCGCTTTCCTTATCTAAAAAAGATTTTTCTATTAGAATGGCACTTTTATTTCATGATATAAGTAAACCATATTGTTATGTTGAAAAGGGTGGAATAAGGCATTATCCTAATCATCCTATTTATTCAGAAAAAATAACAAGAATTGTTTTAGAAAGATTAGAATATGATAAATATTTTATTCAAGAAGTATGTTATTTAGTAAAAAATCATGATTATCCAATAAGAGAAAGGGAAGTAAAAGAAAACCCTTCTTTGCTTAAAAAAAGACTTGAAGTACAACGATGTGATGCTCTTGCACATAATCCAGAAAAGTTAGAAAAAAGAAAGAAATATTTAGAAAAAACTAAAAAATATTTCGAAATGTGATATAATCTTATCTATGGATAGGGTGAAGTAAAAATGATTAGTATTATTATTCCAGTATATAATGTAGAAAAATTTATTAGACAATGTTTAGATAGTATACTTTCACAAAGTTATAAAAATTATGAGGTAATATTAATAGATGATAAATCAAAAGATAGTAGTCTTGATATAATTAGAGAATATGAAACAAAATATTCTAATTTTTTTGTTATAGAAAATAAAAAAAATTCAGGACCAGGTGCATCAAGAAATAAAGGTATTGATAAAGCAAAAGGCGAATACATTATGTTTATTGATTCAGATGATTATATTGAGCCAAATACTTTAGAAGATGCATTTAATGCCGCTAAAAAATATGATGCTGATGTAGTTAGATATGATTTTAGTAGAAGTATATCAAATATAGAATATGCAGATAGAAAGTTATATCCAAAGTTAAAGGAAAAAACTATAGAAGTAGATATAAATAAAGGAGACTATTTTCTTTTAGAAACTGCAGGTCCTTGTAATAAATTATTTAAAAGAAGTTTAATAGGTGATTCAAGATTTCCAGTAGGAATATACTTTGAAGATTTACCATTTATTATTTCAAATATACTAAAGGCTAAAAAGATAGTTTATTTAAATGAAGTACTTTATAGATATAGATTTAATCCTAAAAGTATTATGGGAATGAATTTATTTGGAAGTGCTAAAATATTAGATATATTGTCTTCCTGTGAAAAATTAGATGAGTATACAAAAGGTTTAAAATTTGATAAAGAAAAATATGAATCTTTAAAACTTATGAATAGTATTTATATATTTAATGATATTATGCTATGGAAAAATCTAAATTTAAAAGGTAAAAAAGAACTTTTAAGTTATTTATTTAGAGTACTTGAACTTACATATGGTGATATATATAATAATGTTGCCTTCAAAGAAGTTATGAAAAGAGATAGTTTCTTTAGAAGAAGAATGAAATTTATGAAAAGATTTATATTAAAAAGAAAATATATGAATTCAAATTCAAAAGAAGAACTTATTAATAAGGCAAGAGAAATAATTAAAACAATATAGGAGGTAAAAAATGGGATTATTAATTACATTTGTTTTAGGACTTTTTATACTAATTGGAGTTTTTTTAGTTAAGATATCAAAAAATACTAAATTAATAGAAAATTTATCTATATCAGTAGCACTTGGATGTATGATTTCACTTGCTGTTTCTGATTTATTTCCTGAAATATATGAAACTTTTTCTAATAAGATTTATTTAATAATTATATTTGTAGTTATTGGTGTTCTTATATTAAAATTACTTGATATATTTATACCAGAACATGATCATGAACATGGTTTATCACATGAATGTACAGAAGAAAATTTACTTCATATTGGTATTGTATCAACTATAGCAATTGTTCTTCATAATATAATTGAAGGTATGGCTGTTTACAGTATAACAACAGAATCAGTTAAGGTAGGACTTTTAATGGCACTTGGGGTTGGACTTCATAATATTCCTATGGGAATGGTTATATATTCAACATTAAAAAAAGAAGATAAGAAAAAAAGAATATTAATGATTCTTTTGTCTACAATATCTACATTCATTGGTGGCCTTTTAATGGCTTTAATAAGTTCATTAATAAGTGATTTTGTAATAGGAATATTACTTTGTTTAACACTTGGAATGATAATTTATATAGTATTTTTTGAATTACTTCCACATGTATTACATAGTAAAAATAAAGTATTATCTATTATAGGAATTTTAATAGGTATACTGATAATAATTATTAGTTCTATATTTGAATAAAGCTACTTTTAAGTAGTTTTTTTGTTTTACTTTTAATATTATAGATGATATAATATATATAATGGTGGGATGATATAATGGAAAAAAAAGATTATTTAAATGAAATAGGCTATGGAGCATTAATGGGAATGCTTCATAATTATGAAGTATTAAATCCTATAGTAACATCTACAAATGATGGATTTAATAGATTAGTTCCTGGATTTGAAGCACCTGTTTGTACGGTAACTTCATTAGGTCATAGTTATGAAATACCATCAAGAAATAGATCAGTGCTTGTAGGATTAATAAGAGATGCTAAAAATCCAAAATCACTGAGATTTGAACTTAGATCTCCAAATCCACTTTCAAATACATACTTAGTTATGGCAGCTTGTTACCAAGCTATGTTAGATGGTATAAAATTTGCAGCAAAAAGTGGATTAGATACTAAAGCTCTAGAAAAGGAATTATCTAAAGATATTGGGGAAGAAGGATTATATCTAGAAAAAGACAGACGTTATAGAGATGAAAATAATGTATTTGAATATTACAATGATGAAGAAAGAAATGAAAGATTTGGAATGCCACCTGCTACAGTATATGAAAATATGTTAAATCTTGAAAAATATAAAGAAAAGTTAGAATGCTTAAAAGATGGGAATGTATTTACTGATAGTATAATCGAGTCATTTAAATATGGTTCACTAGATAAATGGAAAAAAGAATTAAGACATAGAATAATCCATGATGATATAGAAGTATTAAGAGGATATGTAAAG
>OGFG01000362.1_pt1 | contig 55730 bp, 58 predicted proteins | sample 1570761 | NCBI WGS metagenome assembly OGFG01 (sample SAMEA2581938, study PRJEB24529) | metagenome | biome: Human gut stool | place: China | collected 2011
GTTAAAAAATATGGAATCAAATTATGATATTTTATCAATTATGAAAATGAAAAACGAAGAATATTCTAATGAATTTTTAGAAAATTTTATTACTAAATCACAAGAACATTTATATATAGACGGCATTGTTAGTTGTCCATATATTGAGGAAAATGTTATTAAAGATGTTTTAATATTAGTACCTAAAAATGAATTGATTAACGCAATTTAAGATGAAAGGAATGATAAAAAATGAAAGTTACTTATACAAGAAAAGGAGATTATTTATTACCGGATTTATATTTAGAAAAAGATGAAGATTATGGGAGAATTGGAAGATATGGATGTTAAGATTACACTTTATTGCCCAAAATAAACAAGCACTTTATGAAACACTATTGATGACAAATAAATTGACTCATCATCTTCTTTTAGTCAGTGATTCTTGTGAAAATTATTATAAAGAACTAATGGAAAACTATATTGAAAATGATGAAAGACTATCTAAAAAAGCAAAGAATTAACATTGGAATGGACAAAATTAATGAATAACTATAAAAATACAGCAGAAGAAATTGTCTTAAATGAATATGTCTTTATATAAATAATCTTCAAAAAAGAGGAAAAAATTATCAAAATAATTTAATCCTCTTTTTATATTTTTCTTACTTTGGGAGTAATGTCCTTGTCTAGCCAGCACTGAATTTATACTCCCGCATAAATTCTACTATGGGAATTCCCATACCCTTTACTTTTTTCTAACACAAACTCTATATAATCTTTTTTCTAATTTATATCTTGTCATTATTTCTTCATTTAAATATTCGATATCAAAATCTTTAAAGAAAAACTTGATGTCTTTTTCATCAAAAAATCTTTTTAATCTTTTATCCGATGTTTCATATAAATGATGTTCTATTTCATTACCTTGACCAGCACCGTGATTTACATCATTTACTGAATTAACTCGAAAAATTAAGCGTCCTCCAACAGTAAGAATGCGTCTTATTTCATTTAATAATTCAAATGTATCTTTTTCTTTAAAATAATGCAAACATAAATCAGCAATTATTAGTTCAAACGAATTATTATCAAATGGCATTCCATCAAGCATATTAAAACACTTAGTATCATACACTTCTGGAAAGTTTTTTTTAATATTATTAATTGCATTGCTAGATTGATCACAAGATATAACTTGTTTATTTTTGTTAATTAAATACAAAGTATCATTACCACTTCCGCACCCTAAATCCAAAATAGGAGTTGAGCAACTATCTATTATAGTTTCAAACTTATCCAACCAGTTGTCTAATTTTATTTCATTTCGTTCATATTTACTATGTATATTATCCCAATATTCTAAGGAATTTTCCTTTTCATTAAATCCCATTTTGTACCTCCATAATAATTATTTCTTATTAAATCCTTCTTTAATTTTTTTACTCATTTCTTCTTTAAATTCAGGTGAGTTAAATATTCCTGCAAATAAATCCTTAGTTGCATCTCCCATCATTGAATACATTGCAGAATTAGATAATTCTTTCTCTCTTTTTAATATTTCTTGTTCATTTTGAACTTTTATCTCTTCAATTTTTAATTGATGTTCTTTTTCTTTAGTTTCTATATCAAGTCTATGTTTTTCATTTAATGCTTCAATATCTATTTTATGTTGTTTCATTAATTTTTCTATTTCGTGTTTATTATTAGTTTCAAGTGTATTAATTTCATTCTTACATTTCTTAATAGCAATTATTAAACTTCCAACACCAGTAATAAGTGCAGGAACTATTGCTATAAGTAATTGTGTCCACAAATTTGCATTCATTTTATGCCTCCTTTATTTCCATATTAGTAATATTATGATTATCATCGCAAGTAAATAAAATATTGATTTTCTCTGATTCAAAATAATTAATTAAATCATCATCTAACAAATGAGTTATTGCAAATCTTTTTTCATTCTTAGTTAATTCATTTATAGGTAACCAATAAGCATAGTTATCATCTAAATCCAATGGGTTACCATTCACTTTATTTGCGATATATGTTTTCATAACAAATTTTTTATTTTTACCTGGATATATAATTTCAACATTTCCAATACATTTTAAATCATTAATATCCATTCCGGTTTCTTCTTTAAATTCTCTTATACAAGTCTGTATTTCAGTTTCACCATCTTCAATCTTTCCACCAGGTATATCAAAATAATCTTTGTTAATATTCTTATATTTAATACAGGCAACCTTGTTATCTTTAAAAGCAAATACTCTTACCGCGTATCTTATATCCATATACTTCCTCCTTATATAGAATCAAGTTTAATTTTGAATATATTATACTATAAAATAACAAAATTCTCCATACTCCCATTGAAATTTAATAAGAATTCATATATAATATTTTTAGAAAGAGAGCGTTATGGTTCGTAAGCTGTTGCTTAACTGCTCCACATTATAAAAATTTATAAAAGGCTTAAAACAAAAAATATATTAAAAATAAATGATATTGTATTAATTGCAGATTAAGGAGTATAGAAATGAATACAGTAGAAATTATAGAATTAATAGGGGTTGTTGTAGCAATAATTTTTGGAGCTGTTTCATGGTTTTATTCAAAAAAATCCAAAATAATATCAGAAGAAGCAAATAAATTATCAGAGGAATCTCTCAAAATTGCCAAAGATGCAAATAAACTATCTGAAAAATCAATTAAAATTGCAGAAGAAAGTATAAATATAAATAAGGAAAATGTAGAATTTAAAAGCACTACAAATCCTATTTTATTAAGCAATAAATCTGGTAAGAATAATATTGTATTCAATAAAAAAGATTATTCTGATTTTATTTTGTTATTGGAAATTCAAGTAACAAACCATTCTCTACAACCTATTTCATTAAAAAAATTTAGTTTCTATATAGGAAAAGGGGAAAATAGTATTTATATGTATATTGATAAAGATGATCTAATAGACATTGAATCATATACTATTACATCAGAAGTAAGAAAAATTAAAAATGTAAATAAGTTTCCAATGTATCTTCAAGCAAATGAAATGAAGGAAGTTACAATTGCTATTGGATTAAATTCTGCAGATTACCAACAGTATTATGCTAGAAACGGCGTTGAAATTAGATTTGAAACTACTAATTCACAAAAATTATTATATATTCCTTCAGATAACACAATAGAATATTAACAAATCTAATAATTATATATTAATTTTTGAAAAGTAAAAGAGTAAAGTTAAACAAAAAGGCCAGCCGTTACAGCTGGTCTTCTTGCTACAAGATAAGTAAACAACTAATCTCGTAAAATGGCTAAACTTTAGCACCACTTGCGAATGGCTTCCCACTTTGCCCGGAAAGCATCATGCATGATTTCTTCGCCGTTAGAGAACGGTACGAACATACACCGTTCACGGTATCCTGCATTGTTCAAGTATTGAATTACTTTGTAACCCTTGGTAACGTAAGTGTGCCCATCACGATAAACAAACACGACAATGCCGTTGTTCATGTAATAGGTGCCGAGCGAGTCACGAGCCAAGTTGTCAAGCTTGAACTGTGTGATTACTGGGTAAGTCTGAGTTTCATAAACTACATGCTTTACTCGCAGTCCCTCTACCGGGATCATGAAGCTCTTTTTCATCACAAGAGGAGGCAAAGCTCCAATGTGGTGCTCGTTGCAGAATTTTTCACATTCTGCCGAGAAGTTTTCTTCGGGTGTCTTTTTTGCCTTTTCTTGCAAGAACTTCCACCGTTTTGCTTCACGCTTCGGGTAATCCGAAGCAGAGAAAGGAACATAGAAACTAGCTTCTTTGAAATCATTTTCAGCGAGAGTAGCGATGGCTCGTGCAGTGTACGGAGTCACATAGTACCGGTTTTGGCAGATAAATCCAATCGTCGTTGAGTTATTTACCGAATAGTGGTCATTGAACTTCGCGATAAAGAAATCCACGCTTAGAGTAACCTCATGACCTGTTTCTGGAAAAACAGCAATCATGCCATGTGTGACTCTGAAAGAGTCGTGAATCAAGTCGCCTAAAGTGTAATTAACCATTTTCTTGTCTCCTTTAACAAGTTTGTTAATTGGTGAGTTTAATCGTGTAATTTGCTACATGATTAAAAATCGGACACCTTTATTTTACTATATTTACATAAAATAGTCAAATTTGATGTTGCAAAATTTTTTGCTAATGTAAAAAATTCGGCATATTTGCTTATTTATCTATTTTTCTAAATAATGGTTTTCTATAAAATGTTCCCCAAATAGTACTTGATTTTTAATGATAAAAATGATAAGATATCCGTAAATTAAAAGGGAGTAGCTTGATAACTACTAGTCAACATCACGGCTTTTAGCATGGCTAGTAACCACGAGTGGTAAGCAAGACTTTTAAAGAAATTTACAATGTTTTAGGGCGAATTTCTTTTAAAGTCTTGCTTTTTTGTACATAATAAATAAAAAAATTAAATTTAAAAGAAATATAAAGTTTTAGTTTTTATTTATGAATTTTGAATCAGTGTTATAATAAAGCTTTATGGTAAAGCTAATAGCAAAATTCAGGATAAAGTACATAAGAAATTATTGCCCTTGGAAAGGATGAGGTTATGGAAAAAGAAGATTGGTTTAACAAATCGGCTGAAGAGACGGTTAAAAAGCTCAACACGAATAACTCGTTAGGCTTGACTGCAGAAGAGGTGGAAAAGAGAAAACAAAAATATGGATTAAATGAGCTGGAAAAAGGCAAGAAAACGCCATTAATTGTAAAATTCTTAGAACAATTTAAAGATTTTATGATAATAGTTTTAATTATTGCAGCCGTTGTTTCAGGTATTGTAGGGCACATTAATGGAGAAGGCATAACAGATTCAATAATCATAATGGTTGTTGTAATTGTTAATGCAATAATCGGTGTGGCTCAAGAAGATAAAGCGGAAAAATCACTCGAGGCACTTAAGAAATTAAGTAGTTATTCTGCCAAAGTAATAAGAAATGGGAAAATAACAGTTGTGCCATCAAAGGAATTGGTTCCAGGAGATGTAGTTGTATTAGAAACAGGTGATTACGTTCCAGCTGATATGAGAATAACGGAAGCTGTAAACTTAAGGGCTCAAGAAACATCGCTAACTGGAGAATCTGTACCAGTTGATAAATATACAACTACAATAAGTAGCGAAGATGTTGGAATTGGAGATAGAACCAACATGGTATTTTCTTCTAGCTTGATTACATATGGTAGAGGACAAGGAATTGTTGTTGAGACTGGAATGAATACAGAAGTTGGCAAGATTGCTGGAATTTTAAATAATACAGAAAAATCGGATACACCTTTACAACGTAGATTAAACAAGTTAGGAAAGACTCTAGGAATTGCTTCGCTTGCAATTTGTGTGGTGATTTTTATTATTGGATTGTTGCAAGGAAAAGAACCACTAGATATGTTTATGACGGCTGTAAGTTTAGCAGTTGCAGTAATTCCAGAAGGGCTTGCAGCAATTTCTACAATAGTTTTAGCAATTGGTGTTCAAAGAATGGTAAAGAAAAATGCAATAGTAAAGAAATTACCAGCTGTTGAAACGCTTGGAAGTGCTACAGTTATATGTTCTGATAAAACAGGAACTCTTACACAAAATAAGATGACTGTACAAAAATTATTTTATAATAACAGAATAATAGACATCGATAAAGTAGATACTAATAAAGAAAATGACGAGCTTGGAAGACTTGTTTGTATTTCGATGTTATGTAATGATACGAAAATAGGAGAAAACAAGCAATTAACAGGTGATCCAACAGAAACAGCACTTATAGATATGGGATTTAAATTGGACTTTACTCCAGCTGTGTTTGATCAAATGCCAAGAGTTGAAGAAGTTCCATTTGATTCAGAGAGAAAATTAATGACAACAGTTCACAAGGTAAATGACAACCAATATATGGTTTACACAAAAGGTGGAGTAGATGAATTACTAGCAAGATGTAGCAAATACCAGATTAATGGAGAGGTCAGAGAAAATCTTGAAGAATATAAGAAGAAAATAGAGGAATTCAACGACCAAATGGCTGAGAATGCTTTAAGAGTACTTGCAATGGCGTACAAACAAATAGACCATATGCCATCAAAAGAAGAAATGGAAACAATCGAAAAAGACCTAATTTATATAGGAATGGTTGGAATGATTGACCCTCCAAGAGAAGAGGCAAAAGTTGCTGTTGCAAAGTGTAAATCGGCAGGAATAAAAACAGTGATGATAACAGGAGACCATAAGGTGACTGCTGTTGCAATAGCAAAAGAACTTGGAATTTTAGAAGACGGCGAAGATGCTATAACAGGAAGCCAATTAGAAGCAATGTCGCAAGAAGAATTAATTCAAAGAGTAGAAAATATAAGAGTGTACGCGAGAGTTTCTCCAGAACACAAAGTACGTATAGTAAAGGCGTGGCAGGCTCATGGAGAAATAGTTGCGATGACTGGAGATGGTGTAAATGATGCACCAGCCCTAAAAACAGCAGATATTGGCTGTGCGATGGGAATTGTAGGGACAGATGTCGCAAAAGAAGCGGCAGACGTAATTTTAACAGACGACAACTTTGCAACAGTTGTTTCAGCAGTTGAAGAAGGCAGACGTATTTATGACAACATAATAAAAGCAATACAGTTTTTATTATCAAGTAACGTCGGAGAGGTAATAGTATTGTTCTTTGCAATTTTACTAACACCATTCTTAGCAACAAAGTTTGGAATTCCAATTGGATTAATAGAACCATTATTACCAATACACATATTATGGATAAACTTAGTAACGGACTCATTGCCAGCTTTAGCGCTTGCATTTGACCCAGCAAATAAAGATGTAATGAAGAGAAAACCAGTAAAGGCAAGTTCTGGAATATTCACAAAAGGTATGACATGGCGTATAATTTACCAAGGAATAATGATAGGACTTCTATCACTTGCTGCATTTGTAATTGGAATTTCCACTCCAAATCCACCAGTAATAGAAGGATTAACACCAGAACAAGTAAGAGTTGAAATTGGTCAGACAATGACATTTATTGTTTTAGCATTTTCAGAATTGATTCATGTATTTAACATAAGAAACAACAAAGAGTCAATATTTAAGACAGGAATAGGTGGAAACAAGCAATTATTCTGGGCTATTGGAGCATCTGCAATGCTTATGCTAGTAATCCTTGCAATTCCAGTTTTAAGAGCAATATTCAGTGTTCCAGTACTTCCAATGGATAGAATAGTTGAAACAATGGCATTAGTAATAGCACCAGTTGTAATAGTGGAAATATTCAAATTACTAAAAATAAATATTTCTAAGGATGAATAGGTTAATTTATTAGCTAAGTAATAAAGCAATAATTTATATTTTTATAAAGCATCAACATATCGTGCTTGGTAGGGGCTCCTAACGAACCTTTCCAAAGGCACACCTCTAGTTTGGTTTTTAAGGATATAAATTATTGCTATTTGAGTAATCTATTAAAAAAGTATAATGAACCATATATTAAATTATTGCATGGAAAATTTATAATAAAAATTGTAGAATATTGTAATTAAAAGTTGCATATGATAGAATAAGAAAAAAATAAGAGGTAGAAAATGTACGATTTAATTATTAGAAGAGGATTGAATAAGAAAAAGGTGACAGTTTGCATTATTTTATTAATTCTTTTTGTTACTTTAGCAACCATTTCTGGAATAAGGCTTGCAGAACGTCATGAAGTAAAAAAACAAGCAAAATTATATGAGGAACAACAGGCTCAAATAAGAAAAGAAGAAGAGGAAAAACAGAGACAAGAAGAACTTGCAAAACAAGCAGAAATTAATAAAAGAATAGAGCAAACTAGTAGAGCATTTACTGACGAAGAAAAAGATAGAATAAAGCATATTTATCGTTCTACTGGTGAAAAAAGAGTATTTTTAACATTTGACGACGGTCCATCTGAAACGGTAACACCACTAATCTTAGATCTGCTAAAAAAGGAAAATGTTAAGGCAACTTTTTTTACGTTAGGAACTAATGTAAAAAACTATCCAGACTTGGTAAAAAGAGAGTTTGATGAAGGACATTATGTAGCAAATCACGGCTATTCACACAAATATTCTGCAGTATATGCATCACCAGAGGCTACATTAAGCGAATATAATTATACAGAAGATGCAATAAGAAAAGCGTTAGGAAATAATTCATATATGTCAAAATTGTTTAGATTTCCAGGTGGCTCGAATGGAGGATATTATGATGAGGCAAAGCAGAATTCCAAAGCATTACTTCATGACAATGGAATTATGCATTTAGACTGGAATAGCTTGAGTTCAGATGCTGCAGGTGCAAAGACTAAAGAAGCCTTATTACAAAACGTAAAAGATACTAAGGGAGAAAAAGACAGTGTTGTAATATTAATGCATGATTCAAGCGATAAAATACTGACATATGAAATGCTATCAGATTTGATTTCTTATTTAAGAGAAAAAGGCTATAAATTTGAAAACATATACGATTTATTGGACTAGATAATGTGAGGAAGGAATACTTTTTATGTACGATGTTATAATAATAGGAGGAGGTCCTGCTGGCATTACAGCTGGAATATATATTAAAAGAGCAGGTTTTAAAGTATTAATAATCTCTAAGGGAGAAGGAGCTCTAATTAGAACCGAAAAAATAGAAAATTATTATAGTTTTGAAATTCCCATCTCAGGGAAAGAATTGATAGAAAAAGGCGAGAAACAAGCAAAAAATCTTGGAATAGAATTAATAAAAAAAGAAGTAATTGGTATAAAATATACTGAAAGTGGATTTGAGGTAATGGTAGCAAATCAATCTAAAGATGATAGGTATGTTGCAAAAACAGTAGTAATCGCAACAGGAGTAAATAGAAACAAGCCAAACATGAAAGGACTGCAAGAATTTGAAGGAAAAGGTGTAAGTTATTGTGCAGTATGTGATGCACCATTTTATAGAAATAAAGATGTAGCAGTGCTAGGCAATGGAGAATATGCAATTGGAGAAATTGAAGAGTTACTACCAATCGCAAAGTCTGTAACAATGCTTACAAATGGTAAAGAACCAATAGAAAATAGAAGTATAGGTGTACAGATAAATGCAAAAAAGATACGTGAATTTAGAGGCACAAATAAAATAGAAGAAATAGAATTTGAAGATGACTCATCACAGAAAATAGATGGAGTATTCATTGCACAAGGAACAGCAGGTTGCTTAGAATTTGCAAAAAAATTAGGTGCAAAAACTGAAAATAACAATATTGTGGTAAATGATGAGATGCAAACAAGCATAGAAAACATATATGCATGTGGAGATTGCACAGGAGGAATACTTCAAATATCTAAGGCTGTGTATGAAGGTACAAAAGCAGGATTAGTAATAATTAATAAATTGAGAAGAAAGGAAAATTAGATATGAGTGAAGTAAATTTAACAAGCAAAAACTATAGAGAAGAAGTAGAAAAATCTACTATTCCAGTACTTATAGACTTTTGGGCTACTTGGTGTGGACCATGCAGAGCAATGATGCCAGTAGTAGCAAAAATTGCAGACGAAAATGAAGGAAAAATAAAAGTATGCAAAGTAAATGTAGATGAAGAACCAGATTTAGCAGAAAAATTTGGAGTAATGAGCATACCAACATTTGTTGCAATAAAAGATGGTGAAGTACTTGGAACAAGCATAGGAGTACAAGACGAAGAAGAAATATTGAAAATGTTTGATAAATAAAAATATAAAAATTAGATTTCAATGTGAGATCTAATTTTTTAAATCAGTACTTTAATTTGATGCGGATGAAGGAGCTTGACGAGCCGCGTCGGGAAAACCGTCCACTGGACGCTTTTCTATTCCTCCTTTTCAAGTCCACAAGATTATCAAAGGCAACAAAAAAAGATACCAACTATAAATTAGTATCTCATTCTGGTGCGGATGAAGGGACTTGAACCCCCACGTCGTTGACACTGGTTCCTAAGACCAGCGCGTCTGCCAATTCCGCCACATCCGCATATGTTATTCTTAACACTTAATTATAATAGCACAATAATGTTTTGATTGTCAAGTAGAATTTAAAAAAAATGAAAATTTTTATAAAATTTTATAACAAATTTCTAAAAGTCCTTTAAAGAGTCGAAGTTTATGCTATACTTTATATGAAATTTTTTGGTAAAAAAAGAGAGGTAAAATAATGAATCAAATTCCAGTAAAAAAGGGAGATAGAGTGGAATCAGATTGTGCCACTTATTAAAGATGTGGTAGATGTGATTTAAGACATATGACATATGATGCAACTTTGAATTTAAAAAGAAATACAGTGCAAAGCCTAATAAATAAAGAAAGCAATGAATTTGTTGTGGATTCTTTAGTTGGCTCAAGAAAGATTACAAGAGCAAAAATTAATAGATTTGAAGAAGAGGGCGGTTATACTTTAGGCTCAGAAGCGGAAGCATATTTTGTAATTAAAGATTTGGAATATCTAATAGCAAGTGTGCCAAGTTTTTCAGAATTTATAAATTAATATATGAACAAAATAATTTGAAAAAATAGAATAATGGACATTCGTAAGCTAATACCTTATTAATAGGAGGATAGTTTATGAATGTTATTTTTTTGAAAAGAAAGAATATTTTGAAAGCAGTTATGTTTGTAACATTTTTATTTGTGGTAGGAACATTAACCAAATCTTTTGGAATGCAACATTACTACAAGGTAGATTTTTCTACGGGACTTGTTACGGCAACAAAACTAAATGTAAGAAGTGGTCCACGGAACGAATTATAATGTTGTAGCAACTGTCAATAAAAATGAGTACATCAGAGTATTTGCGGGTGTTGGGGAATGGTATATAATTCAGACAGATAGTGACTATGTTGGAGCTGTTAGTAGAAAGTATGTAAGGGCGATTTATCCTAGTTCTTCTGGTAGCTCCAATAACGGAAGTAGCTCATCGGGAAATTCATCGAGTAATTCAGGGACACAAACTTCAAATATGAATTCGGATGAAAAAGAAGTATTTGATTTAATAAATAAACAAAGAACTAATAATGGACTCGATGCATTAAAAAATGATAGTGAGATTCAAAGAGTTGCTAGAATAAAGGCACAAGACATGGTGTATAATAATTATTTTTCTCATACTTCTCCAACATATGGTTCTCCATTCGATATGCTAAAGAGCTTTAAAATATCATATAAGACAGCAGGAGAAAATATTGCGGGAAATTCTAGTAATAGTAGTGCTGTTACGGCATGGATGAATTCATCTGGTCATAAGGCTAATATTTTAAATAGTAATTTTAATTATACTGGAATCGGAGTTGTAAATAGTCCAAAATATGGAAAAATGTATGTACAGCTCTTTATTGGAAAATAAAGAGCTATCAAGAAAAAATGTGTTATCAAAAAATAATAAATTCATTGATATATTGATGATATGATAGTATAATTGAGGACGTCGTTTATTTTTTCGCGGGTACAATTAAGCCCGCTACATGGATATTATGTCACAGAATAATCGGAGCAAAAGTCACATTTTGTACATTGGATTAGTTTCAATTCTTGCAATTTTTAAAGAACAGCACAAATACCGTAGTGGACATCATTTCTATAATTTGGGAAGTGTAATTGAACTCGATCAAGAAAAATTGAAAGAAACTTTGAAAACATTTCTAGAGTTACAACTTGAGAACATGATTGCTCCACAAAATGCACAATTAACGTGGAATGAAAAAAGTTAAAAATGAATAAAATTATTGGTTGAAACTTATTTTAATCATCATTTTATTTTTTAACTTATTTGCACTAATGTTTCCACCAAGCATTTCTGTAAATTCTTTAGCAATCGCTAAACCTAATCCTACATTACCTTTTGTTCTAGATATATCCGATGTATAGAATTCATCAAATATGTGTTCAATATCAATATTAGTATCAACTATATCATTTTCAAATGATAATCTAATATCATTTTTTTCAGATAGTTTTATAATAAGGTCACTATTACTATGTTTTAAAGAATTGCTTATTAAATTATCTATTATTCTTTTTAATATTTCAGCATTTGATAAAATATTATATTTTTTTATGTCATTTACAAATACTACTTTTCTTTTTTCTCTCGTGAAATCATCATAATAGTGTGAAATACATTCCTCAACTACTGCTACTAAATTAGTTTGTTCCATATCTATTTTTTTATTGTCTGTTGTAATTATCGAGAATTCAAAAAATGAATTGATAAGTTCTTCTAATCTTAATAATCTATTTTCTACTATTTTCAATTCTCTTTCTTGTTCTTCTTTTGATAAGTTAGATTTTAATATTAAATCAATATAACCTAATGATGATGTTAAGGGTGTTCTTAAATCGTGAGTAATATTTGTAATTTCTTTTTTCAAAGATTTATTCTTTCGTTCTAAATCAAGTTCTTTATATCGTACATAAGTTATCATTTTATTTATTTTAAGTAATAATTCATTTAATTCTTTATTGGAAAATTCACCGTGTAATATTTTATTAGAATCAATACTTAATATCTCATCAAGATTATAACTTATTCTCTTAATTTCTTTTTTTAGCAAAAAAAGGTATATGATAAGAATAAATATAATAATAATCAATATTGCCACTAATATATTCATTTTATCACTACCTTTCTATAATTATTTTATTTCTGCTTTCTTGAATGCGTAATATCCTATTAAACCAAATACAACTATATATACAAATCCTAATAAACTACATTTTAAAATATAACTACTTGTAGGATTATTAGAAAGATTAACTAATGCATACTGTAATTCATAATTAGTAAACCATTCTGCCTTAATTCTAAACATTGAAGTAATCGTCATAACCAATAATTGAAATACCATAATAAATGGAATTGAAATAGTAATGAACATAGATGTTTTTCTAGTTATGAAAGCAATGCTTACAAGTAAACATATTATACCATATAATAGAGGTAATTGATATATTGTTATTTTTGTAATTTCTCCAATATTAGATGAAAATTCTTTTCCATTTACTGCAAGATTTAAAAAGTAATTAAAATAATTATTAAATACTATCAGTAATGTAGAAATGCCTAAAATAAGTAGTAATTTTGAAATATAATATTTTTTTCTACTAATTGCAGATGATAATGTATTTTTTATAGATTTATTTGAAAAATCTTTTGTTAAAATTATTACAACAAATACTATAAACATATAATATAAATTAACGTTTTGACCTATGATCTCTCTATCTAATTTAAATGCTCCAAAACTTTTCATTATATCTCTAAATTCGCCTAATGATTTTGCAGAACTTATTTTTGATAATGTTTCTGCATCTGTGACATCTACTGATGAGCCAACTGATAACCCAATGTGTCCTGCTGACATTGATATAACACTTACAATAGCCATTATAATAACCACGCCTATTACAATATAAAATCCTTTACTTTTAACTAAACGATATAAATCTGATTTTATAATATTAAACATTTTATTCAGCCTCCTTTACTATTGATTTAAAATAGTCTTCTAATGAAATGCCTGATTCATAAATACTAATTACATCAATATCATTTTTGGCTAATTCTTTATTTACTTTTCCAGAATTATCTAAATAATCATATAATCTTACTTCGTGTTTATCTATTACTTTATAATTTTTAGTATTTAATTCTTTTTCAAGAATAAGACAAGTTTCTTTCACATTATTTGTTTTAATAACTATTGCTCTACTACACTCAACATCCAATTCTTCTTTTGATAATTCTTTTATTACTTTACCTTTTTCAATAAAACAAAATCTATTTGCTAATAAATATAATTCTGATAAAATATGGCTTGAAATTAACATTGTAATATTAGATTCTTCATTTAATTTCTTTAAAGTTTCTCGTAATTCACTTATGCCTATTGGATCAAGTCCATTTATAGGTTCATCAAGAATTACAAAATCCGGATTATCAAGCATTGCAAAAGCAATTCCTAATCTTTGTTTCATTCCAAGTGAAAAAGTTTTAAACTTTTTATTTTTACTATCTGATAATTTAACTAAATCTAAAACCTTATCAATTTGTGAATAATCAACAATACCTTTTTGTATTGCATAGTATTTTAAATTTTGATAAGCAGTCAAATTTTCAAAAAATGCAGGGTTTTCAATTAAACACCCAATTCTTCTTTTGGTTTCAGTTAAATCGCTATCATCTTTATCAAACAAATAAAATTCTCCATTCGTTTTATTAGTTAAAGTTGTAATAACTTTCATAAGAGTTGTTTTACCAGCACCATTTCTTCCAATAAGTCCATAAATATCCCCTTTATTTATAGTAATATTGGCATTATTAAGAGCAGTAAAATCTTTGTATTTTTTTGTTAAATTGTTAGTTCTTAAAATAATATCTTTCATTATATATCCCTCCAACAATTTGATTATACGAAAAAAGTGTTAAAAAACTCTTAACACAATTCTTAAAAAAGTCTTAAATTTTTATTTTTTTAATCTATAACCTATACTCCAAACAGTTTCAATGTATTCTTCATCTGGATTACACTCTTTTAATTTATTTTTAATTTTGCTAATATGAACATTTAAAGTGTTGTCATCTGCCGAATTTTCATCATTCCATATACTGTCAAATATCATACTTTTTGTTAGTGTTTGATTTTCGTTTTCCATAAGTAGTTTTAGTAATTCAAACTCCTTTTTTGTGAAAGCCACTTCTTTATTATTACAATTAACTGTAAAATTAACTTTATTCAATTCAACATCTTTAAATTTTAATATATTTGAAATTGTATTGTTTTTATCTCTTAATTGAACTTTAATTCTAGCTAATAGTTCATCATTATGAAAAGGTTTGGTTATATAATCGTTTGCTCCCAAATCAAATAAATCTACTTTCTTATCAATATCTTGAATAGCACTCATCACAATTACAGGAACATTATTTTTATTTTTTAATTCTCTAATAATTTCTTCTCCGTTTTTTCCAGGTAACATTAAATCAAGTAGTATTAAGTCAATATTATCATTGTGAACTAACACTCCCTCTGTTCCAGAATAAGCATTCAATACATTATAATTATTATTAGTTAATAATTTTGTAAGCATTTCATTTATATCTTTATCATCTTCTATTATTAAAATTGTAGAGTTCATTGTACCACTCCTTAACAATTTATTTAATTATTATATCTTCTTTCTACACTATTTCAATAGTTTTCAAATTTATCATTCTTTTGATTTATCTTTCATTTAATATTATAGCATTGAAAATCAAATTTTCATATACTCCCATTGAAATTTAATAAGATTTCATATATAATATTTTTAGAAAGAGAGCGTTATAGTTCGTAAGCTGTTGCTTAACCGCTCCAGAAAATACAACAACTTGCGAATTAATAAAGTTTCGTAAGTTGTTTTTTATTCTGTAAAGAGTTCTTAAAAACTATTGAAAAATTCCCCATATTTTGATATAAATATAAAAAACAAACAAGGGAGAATATCGTGAAAAAATTAATTCAAATTTTAGGAATAGTCGTACTAGCAATAGTAGTAATTTTAAATATAGTTTATACGGCGGACATGAATTCTGGAGAACAAATCTCAATTAATTTTAACAGTTTTATTTATATAATAGGACTAATTATAACGGCAATTTTAATTTATTTTATAACTGAAGTAATAAATAAACATTTATATAATGGAATAAATGAAGAGAAAAAACGCAAATTGCGCAAATGTATGGTGGCAATTGCTATTGTTTTATATTTGATTTTAAATGCAGTATGGTTAATTTTCGTAAGACCAGGAATAGTAGCGGATTCTATACACGTTTTAAATTTGGCACAAACATTTTACGAGAATAATCCAGATAGATACTTACCAAATTTGACATATGCGGGAATACCACTAATTCAATACATGCAGGCATATCCACACCAAATTACATTGGCATTTGTTTATAATATGTTATTTTGCGTGTTACACTGTGACTTGATAATTTTACCAAGAATATCTAATGTATTCTTTAATTTGTTAATTATTTTGGCATTATATAAAATAACAAAACGATTATCGAAAGATTACAAAATGAATAATACGCGAATGTTTATATTAATTCTAACATTCTTTACAATACCAATGCTTGCAACATTTATGTATGGAGATATTCCAGCACTTGCGTTAAGTTTATTTTCTGTATATTTTATGATGAAATTTACAGATACGAAGCAGGTTAGATATGGAGTTTTGGCTTCAATTCTTACAATGATAGCATATTTGATGAGAATGAATACTCTAATATTCGTAATTGCAACAGTAATTTATTTGGTATTAAATATATTCAAAGACTTTAAAGCAAAAGAAGTAAAAGAAAAATTGATAAATGTTGCTGTAATCGCAATGTTTTTAGTATTAACATTTGTACCATCATCACTAGTAAAAACATATTATTTTAGCAAATACAATCTAGAAAAAGGCAAAACATATCCAAGCATTAGTTATATTTTAATGGCTATGGAAGAGGGACCTAGAGCAAATGGATGGTATAATGAATCAATTGCAGAACCTGCATTAAGAAGCTTGAAAACAGGTGAAAATATTTCTGATGAATACAAAGAAAAAATAAAGGACAGATTAGAATATTTTGCAAAACACCCTACTTATACAGTAGATTTTTACAGACAAAAGCTTACGACTACTTGGGCAGAAAGTACGTATTCTGCAATATTTAACAATGGAATAACAGAAGAGAGTAATCTAAGCTGGATAAAAAGTCCTTTAACATTCTATCAGAAAGCTTGGATAATACTAACTTTTACATTGACGATAATAGTGCTAATTCAAAATAGAAAAAATTTAACAATAGAACTAATATTCTTGGTAACAATATTCTTAGGAGGATTTTGTTTCCATATATTATGGGAGGCAAAATCTAGGTACATAATTCCTTATATAGTAACATTAATACCAGTTGCAAGTGTTATGCTAAACATTAAACCTTGGAAAATAAAGAAGCTGAATTCTTGACATACAACGATTGTATGATAAAATATTAAAGGAAAATTTATAAATTGGAAGTGCAAAATGAATCAAAAGAAACAATTATTAGTTAACACTATAATAATAGCAATAGGCAAGCTAAGCACACAAGTTGTGTCTTTCTTGCTTTTGCCTCTATATACATCAAAATTAAGCCCAGCAGAGTATGGAACATATGACTTTTTGGTAACTTTATCAACATTTTTATTGCCAATAATAACATTGCTTATGGAAGAGTCTATGTTTAGATTCTTAATCGATGCGGATGACTTAAAGAGTAAAAAAAGAGTTATAACGGCTACAATTGCGTATACACTAGTTGGAACTTTTATATTTACAGCCATTGCTGGAATTATAATGGGTGTAATGCATTATGAATATGCATTTGTATTTATATTGTTTATAATTTCAAATATTTTACTGGGATTGAGCAATGCATTGGCTAGAGGAACTGGAAAGATAAAATTATATTCTTTCTCAAACTTTATATTGGGAGCTTCTACAATCGTATTAAACATAATATTCATAGTAAGCCTAAAGCTTGGTGTCAGTGGACTTTTATGGGCAAATACAGTCGCAAACAGTGCAACAGCAATAATAATCTTGTTAAAATTACATTTACCACAGTTCGTAAGTAGAAAAGATTTTCACAAGTCTACTTTAAGAGAAATGCTTAGATATTCAGTACCACTTGTACCAAACAATTTATCTTGGATAATCATAAGCTTATCAGATAGGCTTATGCTTACAGCAATGAGTGGTACAGAAGCAAACGGCATTTATTCTATTGCAAATAAATTTCCAAATATAATTTATACATGTTATGGATTTTTTTCTACTGCATGGAAAGAGTCTGCTGCAAAAATATTAAAAGATGATAACAAGATAAAGTATTATAACAGTATTTATAAAGATATAAAATTCTTTTTAAAGGCAATCGTATTAGGATTAATTGCAATAATGCCATTTGTATTTTCTTTGTTTGTGGACGCAAGCTATAATGATGCATACAAATACATTCCAATACTTGTAATATCAATTTATTACACAAATATGTCAAACTTCTATGGTGGAATATTTACAGCATATAAAAATACTAAAATAATGGGATCAACAACAGTTGCGGCAGCGATTATCAACATAGTAATAAACATAATATTCATACCAAAATTCGGAATATATGCAGCATCATTTTCAACATTAATTTCAAATTTGATTGTGTTTGTATACAGAAGATATAAATTAAAAGAGTATATAGTTTTAAAAGAAAAATTCAATTATGTGTTTTGGATATTGCTAGTAGCAACACTAATAACATATTACAAAAACAATTTAATTGCAAATATAATAATGTTTATAATAGTGATTGCGTACTGTATATTTACAAATATGAGCTTCTTAAAGAAAATAGCAGGACCAGTAATAAATAAATTTAAAAAATAGGAATATATCTATAGTAGAGGTGAGTTATAATGAACAATGAAAAAATAACGGAAACATATGATGTATTAAAAACTTTTATACCAAAAGAAGATATTTACTTAAATGAACCAATGAGTAAACATACTACTTTTAAAATAGGCGGAAATGCAGATATATTCGTTAAATTAAAGAGTGTAGAACAAATTGAGAAAACAATCGAAACAACACGAAAAATAGGAGTGCCATTGAAATTTATAGGAAATGGTAGCAATATTTTAGTAAAAGACGAAGGGATTAGAGGAGCTGTGGCGAAGATATGTACTAGTACATATGATTTTATAGATGAAACTACATTAAGACTTGACAGTGGATTGTTAAATGCGAAGGTCGCAAGAATTCTATTAGACCATAGTCTTACTGGTTTTGAATTTGCATCAGGCATTCCAGGAACTCTTGGAGGAGCTGTGAAGATGAATGCTGGTGCTTATGGTAGTGAGATGAAGAACATAGTTGTAAGTACAAGATATATAGATTTAGACAGTGACAAGATTGAAATAAAAGAAATTAACAATGCAGAGCATGAATTTAGTTATAGACACAGTATTTTCTCAAATAAAAATGCTATAATAATAGATACAACTCTAAGACTTCAAACAGGAAATAAAGACGAGATTGAAGAAAAACTATGCAATAATCTTGATAACAGAAGAGAAAAACAGCCAATAGATAAGCCAAGTGCAGGAAGTACATTCAAAAGAGGAGAAGATTTTATAACAGCCCAATTAATTGACGAGTGTGGATTAAAAGGTTATACTGTTGGTGGAGCACAGGTGTCGGAAAAACATGCAGGTTTTGTGGTAAACATCGGAAATGCAACTGCAAAAGACGTTATAGAGCTTACAGAATACGTAAAGAAAAAAGTGCATGAGAAATTTAACAAGAAAATAGAATTGGAAATAGAAATTGTATAATTGAAATTGCCTTTTATAAAAGTTAATGATATGGTTTAAATAAATTTTATTATTAGCAGAAAATATGATGGAAGTAATATAGATTAGATATGTATTAATGTAAATTTACATAATGTTGATTTTGATGTAATATGTTAGGCAAAGTTTGAAAGGAATGAAATAAAAAATGAACGGATTTTTTAAGTGGTTTAAATCAGGAGCCAAAATAAAAAGATGGATTTTTCTAATGTTAATAGGAATAGTACTCGTATGTTATGGAATTGCAAAGGTGCTTGTAACAGATGAAATGGGATTTAGGGAACTTGCAAAAATAATTTTTGTGTTTGTTTTAGGATTTACATTCACAATAATTAGTATAATATGTATTCAAAGAAGAACATTAGAGATATTAGTAGAGGAATCTGATACAAGAGATTTAGAAGATAAAAGTAAAGTTAAATCTTTAATATTTAATAGAAAAATATACAATCAAGGACCAAAAGTTGTTGTAATTGGTGGTGGCGCTGGACTTAACACAGTACTTAGAGGCTTGAAAAATTACACAGACAATATAATAGCAATTGTTACAGTTTCAGATTATGGAGAGCAAAGAAGCAAATCAAAACAAGACTTGGGAACTCTTCCATTAGATGATGTAAAGGGCAGCTATGTGGCACTTGCTGCAAATGAAAATGAAATGGATTGCTTGATGAATTTAACCTTTAAAAATCCAAAATTAGAAGGATTAAAATTTGGAGATATATATTTAACAGCAATGAAAGAGGCTGTTGGAGATTTCTCGGCATCAGTAGAAGAAAGCTCAAAAATACTTAATATGACAGGAAAGGTTTTTCCAGTAACACTTGATCAAATTAAGATATGTGCAGAATTAGAAGATGGAACTGTGGTGGAATGTAAAGATAAAATTCCAGAAATGGTTAGCCAAAAAATAAGTAAGATAAATAGAATATTTATTTCGCCAACCAACACAAGAGTTGCTCCAGGTGTTATAGAAGCCATTGAAGACGCTGACGCAATAGTACTTGGACCGGGAAGTTTATACACAAATGTAATTCCAAATTTATTGGTACCGGGAGTATCAAAAGCAATAAGAGAGTCTAGTGCATTCAAAGTATATGTAAGTAACATAATGACAGAGTATGGTCAAACTGATAGTTATACTCTATATGACCACATAAAGGCTATAATAGACCATGCTGGAAAAGGCATAATAGATTATTGTATTTATGATACTGGAGAGATTGTACCAGAGTACATAAGGCAGTACAATAAAGGAGGAGAAGAACTTGTTGAACAAGATGTTTCAAAAGTAAAAGAAGCCGGAATTAAGCTAATTCAAAGAAATATGTCTACAATCGAAAATGGAAGAATTAGACATAATTCAGATGCGATAGCAACAAGTATTATCCAACTAATTTGTGATGATATGAAATTTAGAGATATGCAAAATGATACAAGAGTTATTCTACTAGATTCAAAAATAAAAGATACAAAGAAGAAAATGAAAAACAATCAAACAAAGAGTAAAAAGAAGAAAAACAAAAAACGTTCAGGAAATAGTAAATTCTTTGAAAAATATAATGATAGAATTCAGGCAATACAAGATAGTGAGAGCAACAGAGAAAAGAGAATAAAAGAAATAGAAAGAACTGGTAAGAAAAATAAAGAGAATGAAAAAAACAGTAAAAACATAGAAATACAGAAGAGTGAAATAAGACAAAAGAAAGAAAATAATAGACAGTCAAGTAAAGTTGATGTAAATAGAAAGCTTGAAGAGGGTAGAATATTAGAGTCCAGAATGGAAGAAACTCTAAGAAGAATGAAGAAAATAAACAAGAATAAATAAAAAGAGGTAAACAGTAGATGAAATATAGTGAAATTGATGAAGAGGTAAAGAAATCTCTAAAAAGAGACTGGATAATTACAAATGGAATAGGTGGATTTTGTAGCCAAAGTGCATTAGGGTGTAACACTAGAAAATATCATGGATTATTAGTTGCACCACTCACACCACCTGCAAGAAGATTTTTAATATTATCAAAATTAGATGAAAGCATTGAAACAAATGGAACTAAATATGATTTGTATACAAATATGGCAAATGGAGAAATATCTGAAGGATATAAATATTTAGTAGATTTCAAAAAAGAATATATACCAATATTTACATATAAAGTTGAAAATATAATAATCAAGAAGTTTATTTGTATGGATTATGGTAAAAATACAGTAGTTGTATATTATCAAATAAAAAATCAAAATGCAGAAGCTAAATTAACTTTAGCGCCAGTTGTAAATTTTAGAGACTTTCACTCTATAAATAAAGAGCATCAATTTAATGTAGAACAATCACATTCTGGAAATAAAGTTAGAGTTGTACTAGAAAAAAATTCGGAAACACCAATTTACATGAATTGTTCTGATGGCAGATATTTTAAACATATAGATGATACATTCAGAAATATGTATTATTTAAGAGAAGAAGAAAGAGGCTTTGAAGCAGAAGAAAATCACTATGTTCCAGGGGTATATTCGATAAATCTGGAACCAAATGAAGAAAAAGAGATAACTTTTGTATGCTCATTAGAAGAAAATATAGAAGAAATAGATGGAATAAAAGTTATTAACAAGGAATTACTAAGAATGACTGGAATTATTTATGATACTGGTGTAATTCAAAATAGTAAAATGAATGACAAGAAACTTGATATGCTAAAAGCTTTGATATTAGCAACAGATAATTTTATAGTAAATAGGCCATCATTTGGATTACATACAGTAATTGCAGGATATCCATGGTTTCTAGACTGGGGAAGAGATTCATTAATTTCATTTGAAGGCTTGCTATTATTAACAAAAAGATATGAATTAGCGAAAGAAGTTTTACTAACAAATATAAGAGACATAAAATATGGACTAGTTCCAAATGGATATTCGGGTTATGATAATAGGCCATTATATAATAGTGCTGATAGCTCATTATTATTGATAGAACAGGTGTACAAATACTTAAAATATACGAATGATAATGAATTTATAAAAGATGAAATATATCCTAGTCTGGTAAAAATAATGGATGCGTATTCAGATAGAATAGATGTTGACGGAGATAACATTTATTTAGATAAAGAGGATAATTTACTGTTTGCTGGAACAGAAAATACTCAAATTACTTGGATGGATGTAAAAATAGATAACCATGCAATAACTCCTAGAAATGGCAAAACGGTTGAACTTAATGCTTTATGGTATAATGCATTAAAAATAATGGCTAGACTTGCAGAAAAATATGAGAACAAGCAATTGTGTAGAAAATATCTAGAAATGGCTGAAAAAACAAAAAAATCATTTGATGAAAAGTTCTATAATGAAGAAAAACATTGCTTATATGATGTGTTAGGAGATAGCAAGGTACGACCAAATCAATTATTTGCATTAAGTTTATCACATCCGATTGTTGATAATGCAGAGATTGCAGAACAGATTTTAAGCACAGTGGAGAATAAATTATTAAATAAATATGGACTAAAAACATTAAGCTCAGATGAAGACGGTTATGTTGATGTATATGAAGGTTCTGCATACAAGAGAGATTCAAGCTATCATCAGGGAATTACTTGGCCATGGTTATTAGGATTATATTATGATGCATTAAAAAATACTATGATAATAGAAAAGAATAGAACCAAAAGACAAGAACTAGAAGAAAAAATAACGAAGCTTGTATATACAACAAAGGAAACTTTCAAAGCAGAAATGTTTGAAAGGTCAAGTATTGGCACGATAAGTGAAATATATGATTCAACAGAACCATATGAAGAAAGAGGAGCATTTGCACAAGCTTGGAGCGTGGCAGAAATCTTTAGAATAGTTTTAAATAAGAGATAATGTGAAAATGCAAGGTAAATAAAGCAGATTACCACGAATTGTTGAAGAATGTTTTAAAAATAGAAGATATAAAATACAAAATTAACATATATGCAATAATATACTAAACGGGAAAATGATATAAAAATATAGATAGGAGGCTAATTGTGGATATCACAGCATTAGAAAATGAATTGAAAGCTGGAAAACTAAATAACATATATTTACTATATGGAGAAGAACGTTTTTTACTAGATAACAACGTAAAAAAAATAAAAAAATTATTTGGTGAAACAGTAAATGGAATAAATTATATTCAAATTGACAACACTAATGTTTCAGAAATAATTGCAGACATAGAAACGCCTGCGTTTGGATATCCACAAAAGCTGATTGTTGCAAAAGATACAGGATTATTCCAAAAGCCTAAAAGAGGAAAAAGCGCTACAACTGAAGAAAAAACATCAAAAAAAGATGACAATAAATTTGAGAATAAGCTAGCAACATACATAGAAGAAAATGTTGATATGATAGATGATTCTGTAATATTATTGTTTATTGAAAATGACGCAGATAAAAACAATCTATATAAAACAATTGATAGGTTGGGCTGTGTATGTAATTTTGAGAAACAGAAACCTGCGGAATTAGTAAAAAGGCTAAAATCAATTTGCAATATGTATAATGTAAACGTAGATGCTGTTACATTAAATTATTTAATAGAAAATTGCGGAACATCGTTACAGGACTTAATAAATGAAATTCGTAAACAAATAGAATATGTTGGAGCTGGTGGAACGATAACAAAGCAAAACATAGATTTATTAGGAATAAAGCAATTTGAAAGTATAATATTCGATTTAACAGATAGTCTAGGAAAGAAAAATATATCAGAAGCATTACAAGTATTAAAAAATTTATTGTATGCTAAAGAACCAATACAAAAAATATTTATCACATTATATGGGCACTTCAAAAAATTGTATATCACGAAAATAGCAATAAACGAAAAACTAAACATTGCAGAAAGCCTAAACTTAAAACCAAATCAAACATTCTTGGTAAACAAATATACGATGCAATCAAAATATTTTAAAGAAGCAGAATTAAGAAAATTGTTACAAGAATTTATAGATTTGGACTATAAATCTAAGAGTGGTGCGATAGATTTAAATGTTGGATTAGAAGCAGTGCTGTGTAGATACTGTTCATAAAAATAATCCAATAAAAAAATAGTTTAAAATATTTTTATGTTATCATAAAAGATGGTATAAACATATGTGAAAATTATATAAGGAAAAATGAAAATAATAAAATAGATTAAAATATCCTTCGAATAACTACGATGGATATTTTTTATATAAAAATATTTAGTAATTAAATTTTATTATTTTACCAAAAAGCTTTTACTTTTACTTAAATATGTAATATAATTAGAGTGTGAATAAATTTAAGGAGGAAATTTATGGGTAGCAAATCTGAGAAAAAACATGATAAATCTACTAAAAACAGAGATAGTAAAGAAACGAAGAAAGATAAAAAAGATATAAAAAATGATGTGCAAAATAAAAAAACAAAGAAAAAAGGATTTTGGAAAAGACACAGAAAATTAGCTATTTTTATAAAATTAATATTTGTACTAATTATACTTGCTTGTATTGTTGGAGCTGGAGCAATTGTTGCATTATTTAGCAATGATGACTGGGCTATGTCAAAAGATGATCTTACATTAAAAATCATTGATACAATAATTTATGACAAAGATGGTAATGAAATTGCAAATGTGTCTGGTGATGAAAAAAGAAGAATTGTATCTTTAAGTGAGATTCCAGAAAATTTGCAAAACGCTTATATTGCAATAGAGGATAAGAGATTTTATGAGCATAAAGGTGTAGATTTAAAAAGAACAGTTGGTGCAACTGTAACATATATTATACATAGAGGGCATTCTTCTTATGGTGGAAGTACAATAACACAGCAATTAATAAAAAACTTGAAAAATGATAAGGGAGATTCAGGATTAGCTGGAATCGAGAGAAAAATAAGAGAAATATCTAGAGCATATAAAGTTGAAAAAATGCTTTCTAAGAGCCAAATATTAGAACTATATTTAAATACAATATATGTTGGAGGAGAGGGAAACTTACATGGTGTTGAACTTGCTTCTAGATACTACTTTAATAAATCTGTTGGTGATTTAGATTTAGCAGAATGTGCATTTATAGCAGGAATAAATCATGCACCAAATAGTTATAATCCATTTAAAGAATCTACTGATAATAGTGAATTGATAAAAAAGAGAACAACTACAGTTCTTTCTGAAATGAAAGATCAAGGAAAAATATCAGAAGAAGAATATAATACAGCAAAAGCAGAAGTTGATGGAGGTTTACATTTTGAAAAAGGTAGCACTTCAACAAACTCTTCAATGTCATATTTGGCAAGAGCAGCATTAAATCAAGTAATAAATCAATATGCCGAGAAAAATGATGTGTCTACAGATATAGCACAAACAATGATTGAAGGTGGAGGATATAAAATTTATACGACACAGGATTCCACAATTCAATCAGAAATGGAAGATATATATAGAAATAGTGATGAGCACATTTTTGTGGGAGTTGCTACAGATAAAGAGGGGAATAAATTAAATGACCATACTCAATCTGCAATGGTTGTAATAGACCACAAAACAGGAAGAGTTGTAGGATGCATGGGAGGACTAGGTGATGATGTTGACTCAAATGGACAAAATAGAGCAACACAATCAACAAGACAACCAGGTTCAGCAATAAAACCATTAGCTGCAATAGCACCAGCTCTAGAGTCTGGAATAATTACAGCAGCTACTGTATATGATGAATCAAGAACTACTTTCTCTGGTGGATATACTCCAAACCCACATAAGGGATATAGTTTAGTAACAGTTAGACAAGGTATAGGATTTTCTGCAAATACAATGAGTGTTAAGATTATGGCAGAAGTTGGACCAAGTAATTCAATTGCATTTTTGAAAAAGTTAGGAATATCAACATTAGTTACTGCAAGCGAAAATTCAGAAAAAAATGATGAAAACTTATCATTGGTACTTGGTGGAGCAACAAATGGAATTACACCTCTAGAAATGGCAGGTGCATATGCAACAATAGCAAATGATGGAGTATATATTACTCCAACATTCTACACAAGAGTTGAAGACAAAGATGGAAATACTGTTATGGAACCAACACAAGAAACAAGAAGGGTTTTATCAGAAGGCAATGCATACATATTAAAATCTATTTTAACAGGTCCTATAATTGGAAATGATCCAACGGCTCCATACTGTAAAATATCTGGCCAAGATGTTGGAGGAAAAACTGGAACTACAACAAATAATTATGACAGATGGTTCTGTGGATTTACAAATTATTATACAGCTGCTACATGGTATGGATTTGATCAACCAGAAAATTTGTATCCTGCAAAAGCAAATGGTACTAACAGAGCTGCAAGACTTTGGGTTGCTGTTATGAAAAAAGTACATAGTGACTTACCAAGTTCAAAATTTGAAAAACCAAGCAATATAGTAACAGCTAAAATATGTAAAGCTTCTGGAAAAGTAGCAACAGATGCATGTACAGATACATATACAGAATACTTTGTAAAAGGAACTATTCCTGGATATTGTGAGGGACATGAAAAATTAACAATTTGTAAAGAAACAGGAAAAATTGCAACAGAATTTTGTCCTGAGACAGAAGAAAAAACATATGCGAAGAAGCCAGAAAAGGAAGATACAAACTTATGGAAAACAAGTGATAATGGACAATATGATATTCCAACAGAAACTTGTGATGTACATACTAAGAAACAAATAAAAATTCCCAGTGTGGTTGGAAAAACTAAGGAAAATGCTTTGAAAACATTGAAAGATTTAGGATTGACAGTTACTGTTGAAACTAAGGAATCTGAAAAAGCAGATGGAACAGTATTAGCACAGAGTAAGGCTGAAGGAACGACAGCAACAGCAGGAGATAGTATTACAATTACGGTAAGTAAGAAAAAGAAAGATGATACACAAACGCCAACTCCGCCAAAAGGAAATAATGAAGCTGTAAATGATGTAGTGGTTGATCCCGATGCACCAGCTGCTAATAACGAAGTTAAAGAGTAATTAGTAGACGGAAAAGGAGTAAATATGAAATTAACTTTTTATAATACTTTAACAAGAAAAAAAGAAGAATTTCATTCAATAGATGAAAATAGAGTAAGAATGTATAGTTGTGGACCTACGGTCTACAGCTATGCACATATTGGAAATTTTAGAACTTACATATTTATGGATACATTAAGAAGAGTTTTAAAATATAATGGTTATGAACTAAAACATGTAATGAACATAACTGATGTTGGACATTTGGAATCTGATGCCGATGAAGGCGAAGATAAAATGGAAAAGGCTGCTAGAAAAGAGAAAAAAGACCCATATGAGATTGCAAATTTTTATACAAAAATATTTTTAAAAGACATGGAAAAGCTTAACATAGATAAACCAGAAATTATTACAAAAGCAACAGAAAATATTTCTCAAATGATAGAATATGTTAAAGAAATAATAAAAAATGGATATGCGTATGAAACTAGTAAAGGAATATACTTTGATATATCAAAATTAGATAAATACCCAGTATTATCAAATAGAAAACTAGATGACCAGATAGCTGGAGCAAGAGTTGATGTTGACCCAGAAAAAAAGAATCCATACGATTTTGCTTTATGGATTAAAGCACCAGAAAATCATATAATGAAATGGGAGAGCCCATGGGGATTATCATATCCAGGTTGGCATTTAGAGTGCTCTACTATGGGAAGAAGATTTTTAGGAGAAGAATTTGATATTCATACTGGTGGAGTTGACCATATTCCAACACATCATGAAAACGAAATTGCCCAATCTAAAGGTGCAACAGGAAAAATACCGGCACATGTATGGATGCATTGCGAGTATCTGCAAGTAGATGGTGGGAAAATGTCAAAGAGCTTAGGAAATACTTATACAATTTCCCAATTACAAGAAAAAGGTATTTCACCACTTGCTTTCAAATTATTCTGCTTTACGGCTCATTATAGAAATAAATTAAATTTTACATTCGAAGGTGCATATGGAGCCCAAAAGGCCCTTGAAAGACTATATGATAGTTATATAAAAAATGCAAATGGTGTTGATAATGTTGATGAAGATATTGTAAAAGAATATGAAGAAAGATTTTTAGCATATATTAATGATGACATGAATATGCCAGGCGCAATGAGTGTTGTATGGGAAATTGCTAGAAATGCAAAAAAATCAATAAAATTTGCAGATTTGCTATTAAAATTTGATAAGGTTCTTGGACTGGACATGAAAAATGCTGAAAATTATTTATTAGAATTCAAACATGAAGAGAGTGAAGAATTACCAGAAGAAATAAAAGCATTAGTTGAAGAAAGAAAACAAGCAAGAGCAGAAAAAAACTGGGCAAAATCTGATGAAATAAGAGATAGGATAATTAGTCTAGGGTATAGCATAAAAGATACTAAAGATGGAATAATAGTAAAAAAGGAAAATTAAGGATAAATTGCAAAGGAGAATTTAGAAATGTCAAACATAGAAAAAAATGAAAACAAGAAAGTAAAAGGGAATGGATTTTTTAAAGATGTACTGAAAAGTATTAAAGACTTCGATAAATATGAAGACTTTGGACTCGAAGGAGTAGGAAAAACATCTGGATATTTAATAAAATTGGTCGCAATTTTTACTATAATAATAACATGTATGACAGTATATAAATTCTCCAATTCTGTTAAAGAAGCTGTAAATTATTTTGATGAAAAAGTCACAGATTTATCATATGCAGATGGTATTTTAACAGTAAATAATAATGAAAAATTTGAGGTTGCTAGTGATAAATACATAACTGGAAAAATAATTGTAGATACAGAAAATTTATCAGATGAAAAAATTGAGGAGTATAAAAACCAAATAAAAAATCAAAATAATGGGTTAGTTTTATTAAAAGATAAAATGCTATTAAAAAATGAAATGCTTTCAGCTATCTCTGAAACATCATATACTGATTTCTTTAATAAATATAATATAACATCATTAGACAAGCAGAAAATAATTGACTATATAAATAATAATTCATTACAAATATATACATCTGTATTTGTAACAATGTTTATATATATGTTTGTTGTATATCTTGCAAGCATATTGGTAGATGCATTAGTTTTAGGTTTCTTAGCTTACTTAATAGCAAGAATATTCAGAATGAAAATTAAATACAGTGCTTCATTTAGCATGAGTGTACATGCCCTTACTTTATCAATAATATTAAATATGGTTTACATTATAATAAATGGATTTACTGGTTGGACGGTAAAATACTTCCAATTTATGTATACTGCAATTTCATATATTTATATAGTGACAGCAATTTTAATGATTAAAACTGATTATATGAAAAGACAAGCAGAAGTTGAAAAAATAAAAAGTGTTCAGGAACAAGTAAAAGAAAAAATAAAACAAAAAGAGCAGGAAAAGGAAGACGAAAAAGCTGAGGCTAAAAACAAACGTGAAAGAGAAAGACAAAAAGAAAAAGAGAAAAAGCAAGAAGAACAAGAAAATCCAGAAATTGGAGATAAACCAGAAGGAAGCAATGTATAAGAATTGGTTTGGAGGTTATAAATTTGAAAGACAATAAAAATAAAGAAAACACAAAAAACAGAAATAATAAAAAAGATAAAGATAGGAATAAGAAAGTCTTGCTATTGATAATAATAGTAGCGCTGTCATTGGTTATATTTGGGACTGTTGTATACACAGTGATAAAAGAGAAAAAAGATGAGGACGTTATTCCAAAAGACCAAATTTCATACACAGATTTAATAAAGCAAATAAATGATGGCAACGTAGAAAAAATAAAAATGACTGTTGGGAGCACTACAATAAAAGTAAACTTAAAAGAACAAGAAGAGCCTAAAACAGCTATAGTTCCAAGCACACAAGCTTTTATTGAATTAGTTCAAGAAAAGGTACAAGATGGAAATGAAATAACATTAATACAAGAAAAGCCAAGTGTATTTTTATCTATTGCAGATAAGGCATTTTCAATATTGCCAACAATTTTAATGCTAGTATTATTTGTATTATTAATACAAATGCAAGGTCTTGGAGATAAAGGAAAAGTATATGAAGCAGATGAAGATGATGTAAAAACGACATTTGATGATGTTGCGGGCCTTGATGAAGAAAAGCAAGAAATGATAGAAATTGTAAATTTCTTAAAAAATCCAGACGAATTCTATAAAATGGGAGCAAAAATTCCAAAGGGAGTTCTACTGTGTGGACAACCAGGAACGGGTAAAACTCTTATAGCGAAAGCAATAGCTGGAGAGGCAGATGTTCCATTTATTTCTATGAGTGGTTCTGAATTCACAGAAATGTTTGCAGGTCTTGGAGCATCAAGGGTTAGAAAACTATTTGATAAAGCTAAGAAAATGGCCCCAGCAATAATATTTATAGATGAGATTGATGCTATAGGTTCAAAGAGGTCTGATGGAAGCACAGCAGCTGATAATGATAATAATCAAACACTAAATCAATTATTGGTTGAAATGGACGGATTTGATTCTGAACATACTGTAATATTATTAGCAGCAACAAATAGGCCAGACATGCTAGATCAAGCATTGCTAAGACCAGGAAGATTTGACAGACAAATAACTATAGGTCTTCCAGATATGAAAGGAAGAGAAGCAATATTAAAAATTCATGCTAAAGATAAAAAATTAGCTGATGATGTAGACTTAAAAAATATAGCTGGTGATACGGCTGGATTTACTGGTGCTGAGCTAGAAAATATATTAAATGAAGCAGCAATAATTGCAACAATAAATAAAGAAAAGGCAATAACAAATAAAGATATAGATGATGCTTTAAAGAAGGTTACTGTTGGTGTAGAAAAACATAGTAGAATAATGTCTGACAAAGATAAAAGGCTAACTGCATACCACGAAGCAGGACATGCAATAGTAAGTAGGTTCTTAGAGACTCAAAAGGATATAAAAGAAGTATCAATAATTCCTAGAGGAGTTGCTGGAGGATATACAATGTATAAGACAAATGAAGATAAGTATTATGTATCTAAAACAGAGATGCTAGAAAAACTAATAGCACTTCTTGGAGGAAGAGCATCTGAAAAATTAATACTAAACGATGTATCAACAGGTGCAAGTAATGACTTCGAAGTAGCAACAGACATAGCAAAGAAAATGGTAACAATATACGGAATGAGTGATAAAATAGGGCCACTTAGTATAAACCTAGAAAAAGAACCATACCAGATGCAAATATTTGGAGAATCAATAGAAAACGAAATAGGAAAAGAAGTAAAACGTCTAATTGATGAAGCATATGCAAAGGCTCAATCAATACTAATAGAACATATAGATAAACTACATGAACTAGCAGCAGTGTTGATAGAAAAAGAAGTAATATCTGAAGAAGAATTTGAAAAAATATTTGAAGACTAAAAAATAATGCATCTCTAACAGTTAAATAGAGATGCATTTTATGATTATAAAAAAGTATTCCCAGATTTTATAGTTGTTTCTACGTTTACATTGAATGTACTATTTTGAAAATTATCTAGCCAATTATAATCTTGCCAGTCTTTTATTGTTGGAAAATATTTTACAGCGTATTTTCCAAATCCATCTATATCGCAATTGTATTTTTTAGCAATTTTATATAAGTAATCATTTAAAGCTTTTTTTAAATATTGATTACAAGATTCTTCTATAAGCTGTATGTTTTCCTTCGAATAGTAGCTGGAATTCCCGTAGGATGATTTTTGAGTGGCAGATTCTATTTTTGCATTAATTTTTACAGCAGATGAAATAAATGGAGTGCCATTTACCAAAGAAACGCTGTTTTTTGTAGTATGAGCAAGTTTTATGCTTAAATTAATGCTTTCAGAATCTCCAATAGGATTAGGTATGCTAATTGTACAAGATTTTAATTTGTTAGAAACCATCATATGCAAAATTGATTCTTCGGCATTTAATTCTCCAACCAATATATCGTTTTTAAAAACTGCAAGCCCGATATTTTCAATGTTATCTGCTGGAGATATAGGTAAACTTGATGAAGAGCCAAGAGTAGCAACTGGATTCTTAAAGGAATCTACACAGTCAGAAAAAAAATTTATAAGTGTTACGTTTTGTGTATAAGATGTATATTCATTTGAAGCAAGAGAAATTTCGTAAAATCTTGATGGTAAATCTTCGAGCTCTGGTGATGCTATATTTAAAAAATCTTCAGATGGTATTTTACTTATTATTATATTGGCATGAGGGCTGGTTCGTGGGCTACTTAATAATGTATACATATACTCAGAAACTCCTTTCTGAGCGAGTTTTTCTGATATTACAATGGCTTTACAATGAGATAAATCTAAACGCCTACTTATATAGCTGTTTAAAAGACTTATTCCAGTTTCTATAGACGCACATTCTACGCTATTTACAATTTTTTCATATGCTGTGCCAGATGAACCATTTGAACCATTAGATGGTTTGGCAAGCTGAACAGATAGTTTTAATGTATTAGAATTTCCTATATCAAGACCTAAAGCAAGAACGTAGGCTAATTTATCTATATTACGTGTGCTATATGGTGCAGATAATGAGAAAAATACAATAAATAATGATAGAAAAATAATTAAAACTTTTTTTATATTAATCCAAATTCTCATTGGTATTGGTTCCTTTCTTTAATTTTAAATTAGCAATCATAAGAATAATTGGAAATACTATAAAAGTTAATGGTGTTCCAATATATTTAGATATAAAATCATTTATTGCAAGTGTTTGCATAATACTGTTTGGAATAAGTGCAATTATCAAACTAATTATACAAATAGGAATTATAAAAGGTGTTGAGTTTTTTACATTAGTAACTTTTTGGCAGACTAATGATGAAGTCATTAATCCAATGTTAAAGTAACTCATAAATGATAAAATCCAAGTAAATATAAATAAAGATTCAGGGTGTTGAAAGTATTTACCAAATTCGTTATTTGATAATAGTGAATAAAGTGGCGAAATACGGTCTATGTCTGTGCTAAAAGAAAAAGCTAAAAGCATACTAGCAGTTGCAAGTATTACAATAAAAATGGAGATTAATGTTGCAATTAAGGTCGATTTTTTTAAATCTTTTTTGTTTTCGAGTAGTGGTGGTACTAAAAATAAAATAGAAAAACCATTAAATATAAAAATATTTGAAATACCAGTGAAAAAAGTATTAGAAACCCCATGACCTAAAATTGGAAAAATACGCTGAATTGTCATATTGGGAACTACGGCTGCAAAAGCGGTTAATAAGCTTATTACCATAATTACACATAAAATAACATTAGTTCTAGCAATACTTTTTATTCCTTGCATATTGGCAATAACACTCACTACTGAAAAGAAAAGTAGCAAATAAATAATTGGAGCATCTCCATAATAAATAATGTGAATTGTTTCTATAAAATACCTAAGCAATAAAGAGGATGTAACAATTATATATAGGGCAAAAATTGAACCAACTAGCCATTTAAGAAATTTTCCTCCAGTAACTTCACAAATATCAATTATATCTGAATTTGGAAATTTTTTAAATAAACATATTATAACAACAATTAAAAACAAAGTGATTATACTAACAAATATAACATTTAAGATTGATGATGAACCGCAAAATAACAATATAGATTGTAGGCTATTCATAGATATTCTGTTAATTGTAAGTATTAATATTAATGCGATAGATTCAATTAAATTAATTTTTGAAAACTTCATAAATTATGCGAAAAATCGCTATCCTCCTTTTTGTTTAGAATATGAAACTTTTAATTATATATTATAAAGAATCAATGTTGTGGGTATTTCCATCTCATGCTTATTTTATCTTGAGATTTTGGTCTTTTGGTTTTTAACTCCTTAGAACGTTTTTCTCTGTGATAGGACGGAGATAGCACTATTCCATTACCAAATTCATCTGTTTTAAATATATTTTTACCTAAATAGCTTACTCCAAAAGAATGCATATTATTTAATACTAGTAGATGAACGCATAGTCCTGCTGCAAGCCCAAGAAACCCTGCCATAGCACCTAGTAAAATATAGATAAATCTCATTATTCTAAAATGAAAGCTTAACGAGAAATCTGGAATTGAGAATGAGCAAATGGCTGTAAAAGATACAATTATAATTAAAATAGGACTCACAATTCCGGCATCTACTGCTGCTTGACCTAGTATAAGAGCTCCAACAATTCCAATAGTTTGCCCGACAGGAGATGGAACACGTATACTGGCTTCACGAATTAGTTCAAATGATAATTCCATTATTAGAATTTCAAAAAGTATTGGAAATGGAACAGTTTCTCTAGCTGATATTATAGAGTAAAGAAGTTCTGTTGGAACCAATTCTTGATGAAAGCTTGTAATAGCCATATACATACTAGGTAGCAATAAGGCAAATGCAAGAGCTATAATTCTAAGAGCCCTAACAAAATTAGAATATTGATATTTTAAATTATAATCTTCGGAAGAAGCTAGAAAATCTGAAAATATGGCAGGTACAATAAGCACATATGGGCTTCCGTTTACAATAATTGCAATTCTACCCTCAAATAGTAGATTTGAAGTTCTATCTGGTCGTTCTGTGGCAATTATTTGAGGAAGGCTGGTATTATCATTATCTTGAATTAATTGCTCTAATTGTCCAGAAGATGTTAAGTAATCTATTGCTAAATTATTTAAACGATAACGCACCTCTGAGATTAAATCCGTGTTTGCAATATTTTTTAAATAACATATAGAACAAGGAGTTTTGCTCAACTTGCCAATATTCACAGATTCTATTATAAGATTTTCGTTATTTACATATCTTCTTAAAAGAGAGGTATTTGTACGTAAATTTTCTGTAAAGCCAACTTGAGCTCCTCTAATTACCATTTCATTGTGCGGTGTTGTAAGACTACGCCTTTCGTATCCTTTAACTTCTACATCAAATGCAATATCAAGAGTATCTATAAAAAGAGCACAGTCTCCAGCATTTATAGCTTTCACTATATCATCAAACTTAGTAAATTCTTTAACATTATTTTGAGGAAGCAAACAATTAGAAATGTACTCTACAATATTAAATCTTTTTACTTTTCTTACTGTTATGTTATTTGTTTTTACTTCGGATAATACTCTATTTTGATTGCCTTCGAAAGAATTTGCGGTGTTTTTTAACATTAAAGGCTTCAAAATAAAGTTATTCATAACATCTTGGTCAGTCATTCCGTCAATATAAACAAGAAAAGCGCTATATTGTTTGTTTCGTGCAGTAAGCGTAAATTCTCTAATTATAATGTCGGAATTAATCATCTCATTAAAACGAACTCTTATATATTCTAGGTTAACATCTAAAGATGGAAAAATTTTATCATTACTAGTGTCTGTTAGAGACTCATTATCTAAATTTAATGCCTCAGAATTTTTGCTAAAAGTTGTAGAAGCATTAGTTACTAATGGATTAGTCTGTTCGCCAAGCGAGAAATTATAATCATTAGGGTTATCTTCATAAAAAATATCATGAAAATAATTTTTTATTGAACTAAATACGGAACTCAAAATACAATCCTCCAAAAAATAATTTAATATAGTTTTTACTAAAAATATAAAAATATGTAAAAATTAATTTTCTTTTTATGCATAACTTTTTAAAAGACTAATATACATTAAATAAAGTTATTGTACAAACACATAACACATTTGAAATATACATTAGATGTATAAGGAGGTATAAAATTAATGAAAGACAATAGGTTATATCAAGACATAGCAAAAAGGACAGATGGCGATATTTATGTTGGTGTTGTTGGACCTGTAAGAACTGGTAAATCGACTTTCATAAAAAGATTTATGGATTTGCTAGTAATTCCAAACATAGACAATGAGTATAAAAAAGAGCGTGCACAAGATGAGTTGCCTCAAAGTGCTGGTGGCAGAACAATTATGACTACAGAGCCAAAGTTTATTCCAAATGAAGCGGTACGGAATTACTGTTGGTGATAATATAAAGCTGAACGTAAGACTGGTTGATTGTGTTGGATATTTGGTTAATAATGCTATTGGATATTTGGAAGATGATATGCCAAGAATGGTAAAAACACCATGGTCAACAGAGGAAATTCCATTTGAACAAGCAGCTGAGATTGGAACTAAAAAGGTAATTCAAGAACATTCTACAATTGGAATATTGGTTACAACTGATGGAAGTGTGACTGGAATAGAAAGAGAAGATTACATAGAACCAGAGGAACGTGTTGTAAGGGAATTAAAAGAATTAAATAAACCTTTCGTAATAGTATTAAATTCGATAGAGCCAGATTCTGAATATACACAAACATTAGCTCAAAAACTTCAAGAAAAATACGATACACAGGTAATTCCAACAGATTGTGAAAATTTAACTGCAGATAAAATTGATGAAATATTTGGCAAAGTATTATATGAATTTCCAATAGAAAGAGTAAACATCAGTTTTCCAAGATGGGTTGATGGACTACCAGAAACACATTGGCTAAAAGAAGAATTATATGACGAAATCAAAGATGCGTTTAAAGACATAAAAATTCTAAAACAAATAGACAACAGAATAACTAAATTGCAGAATACTGAAGTAATATCAACAAGTATAATAAACGAAATACAGCTTGGAACAGGAAGCATAAATATAACCATCAACTTATTAGACGATTTATTCTATAAGGTATTAACCGAAATTTCTGGAGTTCCAATAACAAACGAAGGAGAACTATTCTCTAGCATGATATCATTTGCAAATGTAAAGAAGGAGTACGACAAGGTATCAACAGCATTGCAAGAAGTAAACACAAAAGGCTATGGAATAGTAAGCCCATCAATAGACGAATTGATACTAGAAGAGCCAGAAATGGTAAAACAAGGCACACGCTATGGAGTAAAACTAAGAGCAAAAGCACCATCAATACACATGATAAGAGCAGACATAGAAACAGAAGTATCTCCAATAGTAGGAAGTGAAAAACAATCACAAGAACTAGTAGAGTCGTTACTCTCAGAATTTGAAAACGATCCAAAGAAAATATGGGAATCAAATATATTTGGCAAGAGCCTGCATGAGCTTGTAAACGAAGGCTTGCAAACAAAACTAATGAAAATGCCAGAAGATGCACAAGAAAAATTACAAGAAACATTGGAAAGAATAATAAACGAGGGAAGCGGAGGCTTAATCTGCATAATATTATAAGAATTTCGCCCAATAGGTACGCCCCTTTTTGGGCGAATTTTTAGTATGACGGGCATGTCATAAATCTAAGGTGAAAGTCCTAAGAGGCGTATTTGTCGCGAACTCGATAGCAACTTGCAAAGCGTAAACCAGTAATGGAGCGTGAAAAAAAGCAATAGCAAAATCGTGGCTCTATGAACAAGAATTTGATACAAAGGCTCATTAAATGGATAAGCTGACTAAACACAGTAAAGTCCAAACATATAAGCGATATAGAAAATAATCTAAAAGAGCCATCTTTATGGGTAATGGTAGTAATTGCAAGAGCCTTTCATAAAGAAATAACAGATTTGTATGAAATAAAAAAATAAAGTTAGAACATAGTTCTTCTAATTTTTATGAAAAAATATTGATAGCTCGTTAAAATGAAAGAAAATTTTTAAAAAGCTATTTTTATTGTTTTTGAGGTATATATGTGAAGATTGTTGGATTATGTAATATTAAAACAAATACTATGATTAATGGTCATAAAATTATGAAATATAAAAAATTAGACATTTACTTTAATAGTAAGTGTTTTTTTATACGATTGGAGCTCTTTTCTAAATCTAATAATTGTTTTATAATATGAAAAAGGAAAAAAATTCTAAATAATTGAAACTTTTTTTTTATATTTTAGTACTTCTAATTGAAAGGGGATAATATGAGTACTCAAATAACTAAAAATACATTTGAAAAATTTTATGATGATACTTACAAAAGTGTTTTAAAATATACTATTTGCCATTGCAATAATTTAGAAGATGTAAATGATATAATTCAAGACATATATACAGAATTGTATCATAAAATAAGTAAAAGAAATTTGATTCTGGAAAATGTAGAAGCATATGTGATAGGAATCGCACGAAAAAAATTAAAAGTACATTATTCTTTTGTTTCAAAGAAGATTATGTCTGAAATAAGTGGGAACATAGATGACTCTAATGATAGTAATATAGATATTGAATCTAATTTGATTACAAAAGATAATGTGGAACAAATATGGAAGTACATAAGGAAAAAAAACGAAATAACTGCTAAAATTTTTTATTTGTTTTTTGTAATGGATTTACCTATAAAAACTATTGCAAATGATATGAAAATGACAGAATCAAGTGTGAAAAATCATTTATACAGAACTCAAAAAGAATTAAAGAAGTATTTAAGAAAGGAGAAATTAAATAATGCTGGATGACGATGCAAAAAAAATTATGTACAGTAAATTTGATAAAGATACAAATTTCCAGAATATAATTAAAAATGTAAATCAAAAAAAAAGAAAAAAAATCTATATTAGATTGTTTCAATATGCTTTAGTACCTTCGTGTACTATATTAATAATATGTGTGTTAATGTTAAAAAATAATAATGTAGCTAACTTGTTAGTAGGAAAGAGAAATACCACTTTGCTTAATACTATGGTAAAGGATAATAGTATTATGGATATAGAAATGAATAAAATGATAGAAAATCTTGAAAATAAAATACCAACAGAAATATCCGACAAAAAAGAAATATACAGAACTATAAATAGTGGTGAAGCTATAATGTCAGATGATCCAACGATACCGGATAATTTAATTAATAACCATTCAAAATCAAATTATGTTGTAAAGGTAAAGATTATATCAATTGGAGAAGGTGAGATGCTACCGAAACAAGAGAATTTTTATAATCCACATACATGCTATACACCAATAAAAATTCAGATAACGGATAATCTAATGGATACAAATAAATTATCAGGAATAATAAATGCCTATATAAATGGCGGAAAAATAAAAATTTCTAATCTGTTAAAAACGATTAATAATGAAGAAGCAAGAAATTTAGGGGTTTTAAATCTTTCAAAAGAGGAAAGAGAAAAATATATTGAGTATATATGGACAACTCCGTATTTTGAACCAGCTATTGGAGATGAATACGTAATGATTATTCATAAAACCAATTCAGACTTATATCAAATTATGTGTGGAGGGTATGGAATATTCAGTGTAAATAAGTCAAATAATCAAGAAAAATATATAAATGTGATTACAGGAAAAGAGTGGAAAATACAGTAAAATATAATAAAGGGCGGTTGAGATGGTAAATGTATTAATAGCGGATGATAATATAGATTATGCAATTAATTTAATGAATTATATAAATAAACAAAATACTAATGCTAGAGTATGTAATGTATCAAAAACTGGATAGAAACATTAGATATTCTTAATTCGAATAACAATATAGATGTAATTTTGTCAGATTATAAAATGCCATTTTATAATGGAAAACAAGTTTTGGATAATATCAAAAACAAGAACAAGTACATAAATTCATGTATTATTATATCAGGAGAAATAAAAGATGTGACTATACTAAAAGATAATCCATTAGTTCATAGCATAATTTTTAAAACCTTAACCCTGTACGAAATAAATAAAAAAATAAACGAGATTATAAATTATAAAGAAACCTTAAAACGTGAGAAAAGTATAAAAAATAAAATTTTAAATGAATTATTATATTTAGGGTATGATATTTCTCATAAAGGTACGTAATATTTGTTGAGTACTATTCAATATGCTATTTTAAATAGCGATAGCTTAAGTAATCTTGAAAAATATGTTTATCCAAAAATTGCTAGAATGTATGGAGAAAAAGCAAGTAATGTAAAGAGCAGAATCAACAAAGAAACAACGCTAATGTATTATAATTGCGAAATTAATAAGTTAAAAAAATATTTTTATTTGGATTTCGACACAAAACCAAAAGTAAAATATGTAATTAATATGATTGGAAATAAAGTAAATTAAAATGTAACTTTTTGTCACTTTTTGAAAAAATTTGCGTAACTATGATATAAATATATTAAAATATATAGAAAGGGGGTATATTCTATAGATATTAGTAAAATTTGCAATAGTTATAACTATTGTAAATAAAATTTTATTATTAAAGAGAAGGGAGAAAAATATGTTAAAATTAATTAAAAAATTAATGGTGTTATTTGTTTTATTTTTTATTATTGGCTTAGGAAACTGTTCAAAAGTAAATGCTGCTCCGTTTCTTTACTTTGACGGCAAAATGACTAATGGAAAAGATATATATTATTGGATAGATTCTTCTTGCCAATACACAGCATCTATTCCACAAGCAGTAAGCAAGCTTAGATACCCAAGTGGAATGTGGAATCCAATGGTATTAAACAAAACGACTACTAAGAGTTATTCAAAGATGGATTTTTATCAATATTACGATGAGAATTCAACGAGTCCAGCGGGAACAAATCTATATCCTGCAAAAATAAATGGAAAAGAACAAAATCCTTTGTCTAAATCAGATGCAAATTCTATGGATTGGGCATATACAAAAATCTATATAAACGATGCAGTTATATACCCACAAGACTTAAATGGACAGTGCAGATATGATCCGGATTTATTATCTACTATTATATTACATGAAATATGTCATGCTTATGGTGGAAACCATGTATTTGAACCTCAATCTTGTATTATGTATTATAAGACTGACTTTACTATAAGAGGACTTTGTAGTGATTTTAATGATGTATTAGTGCAAAAATATAATTATTAGGAGGGATATTATGAAAAAGAGATTAATAATATTAGTTATAACAATTGTCTGCATTTCAATTTTAGGATTAATATTTGCATATAATATTAGTCATAGCTCAAAATCTATTGGAAAAGTTAACGAAAATGTACAAAATAGTATAGAAGAAAATGAAATTTTATTTACGGTAAGTTCTTCGGCTTCATACGATGAGGATCCTAGGATACCAGAAAATTTATTAGATATGGTTGATACTCATATTTTGAAGATAAAGGTACTTGAAATATTGGATGGAGAAATTCTTCCAAAGATGAAACACTATTATAATCCATATCAAACATGTACCCCAATAAAGGTAGAATTAATAGAGAATATATATGGGGAAGAAATATCACTAAAAGAAAATATTATATATATGACAGGCGGAAAAATAAGAATATCTAATTTGATAAAGCATCTAGATAGTGTGGACATAGATAGAATGGGACTTGATACATTAACACAAGAAGAACAAGAAAATAAATTCATAAAGTATTCATCGGAATTCTCATATGATATCAAAGAGGGAGAAGAATATACTATTATAGTTGGTAAAATGGATGAGGGTATATATAAAATAATCGAAGAAGGTTGTGGAATATTTGTAACAGATAATATAGATACTTCAACAAAACTCATCCCAAATACTACTATAAACAATGATAATGAAATAGTTCTAAAAAACGTAGTAACGAATGTGAAAGTTAATCAAACAGAATTAATACAAAAAGCTGAAGAAAAAAAGTAAAATAAAAATTTATTAAGATAATAATAAATTTAAATATAACTGTTTATAAAAGCAATAGAAAAAGCAGGAAGTGTATTAAGTAATTCAACAACATTCTGTGTGGCTTCGCGCTTTGTCTATGCTTACTCAGACATTGCTTACTTCGGTTTGCACCTTGCTAACACTCATACTTACGGTACTTACTTGTTCTACTCGTACGGCAACTCTGACTACTTTAACTTCCGTCTTCGACCCGTAGTTTCTCTATCATCTAGTATCTTGAGTGAAACAAAAGATGCAAGTGGAGCATGGAATTTGAAATAGAAGAAATCAGAATGAAAAAACAATGAATGGAGCAGTAATTTTTAAGTTACTGTTCTTTTATATGTATATAATAAAGAGGCAGAAGCAATAATTTAAAAATTTGTAGAATTTTGTTACTTGAACATTTGGTCATAACTCTTGTAGAATTTTGTTTTTTATGGTATTCTATCAAGGAAAATAGGGAGAGGGAGTTAGCAAAAAAACAAAGGAGAAAATCCCTAGAAAGGAGAAATTCGTACAGTTAGATGTGCGAGTAAAATAAAATGAATAGAAAAAAATACGAGATTTATGAATCGAAGGAATATAACAACATTAGAGAGGTTCTTGATAATGCTTTTACAAATTACCCTGATAATGTTGCATTCAAATTAAAAGAAACAAATGGCAAGCAGGTTACTTATAAAGAAATAAAGTACAAAGATTTTCAAAATGATATAAATGCGCTTGGAACAGCTTTAATTAATTTAGGACTAAAAGACAAAAGAGTTGCTATAATTAGCAAAAATAGATATGAGTGGATTCTATCATATGTTTCAGTTCTGAATGGTACTGGAATTGCTGTTCCATTAGATAAAGGCTTACCAGAAGAGGAGACAGAGTCATCTTTGCAAAGAAGTTATGCCGAGGCTATCATTTTTGCAAATGATTATATGGATACAATGAAGAAATTCAAGGCTTCTGGAACAACAGATGTTACAAAATTTATTTGTATGGATCCAATTAGTGATGAAGAAAAAGAAGCTGGTTTCTTGTATTTAGGAGATTTAATAGAAGAAGGAAAGAAACTAGTTGAGAATGGCAATAGAGATTTTATAGATGCAAAAATTGATGATAACAAGATGAGTATTATTTTATTTACATCAGGAACAACTTCTAAGTCGAAAGCTGTAATGCTATCTCACAGAAATATAGCATCAAATATTTCTGCCATGAATAGAGTTGAAAATTTTTTGAGCACTGATGTTAATATGGCGTTTTTGCCATTCCACCATACATTTGGAAGTACAGGAATTTTAATTTTTTTAAACCATGGTTGTACAAATGTATTCTGTGACGGAATTAGACACATTCAAGCTAACATGAAGGAATATAAAGTAAGCATTTTTGTTTGCGTTCCACTTTTAATTGAGTCAATGTACAAGAAAATTGACAAAGAGATAAAAAAACAAGGAAAAGATAAATTAATAAAATTTGTGACTCCGATTAGTAATTTTTTGTTGAAGTTCGGTATAGATATTAGAAGAAAAGTGTTCAAGAGTGTAATAGATAATTTGGGAGGAGCATTAAGAGCAATTATAAGTGGAGCTTCTGGATTAGATCCAAAGGTTGCAAAGGCTTTTAATGACTTTGGTATATTAACAATTCAAGGATACGGATTAACAGAAACTTCACCAGTTTTAGCTGCTGAAAACGAAAATTGCATAAGGTATGGTTCAATTGGCTTTCCTATGCCAGGAGTTACTTTAAAAGTTGATAATCCAAATGAGCAAGGAATAGGAGAGCTTATTGCAAAAGGTCCAAATGTTATGCTTGGATATTACGAGAATGAAGAAGCAACAAATGAGGCTTTAAAAGAAGGATGGTTTCATACAGGGGACCTTGCAAAACAAGATAAAGATGGATATTTCTTTATAACAGGTAGAAAAAAGAATGTTATAGTATTGAAAAATGGGAAGAACATATATCCAGAGGAACTAGAAACACTAGTAGGAAAACTTCCATATGTGGATGAATGCATGGTTTTTGGCTATCCAAAAGATGATGATTTGGTGATTTCTGTAAAGATTGTATATAACAAAGACTATGTAAAAGATAATTTTGCAGAATTTACTCAAGAACAATTAAAAGAAAAAATATGGGAAGATATTAAAGAAATAAATAGCGGACTTACAAACTACAAGCATATGAAAAAATTAATAATAACAGATGAGCCAATGATTAAAACATCAACGGCCAAGATAAAAAGACACGAAGAAATGAGTAAAATTTTAGCTGAGGAGGGTGCAATTAAATAGTAGTTTATTTAATTGAAATATTATATGAAAAGAACAAAACTTTCGGAAAGAATTTTGCCAACATACACTAAAGGTGAGGAAATATTTAATATGACCTCACATATTGTTGGTGGTGCATTTGGAGTTGTTGCAACTGTTCTATGTGTGGTGTTTGCAGCAATTCATCATAATGTGTATGGTGTCGTATCTGGAGCTATCTATGGAGCTTCGATGATAATTTTATATACGATGTCTAGCATATATCATGGATTACATAGAAACAATGCAAAAAAAGTATTTCAAGTACTAGACCATTGTACAATATTTTTACTAATTGCAGGGTCATATACACCATTTGTCTTATGCACATTTAGAGAATACAATACAGCCTTAGGTTGGTCATTGTTTGGAATAATATGGGGAGTTGCGATTCTCGGAATTGTATTAAACGCTATAGATTTAAAAAAATATAAAGTATTTTCGATGATTTGCTATTTAGCAATGGGCTGGTGCATAATAATAAAACTTCCATTATTGTTACAATTAGTTGGCATTCCAGGAACGGTTCTATTAGTGTCGGGCGGAATAGCTTATACAATAGGTGCAGTTCTATATGGAGTAGGAAAAAAACACAAATATATACATTCAATATTTCATTTATTTATAGTACTAGCGAGTGTATTGCAATTTTTATCAATATTGTTATATGTAATGTAAGCATTTATACAAACCAAATTCATTTTTTTAACCTCGGCACATCGCTCTTGGTAGAAACCCCTTAGGACTTCTCAAAAGGCGAGTTTTACCTTGTTTATCAAAATGAAATTTGGTTTGATAATGTTTATAGTAAAAAATTTAATATGAAAGGGAAAGCTCATGATAGAAATAGTAAAAGAATTAGAAGAAGCAAATTGTGTAACTCATGGAGGTAAGTTCCATTCTGATGAAATTTTTGCAACTGTAATATTATCTAAAATATTAACCAACATAAGGTTAATTAGAGTAAACGAAGTAACAGACTCAATGAGAGAAAGTATTGCTAAAAAATTAGTATATGATATTGGTGACGGTGAGTTTGACCATCACCAAGCAGGTGGAAATGGACAAAGAGATAATGGAGTAAAATATGCATCTTGTGGATTAATATGGAAAAGTTATGGAATAAATTATTTAGAAAAATGTAATGTAAAAAAAGAACATATAGAAGAATTATTTTTACAAATTGATAAAGATTTAATACAATATATAGATGCTAATGATAATGGACAGGCTACTCAAATTGATACAGACTATAAATTTGTGGAATTAGCGAGTGTAATTTCTGCCTTTAATCCATGCTGGAACGAAACAGTAGATACTGATGAATGTTTCATGCAAGCTTATGAAATTGCAAAAAAATATTTTGAACGTTTTATTGCACGAGAAATTGCTAAAAATGAAGCAAAAGAATTAGTTGAAAATGCTATAGAAAATTCAAAAGAAGAAATAATGATACTTGAACAATTTATGCCATGGGAAGAAGCGGTTTTAACATCAACAAATCCAAAGGCTGAGAAAATAAATTTTGTAGTATTTCCTTCTAATAGAGGTGGATTTAGTGTACATACCGTGCCAAAAGAACTTGGAAGTTTCGAGAATAGAAAAAGTTTACCTAAAGAATGGGCAGGACTAAGAGATGAAAAGCTACAAGAAGTTTCAAAGATAAAAACAGCAAAATTTTGCCATAATGCATGTTTTATTTGTACAGCAGAAACAAGAGAAGATGCCATAAAGATGGCTGAGATAGCACAAAGAGCTTGACATAATTGAGTAACGTGATATAATGTACACGTAATTTATCCTAGGTACAGGGAGCAATAATATGTACCAGTAAGCAATATCTCATAATAGTGATTACTAAGGAGGTAGTAAAATGGAAGTTACTTTAGAGCTAAATTATTTATTAAAAGAAACTCGGCATGCAATAGCGAGTGAAGTTGACGATCCTAAAGTACTGGCTGTACTTGCTAAAGACAGAGAAAGTTATGTAAGATGTGCAGTAGCTCGAAATGAATATACGCCTGAAACAGCTTTGGATAAATTGGCCAATGATATGACTGATCAAGTTCGGTGGGAGGTTGCGGAAAACGCTAAAACATTACTTGGAACTCTTGAAAAATTAGCTGACGATTTGTCGTGCAATGTCCGTAGAGCGGTTGCTTGCAATGAAAACGCAGATGATAAACTTTTAGCAAAGTTGTCTATGGACAAAGATGACATTGTAAGGGAGAATGTAGCTGAAAATCCTAAAACAGGAAGTCTAACGCTCGAAGAAATGGCTGAACATGATCCAGTAGTGGATGTGAAATTGGCAGCTTTAGGAAATCCAAATATTCCAATGAAGGTAATACATAGAATGGCCGCAGGTACTGGAAAACGAGTACGTGAAACCATCGCAGGTAATATAAGTACTCCTCAAACGATTCTAATGAAATCAGCAAGAGATCGTGATACTGATGTAGCCTATAATGTGGCTTGTAATCCTAATGCACCTCGCGAAGCACTTACAATACTTGCAAAAAGAAGAAATATTGGAATTCTTGTAGCTGTTGCAAGAAACAAAAATACCCCGGCAGAAGCGCTTGCTAAGTTAGCAAGAAAGAATAATAGGGATATAAAGCTATTAGTTATTAGACATGAAAATACTTCTAGGGAAACATTAGAGTTCTTATTTGAACAAGCGAGAGACACTGATGGAGAAATTTTTCAGGCTGCAAGGAAAGCGTTGGTAATATGGTAAAAATCTAAAGTAATTGTTATCCAGCAACAGAATCTTAGTAAAAGATTCTGCTGCTGGATATTTTATGGAGTATAGTAGGATGCAGAATTTTGTCGAACGATTTTACTTGCTTTTTGTATTATTAGATAATATAATATAATCATATTAAATAAATTACAAGAATATAGTAAAAGAAGAAGATGAAAAGTATGAGACAAATGCTCAGATAAATAAAAAACATGATAAGTTATTTAAAGAAATACTGTAGGACAAGAAAGAGTCATTTATTTTATAAATTAGGTAAAGTTCAAGCCTCATAAATGAACTGTAATGAAATTAGGTAATGCTTAAGCCTTATAAATAAGCAGTGATAAAATAGGGAGTATATAAGTGGTAACACATGTACTCTCTTATTTTGTGCAGAAAAGAGGTTAGATGAAAGAATTATTTAAAATTTTAATAAAATACTACCCAAATGGCAAAATTTGTGGTAAAATAAAAAATGTAATTTTTACGAGAAATAAATAATGGCTAAAAGCCAATAAGAAGGAGGAGTTAAAATGTCAGGTCATAGCAAATGGCATAATATTCAAGCTAAAAAAGGTAAAGCTGATGCAGCAAGAGGTAAAGTATTCACAAAATTAGGAAGAGAATTATTAATAGCAGTAAAGCAAGGTGGACCTGACCCGGCTGGAAACTCTAAATTAAAAGATGTAATTGCAAAATGTAAGGCAGCAAACATGCCAAACGATACAATAAACAATGCAATTAAGAAAGCATCTGGAGCTGGAAACGCAGAAAACTACGAAGAAGTTATATATGAAGGATATGGACCAAATGGTGTTGCTGTTATAGTAGAAGCAAGTACAGATAACAGAAATAGAACAGCAGCAGATGTAAGACACGTATTTGATAGAGCCGGTGGAAACTTAGGAACAACAGGTTGTGTTTCTTACATGTTCAATAAAAAAGGTGTAATGGTTGTAGATAAAGCAGAATGTAAACAATCAGAAGATGATTTAATGATGATTGCATTAGATGCAGGGGCAGAAGATTTTGAGGCTGATGAAGAATGTTACACAATTACAACAACACCTGAAGATTTTTCAAGTGTAAGAGAAACTCTAGAAGGCCAAGGAATAGAATTCTTAGAAGCAGAGGTTCAAATGGTTCCAACAACATATGTTGCATTAGATGAAAAAGCTCAAGAAAGAATGGATAAATTATTAGAAAATCTTGATGAATTAGATGATGTTATGAATGTTTACCACAATAGTGAGAATAATTAATTATAAATAGAATCATACAGCAAAATGTATGGTTCTATTTTTTTATGTGAAGCATATAATAATTATTAACAAAGGAGAAAGGAAATAATCAATTAAATAGATTAATAAATTGATTATAAAAAAATACAATGAAAGAAGAGTTTCTAAAATATTTTCCTCAACATATACAAGCAATATTGAATAAAGAAGATTTAAATTCGATTGAAGAAATTCGTATAAGAAATAATTTGCCCTTAATTTTAAGATTTGGACAAGCCCAGAAAATACTAAATTACATTATAAATACAGAAGATATAAATTATATATTTCAAAAAATATGCGAGAATTCCGTATACTCATATCAAAAACAAATTGCAAATGGCTACATAACAATAAAAGGCGGACATCGTGTTGGAATAGTTGGAACAGCAGTGTTAGATGCAAATGGACAAGTTGCTAATTTTAATTATATTTCTAGTTTAAATTTTAGAATAAGCAGGGAAATAAAAGGTTGTTCAAACTGTATGATAAATGAAATAATAAAAAACAATAATAGCATCTATAATACGTTATTAATCTCTCCACCAGGAATGCGGAAAGACGACATTATTGCGTGATATAACACGAAATATTAGTAATGGAATATCAGATAAAATACAGGGCTTAAATGTGGTTGTAATAGATGAGAGAGGAGAAATTTCATCAACTTATAGAGGAATAATGCAAAATGATTTAGGAATTAGGACTGATGGGATAAATGATATTCCAAAATCTATTGGAATGAAAATTGCTATTCGTTCTATGGCACCACAAGTGTTAATAGCAGATGAAATCGGAAGTGTGCAAGATAGTGAGGCAATAAAGTACGCCATGTGCTGTGGCGTGAAAGGAATTTTTACGGCTCATGGAAATAGTATTGAAGATGTGATGAAAAATCCAGAGTTGAAGGAACTAATACAGGAAAAAATATTTGAAAAAATAATAGTTATAAAAGCAAGAAATGATTCGAATTATGAATTTGAAACAATAAATTTATAAAAAATAGTTCTAAAATAAAAATATCAGAATATATATTATAAAGAAGCTTAAATAGGAGACAAGCTATGATTTTTATAAAATATATTCTGATATTTTTTGTGTTTTTAGCATTTACATACATAGGAAACACATATGCAAAAAAATACGTAAGTAGAGTACAAGAATTAGAAAAAATGGAGAATTTGTTAAACATATTTAAATCAAAAATTAAATTTACAGGACTAACCATTCAAGAAATTTTTAACCAGATTTATGATGACAACAAAGATGGGGTTGGAGACGTATTTAAAAGAGCAAGCCTTAATATGGAGAATATGAGTGCAAAAGATGGTTGGGAAAAAGCCATAGAAGAATCACAAGACAAACTAAGTCTTAATAAAGAAGATTTTACTACCATAGGAACTCTGGGAAAGATGCTAGGAAATACAGATGTGGAAGGACAAGTAAGCCAAATTGAATTAACAGAAAAATTAATAGAAGACCAGATTGAAAATGCAAAAATTGAGAAACAAAAGAATACAAAATTATATAAGACACTAGGAGTAACTGTGGGGCTTACTGCTGTTATATTACTGTTATGAAAAGGCATAAGGTTGAAAAATAATTACAATTTTGGCTACGTCAAATATCGTTTCAAACGCGGTTACATACACCACGTATGCGCCCTTACCTTTGAAATTCATTTTCCTTGCCAAAATTTAATTCTTTTCCAACCAAACTTGTGAAAGTAAGAAAGGAACGGATGAATAATGGATATAAATTTATTATTTAAAATTGCTGCTATTGGAATTTTGGTTGCTGTATTGTATCAGGTTTTAGTAAGAGCAGGAAGAGAGGACCAGGCAATGATGACAACTCTTGCAGGACTCATTATTGTTCTTACAATGGTAATTAAAGAAATTAGTACTCTGTTTGATACAGTAAGGACAATTTTTAATTTGTAAGGAAAGTGATACATATGGATATTGTTAAAATAATTGGCATTGGTCTAATAGCGGTTATAATAATTGTAATTTTAAAACAGTATAGGCCGGAATTTGCAATGTATGCCTCGCTAATAGCTGGAATATTAATATTTGCAATGATTGCTACTAAGCTTTCTGGAATTATTGAAGTGCTTAAAAGCTTATCAAGCAAAACAGCAATAAACAATGAGTTTCTAGTTTTACTTATTAAAATTACCGGAATAGCTATTTTAACGGAATTTACAGTGAGTATCTGCAAAGATGCCGGTGAATCTGCAATTGCAAGTAAGGTTGACCTAGGTGGCAAAGTAATAATAATGTCTATGTCTGTTCCGATAATGTCGAATTTACTGGAAGTTATTCTAAACATTCTACCGTAGTGGAGGAAAAATGAAAAACAAAAGATTAATAAAAATAATTGTAATATTGCTAATATATTTTTGCTATTTGAGCTTTTACTATAAAGTTAATGCAGAAGATGACATAGCGAGTGAACTCTTGAAAAGTCAGTCGAGTACATTAGGAATATCCAGTTTTATTGAAGAGGCTAACAAATACAAGAGTGAGGATTTTGATATTGATGTAAATGAGCTTATAACATCTGCTATAAAAGGAAATGTGGATAATCAGACAATAGGCAAAAAAATTCTAGCACAGCTGTTTAGTGGAGTAAGAGAAGCAATCAGTACAATTCGGAAGCATTATGGTAATTATAATAATATCTAGCGTGCTTCGAAGCATAACAGATGGCCTCGAAAATAAGAGTGTTTCGCAAATTACATATTACATAACATATATTTTAATCGTGACAATCGTAATGAAAAACTTTTCAGACATAATCAACATGGTAAAAACATCGATTGACAATTTAGTAGCATTTACAAATTGTTTAATTCCATTGTTAATAACACTTATGATAACTACAGGGAATATTGCATCTGCTGGAATGCTACAGCCAATCATTTTATGGATAATATCTTTTATAGGCAATTTTATAAATGTTGTGCTTGTACCAGCAAGCCTAATATCTGTAGCGTTAAGTGTAATTTCAAATGTATCTGATAGAGTGCAAATAGACAAGCTTTCGAAATACATAAATACAACAGTTGTCTGGATATTAGGAATTGTTCTTACCATATTTGTGGGAGTTTCTTCACTCGAAGGAAGCATAACAAATGGAGTTGATGCACTTACAGTAAAAACCACAAAAGCGGCAGTTTCAAATTTTATTCCGATTGTTGGAAAAATACTTCGGAGATGCAGTGGACACGGTTATGAGTTGTAGCAATATATTAAAAAATGCAGTTGGTATTGTTGGAGTAATTATAATTTTGAGTATTTGCATAACACCGATAATAAAATTAACAACATTAATGGCTGTTTATTATTTAGGTTCTGCCTTATGCCAGCCGATTGCAGATGATAAGATTGTAAAATTATTAGGTCAGATAGGAGGAACATTTAAGCTATTATTAGCCATAATGTGTAGTATTTCTGTAATGCTTATTATTGGAGTGACATTAGTAATAAAAATATCGAACAGTGGAGTGATGATGCAATGATTGAATTTCTTAGTAGTTGGGCACAAGGTATAATTGTTGCTGTAATAATTGCAACATTAATTGAAATGATTTTGCCAAATAGCAGTAGCAAAAAATATGTGAAAGTTGTAATTGGAATGTACATATTATTTACAATAGTATCACCAATAATAAAAAAAGTTGGAGGCAAAGATATTAATTTAAACACAATAGATATAGAAAAATATGAACAACAGATTTCAAAAAGCGACAACACAATATCACGCAAGTTTGAAGATAATAACACTAGGAGTATTAAAGACATATATGTATCAAATTTAAAAGCCGATATATCTGCTAAACTAAAAGAAAAAGGCTATGAAATTGATACATCAGATATTCAGATAAAAGATGATGAAAATTACACGATAGAAAAAATTACATTAAAACTAATTAAAACGGAGCAAAAACAGGAAAAAAACAATGAAATAGTAATAAATACTGTAGAAATTGGAAATACAATCAGTCAAAAAGATAGTAAAACATTAAGTGATGATGACAAACAAGAAGTAAAAGATTACATAAGCGAAACTTATGACATAGATAAAAAGAACATTAATATTTCTTAAAGGAGGAGCGCACTTTTAGTGCCAATAAAGAAAGATGTTTAAGGAAAAACTTCAAAAAATTAAAGAAAAAAGTAGCGAAGGGAATAGCAATAGCAAAAAGAAAATGGAAAATTTAGTTGTACTTATAATTATAATGATAGTTACTATTGTAGCAATTAACTATATTTGGAGCGGAGATAAGAAAAAAGACAATATAACAACAGATACAAATAAAAAACTTGCCACGACAGAAAATGAAACACAGACGACAGCAACTGAAGAGATTGGAATGGAACAGAAATTGGAGAATATATTATCGAATATAAAGGGAGTTGGTAAAACAAAAGTATTAATCACATATTCACAAACTAGCCAGATTATACCGATGTATGATGAGGATTCCAGTACTAGTACAACAGAGGAAACCGATTCTGGCGGAGGCACAAGAACTGTGAATGAAAGTACTACGAAGAAAGATATAATATACGAAGACAAGAATGGAACCAAAACGCCAATAACCCAAAACGTGATAAATCCTAAAATTGAAGGTGCGATAATAACTGCACAAGGAGCAAATGATGCAAACATAAAAACAAGCATAGTGCAGGCGGTAGAAGCGGTTACTGGACTGGCTACATATAAAATACAAGTCTTTGAAATGAAAGATTAAAAAATATGGAAATAAGAGGAGATTGTGAATATGAAACAGATTTTAAAGAAAAATCAAATTATAATTTCTGTTATAGCAATAATGCTGATTGCTGCAGGTTACATGAACTACACGAGCAACGAGAAACAAGCATTAGAAACAGCAGTATTAACAGACTCGGAAAAATATGCGGGAATTGGCGATGCGACACTCGTGAGTGCCAATGTTGCTGATAATAATGATTTGGTTAATAATGATGAAACACAGAATATTATTGATGATTCTGCAAAAAATGAAGAAAAAAAGGATGAAATAAAATCAAATGATCAAAATACAGAGTCTAAAGAAAATATCGTTCAAAATGAAATAAATACATCAACAACTGTAACGGAAACTAGTGGAGACCAATATTTTGCAGAACTAAGACTTGAACGAGATAAGATGTATTCACAAATGCTAGAAAGCTATCAAAAAATATTGAGCAATAATCAAATATCAGAAACTCAGAAGGAGATTTCAGAAAATGAAATAAAGAAAATAAATGATACACGAAATGCAATAATGATAGCGGAAAATCTAATAAAAAACAAGGGCTTTCAAGATTTAATAATATTTATAAATGGAGATAGCATAAGCATAATTGTGAAGGCAAAGGAATTGAAAGAAGAGCAAATAGCTCAAATACAAAATATAATATCAAGAGAACTGAAAGGAGAGATAGAAAACATACATATTAGTAATAAAGAATAATACGCAAAACCATATTTTTTCGAAAAAACTGGCTATATAACCAATGGACAAACCATATGCGTTGATATATCATAATAACTGTAATAAAACGAAAAACAAAGGAGAAAATATGAAAAACATAATTGCTGTATGCATTGAAACTGTACATACGTATTCTTTAGTGAAAAATATAATAAATAGCGACAAAAGTCTGTTTTAATCAAAACAGGCTATTGTTGCTATTTTAGTTATAATTAATCATAAAGTGCGTTTTTTATATGTTTCGTTTTTGTTATATGATTTTACCAATATAGGGAAGGGAGAAGAAAGATGTTAAGAAACAAAACAAGAAAGATGAAAGGAATTACATTGGTTGCATTGGTTGTAACAGTTGTTGTATTATTAATTTTGGCTGGTGTAAGTCTTAATTTAGTACTAGGAGAAAATGGAATAATCAAAAAAGCTCAAGAGGCTGCTGCTCAAACAGACGAATCTAGTGCAACGGAAAGTATGAGTATGTATTTAACGGGGCTGAGATTAGCCAATGTAGACGGTGAAAATTTTAGACTAGCGGATTATTTAAGCTCAAATGTAGGAAATGATGGGATAGAAGACTTTTTAAACAATGGAGACGGATATGCCCAAGTTGCTTATAAAGGATACAAATATCTTGTAAACTTAGAAGATTACACATTTGAATATTTAGGAAAAACAGATGGTAACGGAGTAAATAGACATATAAAGCAAGTTTTAGATAATAACAATGAAGACGTACCAGGAATAGCCATGGTAGAAGCCGGAGAATTAGAGACAGAAGATCTAGGTTGGAAGGTTTTAAGTGTAAATAATGATGGATCAGTGAACTTAATAGCAAACAACAATACAGGATTTGAAGTATCATTATCAGGAATAAATGGATATACAAATGGAGCAAAAGCGCTTAATGAAATATGCTCAAAGTTATATGGAAATTTAGAAATAAATGGACAGAAAGTAAAATCAGCAAGAAGTGCAAATCTTACAGACTTTTATAATGTAGTATATCAGTTAAATAGAAAATATGAACAGGGACAAAAAATACAACCGGTTATAAATACAAAAGATGTAGAAAATGATGGATATTCAACTGAACAGATTAGTAATTATATAGATGCAGGTGTGACCTCTGGAGCACAGGCAAGCAATACAAATATGCTTTTGGCAAGTACTTCTCCAACAATAAGGAGTATAAAATCTGCAACAAGTAAAATATCAGAAGATATAAGGAACACGGGAAATAATTATTGGTTAGCATCAAGACAGACATGGTATGGTTATGATTCACAGGGTGGAAAAGTGCAATATTCAGAAAATATAGCATACGAATGTTATGCAATAAACTATATAAGAACGGATGGAGCATATACTAATTACAATTTATTTCAAGTTAATGGATTTAATACGTCTGGATCAAATTACACATATAATTGTGCACTACGTCCAGTAATAACAGTAGATGGAAGTGTTATTTCAAACAAAACAGTAGGTACAACAGTAACAACAGATCCATTTTATAAAGGAAAAACAGGAGCAGAGGCACATGGATATGTAAAGGCAGATTCAATAGCAAGTCTATTAGGAATAGATATCAAATCAGCAAACAAGATAAATTCAGGATTACCAACCAAAGAAGCAGATATGACATGGACAAAGTTAACAGATGGTGGTTATGATGCATTAACAGGAAATTTTGATACAAGCAAATATGACTATTATATAGCAGATAGGCCAACAAGTTTGCAAATGAGATTAACAGGAGCAGCAGGATACAACAATGGAGTATTAGCCATGGATACAGTATGTAATAATCTATATG
>OGFG01000363.1_pt1 | contig 55672 bp, 42 predicted proteins | sample 1570761 | NCBI WGS metagenome assembly OGFG01 (sample SAMEA2581938, study PRJEB24529) | metagenome | biome: Human gut stool | place: China | collected 2011
TCTGTACTTTTTCTTAAAAGTCAAGGCCGCGTTCCACGGACTTCCGAGATGAACCAAAAAAACCCGCAGCGGGCTACGGGAAGAGGCTTGGGCCTGCCGCACTGCGGGGAAACAGCAAGCTTCATATTGCGCGAGCTTCACCGGTTGAGCCAGGAGGTAATGATGCAACACGGTAGCTCGAGAGAGAAGCGCAAGTGCTTGCTTGAATCATCATAGAACAAGCATCCGCACTCAAGCCCCTTCTTTGAACGGTTCTTGCGGCACGTCAGGAAAGGCCAACGGACGGGTTTATTACTGCAGGTCCTTCATAGTAAAATGGATTTTTCCCTTCCGTTTCAGGGACCTCCGGCGAGGCCCCGTCCTCTTCCCTCCTTCCCTTATCCTCCCATCAAAGCCACCAGACGGTGCTCCAGGGCGACAGCGCCTCCTCCACGTCCGCGGCGGACGAAACCGTCTGAACGAGCGGGCGTCCCTGCGAATCGAGGGGAGGATTCTCAAGAAGCCTGATCGCCCACGGCTCGCCCGCCTCGACGATCGAGTGCCACAGCAGCACGGGGTGTCCAAGCTCGAGCGAGAACGCGACCTCGCGCAGGGTGCTCGAGCCCTCCTTTCCCGCCATCACCAGACTTCCGAGCCCGAGGGCCGCGATCGCGCGGTTGCGTGCGCGAAGGCTCTCCGCGCGCTCCTCGTCCGTGAACGAGAGTCCGTTCACCTGAGGGGCGAGCGAGATGAGCAGGCCGTATTCGGCGATGCGGCGCGCAAGGCGCGCGTTGACGGGCGGCCAGGGCTGCGAGAGCGGCGTGCCCATGACGGCGATGGTGCGCCCGACCGTGCCTGACGGACTCCTCGCCTCGAGCGCGCCCTCGTGGGCGGCGGTGTCGATGCCTGCGGCAAGCCCCGAGACGACGACGGCCCCGCGTGCGGCAAGCTCGCGGGCGACGCGACGCGCATCGGCGCGGGCTGAGTCGGACGCATCCCTCGAACCCACGATCGAGACGCGCAGCTGGCGCTCGGTGAGCGACAGGTCGCCTTCGTGCACGAGCACGGCGGGATGCTCCTCAAGGGCGGCAAGCTCGGGCGGATAGGAGGGATCGGAGGCGGCGACGAGCTTCGTGCCGTCGGGGAGCGTCTCGTCGAGAAGACGCACGACCACTTCGCGGCCCGCGCGTTCAAAGGGGCGCTTTTCAAGCGTGACGAGCATGTCAAAGGCGTCGGTGGGGGTCTTGTGCATGGTTTCTCCTTGACGGATCGGGGAGCAGAACGCCGATGAAAGGCCTAGTTGGGGGCAGCTGGTCCGGAACACATGCCTGAAACGCCGTTTTTGCGGGGACGCGCGGCATTGGCCGGCCCTCGACTGTCCGTCTTCATTCAGTTCATCATAAGGGCCCCATCCGATCAGTACCATTGGGTCTTTTGCCAAACGGGTTTACCCACTCGGGAAAAGCCCCACCAACACTACCACTCAGAGGGTATACCCGACCACGTTTCCCCCTATCATCAAATGCACCCGCATTCTGCGCAAGCTCCTCGCGCCGACATCATTCCACCCGCCGACCGCCCATTTAAATAAGGGATCTCACCTACCCCTATCTAGGTATTTCAACCTATTGAAAGCGGCACTTTTTTCCTCTTCTTCCCTCTCGCAGTGCGCTTCTTTGCAAACGTTTGCGTTACGGCAAATTTCAGGGCCTCTTAACATGGGGCTCTCCTCTATATTTAGGGCTGGAAAAAAAGCCGGACCTGTTGTCCGGCACGCAATTTCCCGAATCCCGTCAGGAGAGGTCCGAAGAGGACCGGCGGGGATTCGGAAGACTTGAGATAGGAGAACTTTCCATGAAGAAGATTCTGGTTGCCACTGCTGTCGCCGCCGCCTTCGGCGTTTCCGGCGTTCAGGCTGCCGAAGACATCACCGTCGACGTCGCCGTGATCGGCGCGGGCGGCGCAGGCCTTTCCGCCGCAGTGGAAGCCGCCAACCTCGGCGCCAAGGTCGTCGTCGTTGAAAAGATGGGCATGCCCGGCGGCAACACGATTCGTGCCGCAGGCGGTCTCAATGCTGCCGGCACGGCCCTGCAGCAGGCCAAGGGCACAAAGGACTCCGTTGAAATCGCCTACTTCGACACGATGAAGGGCGGTCACTGGAAGAACGATCCCGAACTCGTCCGCACGCTCGTTTCCGGCGCTGCCGGCTCCGTCGAATGGCTCCTCGCCCTCGGCGGCGACCTGCGCGACGTCGGCCTGATGGCCGGCGCCTCCCAGCCCCGCACGCACCGCCCGACCGGCGGCGCCCTCGTCGGTCCTGAAGTCGTCAAGACCCTCTACAATGCCGCCAAGGCCCGCCAGATCGACATGCGCATGAACACGCAGGCCACGAAGATCCTCATGAAGGACGGCAAGGTCACGGGCATCCAGGTCACGAACAAGAAGGACGGCACCTACACGATCCACGCCAAGGCCGTCGTTGACGCCGCCGGCGGCTTCGGCGCCAACAATGACCTCGTCTCCAAGTACGTGCCCCGTCTGAAGGGCTTCGCCACGACGAACCATCCGGGCGCCACGGGCGACGGCCTCCTTCTCGCTGAAAAGGCCGGTGCCCAGCTCATCGACATGACCGAAATCCAGACGCACCCGACCGTGGTGCCGAAGGTCGGCGAAATGATCACCGAAGCCGTTCGCGGCAACGGCGCCATCCTCATCAACAAGGACGGCAAGCGCTTCTTCAACGAGCTCAACACCCGCGACGCGGTCTCCGCCGCCATCCTCAAGCAGAAGGACGGCGTGGCCTTCCTCTTCTTCGACTCCGACATGCAGAAGTCCCTGAAGGCCACGAACAAGTACATCAAGCAGTCCTCCTGCGTCTCCGGCGCCACGATTGAAGAAGTCGCCGGCAAGATGGGCGTTCCCGCCGCCGAACTCCAGGCCTCCATCGACGCCTGGAAGAAGGGCAAGGCTGCCGGCAAGGACGCCTTCGGCCGCGCCGACATGCCGCGCAACCTCGATCAGGCTCCGTTCTACGCCATCATGGTCACGCCGGCCGTCCACCACACCATGGGCGGCATCAAGATCGACTCCAAGACCCAGGTCTACAACGCCAAGGGCCAGGTCGTTCCGGGCCTCTTCGCTGCGGGTGAAATCACCGGCGGCGTCCACGGCGGCAACCGCCTCGGCGGCAACGCCCAGGCCGACATCGTGACCTTCGGCCGCATCGCCGGCCAGCAGTCCTACATCTACGCGATGCAGGCCGCTGCCGCCGACAAGGCCAAGAAGTAATCGGACTCAAGCCGATGACTGTAGGCGCCGTCCTCAGGGACGGCGTCCTGCAGGCCTCCAAGAACTCCCGTCTGCCCTGCAGGCGGGAGTTCTTTCGTTTTTCCCTTCTCAAAACGCCTGTCGCCCTGATGTATCACGGCGTTTCGCGCTACAATCCGCACTCGGGTTTTCCCTAAACCCCCAGTCAATACAACCACCGCAACAAAGGCACGGCGCACGCACGCCGTGCCAAAAAGGCAGCAACATGCCCAGACACCTTCTCGCCCTCGCGCTCGGCACGCTCTCCCTCGGGATCGCCGAGTTCTCGATGATGTCCATCCTCTCGAACGTGGCCGAAAGCCTCGCCGTCTCGATTCCCGAGGCGGGTCACTTCATCTCCGCCTACGCGCTCGGCGTGTGTGCGGGCGTCGCCGTCATGGTGGTCGCCGCGCGCGGCATCGCGCTCTCGCGCATGCTCTACATCCTGGCGGGCCTGATCTTCGCGGGAAACCTCTTCGCGGCCCTCGCCTTCGACTACTGGTCGATGCTCGCCGCACGATTCATCGCAGGCCTTCCGCACGGCGCCTACTTCGGCGTGGGCGCCATCGTGGCGACCAGTCTCGCGGCGCCCGGCCAGGCCTCGCGAGACGTCTGCCTGATGGTCACGGGCATGACGATCGCCAACCTCGTCGGCGTGCCGCTCGGCAGCTTCCTCGCGTGGTCGCTCTCGTGGCGCGCCACCTTCGCCGTCGTGGCCTGTGCGGCTCTCCTCCTCATTCTGGCGCTCAGGCTCTGGATGCCCCATGTGCCCGCCCTGCCCAACAAGGGCTTCAGGGCCCAGTTCCGCTTTCTCGGACACCTGACGCCCTGGCTCGTGCTCGGCGCCATCGGCCTCGGCAACGGCGGCTTCTTCGCCTGCTACAGCTACGTCAATCCCATCATGGAGACGGTCGCGGGCGTGCCCGCCTCGCTCATGAGCGCCGTCATCGCGCTCGCGGGCTTCGGCATGGTCGCGGGCAACCTCCTCTCCGCCAGGCTCGCCGGGCGCTTTTCCGACCAGGCGCTCGCCTGCAGCGGCCAGTGCGTGCTCTTTCTCTCGCTCGCAGGCATCCTTCTCTGGGCGCCCTCGACGGCTGCGGCCGTCATCCTCACGACCGTCGCCGCAGGCTGCGTCTTCTTCGTCTCGGGGCCCGAGCAGGTGATGATCCTCACGAACGCCAGGGAGGGCCAGCTCCTTGCGGCCGCGCTCGGCCAGACCGCCTTCAACTTCGGCAACGCCGTCGGCGCCTGGCTCGGCGGCATGCCGATCGACGCGGGCAGGACCGCCGAATGGTCCGCGCTTCCCGGCTGCGCCCTCGCCTTCACGGGCTTTCTCCTCCTTGCGCTCGCCTGGTGGATCCACCTCGAGCGCAAGCGCTGACGAGACGTCTGAGCTGAATCAAGGAAGCTCGTTTTTGCTCAAATGAGCGCAATTCACGACAGGAATAGCGAAACAGGCCTCCTGTCTCTTCCAAACGACTGCAGGACAGGCGTTGCAGTCGTCGTCGCCTTTAGTTGACAAGAATATTCTCCGAAAACCGACCCTTTGGGCTGTTTTCTTCGGGGTTTGATCCTATTGGTGCCGTCTGCACTGCTTCTGATAATTGAAACTAGCCTGAAGACTCCGGGCCGCACGCACTGATCCAATGCGCGGCCGCGGCAGACGCTGCAGACGGTCCCGCGGGTGCGGCCAAAGCCCCCCGGTTCATGCGAGCCCCGCCCCCAAGGGCCGTCTTTCCATCAGGACCCGAGGATCAAAGGAGAAAACCATCATGACCGGCCCCAAGATCGCCCGTCGCTCGCTCCTTGCAGGCGCGGCCGCCGCTGCAGCCGCTCCCGCCACCAGTCTCTTCGCGCCGCTTGCTCATGCGGCCGACAATGACGCATGGACGGGCTACACCATCTGCGACTCGTGCAACCACATGCCGATGTGCGGCATTCAGTTTGAAGCGGTGGGCAACACCGTCACGGGCATCAGCAACTGGAAGGAGCATCCGAACAACTCGCTGTGCTCAAAGGGCATCTCGACCCTTCAGCGCCTCTACAACCCGAACCGCCTACTCTATCCGATCAAGCGCACCGCACCCAAGGGCTCCAAGGACCCGGGCTGGATCCGCATCTCGTGGGACGAGGCGATCAAGACCATCGCCGAAAGGCTTTCGGCCGTGAAGGCCAAGCACGGCGCCGACCGCGTGATGTTCTACTGCGGCGACCCGAAGGAGCCGCGTCCGCCCGTCATGCGCCTTGCGCGCTACTTCGGCTCTCCGAACTACTGCTGCGAAAGCTCGGTGGCCTGCAACCTCGCCATGGTGCATGCGCTCGAACTCTCCTACGGCGGTGAAATCTCCGGCGGCATGGGCCCGAAGACCAAGTGCCTGATGATCGTCGGCCAGAACGGCGCATGGTCGAAGCCCCACGGCTTCTTCCGCGGTCTTCTCGCCGCGAAGGCCCGCGGCATGAAGCTCATCGTCATGGACGTGCGCCGCACCAAGGTCGCCGAACAGGCCGACATTCACCTGCAGCCGCGCGGCGGCACGGACGGCGCCGTCGCCTGGGGCATGATGCGCGTCCTCATCAAGGAAGGCCTCGTCAACAAGCCCTTCATCGACAAGTGGTGCATCGGCTATGACGAACTCGTCGCCTATGCCGAGAAGTTCACGCCCGAATACGTCGAGAAGGAGTCCGGCGTGCCCGCCGAACTCGTCGTCAAGGCCGCGCGCATGTTCGCCGACGGCCCGTCCGGCATCACCATCTCCGGCCAGTCGATCATGCACCAACACAACGGCTGCAACAACGCCCGCGCCTGCTCGCTGCTCATGGCTCTTACGGGCAACGTCGAGAATGCAGGCGGCGGCATGCTGCCCAACTGGCCCGAAGATTATTTGCGATGGGACGAGGGTTACACGCGATCCTTCATTGACCAGAAGTGGTTCAACGAGCCCGAGCAGAAGGCAAAGCGCATCGACCGCGAGTTCGTGCCCGTCTGGAACGAAATGCAGGTGCTCTGCAGCCCGAACATGCTCCCCGAAATGGTCAGGGACGGCCGCATCCGCGCCATCGCGGGCTTCGGCATGAACGCCCTCATCTGGCCCTCGCCCGAACAGTATCAGGAGGCCATCAGGAAGGTCGACTTCTCGTTTGCCGCCGACAACTTCTACCGTGACGAAACGCATCACGACATGGACATCGTGTTGCCCGCCGCCCTCAACTTCGAACGCTACGCGCCCTTCGGCGTGCACGGCCGCAAGGTGAGCGTGCGCCGTCCCGTGAAGCCTCAGGGCGAAGCCTGGGAGGACTGGAAGATCGCCTGCACGATCGGCGCCGCCGTCTGCGACCCCGAGACCTTCTTCCACGGCGATCCCGTCAAGGCCTGCGACTCGATCCTCAAGGACTGGGGCGTCACGTATGAAAAGCAGCAGGGCGTGCTTCCGAACCTGCAGACCGTGGAGTTCTTCCCGCCGCAGACGACCGGCAAGCACGAGAAGGCGCTTCTGCGCTTCGACGGCAAGCCCGGCTTCAGGACGCCGTCGGGCAAGATCGAGCTCGTCGCGAGCCTTCAGGCCAAGCACGGCTTCCCCGGCCTGCCCGTCTACGTCGAGCCGCCCAAGCCCACGGCCGAATATCCGTTCAAGCTCCTCAACGGCACGAGGCGCCCGTACATCACGCACTCGAAGACCCGTAGCGACCAGCCCTACCTGCTTGAGCTCGAACCCGAGAGCACGATCAACATGCACCCGAAGGACGCCGAAAAGCTCGGCATCAAGGAAGGCGACGGCGTCTGGCTCGTCTCGCCCTACTGCGACCACAAGGTGCGTGCCAAGGTCCGCGTGACGATCCTCTGCCAACCCGGCCTCATCGACGCCCAGTACGGCTGGCGCGGCGATCAGGAAACGCAGCCGCTCATTCCGCGCAAGAACTGGGACCCGATCTCAGGCTACCCGTGCTGCAATGACGTCTGCATCCGCGTTGAAAAGGCATAAAGGAGGTTCACCATGTCCCGTTACGGCATCATCGTCAACGTCGACCGCTGCGCCGGGTGCTTTGCCTGCGCGGTCGCCTGCAAGGAAGAAAACCAGGTCGCTCCCGGCATCTTCTGGGAAAAGATCAAGCGCGACGAAAACGTCCGCGACAACGTCATCAACTGGTTCCGCATGAGCTGCATGCACTGCGACGATCCGGCCTGCATGAAGGTCTGCCCGATGAAGGCGATCCACAAGGGCCCGCACGGCGAAGTGCTCGTCGACCAGCAGAAGTGCATCGGCTGCAAGATGTGCGCCAATGCCTGCCCGTACGACGTTCCCGTCTTCAACACCGAAGGCAGGACCAGCTACTTCGGCGACAAGCAGCCGCTCGTCGTGCGTCCGGCCAAGCCTCACACCGAGCGCATGCCGGGCAAGGCCGAGCACTGCACGCTGTGCGTGCACCGCACCGAGCGCGGCCTGCTACCGGCCTGCGTCGAGGCCTGCGGCATCCACGCCATGACGCTCGTCGACTACGACAACCCGACGCCCGAAACCGCAAAACTCATCGAGGCCGCCCGCCCGATGAACGAAGCTGCGGGCACGCATCCGAAGATCCGCTACATCGCAAGGCACATGGATGCCGCGAAGATGGCGGTGAAGCTCGGCTAGCCGCCGGCTGACTATCGGTCCTAAGGGGCCGCGGCCTTCATGGAAAGGACGCGGCCCTTCCTTTTTCCCGCCCATCGTCCTTCGGCTTGTCCTTCGATTCGTTCTCCCGCCGCGCCCTCCCGAAGGCGGAAAAAAAGAAAAAGCCTTTTCGGAATGTGACGCAGGGGATGGCGGCGAAGGCCGGCTTTCTATAATTGCATGATCATCGAATCACTTCCGGAGACCACGAGATGGCTGCTTTTGAGATTACGGGTGGAATCGATCCGCTCCTTGCGGTGACGCTTGAGAAGGGCGAGGCGATTCTCGCCGAGTCGAACGCCATGGTCGCCATGGACACGGCGCTCTCCCTCAAGGGAAAGACCCGCGGCGGCCTCATGGGCTCGATCGCCCGCAAGTTCATGAACGACGAGACGTTCTTCCAGCAGAGGATCGAGGCGGACGACCAGGCGGGCACGGTGCTCCTCGCGCCGAACCTTCCCGGCGACGTGCGCATCCTCGACGTGGGTCCCGCGCAGTACCTGCTTTCGGACGGCGCCTTTCTCGCCTGCACCGAGGGCGTCGAACTCTCGACGAAATCCCAGGGAATCGGCCGCGCGCTGCTCGGCGACTCCGGCGGCTTCTTCGTGATGGCTACCGAGGGCAGCGGCCGCATCGCCGTCTCGGGCTTCGGCTCCATCCGCGAGCTCGACGTCACGCCCGAGCGCCCGATCACGGTCGACAACGGCCACCTCGTCGCCTGGGACGCACGCCTGAGCTACGACCTGAGCATCAACACGGGCAAGAGCGGCTTCCTCGGCAAGCTCGTCAACAGCCAGACGACGGGCGAAGGCGTCGTGCTCAAGTTCCGCGGCACGGGCAAGGTCCTCGTCTGCTCGCGCAACAAGGGCGGCTTCCTCGACTGGATCCTCGGCAACATGCCCGCGCAGAAAGCCGTCGAAAACTGACGCGGCCAAGACGCCCTGCATGAACGCGAAAGGGCGCCCTGACCATTCGGACGGACGCCCTTTCTGCGTCTTCGGCTCTCAGGATTTTTCCCTGCACCGAAATCCGCCTCCGGCACGCTGCGTCTTTGCCTGAATACGCCTTTCCCGCAGGGCATGAGAAGCGAATGCGCAAAATGGCGGCGTTTTTCACAGAAACAGCCGCAGGAAGCCTCCGAATTCATTCGGATGGAGGAACGCGGCAAACCTCTCTCTTCCAATCTATTTGTTGTCCCCGATGAAAGGCGTGTGTCTTTCCACCCCCTGTGCTAAGGTACTCCCATGAGCACGAAATCCTTCATCATCAGTCTTCCGATCATCACCGGAGATCAAGACCGCCGTCGGCTGCAGAAGAGTTTCAGCTTCGGTTGCAACCTTCAGAACGCCGTCATGGGTGGTGGATGGGATCGTGTTCTGATATACATGGTCAGCTCCCTTTTTGCAAGGGTTGGGTGTCGCCTTTAGAGTACAGCTTCCCCCTGAGGGCGCGCAAACCCAAACGCGCGCCCTCATTCAATTCCGTGGCGAAGCCACATTCTGAAAACGTAACTCGATGGTCTGAAGCTCCGGCGTCGCGTGTTGGCGCACGAATAGGCTAAATTCCCCATTCTCCTGCCAGGAAAGCGCTTAGAGAGACGCTCGAGAGCCTACATCGACTCGCGCACAATTAGCTGTCATCAGTCTTCGATCCCGTCCAAATCTTTAGCGCGGAACGCGCTAGTGACTTCGTTCAGACTTCTACCAGAAGAACCGCTTTCAACAATAATCGAAGTTGAAGAAAGGGCTTCACTGAAATACATCCGCGGTCAGGAGGCATTCATTCCTAAGCCTCCGCCGACATAGTGAGATTCGGGACAATAGAGGTGCTTTATAAAAATGGCGTGATTAATGCCATCAAGGCGATATCACATTAGAACACTCAGCATCACTCTATTGCGTTGAGCACGATTCATCACTAGTAGTTGCCTTCGTAGTCCTTGGCGGAATATTGCCGATGATCGCTATGCGCGATCCGTACCTTTAACGGCTCGGTACGGGTGTGTAATCTACCTTGTCCTTCATCAGGCGATAAACAATTCTGGCGATCTTGGCTGCAATTGCACAGACAATCACACCTCGTTTCTTGCCGCTGTCTCGCAACTTTCGAACCCAATCGCCAAAATTCCCTTTCAGCTTATCGGCGTGCATGAGTATTACCTGTCAGCATTGCACCAGATTCGCTCGCAGCCTCTTGGGGCCGCATTTTGTGATGCCGTTTAGCGTGGTGTTGCCACCGGTGCTGTTCTGCTTTGGAACAAGCCCAATGGAGGCGGCAAACTGCCCGCTGTTTTTGAACCGCCCGATGTCGCCTCCGATGTGCACCAACATTCCGACTGCCGTCTGAGCACCAACCCCCGGTACGGTCATAATGCGTTGGGCGTCGTCATCCGTCTTGGTGATCTCCTCCATGCGCTTTTTAGCTTCCTCCTCTTGCTCGAACAGGTTGAGCCACATCTCGCGTCGTCGGAGAAAAGACGACATCACTTCATCAGGAATCAGTTCCGCATTCTTTTCAAGGTGAGCCATCATGCGAGACTGGATGAATTTTTTCGACTTGGGTCCGGGACAGCCGAACTCTTCGAGACCGGCATGGATCTGATTCCCCACCTGGATCCGCAACTCCTGAATGCTCTTGTACTCGTTCTGAAGGAATTGCAGCGACTGTTGGCGTTGATTCTTCACGAAGACGAATTTGGTGCCGGGGACGTAGAGGAGCCTGGCAATGTAGTCCGCATCTCGAATGGCGTTCTTTTGACAAACATTGCGCAATGCCTTGACATCAGCCCCTTTGACGAGCCGGGTGTCATGGCCGAGATCGGCAATGTCACGTGCGCGAACATGGCAACCTTTGCATGACTCCATCAGGACAACTGCAGGCTGTGCGTTTGCAAGCCATTCCATAAGGTGCGGGTAGGCCCAGTTGGCTTTGGTGAAGCAGATCTTGTTGTCGGCATTGTATGCAACAACGTCGCAATGGTCTTTGGCCAGGTCGATGCCAATCGCAACGGCGATCTTGCGTTTCTCGAAAACTTGTGTACTATTCATGACGAAGCACTCCTCTTATCGTATGAGTTTTAGTGGACTCTTTGGCACTTAGATGCCGTGGTACTCTCGGCCGAAAGCGAGATTTAAGAGAGAGTGCTTCTTTTGTTTCCAGGTTGTCAAGTTCTGCATTGATGGTCTCCGGTGTTCGATGCCCCTTCTGGAGCTGACCATCTAATTAACTGCTTCCCCCATCGCTCAGAGATGGGGGTTTTGAAGAGCTTCCTAAACTTTTCCGATCCCAGTCGGCGACGTTACTGTTGCCAGTACCAACTCCTCTTCACGCCGTCTGTCACCGTGTGCTTGAGCACAACATCACGACAGCGTCATTCTCAGTCCTTCTTTTCGAGAGAGACATGCGAGAGAAAACTCGTCATGGTCAGATGAAGTATAATGCAAAAACTCTAACCAAACGGGGTTAGAGGGCTTCATTGCTGTCAAGACTTCTTCAGTCTTGGCACCGCTGATCAGCGCGCTGATCATCATAATGAAGACGGCCAGTTTCATAACTGACTCTCTGCGGATAGGAATGTTGGTAACGTGTCTCATCATAGATAGAATGTTATCAATTATTGTTATTCCAAATCTTAGGGCGATCGTGTTCTCCCTGCACCCGTGCAGGACTGTTGACCTTGATGTGATATCGCCCTCACTAGAGGTCAACATGCATTTATTCTATTATGCTGACTAAGTGGAGACATTTCATACAAAAACATGAGGATAAAAAATGGTATAAACATTTTGATCTCCCGTGTTCTCTAGCTTCTCCATCAATAAATGCATACGTGTGCAATCCAAAGTTTGTTGCACAACATGCATACTACCCTTTCATACATAAAACGCTCGTTCAAAGAAAAGCAAAGAAAGGGGTACGTGGGAAAATCGTCCTAGTTGAAAAATTACGAGAAATATTTTTTTGTTCCCACAAAGATCGGTGCATTTACCAAAGATACTCATTCTTATTGTCGCAAAAATACGAGAAGTATCTAAAGAAGCACTCGTTAGCGCATGTTGCCATAGCCTATCGTTCCACTGGTAAGAATAATATTTATTATTCAAAATTAGCCTTTGACAATATTGAACGATACGATAAATGTTTAGTGTTCGTATCAGACTTCACATCATTCTTTGACAATATTGACCATAAAATACTTAAAGATAATATACGAAAAATTTGGTTCGAAGACAACAACACTAAAGAATCTCTTCCTGAAGATAATTTACAAACAAATCACTCGATATTCATATATTAACTTTGAGGATATTGAGCCAATCCTGACAAAGAATGGTATTGACAAAGACGAACGATTTTATTTGAGAAATTTGAAGTTCGACTCTTTTAAGGAACAGGTACGTAAGAACAAGCATCCTTACGGCATCCCTCAAGGCTCTCCTATAAGTGCCGTTTTATCCAACATATATTTATCTGAATTTGATCGCAATCTTCACAACATCATTTCTAACCAGATGAATGGCATGTATATGCGATATTCAGATGACATTTTAATTGTCGTACCCGTTAAGAGTATTCAAGAAGCACAATTCTTCCAACAAAGAATCCTACCTTATTTCGACATACATAAACATATTGCGCATATTAATCCTCAAAAAACTCATAGCTTTTACTACAGCGACCATAAGTTCATCGATCTGAATAGTAATTCCCGATCCCATCTAGACTATCTAGGATTTGTTTTCGACGGTAAATCAAGGTATGTTCGTCCAAAATCCATTGGCAAGTATCTCTACAAATCGAGAAGCAAAGCTATTTCAGCAGGATATCAGCAATCTTCAAGATTACTTCGAAAAAGTAACTCGGGATATAAGACTGCGGAAAAGAATATTTTTCCAATCAGATTATATGATGGTTTCTCAACCTGCTCAAAGCGCCTAAGATCCCTGAATAAATATCCTGGTCGAAATCAAAATAACTATTTAACATATCTACGAGCAGTAGAGAAATCACAAGCGATCTGCGGAGATAAAACTGCTGAAAGTATACTCAGACATAGCAAGGCACGAATTGCAAAATTCATAAAGGTTGGAAGATTAAAGGCTATCCAAAAATTTAATGAAAAATGCTAACCCATTTTCGCATTACTTTACAAAATTTCCCAGATATTTTTAAATAACTCTTTTCATTACCTCATCATGAATATCGTCATTCTTGCTGCTGGCATGGGCAAGCGCATGCATTCCCAGCTTCCCAAAGTTCTTCAGCCGCTGGCCGGACGTCCGATGCTTGACTATGTGCTGGAGGCGGTCGAAGCTTTTGGTGCGGTTAAGACGATCGTCGTCGGCCACTGCGCTGAAGAGGTCAAACAACACTGCGCCGACCGTGAGGATGTGCAGTTCGCGCTACAGATGCCGCAGCAGGGTACGGGGCATGCGCTGATGCAGGCCTGGCCGCTCCTTGACAAGAGCGAGGATCGCACGCTGGTCTGTCTCGGCGACGTGCCGTTGCTTTCCACTGATACGGTGCGCCGCATGCAGGAAGAGGCGAAGACGAGCGAATTCGTGCTTCTGACCGTCAATATGGACAATCCCAAGGGCTATGGCCGCATCGTCCGAAACGCCGATGGCGGCGTGACAGCGATCGTGGAAGAAAAGGATGCCACCGATAAGGAGCGCCTGATTCGCGAGGTCAATACGGGCATCATGCTACTGCCGACCGCTCGTCTGGACACTTGGCTTGCCGCGCTTCGCAATGACAATGCCCAACAGGAGTACTACCTGACCGACCTCGTCGGTTTTGCCGCCGCTGAAGGCGTCCGCATCTCCACGGTTCAGCCTGGCCATGCGTACGAAGTGGAGGGCGTGAACTCCAAGGTTCAGCTCGCAGCGCTTGAGCGCACCTGGCAGCGCGTGCAGGCCGATCGCCTTCTGGAAGCAGGCGTTACGCTGATCGATCCCGACCGCATCGATGTCCGAGGCGAGCTGATCTGCGGGCGCGACGTCGAGATCGACGTGGGCTGCGTCTTTGAAGGCCGCGTCGAGTTGGGCGACGGTGTCCGCGTGGGCGCCTACAGCGTCATGCGTAACGTAAAGGTTGAGGAAGATGTGCAGATTCTGCCCTTCTGCCATTTCGAAGATGCGTACGTCGGCCGCGACTCCCGCATCGGCCCATATTCGAGGTTGCGTCCTGGTGCAGAATTGAAGGGCAACAACCACATTGGCAACTTCGTAGAGGTCAAGAAGGCCGTGATCGGTCGGGATTCCAAGGTGAACCATCTGACGTACATCGGAGACGCCGACGTGGGCGAGCGCGTCAATGTCGGTGCCGGTACCATCACGTGCAACTACGACGGCGTAAACAAGTTCCGCACGGTCATCGGCGACGACGCCTTCATTGGTTCGGACACGCAGCTGATTGCGCCAGTCGAAGTCGGTGCGGGCGCCACCATCGGTGCCGGGACGACGCTTACAAAAGATGCTCCAGCAGGGAAACTGACCCTGTCTCGCCCGCATCAAATCACAGTCGAAAACTGGAAGCGACCGATCAAAAAGTGAAAATAGCCAGATGACACCAACTGCCATCTGGCTCTCAACATACCCTCACGCCCTCACATGGCAGGCACGGAAAGGCTGTCTGCCATGCGATGGGCAAGCTGAAAAGCAAATTCGCCATCTTCGGCTTCAACCATGATACGAAGCAGCGGTTCCGTCCCGGACGGGCGGATCAGCACGCGGCCGACGCCCTCAACTTCGGTACGACATGCTTCGACCGTGCGTGAGAACTCGCGGTCATTCTGCCAATCATAACCCGCAAGGATGCGCTTGTTGACGAGCACCTGCGGCAGGAGCATCAGATCGGACGTCAATTCGGCAAGCGTCTTGCCGCTACGGCGCATCGCCGAAAGCACCTGCAGAGCACTCACGATGCCGTCTCCCGTCGTCTGCCGATCGAGAGCCAGGATGTGCCCCGAAGTTTCGCCACCGAAAAGCCAGCCGTTTCGCTTCAATTCCTCAAGCACGTAGCGGTCGCCCACCTTGGCTCGTACGAAACCGATACCGAACTCCTCAAAGCGCCGCTCAAGCGCATAGTTGGTCATCAACGTCCCGACGACTCCCGATACTGGGCCCGCGAGCATTCGGTCGCGCACGATGACGTAGAGAAGCTCGTCGCCGTTGTAGACATGCCCTTCGCCGTCCGCCATGATGAGGCGGTCGGCGTCGCCGTCAAGGCTCACCGCAACGTCGCAGCCGTGCTCGGCCGCCAGGCGAGAGAGATTTTCGGTGTGCGTCGCCCCCACGCCGTCGTTGATATTGAGACCGTCGGGCGCATTGCCCACTGCGACCACTTCGGCACCGAGTTCATGGAAGACGTCGGGCGCAATGTGATACGCTGCTCCATTGGCGCAGTCGACCAAAATGCGAAGGCCCTTAAGATCGGTGCTGAAGTCGATCGTCGACTTGCAGAACTCGATGTACCGGCCCGCCGCATCGTCTAGCCGGCGGGCCTTGCCCAGCTCGGCCGACGGCACGCAGACGCAGCCCGCATCGAGCTCGTCTTCGATTTCAAGCTCGACGGCGTCGGGAAACTTCGTCCCTTCGCCCGAGAAGAACTTGATGCCGTTGTCATCATATGGATTGTGACTCGCAGAAATCACCACGCCCGCATCAAGACGAAGGGCGCGCGTCAGATAGGCGACGGCCGGCGTCGGAATCGGGCCGCAGAGCACGATGTCGACACCCGCGCTCGAAAAGCCCGCCTGAAGGGCGGCCTCGAGCATGTAGCCCGAGACGCGGGTGTCCTTACCGATCAGGACGGTCGCGTGTCCCGTCGGGCTTTGCCGGCGAAGGACGCGCCCGACAGCCTGGCCCAGGCGAAGCACGAAGTCGGGCGTGATGGGAGCCTTACCGACTCGACCTCGCACGCCGTCCGTTCCGAAATAACGACGTGACATTACTATTTTCCCCCACTTTTTCAATTCATTTCAACGAATTTCATCATGTTTATGATGAAATAACTCTGACAAAGCATTCATAAAATCCCTTGCTCCGTACAGAGACATAAAGAATGCGCTAACTGGTATGGCGGCATAAGCCCAACGAACTTCCAACCACGGAATGGACTGAAAAGTAGCATGCGCCCGCATGACCCAGATCCAACCGAACCAACAAATTAGAAGATAGGTTGCAAGTTCAATCATGGTAACCAAAATGCGGCACGCTTTTGCCACAGTTGTACCATATAATTTCTCAGTCAAAACATCGACAACAAAGTGGTTACGTGTGCGAACCAGTTCCATTGCACCAGGAAATATCATCCAAACCAAAAATATCTGAATCCAATCATCCGTTTGAGTGAAATTATAAATAGGCACGAATCTGACAAAAACATTTAAGATAAAAAGCGTAAATATCATAACCAACGAAAATACACAAATGATTTTCGCTATCATGCTTACATACTTATCCAAACGGCCTAAAAACAATGAAATCGAACGCATTTAATTCACTAACCTAGCAAACCCTAACGAAAGATCTGGAATAAAGGCCACCGCAATTGCCGCTACGAGCATAATAACCACATATCCAAGCGCATCCTTTGCAATTGCCATCACCTTTTCACCGGTAATTGAACTCATCACGTAGAGATTCAAGCCAACTGGCGGTGTAAGGACACCTATTGCCAACGCAATACACATGACAACGCCCAACTGAACGATGTCATAACCGAAAGTCTTGGCCAAAGGAACAAAAATGGGAACAGTAATAAGAAGGATTGCCGTACCCTCCATAAAACACCCCATCAAAACCAATAAAGCAATAATGATGAGAAGTACAGGCGCAACTGAGGTAAAAGAAGTCGAAATGAATGCAATCGCCTGTTGAGGGATACGCGTATAAAGTAGGACATACTGGAAAAAACCTGCAGTCGCAATGACAAACATCACCTTCGCCGTTTGCTCAACCGTTTCCCAAAAAATCTTCGGCAGATCCCGTACCTTTAGAGTGCCATAAACACAAAATCCCAGAAACATCACATAGAGCGATGCGACTGCGGCTGCCTCTGTCGCCGTAAATAATCCTCCGAACATGCCCCCCATCACAATGACAGGCGTCATCAGCGCAAAAAACGCTTCCTTAAACGCAAGCAAGCGTTCCCGCATCGGAGCGGGGTCCGATTTCGCATAATTTTTCCTTGCCGAAACAAAACTCGACCACGCCATAAAACCGATCCCAAGCAACAACCCAGGAACAGCGCCTGCAGCAAACAATGCATTGACGCTCGTCTGCGTCAAGCCCGCGTAAAGAATCAGCGTAATAGATGGAGGAATTATCGGTCCCAATGCGCCGCCAGCAGCAATAGTGGCGCAACTGAAGGGACGTTCATAACCAGATTTCGTCATTTCTGCAATAGCAATCATCCCGATCCCAGCTGCACAAGCTGCAGCCGAGCCGGACATGGCCGCCATCACCACGCAAGCCACGATGGCCGCATTTGAGAGTCCGCCCCAACGGTGCCCCAGACAAACGCGTCCAAACCCAAAAAGTGACTTACTCACGCCTCCCACTGTCATGAGATTTCCCATGAGCAGGAAGAATGGAATGGACATCAATGTAATACCAGAAACCTGAGCGAACATTCGCTGAGGGACAAGGAACAATCGACCTATGTCTCCCCCAGCTAGGAGAAACGTCGCAATTGATGCAAATCCCATCGTGACGGCCGTACTGACGCCCAAAAGCATCAATACCAAAACCGATGCAAAAATGACGAACATCCACATGAGCGACCCTTATTTCACTCGAGCCTGTTCAACGGCATTGAGCAATTTAGACATTTCCTCCTTGCCAGCCAATTCACCAACCTTATCGTAAGCAGAAGCCATCATGCTGACAAACGACTGGCGATCCGGAGTCGTAACATTCATGCCCTTCTGCTTCAGCTCTTCAATGACCGCTGCTTCCCCCTGACTGATTCGATCACGAGTCAAATTTTGAGCATTGAGCGCTTCTTCTTTCAAAATTTGCTGCAACTCGGGCGTAAAGCCTTCGAAAACAGTCTTATTGAAAAGGAATACCTGGCAATCGAAATAATGGTTTGTCAGAGCTAGCTGATCCTGGGTTTCAAACAAAGAATCTGCCAGAATCGTAAACACTGGATTTTCCTGACCAACCACCACGCCCTGCTTCAAAGAGGTATAGAGCTCCGAATACGCAATCTTCTGAGTATTTGCACCGACAGCATCGAAGGCAGCAAGCAGTCCCGTAGAAGGAGGAACGCGAATTTTCACGCCATTGAGGTCGGCCGCAACCTTGACTGGAATACCCTTCGTCGTAGTTTGACGGAAGCCATAGTCAAACATGGAAAGCCCAATTGCATCATGCTGAACCAGACCTTCGTTCATCCAGGGCATCACAAACGCATCTATCGTGCGATGGGCATGATCGTAGTTTTCAAACAAGAACGGAGCTGTCATGGCATTCAGCTTCTTGGAGTACATCGCCAGATTGCCAAGACTGACAACGGCACTATCCAAGGCCATCAACGTCACTTGTTCGGCCAATGCCGGTTGATCTCCCAATTCACCCGCGGGATATACCTCTACCTTCACTTTCCCATTGGTTCTGTCAGCAACATTTTTCGCAAACAATTGAGCTGCTTCATGATGAGCATGAGACACGGCAGCCGTATGTGCCAGACGAATGGTTTGAGAAGCGAATTCACCAGCCCAAAGCGTCGTACAAACAAAAAGACTGGAAATGGCAATAGTTGTCGCTTTCAAGTTCATATGTAATCACTCATTCAAAATTAAATAACTTTGGCCTTCATCAAGTCGTGAATATTGAGAGCACCAATCAGATGATTGTTTTCATCTGTCACCAACAATTGATTGCATTGGAAATTAGCCATTTTTTTTACGGCACTCACAGCCAAATCATCAGCAGAAATGGTCTTAGGATCACGCGTCATGACCTCGCCGACCTTGAGATCACGAATATCTCCAACACGACTGATCAAACGACGAAGATCACCCTCAGTAAGGATGCCGATCAGCGTATTGTCGTTCGACACCACAGCCGTCATGCCCAGATGCTTGTGCGAAATTTCTTCAATCGCTTCCAACATCGGCGTATCTGCTTCTACCATCGGAAGTTCACCTCCCTGATGCATGACATCACGCACACGGGTAAGCAAACGGCGCCCCAAGGCGCCACCAGGATGGCTGCGTGCAAAATCGCGTTCACTAAAACCGCGAGCCTTCAAGCACGTAACTGCCAACGCATCCCCCAACGCCAAGGTAACCGTCGTGGAATTCGTCGGAGCGAGATTGAGCGGACAAGCCTCATGATCGACATGACAATTCAGATGTGCATCCGCATGTTTCGCCAGAGACGAGAGCGGATTACCTGTCATAGCAATGAGCGAAGCTCCTTCACGCTTGATGGTTGGCAGTACAGTTAGCAATTCCGATGATTCACCAGAATAAGAAATCGCAACAACAGTATCCTCTTTGGTAATCATCCCAAGATCACCATGAGCTGCTTCGGCTGCATGCACGAAGAAAGAAGGCGTACCTGTTGACGCGAACGTAGCCGCCAACTTGCTCGCAATATGTCCCGACTTACCAATGCCCGAAAAGATCAAGCGCCCTTCACAGTTCAAGATCAATTCCAATGCATTGTAAAAATCGTCATTAAGCTCCTTCGCCACAGCAATTACTGCATTCGCTTCTTCGTGCAGAACTGTCGTAGCGATCGACAAGGCTTGTTCTTTGTCCATGCTATGAATTCCTCTTACTTTCAATCATCAAATCAATTAACTCACGAACGGCTCCACTTCCACCGTTGCGTGAAGAAATCCAGTGAGCTACCGCCTTGGCAGTAGCATGTGCATCATGAGGAACGGCAGCGACCCCTACCTGTTCCAATAACGGAATATCCGGGCGATCATCTCCCATATAAGCCACCTCCGCTGGCGTCAAAGCATACAGCTCAAGGAGCGTCTGAAAAGCAGCCCGCTTGTCTTTTTGCCCTTGATAGAGCTGATCGATGTCCAACTCACGGGCTCGATTTTCAACGATCTCGGACGTACGCCCTGTTATGATAGCGGTGCGAATACCCAAATCGTGAACTTGATGCTTTAAGGCATGGCCATCCTTGACATCGAATCTTTTGAAAACTTCTTTTCCATCTGAACCAATATTGATGGATCCGTCCGTCAATACGCCATCCACATCCAAAACGAGGAGCTGAACTCGTCTCAGACGCTCCAAGATTTCTTTTTGCTCAAGCATTCGCATCATTCCTAACGAATTGTGTTTTCGAGATACGGAGAAGCCTTGACAAGCTGATCGATGGCCTTAAGCTCGGACAACAGCTCGCGCATATAACGCAACGGAACCATATTGGGGCCGTCACTCAATGCTTTAGCGGGATCAGGATGGGTTTCAAAGAACAATCCATCAATCCCAACAGCAACGGCCGCTCGAGAAAGTACGGGAACGAATTGGCGCTGACCACTAGAAGAGGCACCATTGCCTCCTGGCAGTTGAACTGAATGCGTGGCATCAAAAACAACCGGTGCCCCCGTCTCACGCATAACGGCTAGTGAACGCATATCTGCAACCAGATTGCCATAACCGAAAGATGCCCCTCGTTCACAGACCAGGAAACTGTCAGGATTCAGACCAGCTTCAATAGCGGCCGCTCTAGCTTTCTCTACAACATTTTTCATGTCGTATGGCGACAGAAACTGCCCCTTCTTAATATTGACAGGCTTTCCGGATTGAGCGCAAGCACGAATGAAATCCGTCTGCCTGCACAAAAAAGCAGGGGTCTGCAATAAATCGACAACCGAAGCGGCTAAAGAAACTTGTTCAGGCGTGTGCACATCAGTCACAACAGGAACCCCCAATTCTTCTCGAATGCGGGCAAGAATTCTCAGTCCTTCTTCGATGCCGGGACCGCGATATGACTTATGGGAGGTGCGATTGGCCTTATCAAAGCTAGCCTTGAAAATATACGGAATTTGAAGTTCGTCAGTAAGCTGCTTCATCTCCGAAGCAATCTCAATACAAAGCCCCTCATCCTCAATGACACAAGGTCCTGCCATCACAAAGAAAGGATTGCGTTGACCCACGTTAAAGTGACAGAGTTTCATACAGAGTCCTTCCCACTAAAAATTTTACAAACGCGTTCCAGGTCTTCCGGCGTATCTACCCCGGGTGGTAACGCTTCATTCAAAATGCCTACCTGAATACGATAACCATAATAGAGCGCTCGCAACTGTTCCAAGCTTTCCCATGCCTCAATATGGGGAATGACAAGCTCAGGGAATTTACGAACGAACCGCATTCTGTACGCATACAGTCCCAGGTGATGAAGTGCTACCACATCTGAGGGCAAAGATTTCTCGGCCTTTCGGAAGGCATCTCGCGGATACGGAATCGGTGCACGTGAAAAATAAAGAGCTTCGTTCCTATGGTTCAAAACGATTTTGACCACATTCGGAGAAAGGAATTCTTCACGGGAATTGATAGGATGGCCTAACGTGGCAATATCTGCATTCGGATTCTCTTCCAACAGAGAGGCAACTTTGGCCAATGCAGACACAGGCATTAAGGGCTCGTCCCCTTGCAAATTGACGATGATGTCATCATCCTTCAATTTGAGAAGTTCACCGGCTTCAGCCAATCTGTCGGTACCGGTCGCATGATGCTCACTTGTCAGCACAGATTGCACGTCATGGCGAGTACAAACATCAACGATTTCTTTGGAATCCGTCGCAACACAGACATTGGAACAAAATTGCCTGGCTTTCTCAGCCACGCGAATAACCATCGGCTTTCCCAAAATATCGGCCAATGGTTTTCTCGGCAAGCGGGACGACGAAATTCTTGAAGGAATGATGACAAACATACAGACCCTACCTTATTTATTGGATTCGAAATGCCAGGCATCCCGGCACATGTCGTCGATCGTTCTGGTAGCCGTCCAGCCAAGGAGTTTCTCCGCACGAGCGGGATCACACCAATTGGCAGCAATGTCACCTTCGCGACGCTCGACGATCTCATAGGGCACGGGACGCCCGCATGCCTTTTCGAAAGCCTTAACGACCTCGAGAACGCTGTAACCATGGCCGCAGCCGAGGTTGATCGCGATCCATCCCGTGTGGCTCATCACATAGGGAACCGCCTTTGCATGACCATCGGCCAAGTCCATGACGTGGATGAAGTCTCGCACGCCAGTGCCGTCAGGAGTCGGATAGTCGTTGCCGAAGACACGCAAACACGGCAACCTGCCATGAGCAACACGAGCGACATACGGAAGCAGATTGTTAGGAATGCCGTTCGGATCCTCGCCGATGAGGCCGGACGGATGCGCGCCGATCGGATTGAAGTAGCGCAGGCAGACGGCGCTGAAGTCGGGCCAGGCGCGGCAGACGTCGGCAAGAATCTGCTCGATGTGAAGCTTGGAGCGGCCGTAGGGGTTGGTCGCTTCGCCCGTCGGGCAGTCCTCCGTGAGGGGCAGGCGCTCGGGCGTGCCGTACACGGTCGAGGAGGAGCTGAAGATGAGACGCGAGACGCCCTTCCGGCGCATGGCTGCTAGCAGCACGAGCGTGCCGTTGACGTTGTTGTCGTAGTATTCGACGGGCTTGTGGACCGATTCGCCGACGGCCTTGAGGCCCGCGAAGTGAATGACGGCGTCGATGCCTTCGAGCGCCTTTTCCATGGCAGCCGCATCGCGGATGTCGCCCTCGATGAAGGCGGGGCGACGTCCCGTGATGGTCTCGATGCGGTCGAGCACGGAGTGGTCGGCGTTGGAGAGGTTGTCGTAGAGCACAACGTCGTAGCCGGCCTCGAGCAGGACGACTGCGGTGTGGGAGCCGATGAAGCCCATGCCACCGGTTAACAATAATTTCATTGTTTAACTCCTTTACAAGTTATTCAACGGTTACGCTCTTTGCCAGATTGCGAGGCTTGTCCACATCAGTACCGCAAAACAGCGCCGTATGGTAGGCGAGCAGCTGAAGCGGCACGACATGAAGAATCGGCGAGAGCCAGCCGTAGTTTTCGGGAAGGCGGATGACATGCATGCCCTCCGTCGTATCGATGACGGAGTCGCCGTCCGCACAGACGTACAGCTCGCCGCCGCGGGCGCGCACTTCCTGCATGTTGCTCTTGAGCTTTTCCAGGAGGCGGTCGTTGGGCGCCACCGTCACGACGGGCATCTCGCGGTCGACCAGCGCCAGCGGGCCGTGCTTGAGCTCGCCGGCCGGATAGGCTTCGGCGTGGATGTAGCTTATTTCCTTGAGCTTCAGAGCCCCCTCCAGCGCGATCGGATAATGCATGCCGCGGCCGAGGAAGAGCGCATGCTGCTTGGCGGCAAAGCTTTCCGCCCAGGCCATCACCTGCGGCTCGAGCGCGAGCACCGCGCTCATCGCGACAGGCAGATGACGCAGGCGCTTGATCTCGGCCTCTTCGTCCGCCTTCGTCAGGCGGCCGTTCAGCTTGGCGAGCGTCAGCGCGAGCAGATAGAGCGCCGTGAGCTGGGTCGTGAAAGCCTTGGTGGAGGCCACGCCGATTTCCACGCCGGCGCGCGTGATGTAGGCGAGGCGGCTTTCGTTGACCATGGCGGACGTCGCAACGTTGCAGACCGTCAGCGTCTTCGTCATGCCGAGTTCGTCGCGCGCGTGGCGAAGCGCGGCCAGCGTATCCGCCGTTTCGCCCGACTGCGAGATCGTCACAACGAGCGTGCGCGGATCGGGCACGCTCGTGCGGTAGCGGTATTCGCTGGCGATTTCCACGTCGCACGGCAGGCCGGCGATTTCCTCAATCCAGTACTTGGCCGTCAGCGCGGCGTAATAGGACGTGCCACAGGCAAGGAACAGCAGGCGGCAGGTGTCGCCGAAGACTTCCTCGGCATCGGAGCCGAACAGGATCGGCGCAATGGCCGCCAGGCCTTCGAGCGTGTCACTCACGGCCCGGGGTTGCTCGAAGATTTCCTTCTGCATGAAGTGTCGGTAGGGGCCGAGCTCCACGGCGCCCGCATAGGCGTGCACGACCTGAACCGCACGCTCGGCCTCGCGGAAGTCGCCCTCCTCCGTGCGCTCGTAGACCTGCCACGCATCGGGACGGACGTCGACGACGTCGCCCTCGACGATGTACACGATGCGCTCGGTGATACCGCCGACAGCCATAGCGTCGGATGCGACGAAGTTTTCGCCGTCGCCCAGGCCAAGCACCATGGGCGAGCCCTGACGAGCCGCCACGATGCGGTCAGGCTCGTCGGTCGCAATGACGGCGATGGCATAGCTGCCCTTGAGCTGCCTGACGGCCGTCTTAACGGCCTCAAGCAGATCGCCGTGATCGCAGTCGTTGATCAGATGCGCGATGACTTCCGTATCCGTCTGGCTCGTAAACTCGTAGCCCTTGGCCTGGAGGCCGCGGCGGATCTCCTCGTGATTTTCGATGATGCCGTTGTGCACCAGGGCAATGTGGTCATAGGAGACCAGTGGATGCGCGTTGCAAACTTCCGGCGCGCCGTGGGTCGCCCAGCGCGTGTGGGCGATCCCGGCGGTGCCGTGAATGCCGTCCTCCTTCACCAGCTCACTTAGTTCCTGCACGCGGGACACCGTGCGTGCACGGCGCAGGGTTGCGCCATCAAGGGTTGCGATCCCGCACGAATCGTATCCGCGATATTCCAAACGGCGCAGCCCCTCCAGAAGCATGGGCACAACATCACGAAAACTTATTGCAGCAACAATTCCACACATAATCTAAACTTCTTAAAATTACCGAACAGCATTCTCTAATTATATTTCAAATATATATAGAAAAATTAATGTGCGAGATATCTATGTACCTGATTTGCATGCAAGTTCAATTTTATTTTTCAAATATTCATACCCTTGAGGCAATGGATGAATTGTTCCGTCTGGTTCTGTTATATCTAATATGGAATCCCCCAGATCCGAAATGTCGATAATGTTATCGCAGTACCTGGACTTTAAATCTGCATAATTCCAAACCGGATGCCTATACTTACCATTCTCAGTGATATATTTACCATTCTTTTTATTGATTCGTTCCCTTCCGTACAAGCACCAAAAAATGAATCTTATCTTACGTCCATATTTGTATATTAGGTTATCCAATATCGTTAAGCACAAATGGTATAACTTAATATCATTCTTCTCTCCCATGATCAATGGATCTATGAACAATGCATTGCTCAACCCATCACCATCAACAAGAGACGCATTCCCAATTCTAAAATCTGGAACCATCAGAACAAGATCCATGTCATGTTCTGTAATCAATAAATCTACTATAGAAGAAAATGTATTTCCATGAATAGATAGTCCAGGTTCACCAAATAAGAAAAATGGAACCTCAGGAACCTCTTTTTGAAAAATAAGATTCATCCAGTTTGAAACATGGGATGGACCAACAACTGCAATTTTATAATCAAATTGTTTGACAAACGCCCGTCTTGAATCTATCTCATAACAAACATTTTTCAAGATTGGGAGACTGTCAAAAGAACAGAGGTTTTGTTCGTAATAATCTTTATTGCAATAATTCTTACGCCCCTTTTCAAATACAACACTGAGATCCTTATAAAACCACTTTGAGCGTTTTATAATTTTTTCTGTGGATTCATGAAATCTTTTTCCGACTACTTTTGCTGGATTACCTGCGACTATCGTATAAGGCTGCACATCAGAATCGACTACCGATCCCGGGTAAATAATTGCCCCATCTCCTATGTTAACACCAGAATAAACAATTACATTCTCGCATATTCGTACATCATTACCAATCCTAACCAAAGGATTTTTTTCATAGAAAAATCGGCCCGTCTTAATTTTTGCATATGTCGGATCTTCAAAAAAACCGCCGCCTTCGCCCAAGCAAAAATAATGATTACTAAATATACCTTTAAATATGGGAGTTTTCCCTATCTGGCAACGTTTTTCAATTACGCTAAAATTTCCTATTATCGCATTATATATCCAAGTACCATCCCCAACAAAAGAATAACGCCCAGAATAAACAAAACCTCTATATCCAGCTCGAGTAGAAAGAAAGCTACTTTCTTCGCACAAGATCCTAGAGTTTTTTTGCTTTTCGCAGAGAATATACAATTGATCAGTTTTCATCATTACATAGACAGCCTTTTGTATAAAGCGCAGACATTCTTCTTATATCTGCGCTTTATAAAATAGCAATTTCTAGCTACTTATCGCTTACAAAAAAAAATACGGCACATCCTAATAAAAGGATTTTTTGAATCTGCACAATATTCATAAGGTCGATTCTTAAACTTCCTTATCAGACGCTGTTTCCGAGTTTTTGGGTCTTCTACTTTACTTACATTCACATTAGATGTCTGAGTTTCTATTACATTATTTTTTTTAGAACTGAACATATTCACTCTGTGATTAAGATAACTTTTATTTGTCACCTTAAAAGTTTCCAGCCCGTTTCCAATATTTTCAGTTTTCTCGTCTAGTAGTATCTTATCTACAACGATATTATCGTATCCATGTGACTTTCTGTCTCCAAAATCTTTCACAACATCAGATGCATGGAACCAACTATATTTTTTTGTAATCAACCAATCTACATAAACTGTGACTTCTCTTTCCCCAGGAAAATGATACTGTTTATCAGAAAATCGTTTTATAGCCTCTTGAACTGTTGAACACCTGTTCGATAGTGCTGTTCCACAAGAGTAATAACTATTGCCGATATTAAATGTCGGCTTATTATGAATGCAAGACAAGAGTCCTACACCAGAGTTATACAGTATTGTAAAGTCGCAAAAATCAATTAGAGCATGCACATTAGTATTATCAGACAACATAATCACATTATCTTCTGCGAATGCACTTAAGTCATCTGCAGCCAATGGATGCCTTTTAATAACAAATGTAATATTTTTATTCCCCTTAACAGAAGACGCGAGCCCTTTCATAAAGTTTGAATAGGATTCATAACCATCTGTAAACTTTGTAACAGCCATGTCCATCGACATCTGCAATGGTACAAAAACATACGTTTGATCTGGCTTTTTCAGTTTAGCCAATTTCTTGCGACTATCGGCATATTTTTCTTGGTTTTCTAGAAAACTACTTCCTGTTCTAATTTTATTGATTAATGCTCTTGCTTGACTTTCATCTTGAATTTCATGCTGCCTTATAACAGCATCCAAATCATGATACGTTTCATCACCATACACAACTTCATCTGCATAATAGATTGAATTAGGCAACCCTCCACGTTCAATGACAGTTACACGAATCCCATTATCTTTCGCGCTTTTCAATAAATCACGATATTTCTCATGACTCTTCATGTAAGGATTAAATATGAATATTCTGTCGTATATCTTTTTTCCAACATTAATATATTCGTCCCCAATCCTCGAATCATCTTTTCCAGATAACACAGTTAGTGAATAGCCATAGAGTCTCAGCGGCAAGAAATAACCCCATTGCTTTTCATCATTAAAAATGCACAACGCCCTCTTGTCCCTCTTAATATAATCTTGCTCAATAATCTTTTCTATTCTAGGATAATAAACAGATAAAATTCTATTGAAGTTTTGACGCTTCCAGTCATTTTTCTGCGTCCAATATCCTTTTTCTGCCGGGGATTGATGAAACATATGGTAGCATTTCAATCCCATTATTTCACTTGACACAGCAAGTGCCTCTGTATATTTTCTAAATCCAGAATAATCTGCAATAGGCTCCCAAAAATCTGGTTTCAAAGGGCCATGAGAATCTGATATCAAATTATTAGGGCACGGGATATTAGAAGATAGCAACCCCAACCTTATAAGAAATTCAAAATCTTCAGACCCATGCCCTCTGAATAAATCACAATAGCCACCAGATAGATTAAAGAATTTTCTATGAATCAAATATATATTGGAATACGGCGCAACCAATTGAAAGTAATTACCAAAATTTGAGCCTACTCCCTTGTACGTTATCATCTTAAGGTAGTTATCTTTTTCTGCGCTTGAGAGATTTACAAACTCCTCTGTAATCCATTTCGTCAGATGGTACACTGGAAACATTATATATTTCCGAGGCGATATCGATAACTGATTGACATTTGCCAAATTTGCAAGTTTCTCAAAGATATCCCTATCAAACACAACGTCAACATCGTTGAATAACAACAAGTCCGTTTTAGAGCATTGTGCTGCAATATTGCGTGATTTGGCTAAAGAAAAGGTTTCTTTATCATCTACGTAAACATAATGCGCATTCCCATTTTCACAAACAGCTTGTACCTGATCGCTATATGGATGATCAGACCCAAAGTCAACAACTAAAAAATTGGGAGACGGTTTATAGTAATCCAATAAGAAAGAAAGTCTATCTAACACCCATGGATTTACATCAGACAAACGAAGACCGACACAGACAGTAATATCATCAGGACTAAATTTCTTTACAACGTCAGCTGTAGCTATATCAAGCAACGTATTGTATTTATGATCGATTTGTCGACCATTTATTGTAATCTTTGATAATTGAGTCATTTTCATATTCCTATTAAATATCGATTGCTACCTTTGTCGCAACGGCAATCTGGTAAATAATCTGCATCAGGTCTTTCGCCATCAACATTCCCTTCGTGTCCACCTTCGGCAAAACCAGAATCCGATCGCCCGGTTCAATACCCAGGCTATCCGCCAATCCCACTTCTCCGTTCTGCTTGGCCACCAAAATCTGTTCATCATTGGCTCGTGCCGATACACCACCAGCAGAGGCCAAATAATCATCCAACTTCATCCCCTGCTCAAAAGCCACAGCTTTGGGAAGAACCACTTCCCCCGTCACCATAACCACATTGGACTTCTGCGGGATGATGATCTCATCACCGTCTTCAAGCCATAAGTCAGAGACCTGACCACGGCGAGAAATCACTACAACGCCATCGGGTTCAAGCTGCGATGCACGCTTCACAAAATCCTGAATGAGTTCCGCTTCCTTCACGCGGATCTGAGCCTCTTCCGGCGTGCTGGATGTCGCCGTCAACGCTGTCTGCTCAAGACGACGAAGCGAATCCTGAATTACAGCCTTCTGATCACGAGCAACGCTCTTGCGACGCAAATAAATGGCATCGGTTGCAGCCAGCTCGGGCTCCACTTCAATCTGACGAAGCAGTTCGCGCAACTTCATCGTCTTCTTAATCGGATAGCGAGATGCGCCGGTAATGGCACCTTGTACAGTTGCCATAATGGTTTCGCCCGGCTTGTCAGCCACGAATTCCACAATGTCACCATCGGATAGGGCAAACGTCTTAAATTCTTCAATCGAGAAATAACGGTTGAACGGAGCTTGATTGCGAGTACCCGTAACGCTCACATGCGAGACATTGCGTTCCGGCGATGCAAGCTCAATAAGACCAGAACCCTTGGCAACTGCAGGCTTAGAAAACTCATAAGCCGCTTCCTCACGCAACAAACCGTAGGCCGAAACGGCAATACCCTTCTCCTTCACGAGAATCACATCACCGTTCTTCAAACGAAGATTCGGAACAGTACCTTCAAGCGCAAATCGATAGAGGTCAAGCTTTTCAACAACCTTCTTGTTTCGAATGACTTCGATATGGCGGTAGCTGCCGCGATTCGCATCAATCCCCCCGGCTCGATCGATGAAGGACATGATTGAGTCTAGAGAACCGCCGGCATAGCGGCCAGGACTGTTGACAAAGCCCGTCACATATACGGCGACAGGCTGGGCACTCTGCAGATTCACATAAACCTGCACATTGTCTGTGTACACACGACCAATGGCCTGCTTCACTGCTGAGAGGAGGCTTCCCTGGCGAAGACCGGCCACATGAATCGGCCCAATTTCCGGAAGAAAGAGATTACCTTGTTGATCAACCACCAACACATCATCGTAGCTGCGAGCTCCCCAGACACGGACGACCACTCGATCCCCCGGTGCGAGGATGTAATCGGCCGATGTCATATCGCTGAACGTCCCGGCAAAGCGGCCTTCAAATAGATTGGCTGCAAACGGACGAAGAACAACCGACGTCGCATTCGTGAGCGGCCCTTGAGCCCAAGCCGGTGCCGCCACATTCGTCGTCGGCAGAGTCGCCTGACGATATTCCTGCGTAAACGCTCCATTCAACTGCGTACCGTTAGGACCCATCATTGCAACCGTCGGCATCGCCGAAGGCGTTTGCGGCAACCCCAAGCTGGAAGGTGCCGGATTGGAACTTTTGCCGAGCGCAGACTCATACATGATCGCGCTGTCCACAGCGGCAAACACACCATTCGACAACAAAGGTGTCGAAAGAAGTGCCGTCATCACTGCGATTTTCAATGAACTGAACTGCATTTTTGACTCTTTTATTTAAAAACCGGCGTGCTCACGAATAGATGCAATAATCAGACGCACCATTCCATACAAGAAGAAAAAACCGAAGAAGGCGCAAAGCGTAAAGGCCCACGTACGCGGATATCGGGATTCATCCGGAAGCGTCGGCTGTTGGATCGGCACGATGTATTGGGTTTTCGCTAAAGCCATCGCACGAGCCTGCTCAAGAGCCGACATAGCCGATAGCAACTGCTTCTGAGCAAACTCGCTTTCAATCATCAGATTTTCATATTGAGATACCCAGGCATTCAACGTTGAAGCCGCTTCTCTCCCGGCGATGCGGGCTTTTTCTGCCTTAAGCTGCGATTCAACAGCAGCCAGGCGCTTTTCCAAGCTGCGCAACATCGGTGCATTCGGCTTCATATAAGAACGCGCTTCTTCAATCTGCGCCTTTAGCTTGGATCGCTCGCCCTCCAACTCGAACACCAACGTCTGAAGTCCGGAAGCCGTCGCCTTCGGATCCAAGTCGCGGTGCTCATCCCGGTAAACTTCTAAAGCCGTCTGAGCCTGTGTCATACGCTGCTGAGCGAGCTTGACTTCAGAAGATGCCAGCTTTATCGAATCATTGCGGGAGCGTTCGTTCATCTCGTTGACAAGCGCTTCGCTCGCTTTTAGCGTAGCCTGTGCAATATTCTGCGCCATCTGAGGATCGTAGGCACGCACAGTAAAGGTCACGATGCCGCTGTCGACGTCGAGTTTCGGCTGAGACACCTTGGACCAGAATGCTTCCTTATCCCAAGCTGTGGGATTTTTCGCCAATCTGGAAATCAAGTCATGTGATCCGGATGAATAGTAGTCAACAACCTTCAGCTCACGATCCAAGGCATTGAAGAGATCCGGCGAGCGCAGATACGCTTCGACAATGCGTGCATTCTGAACAGACGAAGAGGACGTCTTGAAAATCTGAGACGCGATGTCAATGCCTGCGCCCTGCTCTACGACATCCTTGACGGCAAACTGCGTCTCCGACACGTACATCGGAGAGGCGATCAGCGCAAAATAACCGAACGTCAGAATAGTCGGCAACGCTACAAAGCTACTGAATTCCTTTTCAAAAGCGGAGCGCTGCTGCCACCATTCCTTCCATTTCGACATCTTCTTTTCAGCAACTGGTGCACCTTTTGATGCGACCAGTGCAGGCATCACCTCAGGTACAGGTGCTGCAGCTGCCACTTCGTTCTTATCTTCGTTTTGCATTGCAAATATCCGTATAAACCTTAATGGCCTCATTGACGTCAGGGTAATAAACCAACTGACCGGCATTGAGCACCGCGCCGCACACGCAATTTTGCTTGACTGCAGCCATGCTGTGCGATACAAAAATAAGCGTCGACGTCGAAGCCTTTTCCTTCAGTGCTCTATCCGCCTTCTGTTTGAAAGCCGCATCACCGACGGAATACGCTTCGTCAATCAAATAAAAGTCAAAGCCGATCGCCATCGACAATCCGAATGCCAGCTTGCTGCGCATACCGGATGAATAGGTTTTGATCGGCATATCCATGTAGTCGCCAAGTTCCGCAAAATCTTCAACGTACTCGGTTACCTTGCGAATATCAGCCCCATAAACGCGAGAGACGAAGCGCAAGTTCTCACGCCCCGTCAATGTGCCATGAAAGCAACCGCTAAAACCGATAGGCCACGACACACGAGAGGTGCGAATAACACGCCCTGAATCAGGGTGCTCCGCACCACCAATGATTCGAATCATCGTCGACTTGCCGGCTCCGTTTACACCAAGAATTCCGATGCTCTTACCTTCCTCAATCCTGAGATTCACGTTGTCAAGCACCGTATGCCATCCAGTTTTGACACGATAACGCTTGCAGACATTTTGTAATTCGATCATTGATCCATCCTACGACTGCGAACGTAACGCTCCAAATACCCCCCAAAAGCACAGACCGTGAGTGCGCTGAGGCACAGATAACTTAAACTCACCCCAGGAACGACATAGGGCGCGTGCATCGCTTCACGACAGAGCTCAACGGCATGCATGACCGGATTCCACAAGAGATATTCGGAGACGGATTGACTGAAAATGGAAATGGAAAAAAAGACGCCGGAAACAAAAAAGAGAATGCGCAAAATCATCGGCACAACTTTATCGAGTGCCGGGATAAAAACCGCCAGAGAGGAAAGCACTAAGCCGAACCCCAGAGACAACAGCGGAATAAAAACCAGCAATGTCAGGAGCAAAGCCATATTTCCCAACATAAACGGCTCGCCAAGAAAAAGCGTCCCCGCTCCGATGATCAATGCCGTCACCAATACCTGCGTAGCCGTCGTAACGAGTGTTCTCGCAATCATGACATCCAACTCGGTGACCTGAGGAAATGTCAGTAAACCCCGGTTGCCGCTAACTGCCGTCATGCATCGACTGATCGTATTGGAAAAAATATTCCAAATCCCAAAACCAATCGATAAAAACATAGCCATTCCCATGCCATGAGGAGCCTGACTAGCTCCCATGAAATGACGCACGCACCAGAAAACAGCAATACCAAAAATACTCTGAATCAACACCCAGAGATAACCAAGCTTGCTGTTGCCGTTGATCGTGTGAATTTCACGCAACATGAGCGCGGCAATCACACGGGCTTCAACAATCGCACCGCGCTTCAGATCAGTCCAAAACGTAGGAGCCTTAATGCACGAGCTCGACATAGCGCCACTGCTGATCCTTGCCGCGGCAAACCGCCACGTGCTTTCGATCGTTTTCAGTCGTTACGGTAAAGCGATAACACGTTTCACCCAGACCATTCACATATTCACGATCCTTGGAAATTTGAGCCGGACCAAAGGGCGTGACATTGTTCACCTCCACGCTTCCCATCGGCTGATCGACAAGTGTTTGTGCGAAGCTCTGAAATTCAGGAGCTTGTTGTTTGTCGACAACAACTTGGGGCGCGGCCACTTCATGCTGCAATCCGCGGGGAGCCTGACAGCCTCCCAACATGACTGCTGTTGCTGCAGTCAACAGTAAAATCGATTTCGTCTTCATTTATGGCTTTTCCTTTAGAGACGCATTTCGTTCTATGCGCGAGCAAATTTTCTGCGTACAACCTTAGCAAGGCGACAGATCATAATCCACAGTCCGACTTCGGGCTGCTCATGGCGCAAGATGCGATAACATACGTCTTCCGGGCAACAAACTGCGGCTGTTGCCCAGTCCCAATATTTCGGATAGAGTATTATAACGCACGAAACAAACTCCCTAAGGGTTAACGCAGTATCCACTCTTTTTTCAGCGGCGAAATCCGTTGTCAAACCCCATCCAGCATAGAAAGGCATACCGTAAGTCACAACTTTTTTGTTGCGCAATAGTGCCTCAAATCCCGACAAACTGGTCAAGGTATGCACCTCATCCACATAAGGCCAGAAATCGTTCAAACTGCCGGACATCACAATCAAGTCAGTACAAGTTTTGACGGTTTTTTCCGATATCGTGCCTTCACGATTGCCCGTCACAACATCAGGATGAGGTTTAAAAATGATGAATGCCGACGGATTGGCTCTGCGAACGGCTTGAAGCAGCTTTTCGTTCGACTGAATCATCCCCCCGCCGCGCCTCACCGACGCATCACCGTCCACCTGTCCCGGTACCAGCACAATGGTGCGATCCCTCGGTAAAGCTTGTAGCTGCTCGACAACTGCAGGATCAGACGGCGTGTTGTATTTGCTCAAGCCATTTTCCACAATTAGCTGAATCAGCTTGTCGCTTCGTTCAAGCAGACGAGGTAGATCCGGATGCTTTTGAATGTTTTGAAGGATATGGGTGAGTCTGGAAGGCCGTGCCGGATCGAAATAGATCCCGCAATCATCCATCACCAGCGAGAAGGGATAGTGATAGTCGACTCCGAGCCCTACGGAGCGCAGGAAGCCGTCTTCCATTCGAATGAGCGGCACATGACGCCGACGGCAGCGAGCGACCACGGCATCGGTTGCCTTGCCTGCCCAAATAAGCACAGTCTTACCTTCCTGAGCAGCCAGGTCAATACCGTACTCGACTTCACCTTCAAATTGAATGGTCCCGCCCGTAGACGATGCAAAAGCCTTCACATGCGGCCACTTCCAGCGTCGGAATCCGACGGCAATGTAATCGCGGCGATTTTCTTCATTGGCCTGTCGGCGGGCCGCCATGATGTCGATGGCCTCCGCCAAGGCAATGCGGGACTTCGTGACGGGATTCACATAGCGGCAGAGCTTGAGATAAGCTGCCGCGAACATCTGCTCAAGCGTTGGTCGACCCTTGCGTCGTCCCGGGATGTCACCATGATCAATAGTCAATCCCCAGCCGGCGTAGAAGGGTGCCCCGAAGGTGTGTACCACCTTTCCCATCAAAAGAGCTTCAAACCCCATCTGAGAAGTGGCGACATAGACCTCATCAAAGGCCTCCACAAAGGAGAGCGGTGCAAAACTCTCCGACATCACATAGACATTAGGCGGAAGCGTGCCGAAGCAGCTGCGCTTTTTGCCGCTTAATACGTCGGGATGCGTTTTGACAACAACCACCGCATCGGGAACTGCCAAGGCAGCCGACAACATCGCTTGAAAAGACTGCGCGTTGGCATTTCCCAATGCAATGCCTGCATCCCCCTCCGTCTGGTCGACAACGAGAATCAGCTTTTGACCGGGCTTGACACCCGCTTTGTTATAAAGCTTGACCTTGTCTGCAGACGTAAAGGAGGGAGCGTTATTGTATTTAGAAAGGTCATAAAACTTAAAGCGCGCAATGGCTGCACACGCCTCTTCCAAGACCGTCCCCGTACACCAGCCTGTATTGTTGAGCATGGCCTCTAAGTCGGACGCTGAGCCGGCATCGTAATAAGCGCCAGTACGATCGAACGACAGAGACAGGGGTTGCTCCCCCTCAACACCAAGCCGCAGAGAGCGTAGAAAGCCGTCCTCTAGTGCCAGATAAGGAAGCGCATGCTTATGCGCAAAGACACGTGCTTTTTCCGCCGTTTTCTTATGCCCCCATCCGATGACGAGATCACCCGATTGCGCCTTAGGGCTCTCCCAAGCACCGTGAAAAGTCAATTCACCATATTTTTTGATTTCATCCTGAAGAAAAATTTCAAGATTTTGAATCTTTGAGATGCCGGAAGAAAAAACGTGAATCATTTAAACCAATGAAAAAGTGAAGTGGACAACTGACTCGGACAAGGCTTCTGCACACCAACCGAACTGCCGTCCGTTGGATTCAGACGGGAGATTGAAAGCGACAATCCGCGCTCTCATGTCTTCGAATTGCCGTCATGATCCGGCGGCAAAGCGCCCCTATCGAGGGCCGTCAAATAGCCTTCGGCAAGCGCCTGCTGCGCCTTGGAAGCTTCGAGAACGGGACGGGCAATGAGATCCCCCATCGGAAGACCGCCAAAAGCTGCGACCGTCTCCAGAGTCTCCGACTCCGTCTTCACTTGCTCGACATGATTGCCTGGCTTCACCCTCTCCGCCTCTTTCTGCAAAGAGGCGACCGCTTCAACTGTCGGAGATGCATGCGGCTCTATCGACATATGTCCTCCGTTCTTGCGAATCCAATTGGCCTGTCCTTACGGTTTCCCGGTCATCTTAGCCATCTCCTCCCGTGCCTTGGACAATTCCTCACATACGAGATCAATTGCACGATGAATATGCTCCATGTCGTGTGCCGCCGAAAGGAAGAAGCGCAGGCGTGCGGCCCCCTCTTCCACCACCGGATAGATGATCGGCATGACATTCACCTTTCGCTCAAAGAGACGCGCAGCAAGCTTGCCTGCCAGAAGAGAGTTGCCGAGCATGAGCGGCACGACGGCATAGCCTTCGGCAGCACCGGTGTCGAGCCCCTTTTCCTTTGCATAGCGAACAAACTCGTGGCTCACCTCCTGCAGCTTCTTCACGCGTTCGGGCTCGGCCAACATGAGATGAATGGCTCGATCCGATGCAGCGGCGAGAACAGGCGACATGCCGACGCTGTAGACAAAGCCCGGCGACGTGAACTTTAAAAGTTCGACAACTTCAGCGCTTCCGGCAATGTAGCCGCCGCAGCCACAGCAGGTCTTCGAGAGCGTCCCCATCCAGAGATCCACTTCCTTCGGATTGATACCGAAGTGTTCGGCTGTACCTCGCCCCGTTGCACCCAGGACGCCCAAAGAATGCGCTTCATCAAGCATGAGGAAGCACCCCCAGGTCTTCTTGAGTTTCACAAGTTCAGGAAGGTGGGCGATGTTGCCGTCCATGGAGAAGACGCCTTCGGTAACGATAAGAGCACGCTGCGCCTTGGGACGATGCTCCTGAAGCAGTCGTTCCAAGGCTTCCATGTCGTTATGCGGAAAGCTGATGCGCTTCGCGCCCGACGTCTGCGCCCCCATCACGATGGAGTTGTGCGAAAGGGCGTCGTGAAAGATCACGTCCTGAGGACCGAAGAGCTTTCCGATGGTCGAGACGTTCGTTGCATGACCGCTCACGTAGACGACGCAGTCCTCCGCATCGTAGAGACCGGCAATGGTGTGCTCGAGCATACGGTGCGGCGGGCGCTCGCCCGAAACGAGGCGAGATGCAGACGCACTCGTACCCCAGCGCTTGAGCGCATCGACCGCCGCCTCTTCAAGCGCCAGATGACCATTCAGATCCAAATAGTCGTAAGTCGAGAAGTTGAGGAAGGTTTCGCCGTTGATTCGGGTTTCCGCCTTGGCAATGCCATCATGGCACTGGAAGAAAGGATTCAAAATCCCAGCTCGTGCAGCCACGATGCGCTCCATTCGAAGCTGCTTGTAGGCAGGGAATTCATCAAATTTCGTCATTTTGGGATCCGCCCGCCACTGCACGGCTTCAAGCGTACGGCCCTCCCGGGGCTGAAGCGAAGCGGATCCGGTGCGCTTCAGACGCGACAGAAGCGCAGAACGGTCGTCCCCCGAAAGACCGAAAAGGTTTTTACCCTGATTGTTGCCTTCGTCAGCCATTTGCTCTGATTCCTTCTTTCAAATTCTGAAAATTTTGCCTTCGAAATGTCTGGACCGAACTCAGCGGGCAGCATCCTTGAGCACGCTGCTCTTCATGTCGCCGGAGAGTTCAAGACCGTGCTGGCCTGCAATCGCATCGAGCACCTGCTCGTCTTCGTTCGACTTGTTGAGCATCTGCCAGAAGCGCTCGGCCATCGTCTGAATGGTTGCACCGCCCGAGAGCGACACAGCCGGAATCTTGAGCCCGATACGCTCTTCAAGCGCAACGGCAAGCTCCACCACCATCAGAGAGTCCATGCCGATGTCGGAAATTGGCTGATGAACGTTCAATTCCTTGACGCTGATGCCCATGAGCTTGGCCACTTCCTGCGCAATGAGGTCGGTAAGCATGAGGATCGCTTCGTCGGCCGACTTGCCGGCTAGAAGCTCAGCCATGGAGACTGCCTGCACGGCATGGCAACCCATGCGCTTCCAGATACCCTCAAAGCGCGCTTCGCGCACAACGGGCAATTTCTGCACACGCGACCAGTCAATCGCAAAGAAGTGCGAAGCGGGCTCGCGCACATGAATGACCGTTTCCATGGCATCAAGCACGTCGCCGGATGCGAGCGCGGGCGTGCCCAGCGTATTTTCAAGGAGCCTGTGCGCCTGCGGATTGGCAAGCAGCATGCCCACATCTCCCACAGGACCCCAACCGATGACATGCACGGGCATGCCTTTGGCACGAAGGTTGCCGGCAAGCGACTCGAGTGCCATGTTGGCCGCCACGTAATTGGCCTGTCCGGGATTGCCCAAGAGCACCGTAGCAGACGAGAACATCACGAAGAAATTGGGCATGATGCTGCGCAGCATCAGATAGTCAGCCAGTCGAACCGCTCCAGTTACCTTCGGACACCAAACTTTCTCACAGGCTTCGGCTGTCAAATTGACAAAAGCGGCGTCGGCGAGCACACCCGCAGCATGGACGACACCCATGACCGGCGGCAGACCGGCCAGAACCTCATCCATCGCCTTGAAGAAGGCGGAAGACTCGCCAGATGTGATGTCAAGCGCAGGGGTCACCACTTTAACGCCCGTATCTTCAATCCGTCGCACAAAAGCTTTAGCGTCTTCCGAAGCAGCGCCGGAGCGAGAGAGCAACACCAGTGCCTTGGCTCCGCGCTCAACCATGCGTTCGGCCACCTTGCGGCCAAGGCCGCCAAGGCCGCCCGTCACAACAACAGTGCCTTCCACAGCACAATCGGCTGCAGGCTTTTCAGCCGCCGTCGACGCATTTGCTTCATACGTGACAACCAACTTGCCGATATGGTGCGACTGCTGCATGGTCTGGAAGGCTTCCTGCACGCGATCAGACGCAAAGAGCGTCATCGGAAGCGGACGGAAGTCGCCGTTTTCAAAGTGCTTGAGCACTTCGGTAAAGAGTTCGTTCGCCAAGTCCGGACAGTCGACGAGCATCTGGTCGACGTCGATCCCGAAGTAGGAGAGATTACGGCGGAAGGGACGCAGGAACATCGGCGTATCAGCATAGAAGTCGCGCTTGCCCAGCTCCAGGAACCGGCCGAAAGGCGCAAGCAGTCCGAGCGACTTTTCCGCACCGGCACCCGCCAAAGAATTGAGCACCAGATCCACCCCTCGCCCGTTCGTATCGCGCCGAATTTCGTCGGCAAAGGCAAGGGAGCGAGAGTTGTAGACATGCTTGACGCCCAGACGACGAAGAAGCGCTCGCTTGGTATTGGATCCGGCCGTCGCATAGACTTCGAGTCCCAGAAGATTCGCAATCTGAATGGCCGCAAGCCCGGCACCACCCGCAGCGCCGTGGATCAGGATCGACTCGCCGCGACGTGCGCGACCCAAATACGAAATGGCGTACCAGGATGTAAAGAAGACGACGGGCACGGATGCCGCTTCGGCAAACGTCAGATTCGACGGCATCTTCGCCACGGCCTCGGCCTTCGTCGTGATGACGGTACCAAAACACGCAGGGGCAAAACCCACTACTGCATCTCCGGGCACAACGTGCGTGACGTTCTCACCGACAGCCGTCACGACGCCGGATGCTTCAAGCCCCATGGTGGGACCCGAGAACCCATTTTCCAGAGCTTCTTCAGGCAGCAACCCCATCGCCCACATTACGTCACGGAAGTTGAGCCCCGTCGCGCGAACGGCAATGCGCACCTCGTCGGGCGCAAGCACACAGTCGTCCATGGGCACATCCTTCCAGTAGAGGTGATCAAGCCTCCCCGGCATATCGAAAGCCAGCACCTTGGCCGCGCCCTCACCGCACGCAGCGGGCGCACGCATCTCACTTTCCTGATGCTGAGACACAAAGCGCTTGTAACGTACGCCTTCGGCGATCAAGACTTCAACGTCATCCGGCTTAGCATTAAGGAGCATGTCGGCCGCACGCTCAAGCGTCTTTTCCGTCGCATCCTGAAGGCTCAGAACGCCCGCGTGCACAGCCTGGCATTCGTTGCCAAAGACACGCGTCATGCCGGCAAGGCCTGCTCCCTTGATCGAAGCGGCTCCATCAATTGCAGCAAGCGCGCCCGTGATCGAAACAAGCTCAATGCCTTCTGCAAGCGTACCCTTCGAAACCGCCATCTGCAGTCCCTGCATCAGAGCAAACGAGCCTTGCGGGAAAGCCTGCGCATCAATCATGCGATCGCCGATCTCAAGGTCGATGAGCGATACAACGCGCGTGCCTTCGGGGAGGGTTTCGGCCACACTCGCCCAGAATGCAGCATCACGTGCCTCGTTGTCCGAAACCGTCGTCACGACAAACGGAATTTCCTTGACATCCTCACCATGCATGCGTTCGGCCACGGCCGCTTCGAGCGTATTAACGAGTAGCGCCGCTGTGCCGCCCGCATCATGATGCACCGTGAAGACCTGAACGGGAAGGCCGGCTTCGCTTGCCGGCACGTCGACTGCAGCAGTCTTCTTCACGCCGGCAAGCAGCATGCGAGGCGAAATGGAGAGAGCTTCTTCATCCACGCGAGATGCCTCAAAGCCCGCACGGGCGAGCGCATCTAACCACGCGTCAGCAGACGCCAGACGGCAGATGCCCTTCTCTTCGCCCTTCACCCACCAGGCTTCATCAGCCCCTTCGAGCAGATTGACGGACGCGTGCGGTGCCGTTTCTACCATCGCCACCACGCCGCAAGGAAGGAGCGCATCAGACAGATGCTTCAAAACAGCCGGCACATTTTCATGGAAAGCCAGGCCGTCGGGCAAAAGTGCCACGTCAAAGGACGCGTGCTGAGCCTCACGCAACCATGCCTCGAGCGTCATCACATCCACGCCCACCGCATGCTCGAAGACCGACTTCACGCGATCGGCCGCCACTTCGTTGCCAATCACGAAGGTGCACTGCGCGGATTCATCAAGCGAAGCGCGCAATTCGGTATAAAAGCTCCCGCCCGTTTCACCCACGACCAGAACACGCAGGCGAGCCTGGGCGTCGCGCATCTTCGCGAGTCCCTTCATATCTTCCAGCCAGCTGCGCATGGAGGCCGTCAGAAGCGCGCGCTGAGGCATGTGCGAAAGCAGTGTCTTCAACGTCCCCTTACGCTCCGGCAAGAGGCTGTCGAGCGTCACACTCCCGGTCAGAAGATTCGGAATGCTGCGACCCACAGCATCAAGCGCCGTCAAAAGCGGCCAACGTGTGGGTTCGGTTGCCAGAAGCGTACGGTAAATCACGTCGGATGACGGGCACTCCGTATCGCATGCCACGCGCACCAGACCGTCATCCGCTTCAGCCAATCCATTTTGCACGAGCAGATTTGTCATGAAGGCGCGCCAATCGTCGAGCGCCTCCACCGTAAAACCCTCGGCAAAGAGAAATTCTTCGGGCAACCATTCATCATAGCTGCGCACAGCCTCGCGCACGTAGGCAAGCACGAGCCAGTGAAGCAGCTCTTCCGTTTCAACAGCCTTTTCAGCCGACCATTCGTAACCCTTCGCAGCTTCACGCACCGCAGCAGCAAGCGCCGTCAGATCATCCCCCTTCACCAGGGCCTCGCGATCGGTCGGGTACTTGAACCAATGTTCGGTATAGAAGGCCGGATCAATGTGCTTCGACTTATGATGCACGCGCAGGAAGCGCACGTCATCAAAGAGTGCAAGCGCGTCGCCTTCAGCATTGCGAAGCAGAATTCGAGTCTTGGCCGAGCGTTCCGTCACCTGCACGAGATGAATTTCGGCCCAAGCAGGCGTACCCTGGGACCAGACGATCGTTCGTCCGAACCAGCTCGGGAGATAGGACGACTTGGCATCGTCAAACTGATGGCGCAAGCGTTCGGCCAATGCAAAGAAGAGACCTTGAAGCGCACCGTCGACAAGTGCGGGCGAAAGCCCCATGCCCATGTCGGCAGCCGGATCGCGAGAAACGAGCTCGACCAACACGTCGCTTGCCAGTCCGTCCTCGCCCGCAAAGGTCCAGGCAGACTTGATGGGCTTGAAAGCCCCCTTGTAGGTCAGACCGATGTCGGCAAGGCCCGCATAAAATGCTTCGACGTCGCAGGCTTGGCCGGCGGTCTTGATGCGCTCCGTCCAGGGCTCGTCCTGAGGCTTTGGGGCATCGGACGCAATAACACGTCCTGCCAAATGCAGTAACGGCTCTTCGGCCGAAAGCTGATCACGCGAGGTGAGCGTGATCATTCCCGCCCCCATAACGCGCGTCTGCACGATCTTGGCCGATTCAGCGGAAAGCGCCATCGGACGCAGAATCGCCAGATTGTCGAGTTCCATCGCATGCGCGGGCTTCATCGTGAGGCGTGCGGCCTCAACGGCCATCTCCAGATAACCGGCAGCAGGGAACAAAACCGTCTCATCGATTTCATGACCGGCAAGCCACGGTGCAACCTGCAGATCCACCGTGTGTTCCCACACATGTTCGGCATGCGGTACCGGACGCCCCAAAAGCGGATGCACGCGATTATTCTCGAAAAGCCTCCACGACTCAGTGGTGGGCGCTGCCCACAGGAGCTTCTTATTCCAGGCATAGCGCGGCAGGGTGCGGTCACGCTCCGTTTCGGGCCATGCATCGGACGTAAGCGCCAAAGCCATGACTGCTGCAAACTGACGTCGCACGCCGGCCCAATTTCCAGCGCGATGCATCAGATAGCCGATCTTGACGTCGATCTGATGCTTTTTCGCAATGGCACGCATGTAGCCGCCCAGAATGGCGTGCGGGCCCACTTCAATAAAGTGTGTAAAGCCTTCGGCCACGAGCGTATCGACCGCCGCTTCAAAGCGAACGGGCTGACGCACGTTCTGCCACCAATAGTGAGCCGTGAGGGTATTACCAGCCGTCACTTCCCCCGTCACGCTCGAGACAAAGCGCACATCATTCGTTTCAACGGGCTTCAGGCCGGAGAGCGTCGAGAGCACTTCACCTTCGAGCGGAGCCATCTTGGAGCTGTGGAAGGCGTACGCAAGGGGCAGGCGCTTGAAGAGCCCGCCTTGCGCCTTGACGAGCGGCTTGAGTGCATCGATTTCATCCGCATCGCCAGAAAGCGTAAAGTTATCGGGCGCGTTCCAACCGGCCACCTCCACACCGCGCTTGTCGGCAAGAAGCGCCATCAGCTTGTCCTCGTCACACTTGGCCGCGGCCATCGTGCCGGAACCGTGCATCTTTCCCTGCAGTGCGGATCGCTCGTAAATCACCTTCACGGCATCGGAAAGCGTCAGAGCGCCTGCGGCCCAAGCCGCCGCCACTTCACCCACGCTGTGACCCGTAACCGCTCCGGGATTAACACCGGCTTCGCGCAACAAGGTCGTCAAGCCTACTTGAATGGCAAAGAGAAGCGGTTGAGCCACTTCTGTCTTCTCCAACATCCAGACTTCCGCCGGTTGCGAGAGATAATCGCGAATCGACCAACCGGCAAGCGGCTTAAAGAACGCATCGATCTCATCGATCACTAAGCCAAAGCCCTGCGAATTCGCAAGCAAGTCCGCTCCCATGCCGACCCACTGGCTGCCGTTGCCCGAATACACGAATGCGATCTTACCCTGGTGAGGAAGAGCATTATGTTCAACCGCAGCAGGCAGATCGTCGCGAAGCGCGCCATGTTCGGCAAAATACGCCACAGTCACAAGCGCTTCTTCCAAGGTCCTGGCATTGATCATCAGCACATAAGGAAGACGCTCGCGTTGGCGTGCGCAGGCACAGGCCGTACGGTTGTAATACGCCGCATCCGCCCCCTGCAAGCGCTCGTTGTAAGCGCGTGCCAGATCCTGCAGGCTTTCCATACTGCGAGCCGAAATCATGAGAGGAAGAATGCCGCTTTCAAACGCAGCATCCTCAACATCCACAATCTTCGGCTTTTCTTCGAGAAGCACATGCGCGTTCGTACCGCCGAAACCGAACGAATTCACGCACGCGAGCACGCCTTCCTTGCCGCCCACCTTCGGTAGAGGCTCGTTTTCAGTCGGCACGCGAATGCCCAGTCCCTTGAAGTCGATCTTGGGATTCGGCGTCTTCATCTGAATGTTGGGCGGAATGCACTGATATTCAAGGACGTTCAAAACCTTAGCCAGCCCTGCCATGCCGGATCCGGTTTCCAAGTGGCCGAGATTACCCTTTACTGATCCGATCCAAAGCGGCGCATCGTTCTGATCATGATGCCCGAGCACTTCGCCGATGCTCTTCGTTTCAATCGGATCGCCTGCGGCCGTACCCGTACCATGCGCCTCAACATACGCAATGCGAGACGTATCGATCCGCTTGTCCTCGTAAATAGATTCCAAAAGCGCCTTCTGCGCTTCACCGTTGGGGAGCGCAATGCCGCTCGTGCGGCCGTCGGAATTGACACCTGTTGCACGAATGACCGCATGAATGGCGTCATGATCGCGAAGCGCGGCTTCCAGAGGCTTGATCAAAATGACCGCACCGCCTTCGCTTCGCACGTAGCCGTTGCCCTTTTCGTCGAACACCTTGCAGCGGCCGTCGGCAGAGAGCATGTGCGCCTTCGAAAAGCCCACAAAGGACATAGGGGAAAGCAGCACATTCACGCCGCCCACCAAGGCCATCGGCAGGTTTTCGGCTTCCATCGCGCGGCAGGCTTCATGGAGCGCAACAAGGCTCGACGAGCAGGCCGTATCGATCGTCATGCTCGGGCCGTGCAGGTCAAAGAAATACGAGAGGCGGTTTGCAATGATGGAGAGAGACGTTCCCGTCATGGCGTAGGGGCCCATGACGCACGGATCGTCCGCATGAATGATCCCCATGTCGGTCGAAGCCGCGCCGATATAGACGGCCGTCTTCGTCCCGGCCGCTTCAGACGGCGCAATGCCGGCATCTTCAAATGCCTCCCAAGCCATTTCAAGCACCATGCGCTGCTGCGGGTCCAGAACCTCGGCCTCCTTCGGACTCATGCCGAAAAAGGCGGCATCGAACTTGCGGACATCGCCGACAATGCCAGCACTCACGGAACAAGTACGCCCCGATGCCTTTCGGTCGGGATGCCAGTAGCGGCCAATGTCAAAACGTTCTTGCGGAACCGACGTCACCACGTCCATCCCGTTCGTCAATACCTTCCACAACCCATCCAGCGAGGTCACGCCACCGGGAAAGCGACAGCCGATACCGACAATGGCAAAACCTTTTTCGTAAACCATACCTATTCCTTTCAACATATTGACTTGCACGCAGGTTCAGCCGCTCATCTTCAAACGGGTACCTTCTCATGCACGCCCATTTTGAATGTTTGGTTTTGTCGTTTGCTCTCAAACCACAAAACCAAACACACTCTCCCCTGAGGAAAATGGAAAGCAACAGCCAAAGAAAAAGAACCCCCTGCGAGCAATTCACAGAGGGTTTCATTTGGCTCATCAGGTGACGAATTCAATCATCCTGATAATTCCTCATGTGGGTTGTCAAATCCACTGAAGGACGCAATTAGAAGCGGTGCGTCAGACCCGTGTAGGCCTGGCCGATGAATTCCTTGTAATCGCTGCCGTCTTTGTTGTCGCCGTTAAGCTTCAGCTGAGCAACGCCGGCACCGGCGTAGAGGCTGGTACGCTTGCTGAGCGGATATTCGTAACGAGCAGAACCACCGAGGTAGGAAGCATCGATATCTTCGAATTCACTCCAAGCACTGTTAGCATCGGCACGCTCGTTGTAACCTTCAACCTTGCCGTCGACGTAGTAAACGCCAACCGTCAGGTTGCCGTTCATGACCGGAACGATCGTGCCGACATGCACACCATAGCCCTTCAGACCCTTAAGCTTGGCGAGCATCTGACCGTCCTCGTCAACTTCCGTGAAGTCAGCCGTATCGATACCAAATGCGGAGCTAGCACCTTCGAAGTACTGAGCCATCACAAAGGTCTTGGCAAAGCCGCAGTCGTAGTTACCGCCGAGATAGACGGCCTGGAAGTCCTTGCGAACCAGAGAGTCGGCATTACGGTTGATGTATTCGTAAGCCATAACCGCATTAAGGTTGCCGAAATTGCCCGTAACGGTTGCAGAAGCATACTGGTCGTTCTTGGAGGACTGATCCTTTTCAGCACCGCTCTGGTTGAAGGAGTACTGGAACGTACCCTGGAGACCTGCAAACTTCGGCGTCTGGTAAACGATCATGTTGTCGGCACGGCCGGACATGGCGAGACCGAGAATATCATTGTCACCGCCATCGAAAGCATCGGCATAGAGATAGACGAGGTCATACGTACCAGCGTTGGAAGCAGTACCGCCCATGCGCCCCATGGAGATCGTACCGAAATCACCAGAAAGGGAGAGGGAAGCTTCGCGATCGAAGAGTGTGTTTTCGGTCTTGAGTTCGCCGGAGTCGGACTTGAATCCGTTTTCGAGCTTGAAAGCAACCGTCATCCCGTTGCCAAGTTCCTCCGTGCCCTTAATGCCGAAGCGGTTGGAAGCGTTGAGACCACCATCGAGACCGAACGTGCTCTGAGCGTCGTAACGCTTGCCATCGATACCTTCATGGTGACCACCCTTACCAGCGTCGACGTCCTTGTAGGAATACATCAGACCAGTATCGATCACACCGTACATCGTGACATTGGCAGCCATGGCGGAGCCGGCAAACGCGCCGAGAACGGCGACAGCAGCGAGAGATTTCTTAAACATATTTCTATCCTGTATGAAAATTCATTCTCAACTGGTAGTCGAGAACATGCGCTTACATACCTTAAAGTAGTTCGCCCAAGAACACCATTGTTCCTACGGCTCTCATACCTCTGCGCGCATTTTACTAAAGCGTGATGACAACTTCAAAATATTTTTTCGATGATTATCTCCTCATGTTGCACGAACGCAACAGAATGTCGCATCAACATTCATAAGATCGACTGTGATATAAGCATTTCAGACCAAAAATCACTTTAAGTCATCCACTTGCTCTACCTCATGCGATCTCGCGTCGAGAAATGCGCGAAAACCCTTATATAAACGGCTCTCTGGACAGCCATTTCTTACCCAAATCCTCTGGTTTGAGCTGACTCGCCGTTCTTAAACGGCCGGATTTTGCAGATGCCATTTCGATATAACTGCGCCCATCCCACATCAACCAAACCGTATCCGCCGGAATATCCTGCGTCCTGGCTCTTAAGGCTTCGAGTCCCGGCAGATGATCTCCGTACATCAAAATCGACAAGGCATCATTCTTTCCCCATGCTTTGCCGATCCTCACCACGCCTTCATTGAGATGAGAAAGATGCACTTCGTATCGTTCGACTTCGCTCAAGGTTTGAGCCCCTTCGAATTTCCTCCCATCCCATGGACCATGAGCTTCCATGGTGATGATGAACAAAAAAGTAGGTATCTTCGCAGCCCGCAGATACTCAGCCGCCCATTGAAGCAGTGAAGCATCGCTGACATACCGCCCGCAAAGCGCGCTCTTTTCCATCATTTTCGGCCATTTTGTCTGCAGGACGCTTAAATCGATGAATTCATCAAAGCCCAAGTTTTTCATGACCTTGTCACGTTCGAAGAACCTGGCGTCGTTGGGATGACAGACAACCGTTCGGTAGCCTTGTGCCTTCAGTTGCCACGCCAGGCTCTGCATCGGCATCATGGCTGCCAGCCGATACGGATCAAAGCCGTAGGTCTCAAGCTCCCGCGGTGCAATGCCCGTCAACACGGCAAATTCCGTTCGCATTGTATAAGCTCCGCGCCAGTCTAATTTCAGCGCACCGCTTGTTGACCGGCACATCAGCTCGTCGATGGCGGGCATACGGCTCGGCCGATCAAGCAGCGCGCCGATGGGCACAAAGGATTCGGCTTGAATGAGGAGACGATGCCCAAGTGCCGGCGTGTGCTTGCCGTCGAACGATCGCACACTCTCCCCTTTGATCTTCGCAAAACGCACTCGAAGGGCATGACGATACTGTCCGTGCCGAAGAACATGCAGCAAAGCGGCTCCCAACGGCGTATAAGCCCAGGCATCGGTCTGCGTATCGAAACTCATGGGATAATGCGACAGGAAGCTCTTGATCCTACCCGAGGGCTTCGCCATTCTGACAACCATCAGGCCGCCCCCCCCAAGCCAAAGGCCGACGAATCCCAGACGCTCACCATCCGTCAAGACATTCATCGGCGCTTCGATCGTCAAGCACCAGCCAAGTGCAGCACCCCCAGCGATTACCACCGGCCAGACCCACTTTGGGGCATAGCCGAAATAAAGTCGCGGATACCGCAAGGCATGCCCCGCCAAAAAGATGTCAGAAAAGACAAGAACTTCATTGAGGATCGCCACCTTCAGCCGATTGCCTGCCCAAAGCAGCGCAATTAAGGCTGCGCCGATGGAAACGGATGTCCAATAGCGGTCCGTGACAAGTAGCAGCAATGCAAAGACGTTCGCCACCGTCATCACGGCTACGACATCGCCCACCTGTCTTTCCTGTCTGGTGAGAAATACCGTCGGCGCAGCTGCCGGCGCAGCCTCCCGATTAGCCGACATCAGCATCAGGCTCAAGCCCACTATGGCTCCGCATACAGAAGCCCACATCGTCAGCACCTCACCATTTCGTCGATGCGCTCTCGTGATCAGGCTTAACCGTAAAGAAAAAGCCTTTTAGAAACAGAGGTTGCAGGCATCTCGGCAACAGATTAAGCAGGCCGATGCCAAAGGCCAAAATTCGCGGGAAGGCATATTCCGCTTTTTCCGACTCAATGGCGGCCTTCATCTTGCGCGCGCCCTCGTCCGCATTCATAAGCCAAGGCTTCGCACCCTGATAGCGCCGGCTCATGTCGGACTCGATAAAGCCCGGACAAAGCACCGTGATCCCAATGTTCCGATCTTTCGTCAACCGTCGGATGGCCTCACCGAACACGCGAAGCGCGGCCTTCGAAGCCGAATAGCCCGGCGATCCCGGCAATCCCGTCAACGCAGCAAGCGAAGCCACTATGGCAACCTGCACGTGTACCTTCGACCTGCCATTCGTATTCGACTGCATGACTGCCCGCACGAATGCATTGCACGCCAAAATATTTGCGACGGCATTGACGTCAAGCTCACGCTTCAGGTCATCCATCCTTTCAGGCAGATAGTACGCCGCCTCGTCCGCATGATTGCGCACCTCTTCCACAGACGCAGATACACCCGCCGCAAGAATCAGCCGAACCGCTCCCAAAGCCGCCGCTTTGCGGCACCACCTCACGGTTGCGGCTTCATCCCGTACGTCGTAAGCGTCGATTTCCACTTTCGCACCAAGACGTTCGCAGAACGCCTTCGTATCTGTCAGCACATCGAGCCTGCGCCCGGCCAAAAGAAGCATCACGCCGGGCTTTGCATAGGCACGCGCCAATGCGCGCCCGATTCCGCCCGTCGCACCTGAGATGGCTACGATCTTCACGCCTTCACCCCGTTTTTCTCCGACAGCGCCTTTACCCATAGCTCTCCCGCATCCGAATGCCTCACGAGGAGTGCATCAGCCGTCGGAATCACATCCCGACATTCAAAGGCACATCGCTCATAAAAGCGACGTGCCCGCTCATTGTCTGCCCAGCAGTGCAGCGCAATGGACGTCAAGCCGCGCTCGCGCGCCAAATCACCCGCCACGTCCATCAGCAATTTTGAAAGTCCCTTCCCTCTGAAGCTTTCATTTACCCAAAGCGTATTAATCCATAACGCTTTTTCGACCTTCGCTTCCAGAAGCGGACGCATGGGCTTCACACGGGCTTCACCCAAAAAGCCCTCCATCATGCCCGAAACCGTCTGCTCCTTCGCATCATAAGCAAAGAGCAGACCAGCAAGCTCCCCGCCCACATCAACGAGGAGCACATTGCTCAAATTCAAGTTCCCGCTTCCGCGGATGAGAATCATTCCCAGAATTTTCTCAGGGGTCATACCCGGAAAAAGATCCCCCAGCAGATATTCAATAACGCCTTCGGACACGGTCGTAATGATCGATGCCACCGTCTGGGCATCATCCTGAGTGGCCATTCGCAAACGGATGTCCGCTGCTCCCATGAGGATTTCTCCTTCTGTGTTTTAGTTATTTGAATTTACGCGTATAGTCATCGCGCGAGCGCAGAATGATCTGCCAGTGCTTCGGCCTCAATCGCACAGTTGAAGACTCAAACCTTTCAATCGTTGCATTGACCGCCAGATCAATACCATGCGGCGAATAGAAGTTCCCATGAATCAAAGCCTGCGAGTATAGAATGCGCTTGAAAGCTCTGTAGAGCGGCTTATTCGGCGCTTTCGGCGCACGCCAGAACATGTCAAGCGGCGTCGACGGCAAGCTCTGCGTCAAGCCCTCAATATTGTAAATGGAGCGGCCCATGCAGTAGACGGGCTTGTTCTGATCAAGCGCCATCAAGCCCACCGTACTATTGATCAGCACCACCCCTCGACTTCCGGCAATCATGTCGGCCGTAGAGCCGTCCTCCACATACGTCACACGATCCGCAATTCCCAACTCTTCGGCAAAGCCCTTGATAAATTCACCATAGTCGATCAGCCCGTTGTCAAGCGGATGGTTCTTGATCAAGAGCCGGGTCTTATGGTGTGCATGGAGAGCAAAGGATGCAAGAACATCGGCAATGGCCTCCTGCACACGCACGTACGGCGAATAGAGCTGCACCTGGCTGTCGGAAACGAGCTGCAACGGATAGAAAAAGTACGGATCGTCCGACGCATTGAAGGCTTCGAGCGCTTTGAGCGATCGTTCGCTTCTCTTATTCCTTGTCAAATATCGAGGCAGGATCCCTAGCAATTCAAAGAAAATGTTGGTCGGACGATGTGTCCTGTAGTGATGGAATTTTGGCCAAAGGCATACGTTCCCCACATGATGAAAAATCGCTTTGTACACCTTGTCGCGAATGTCGTTTTCCACAGTGATTGCCTTTGGATCCGGGAGTCCAACCGCCATCTCAAGAATATCCTGAGGATTGACCGGCAAAGACGATCGGCCGTTGACCCCGTTTTCTTCCAACGTTGAAAAGCCCGCTCGCAAATATCCTTCTTCAAAGACCCAGACACGAATGCCGCGAGCATAAGCCAGACGCACGGCTTCCCAATGAAGCGGACGCCAGTCGCCATAAAGGCATATATCCGTCACGCCCTCTTCTCGGTAATAATGTCCGATCCACTCTGGCCACTCATAAAGCGTGCCCGTGTAGTCAAGCGCCCTGCGGCCTAATCCCCACAACATCCTGTCGCCGCCACAGAAATTAACCTTGTCGACACGCGCCCCTTCTTTGACCAGGCCGTCCGCCAAGCGGCGGAAAAAATGACTCTGAGGTCCCTGCAGCAATAAAAAATAACGCCCCGACAACGGAGCGTCCGACGAATCATAAGGAGGATTTGTAGATGTCGACATACCAAGCCATCGCGAATCCGCGGCTTTCACAACACACGAAAACCCGAAACATTCAATTCTTGTTGATCCAAATTGTCTCAACAAGTAATACATAAGGACGAATTGGATCGAGCAGACATGACCTAAATTGCCGTTCGATCACTAGTTGATCATTTTACCCCCAAAATCTCGGACCGGTTGGCTGTATAACCAACCGGTCCGAGATTTTGGGTGAGACTATTAATATCTTGACGATCGGCTGAGGATGAGACGGGTGAGGATGCGGAAAAACGTCATGCCCGGACCGTGTGTTCGGCATGGCAAGTTCCTTCTTCTTGCGGTAGCATAGGCGCGCCCGGCAGAGCCTTGAAAAGGGGCGAAAAGCCGACATGTTCCCAACCCTCAAACAGTCTCCCTCCTGGCGGTGCGCCGTGAAAAAGGCCTTCCTTCAGCTTCACATCTCCATTCTTCTGGCCGGCTGGACCGGCGTCTTCGGCAAGCTCATGATGCTCTCGCCCGGCCTCATCGTCTTCTGGCGCATCGTGATTGCGGGCGGCTGCCTGTGGCTCTGGGCCTGGCTGACGAAGCGCCTTGAGAAGGTGACGCCGCGCGACAGGATCGCGATCATGGGCGTGGGCGCGCTTCTCGCCGTGCAGTGGACGCTCTTCTATGCCTCGATCAAGGCCTCGAACGTGAGCATCGGCGTCGTGGCCTTCTCGTCGATCGGCTTTTTCACGGCGCTCACCGAGCCGCTGATGAACAAGGCCCGCATCTCGCTGCGCGAGGTGCTCTTCTCGCTCGTGACGATCTTCGGCATCTCGCTCATCTTCCACTTCGACGCGCAGTACCGCCTCGGCATTGCGCTCGGCCTCGTGGGCGCCGCAGCAGCGGCGCTTCTAGCCGTCTACTTCAAGCGCTACCGCGCCAAGTACTCGAGCGTCACCGTCATGAGCTGGCAGCTGCTCGGCGGCTTCGCCTTCTCCTGCGTGGCGATCCCCGTCTACGTCTCGCTCATGCCGCCCGAGCCCTTCATCCCGACCTGGCCCGACACGCTCTATCTGCCGATCTTCGCGATCTTCTGCACGCTCTTCATGTACATCCTGCAGATCCAGTCGCTCGAGCACATCTCGGCCTTCACGGTCAACCTCTCCTACAACCTCGAACCGATCTACTCGATCATCCTCGCCATGATCATCTTCGGCGAGGCCCGCGACCTCGGTCCTTCCTTCTACGCAGGCATCGGACTCATCGCACTGTCCGTGGCGCTGCAGACCAGTTCGGTCGTGCGCAGCAGGAAGCGCCAGAAGCGCATTGAGGCCCGAAAGGCCGCCGAGTCCGCTAAGGCCGGGAAGACTGAAAATTCTTGAGACAAAGTCGTTTGCGGTTTTTCCCGCTCGCACGCGGTCGGTGGTACGATTCTGCGTGTTCCTTTTTCACATCAGGAAAGCCCATGACCCGCATTCTCAAGAGACTGGCTGCGGCCGCCTGCATGACGCTCACGCTTGGCGTCGCCTTCGCTGACCAGCCCCTCAAGATCGGATCCATCACCTACGATCCGCAGGCGAACGTCAACGGCGAGCAGCTTCTGCTCAACGGTGCGGGCCTTCGCACGAAAATCTTCTTCAAGGTCTACACGGCAGGGCTCTACCTGAAGGCGCCCGCCCGCAGGAACACCGAGGCCATGGCCCAGAACAGCGCCGCCCGCGTGCGTCTCGGCCTGCTGCGCGACGTCTCCTGCGCGACCTTCATCGACTCGCTCAATGACGGCATCAAGGCGAACCTCCAGCCTACCAAGGAAAAGGCGATTTCCGCCGAACTTGAGGCCCTGCGCAGCCTCATGAGGTCTATCGGCGACGTGAAAACGGGCGACATCATCGACTTCGACTATTCGCCCGACATGGGCACCACGGTCCATCTGAATGACAAGCCCGTGGGCGAGCCCATCGGCAGCGGCCGCGCGCTCTACAACGCCGTGCTCGCCATCTGGCTTGGCGACAATGCCATCGACGACGGCCTCAAAAAGAAGCTTTTGAAATCAGGCGACTGAATGCCCTGAAAAATACAACGGCCCGGAACCGCAAGGTTTCGGGCCGTCTTTTCATTAAAGGACTGCGGGTCATTCGCCCCTGAGCTTCCTCAGAAAGCGCTTGGCGGTGCCGCACGCATAGCCGAGCGCATAGAAGCGCTCGCCCATCGCGTGGATGATGGCCTCAACGTCGGGCAGCGGAAGCTTGTCGGCGATGTAGCCGCGAAGCTCCTCACGAAGAACGTCCTCGGCGGGACGGTTTCGCATTTCGGAGACGGCGCGAAGCGTGCGCATGGCCTCGGGGGAAAGACGCCCCATGATCTCGCGGGTGACGTCGGGAGCGTGCTCTTCAAGCGGACTGCGCGCCATGGCTAACCTCAGGCGAATTCGGGCGGAACGCCCGTGAAGACCTGCGCCCACATGCCTGCGACCTGCGCCAGCGCCTGACGGGCCGCGGGCGTGTCGAGGCCGCCGCGCTCGACGATCTCGCGCGCGAGGTTGTCGGCGTCGTCGGCAAAGAGCGCAGCCGCATGCGTGATCACCTGACGGGGCGAATGGCCGTGATAGTCGAGCGTCTCGGCCAGATAGTCGGCGAGACCGCCGTTGCCGTGCCACTCGGAGTCGGCCTCATAGTGAGGATTCTCGCCCGAAAAGGCGTTGACGAGCCAGCGCACGAGCTTGCTCTTGGCCTCCTCGTACTCCTCGTCGCTCATCATGCCCGCGGCGCGCTGAGCGGCGCGAAGCGTCATGTTGCGGACGACCTTCGCGAAGATCTCGCCCGTCACCTCGACGCTCAGAAGATTGGGCAGACGCTCCGCCCTGGAACTGAAGTCCTTGCAGCATCCTGCGCTGCAGTTCGATCCGCAACCGGCCATGTCCCGTCTCCGATCGTTCAGTTGAGTTTGTCGGCCCTGCGGCCGGTGAAGCGCAGCGTCCAGAGCGCGGCGGTCGAATTCACGGTCTCGGAGAGCTTCTCGGGCGTCATCTCATCGGCCTTCGTCAGCGTGCGGACCATGTCGTAGATGCCGTGCAGGAAAGTGCGGCACACGTAGACCATGACGGCGCGCGGATTGGCACTGTCGATCTCCTCGGGGAGCTCGTCCTCGGCATAGTCGGGAAGCTTGCGCAGCTCCTCGACGAGCGCGGGACCGACGAGCGGAAGCGCACTCGTGAAGCCGGGATTCTCGCCCATGAGCGTGCGGGCGAGGTGACGCGCAATGGCATCGTCCTCCTCGGTTGCCTGATCGGGCGTGATGGCCTTCGTGGCAACGCGGTGCATGCGGCGGAGCACGTCCCAGATGCAGCCGACTAGCAGCTGTTCGAGCACGTTCTCGTCAAGAACGACAGCCTCGACCTTTTCCTCGCCCTGCTCCGGGGCCTGCTCCTCGATCTTCTTTTCGTCCGTCATTCCGTCTTGTCTCCTTCGCTGTCATCCGCCGCGCCTTCCTCGTCCTCCTCTTCGGGGGCAATGCCGAGGATCATCTCAGCCCAGGTGGCGAAGTGGGCGGAGAAGAGTTCGTCATGAAGGACGCCGTTCAGAATGGTCTGCATGTCCGTCGTCTCGTGGGCATCGGCCCAGTACTCTGCGATGGCGGCGGCCTCCTGGAAGCAGGTCATGACGGCGAGCACAAGGAGACTCTCGTCATCGGCGAAGGTCCTGCGGTCCTCCTCGGGCATGTTTTCAAGCATGTCGGAAAGAAGCGGACGAAGGGCGGCGCCCCGCGCGGCGGGATCCCAGCCCTCGGGAAGCTCGAGCGAGTCGGTGTGCCCCATGAAGATCGAGGCGACGCCGAAGACGATCCTGGAGAAGTCATTGGGATCGCCCTGCTCATTCAGCATGACGGCGATCGCATCACGTCCGGTGTACATCAGGATCTCGGCGAGAACGGCGGAATCGCCGATCGAAGGAAGCGCCACGACGGCGCCGCTCGTATTCTGTTCGGTCATAGGAAATTTCATCCTTGGGGGCCGTCATGCAGGGGTGCCGCGGCTCTTGTGAAAACATGCCGACATTATACAGAGCGAAGGCCCCGCACCCGCTTCAGGAGTACGAACGGAAAGCTTCCATCGCCCTTCCTTATCAGCCAGTGTTTCATACGTCTTCCCATCCCAGGAAGTGGTTACTTTTACCGCTTTCATCGGTTTTGCCTCACCCCATATAGGGGCATCCGCCTGTTGCTGCAACACCATGTTATCCGAAAACATCGGCGGCAACACAACCTTGGCCGAGATTGTACCGGATAACAACAGCAAAGCTGCAACTAACATACATTTGTTTTTCATATCAGTTAATTATTTTATGAGAGTCCGGAGTTAGTAACCTCTTTAACTCCTTCTCCCTCTAATTCCGTCGCAATATCAGAAAGCAAAGATAGCCAGAATTTCATATTCGAAATAGTGTTATTGCCCTAATAAATGCAATAATCTTTCCATTTATCACGCTAAATAGAAAGATATTCCTACTTTTGCACGAAAATCAACGCGTTATTTTATGGTTTTAAATTACATTTGGGTAGCATTCTTCGTAATTGCTTTCATTGTGGCACTCATCAAGCTCCTGTTTATGGGCAACACAGAAATCTTTACGG
>OGFG01000375.1_pt1 | contig 54552 bp, 60 predicted proteins | sample 1570761 | NCBI WGS metagenome assembly OGFG01 (sample SAMEA2581938, study PRJEB24529) | metagenome | biome: Human gut stool | place: China | collected 2011
ACCTGTATTCCCACACATCAGCCATTCCGTTACGGTTCATAAGCCTTGCACCATCAGGGAGTTGGTAATAGTCTTCTATTTCATGAACAACTACCTTATCCACCTTCAGCCTGCTCTTTTCTGCACGTGGCGCGGTTTCCTTTTTCCTTGCAGGTCTGCAATTCTGTGCAGGTACGTTACCGGAAGAGGCATTGCTGCCGGTACCGTTAACATCGGCCTTATTATCATCATCACTTTTCTTGTCAGAACCGTCATACTCGGACTTCTCCATTGAAGACTTGTCAATGTTACGGTTGTTCAGCAGCCTTCTTTGCTCTGAGGTACGGCCGAAACGGTGTTTCCTGCTGTCCTCAAGCTGAAGCCTAAGATTGGATATCTCATTTGCCAGCATCATGTTCACCTCGTCTTTTGCTTCAAGCTGCTTTCTCATAAGTTCCATTTCTTTCCTGTAATGTTCAACCGTGGTTGATTGCTTTTCGAGGGAATCTTTGAGGTCATTGATTGTATCAACCAGAGCCTTGGAGTTCTCTTTATTGGATTCTTCAATAGCCTTAAGCCTCGCAATCAGTTCGTTTACCTGTTTGCGAAGCCCTGCCTTTTCCTCATTCGCCAGACCCAGCTGGCAGCAAAGTAACTCGTATGCCCTTTCATCAATCATGATATAAAGATACGAAAAATCAGGCAGTTACGCAAACTTTTTACTGGCTATTTTTATATTATTCCATTGGATATCAATACCTTGTTATTCATCTTTAGGGCTTACATACATCCTGTCGACTACGATGCTTTCCGTCAGGTAAGCCATATCAGACCACTGGATCCGGTAGCATCTGGAAACTTCATCAAACACTGGTTTCTTGAATTTCCCCATAACAGGACGTTTTTCGTAAAGCACATAAAAACCGCGTTCGTAATGAAGTATCTTCACAACCTTACGGTTCCTGGACATGAACATATAGACGTTGGAAGTATCGCTCGGGTCAAGTGACATCTCTTCCCTTATACTCGCACATAATCGGAAAATTCCTTTACGCAGATCCACATTACCGTTGAACAGGTAATAATTCAGGTTGGCACTCAGTCCCAGCATGTCATCCTATCATTTTGTTGAGCAACAAACTCAAATCAAGAACTGTGGTGTTTCTCAGGAAAAGGGTAGCACCGGAGACCAGTTGCAGCTTCACCCATCTTATCGGAGATTCGCCTTCAGGCTGTTTCACTTCCAACTTCACGGTTGGACTGTTACAAGGCTTACCGGTTATCTGGACTTTGGCAACCTTAGGTTGTTCAGCCTGAACTGTCTTACCCAACTTCTCGCTCCACAGCTGGTGACGCTGCCAGTTCATGAACTTGTCGTAATTTACTCCATAATCAGCACAGAACTCCCGAAGCTCCTTAGTCTCGCTGCATAATTGGTAGAGGTCATATACCTCCTGGTAGTTTACTTTTTCTTTTGCCATAATCATTGTTGTTAAAGGTTACGGCGCAAAGATATGTTAGGCTACAATGTGTGTCAAGGCGGAAAATAGTATGGTTACCATATTGGGCTATATATCAATGGTATAATATATGAGTGTGTATATTGTATCGGTATTGTTACTGCTATACCTTAATGGTAAATACAAGGTTTTGATTGCTTATTACACCAAAATAGTCATGAGGGACAATAATTTGTCCCTTGTATCCGTTCAGGGAACAAACGGGGGACAAAAATGTGGAAAAGATAAGCATAACAAGAGAAAATATGACTCTCAAAACAGCTTATTTAAGCTCTATATAAGTGATTTCATATCAGTATTTTATAATTAAATATTATTTAACTTATTGATTATCAATTAATTAAACTATTTCCCAGCATAACATATTCACATCACTGATTATCAGTGACCATTCATTTTAATCGGTACAACCTCACTTCTAACAAGTTCACAGGAAATGGGGACAAATGCAAGCCGTTGTCCTTCACCGCTTTGCATATACGCCTTGTACCGTCTTTCTCCAGCCCATTTGCAGGATGTCCACCATCAGTTTCAAACCACTGACCGATAGGACATTTCCGCATGGATGTTACAGAACGCTTGTGAACACAAAGGTAGTGTTTTTCTTCGGATTTCGGTGATTTGCTGGGCAGTTTTTATTGATTCGTTTGGAAAAATGTGTAATCCATGACGACATTCGTTCCGAAAAGTGTAATAAACCTTGTATATTCGTTTAGAAAAATGTATTTTTGCATTGAACTAATCGTGGAAAGCTATGCTAAAAAGGAAGATAGAAACATATTTGGCGGAATGGAAAGAAGCTAAGGACAGGAAACCTCTTGTGATAAAGGGTATCCGTCAATGCGGAAAGACATACATCGTACAGAAGTTCGCAAAGGAGAATTATGAGAGTGTGGTCTACATGAACTTCATCCTTGAACCGGACAAGAAGTCGGCTTTTACAGGCAACATAGATGTAGATACCATCATACTCAACCTCTCGGCCTTGATTCCCGGCAGTCGCTTCATCAATGGAAAGACCTGCATTATCCTTGATGAGATACAGGAATGTAAGGAAGCGAGAACCGCCTTGAAGTCGTTTCATATAGATGGTCGCTTCGATGTTATCGCCACAGGTTCGCTTTTGGGCGTGAAAGGTTACGGCAAAAGCAAGAAGAAAAACGAGGAAGAGGGACAAGATTCTGTCCCCGTGGGATATGAAACGGTCATAGATATGTATCCCTTGGACTTTGAGGAATTTCTTTGGGCAAACGGCATCAATGATGCGGTGATTGATTCTGTCAGAACATGCTTCGAGAACGAAACGCCTGTTCCCGACGGCATACACAAGGCGATGATGGAACTGCTGTATAGATACGTTATCGTTGGCGGTCTGCCGGAAGTGGTCAATTGTTTCCTTGAAACGAAGAACATCGAACTTATATATAAGGTGCAGCGCAATCTTATTGCCGAATACGAAGAGGATATGGTGAAATATGCGGACGATTCCGACAAGCCTCATATCCGCGAATGTTTTGAGTCCATCCCAACACAATTAGCCAAGGAGAACAAGAAATTCCAGTATTCCGTGGTCAAGAAAGGCGGACGGGCTTCGCAATATATGGGAAGTATCCAATGGTTGGAGGATGCTGGAATCGTTCAACGGTGTTACAACACATCCATAACAGAACTGCCCTTGGACGGTAATGCCATCAAAGATTGCTTCAAAGTATATACTACAGACATTGGCATCCTGATGGCAATGCTCAATTATGGAACGCAGGTGGACATCTTAAAAGGTAATCTTTTGGGCTACAAGGGAGCCATCTTCGAGAATCTCATGGCAGATTTCCTCTGCAAGTCCGGCCAAAAGTTATACTACTTCCACAAGGAAAGCGGTCTCGAACTTGATTTTTTGGTGAGGTTCAAAGGAGAGTGTGTTATTCTTGAAGTGAAAGCAAAAGCTGGCAAAGCAAAAAGCATGTCCACAGTCCTTAAAAACAAGGATGTGTATCACGTGAACAACGCCATCAAGTTGGGGCAATACAATGTAGGGCGGGAAGGAAACATACTCACCATCCCGCTCTACATGGGATTCCTTATACAAGATAAACTTACGGATGCGATTATCCCGGAGATTGATTTGAGTTTACTGACAACAATTTAATTACATAGATTATGGCAAAGCAGATATTGGCAGGAGTCAAAGAGCAGAATTTGAATGATGTCGCCCATTACCTTATGATATATATTCCTTTTGATGAGGATATGTGTAGTTATACAGATGCGTGGCTTGGCGAGTTGTATAAAAACAGCTATCCCTTAGTTTCCAAAGGAATGTGGTCGGCGGTGATAAACCTGAAAACCCACAAGCTTTTGAATTGGAAGCCGGAATACGGAAGCCTATACTTCCAAGCAAAGGTGTGTGATAGCGGAACATACTTCTTGCTTGACAAAGGCAAACAAGTGATATGCAAAATCGCTGGTTATGTGCCTAATGGGCTGATACCTGAATCAGATGACTGTGGGGATTATATCCGGCTTAGAATCAATCATGACGGAATGATAGAGAACTGGCCGGAGAAGGCTGACTTTTCAGAATTCACTGATAGCGCAGAAATTGTAAAGAGCATCGATACAGACATTGAAGAAGAACCGATACTTGATACCAAAGTAGAGTTCACTTATAGCCAGTTGATGTCCAAATTGCTCCGTCTTCCTAAATTCTTGCAGATGGAAATAGGAAAGGCATTGGTTGCGAATGCATCCGAAGGATTTGAGGACGAGGATGATGAATGTTAGTGGAATATAATGTAGTGGAATATAATAGTTGCGCATTCAGAATTCAATGAAAAATGATGTGCGGTTGGATTATATTTGCTAATTTTGCATCGTTGTTAGAAACAATAGAATAATGCAAAGAAACAGAATGAACATATTATCAGTGGTCGCAATTCAGGGCAGTAAACGCCCGGAATCTGTGTCGTATGTTCACGTTTCCGGCATTACCCCTCGCAGTGTAAACACTTTCCAACGAACATAGTCAGGTACAATTTATTGTACTCTGATATAGAATAAATACTGAATAGTTGGAGAGTCCTTACCAAGCTTTCCAACTATTTTGTTTTATGCCCGTTTGTGACAGTTGCTTTTGCAAAACTTCTCTCTGTCATTTCCGTCTGACGGGTGTTGACAACTATATTATTAACGTGCAGTGATGCACATAAAATTGAGAAGAGATGAATCATAAATTTGATGGCAGCAGAGTATTCTTTACATCCGACACCCACTTTTACCACGGGAACATCATCCGTTTTTGCAACAGGCCATTCAAGGATGTGGAAATGATGAATGAGACTATTATCTCCAACTGGAACAATGCAATTGGTCAGGATGATATTGTCTTTCATTTGGGCGATTTCTGTTTAGGCGGTTCTGCTGAGTGGACAAAGATGTTAGACAGATTGAACGGAAAGATATATTTGATTGTCGGCAACCATGACTTAAAGAATCTTCGTCAAGGTTATGCCAACAGATTTGAATCTGTAGCAATGCAAATGTGCATTGAGGTGGATAAGCAGAAAATCAACTTGAATCATTATCCGTTCTTATGCTTTGATGGCGGTTACAAAGATGTGTGGCAACTGTTCGGTCATGTGCATACAAGAAAGAATAACACCGGAATTGATGCTGCCCGACTTCAATATCTTTTCCCGACACAATATGATGTCGGTGTTGATAACAATAACTTTACGCCTGTATCATTTGAGCAAGTCAAAAGAATCATAAACAAACAAATAGAAAAGGGAGGACAATAAAATGAAGATTCAATATATGAGTGACCTGCATTTGGAGTTTAGCGACAATAGCAGGTGGTTGAAACAGAATGAGCTACCGATAACGGGTGACGTGTTGGTACTTGCCGGAGATATATTCTATCTGAAAAATACCGTTGCACCTTTGGCGAAGTTCTGGAAGTGGGCATCCGCCAGTTATCGGCAAGTACTCATTGTCCCCGGCAACCATGAGTATTACAATTACTGCGATGTGATGGATCGGGGATTGCAATGGAAATGGATGTTCAAGAAGAATGTAGGATATTATCAGAATCAAGTGCTAAGGATAGATGATACCGACTTCATCATGAGTACGCTATGGTCTCAGATTGCCCCGGCCGATGAGTATTTCGTTTGGAAGGGCATGAATGACTTTCGGCAGATAATGTATCAAGGGAAGTTACTTCGAACAGAGGAGTTCAACCAGATGCACACATTCTGCCTGGATTTCATCAAACGCAGCTTGGCAGAGAGCACCGCTAAGCACATTGTGGTAGTGACGCATCATCTTCCGACGTTGGAAGTGGTTGCGCCACATCACAAAGGCTCTGTCTTGAACAGTGCATTTGCCACAGAGCTGGGTGAACTCATAGCCAACAGCCGCATTGACGCTTGGATTTATGGCCATTCACATACCAATATTGATGCGGAGATAAACGGAACGAAGATTGTTAGCAACCAAATGGGATATATCTTTCAAAATGAGCATATAGCCAATGGCTTTGAGCCGGGCAAGTTCCTTGTGATAGATTAGGACCGGGGCGTATTTGTGTAGAGCCTCATTGTATCATATAGATGCATTGAGGCTCTACTTTTAACTATTTGGAATACTGAAATCAATACATATATTTTCAAATGTGCATATTCTTGCCCTATCTGTCATAGATTGAAGAAAAATAATCCTTAATGTTGAATATAATTCGCTATATTTGCATCATAAAATCGTATCAAAGAATGAAACTTAATAGGATAAAGGCTGTCCTTTCAGAAAAAGGCATTTCCCAGACATGGTTGGCAAAGAAGCTCGACAAAAGTTTCAGCATGGTCAATGCCTATGCGTGTAATCGGATTCAGCCCAATTTGGATACTTTACAGCAGATTGCAGAGATATTACAAGTTGATCTAAAGGATTTGATAACGGATAAAAAGGAACGATTACAATAAATCATGCCAGATGGTTTTTGATTCACTTGCAACTTTTACAGAAGTGAATAACATTGACCATCAAATACAGAGCAACAAGATAAACAAGTAGTAATCACTTAGAATAAGGCGAGGATATGTCAATACAAAGCGAAGCGGCATTGGAAGCCGGACTGATAGCAACTCTTCAACAAATGGACTATGAATACGTCCAAATTGCGGAAGAGGATAATTTGTATGCCAATTTCAAACGACAGTTGGAAATCCACAACCGTAAACGGCTGGAGGAGCATGGGCGCAATGAGTTTACAACAGAAGAGTTTGAAAAGATTCTCATATACCTTGAAGGTGGCACTCGCTTTGAAAAGGCAAAGAAACTTCGTGACCTCTATCCTCTTGATACAGCAGACGGACAGCGTATATGGGTTGAATTCCTCAATAGACAGCAGTGGTGCAAAAATGAGTTTCAGGTTTCCAACCAAATTACAGTTGAAGGGCGCAGGAAGTGTCGCTATGACGTGACTATTCTTATCAACGGTTTGCCATTGGTACAAATAGAGCTGAAACGCCGTGGAGTTGAACTAAAGCAAGCATACAATCAGATACAGCGTTACCATAAGACTTCGTTTCACGGACTATTTGACTACATCCAGTTGTTTGTTATCTCTAACGGTGTCAATACCCGGTATTTTGCCAACAATCCAAATAGTGGCTATAAGTTTACATTCAACTGGACGGATGCCGCCAACCATCCGTTCAACGAACTGGACAAGTTCGCAGTGTTCTTTTTAGAGAAATGTACGCTTGGCAAAATTATTGGGAAATACATTGTATTGCATGAAGGCGACAAGTGCCTGATGGTACTTCGTCCTTATCAGTTCTATGCGGTGGAGAAGATATTGGATCGTGTGCAAAACTCCAACGATAATGGGTATATTTGGCATACAACTGGAGCCGGAAAAACATTGACATCTTTCAAAGCTGCTCAACTTGTTTCAGAATTGGATGATGTGGACAAGGTTATGTTTGTTGTTGACCGTCACGATCTCGATACTCAAACTCAATCAGAATATGAAGCGTTTGAACCGGGCGCAGTGGATGGTACTGACAATACAGACGAACTTGTAAAAAGACTTCAAAGTAATTCCAAGATTATCATCACCACCATTCAGAAACTGAATGCCGCAGTCAGCAAGACATGGTATAGCAACAAAATAGATGCTATCCGCCACTCTCGTATCGTGATGATATTTGACGAGTGCCATCGCAGTCATTTCGGGGATAGTCATAAGAAAATCATGAAATTCTTTGATAATGCCCAGATATTCGGTTTTACGGGTACTCCCATTTTTACCGAAAATGCGGTCGATGGACATACGACAAAAGAGATATTTGGTAACTGCCTTCATAAATATCTTATCAAGGACGCTATTGCCGATGAGAATGTACTCGGTTTTCTCGTAGAGTATTACCATGGCAATGAAGAGGTGGACAACACGAACACCAATCGGATGGAAGAAATTGCTAAGTTCATCCTTAACAATTTCAACAAGTCCACATTCGATGGTGAGTTTGATGCCTTGTTTGCCGTGCAATCGGTACCTATGCTTATCCGATATTACAAGATTTTCAAAGAGCTTAATCCGAAAATCCGTATCGGGGCGGTATTTACATACGCTGCCAATAGCAGTCAGGATGATGAGCAGACAGGTATGGGCACAGGTCATTATGTTAGTGAAAGTGTAGGTGAAGCAGATGAATTGCAAGCCATTATGGATGATTATAACGAGATGTATGGCACTGCTTTTACTACCGAGAACTTCCGTGCTTACTACGATGACATCAATCTGCGCATGAAAAAGAAGAAAGCGGACATGAAGCCGCTTGACCTTTGTCTTGTCGTAGGAATGTTCCTTACAGGTTTCGATAGCAAGAAGCTGAATACGCTTTATGTAGATAAAAATATGGAATATCACGGTTTGCTGCAAGCATTCAGTCGTACCAATCGCGTATTGAACGAGAAGAAACGATTCGGCAAGATTGTATGCTTTCGTGACTTGAAAAATAATGTTGATACATCCATCAAGTTATTCAGCAACTCCAATAATCCAGAAGATATAGTACGTCCTCCGTTTGAGGAAGTGAAAAAAGAATATAAGGACTTAGCCACTGAATTCTTGCAGAAATATCCGACTCCCAGCAGCATAGACATTCTGCAAAGCGAGAATGACAAGAAGAATTTTGTGCTTGCGTTCCGTGACATCATTCGTAAACATGCAGAAATTCAGATATACGAGGATTACAGCGAGGATGCAGATGACCTCGGAATGACCGAACAACAATTTAACGATTATAAGAGTAAGTACCTTGACATAACTGTCGGGTTTATCAATCCTCCAGCAACCACCTCCGTTGTGGCGGAAGATCCCGTTCCATACGGAACAGAGCAGGGATTGGAAGATATAGATTTCTGTCTTGAACTTCTGCACAGCGACATTATCAATGTGGCGTACATCCTTGAACTCATTGCGGAACTTGACCCTTATAGCGAAGACTATTCAGAAAAGCGTCAGCATATTCTTGATACGATGATTAAGGATGCCGGAATGCGTGGCAAAGCAAAACTCATTGATGGCTTTATCCAAAAGAATGTGGATGAGGACAAAGAGAACTTCATAAACGGGCGCAACAAGGCTGATGGCACCAGTGAATTGGAGGAACGCTTGAACCAATATATAGCCTCAGAACGCAACAAGGCTGTATATGATTTGGCCGATGAAGAACAAATTTCAGCAGAAGTGCTGAATCTCTATATAAAGGAGTATGACTATTTACAAAAGGAACAGCCGGAAATCATACAAAAGGCATTGAAAGAGAAGCATCTTGGTCTTATCAAGACTCGAAAGGCTTTGACGAGAATAATGGAAAGATTGCGTAATATAATAAGGACTTTTAATTGGGAGTAAGATATGGCAGAATTAAATGTAAGTAGAAAAAATATTGAAGGTTTATTAAGTCTGAATGACCCCACAACGAAAGGGAAAATATTTGTTATTCCCGAATACCAACGTCCATATAGATGGGAGGTTGAGACCTGTGATGTTCTTTGGAATGATTTAAAGAACTTCTATGAAGAGCATAAAGATGATGACAGGGAGTATTTCCTTGGTTCAATCGTTACATGTGAAGACAATGAAGAACGCTGTCACATTAATATTATTGATGGCCAACAGCGCATTACGTCATTTATGCTTTTGTTACGGGCTTTTTATTTTAAGTTGGAAATTCAGTTAGAGGAAAATCCTCAAGATGAAGAAGTGCAGGGATTAATGAAATCAATAGAGCCATGCATTTGGAAAATAAACGCAATGACAAAAAAAGTTTCGGACAAAAAAGAAACCCACATCAAAACCTTGGTTGCTACCGATGATGATAAGGTTGATTTTGATTTGATACTAGAAACAGGACAAGGACGCGATAAATCAACATCATATTATTCCAAGAATTATGCTTTCTTTCTTAGATGTTGTGATGAGTACGCTAAAACGCATTTAACTGGTTGGAAGGAATTTTGCCTTTTTATTCTTTCACGTTGTATTGTTCTGCCAATAGAATGTACTGATTTAGATTCTGCCCTTACAATATTCGGTACTCTAAATAATCGTGGACTACCTTTGGCTGATTCTGATATATTCAAAGCAGAATTATATAAGATACAACCGTCCAAACAGCAATTTGCTGAAAAATGGAAGGAGTTGGAATCCACAATTGAAGACGCTGGATTTAGTTTTGATGACTTATTTAGGTATTACATGTTTGTTCATCGTGCCATGAATAATGACAATTCTAAGGAAATAGGACTTAGGAGTTATTATTCTGGAAAGGGGAATAAATATGCAATTTTTAAGAGTCCATCATTCTTTGGAGAACTCAATGACTTAGGAATGTTCTGGACTTCAATTTATTCCAATGATGGCGCATTTTGTAGTGAAGAAGCATTGAAATATATTCACTGCTTCATGTCTTATCCTAACGAGTACTGGAAATATCCGATTTCAGTATTCTATCATAAGAATAAGGATCTTGATAAAAACTTATTTAAGGAAACTTTTACAGCATACTTACGTAAATTAATTTCTTTTATGTTTGTAAAATTCATAGAGTCTCCTACTGTAAATGCTGTTAAACCATATATTTTTACTTTTTGTAATGATACATACAAGAATAACAGGATCGATTGCTCGTCATTCCAAATACCAGATGACTTCAAATCTCGCATTAACGCTTTTTCTTCTTCAAGAATAACAAAGGCATTATTGCTCCTTAACACTTATCTATTTGATGATAGCCAAAATCTTATCAATGGGAAATCTGAAATCGAACACATTTTTCCACAAAGTTGGCAGAACACTAACTATAATGGGTGGAATAAATCAGAAGCTGAAACTCATCTAAATATGCTTGGTAACAAAATAATCTTTGAGAAGAGGCTCAATATACAAGCTGGAAATAATTATTTTGGGAAGAAGAAAGAAAAGTATAAAGAATCAAAAATTAAAGAAGTTCAATCACTATCTCAAATGGGGCAGAATGATTGGTTAAAAGAAGATATTGAAAATAGAAATCATGAAATCATAGAGCGTCTGTACACTTTTTTTTCAAAGAATCTACCCAAACAGCCAAATGAGGATTTAAATATGTTGTTAGAACTAAATATAGGTAATGAGACATATCAAATGTATCAAGTTACTGATAAGAACGATGATAATGAATATTATCGGATTAGTAAACATGTATATGACATGAATAACTCTGATATATTCAACAAAAAAATGATTGATTTGACCGAAGACTTTGAAACTCTGCAAGATGCATTAAACAGCATTGAAAAAAAGACATTTTATAATGGTCAAATACAAATACATGATGAGGAATTAAAAAAGAGCATAAATCTATATTTGTCCTCTAAATAGATTATATTATGAGCGAAGAATTACAACAGAAACTCCGCGACCAACTTTGGGAGGTCGCAAACCGTTTGCGTGGCAATATGTCGGCAAGTGACTTTATGTACTTTACATTGGGGTTCATCTTCTATAAATACTTGTCGGAGAAAATAGAAAAGTACGCCAATAGTGCCTTGGTGGATGATGAAATAACCTTCAAAGAATTATGGGAAATGGAAGATGCCGATGCCGTGGAACTGCAAGAAGAAGCCAAGAACCAGTGCCTGGAGAATATCGGTTATTTCATCGAACCTAAGTTCTTGTTCTCATCCGTAATTGAGGCTATCAAACGGAAAGAGAACATCCTTCCTATGCTGGAGCGTTCATTAAAACGTATTGAGGACAGCACACTTGGGCAGGACAGCGAAGAAGATTTTGGCGGTTTGTTTTCTGACATAGACTTGGCTTCTCCGAAATTAGGTAAGACGGCAGACGATAAAAACACTCTCGTCAGCAATGTGCTTTTGGCATTGGACGATATTGATTTTGGAGTGGAGGCCTCGCAGGAGATTGACATCTTGGGTGATGCTTACGAATATATGATTTCACAGTTTGCGGCAGGTGCAGGAAAGAAAGCCGGAGAGTTCTATACTCCGCAGGAAGTCAGCCGTATTTTGGCAGAAATCGTATCTATAGGCCACCAGCGTTTGCGCAATGTTTATGACCCAACATGCGGTAGTGGTTCGTTATTGCTCCGTGCTGCAAGTATAGGAAAAGCTGTTGACATTTACGGTCAGGAAAAGAATCCGACAACATACAACCTGGCCCGAATGAACATGTTGCTTCACGGCATCAAGTTCAGTAACTTCAAGATTGAGAATGGCGATACGCTTGAATGGGATGCATTTGGTGATACTCAATTTGATGCTGTGGTAGCAAATCCTCCGTTCTCTGCCGAATGGAGTGCTGCCGACAAATTCAACACTGACGACCGTTTCAGTAAGGCCGGACGGCTTGCTCCTCGTAAGACTGCCGACTATGCCTTTATCCTACACATGATTTATCATTTGAATGAGGGTGGAACAATGGCATGTGTGGCTCCACATGGGGTATTATTCCGTGGCAATGCCGAGGGTGTTATCCGCCGTTTCCTCATAGAAAAGAAGAACTATGTGGATGCCATTATCGGCTTGCCTGCCAATATCTTCTATGGCACAAGCATACCTACTTGTATCCTTGTATTCAAGAAGTGTCGTAAGGAAGATGATAATATCCTGTTTATTGATGCCAGTAAAGAGTTTGAAAAGGTCAAAACACAAAACAAGCTCCGTGAACAGCATATTCAAAAAATTGTCGAAACCTATCGTGACCGTAAGGAGATAGAGAAGTACAGCCATCTTGCTACATTACAAGAAGTGGTTGAAAATGATTATAATCTAAATATCCCTCGCTATGTTGATACTTTTGAAGAGGAAGAACCTATAGACATCAAGGCGGTAATGGCTGAAATCAAGGAACTGGAAGCTAAACGTGCCGAACTTGATAAGGAGATTGAGGTATATTTGAAAGAGTTAGGGATTGTAGAATAGTCTAACGGAAATTCGCAAGATGGAAGAAAATGACAATATACCTCAAATGACACCCTCATTTGAGAATCTACGCCGCAAGGACGAGAACGGGAATGACTACTGGAGTTCCCGCGACCTTTGTGGGGCAATGGGCTATTCCGCTTATTGGAAATTCCAACGGGTTATTGATAAAGCCATCAAGGTTGCCGTAGAGAAAGGGATGAACGTGGACGAACATTTCAACCAAGCGGTTGATATGGTAAAGGTAGGAAACGGCTCATTCCGCAAAGTGACTATCTTTCGTTTGTCTCGCATGGCATGTATGATTATAGCGGAAAATGCCGATAATAGGAAAGTGCTTGTCCAACAAGCACGAGACTATTTCGGCCAATCTGTTCCTATGACTGAGCTCGTTCATAATTCGGTAAGTTCCAATATATTGCTATATAAAACAGCCCAAGGAGAAACACGTATAGAAGTCATTTTCAATAGTGAGACATTCTGGATGTCTCAAAAAAGAATGGCAGATTTGTACAACGTAGATGTGAGTACGATAAACTACCATCTCAAAGAGATATTCAAAAGTGGCGAGTTAAGCGAAAATTCAGTTATTCGAAAAATTCCAATAACTGCCAATGACGGAAAGGACTATAACACGTTAGTCTATAATCTTGACGCAATTATCGCCGTAGGATACAGGGTGAATAGTTATCAAGCGACTCAGTTCCGTATCTGGGCGACGTCCGTACTGAAAGAGTTTATCATTAAAGGCTATGCTCTTGATGATGAACGATTGAAGCAAGGCAAACATTTCGGCAAGGACTACTTTGACGATTTGCTGGAGCGTATTCGTGAAATACGCACATCAGAGCGTAGATATTACCAAAAGATAACAGACATCTATGCAGAGTGCAGTGCGGATTATGATGCAAAATCAGAAAACACAAAACTGTTCTTCAAGATGGTGCAGAACATGATGCACCTTGCCGTTGCTCATCAGACGGCTGCGGAAATCATCTATCAACGGGCAGACTCTGAGCAACCTTATATGGGACTTACCACTTGGAAGAAAGCTCCTGATGGGAGAGTGCAGAAGTCTGATACCATCGTTGCGAAGAACTATTTGTCGGACACAGAACTATCTCAGCTAAATCTTATCACTACTGCTTTCCTTGATACGGCGGAATCTCGTGCCCAACGCCATATTGTTTCCACAATGGACGACTGGAAGAAGTTTCTTCAGCAATATCTTGCCACTATGGGGTATGAACAATGTGATACAGCCGGAAAGGTGTCACAAGAGGAAGCACGAGATAAAGCTTATAGCGAGTACGAGAAATATAAACTGATTCAAGATCAATCATACATATCGGATTTCGACCGTTTTAATGAGGGTAACGAAGGAAACTCATTGCTCCCATTTGACCTTAATCCTTCAAAATAAAGACAACTATGGCAACAGATAATAAAAATAAAGTCCTTAATGTTCCCCATTTGAGATTCCCAGAGTTTGGTGGGGAGTGGAGAAAATATAAATTGGCAGAAATCTGTTCTTTCTTTTCGGGAGGAACACCCTCGTCTTCAAAGAAAGAGTATTATGACGGGAATATTCCTTTCATTCGTTCCGGTGAATTACATATGGATAAGACAGAACTGTTCATCACAGAAGTAGGTTTGGATAATTCTGCTGCTAAAATTGTTGATGTTGGTGATTTGCTTTTGGCCTTATATGGTGCTACGAGTGGAGATATTGCTATTAGCCAAATAAAAGGTGCTATCAATCAAGCAATATTGTGTATCCGTACAACGCAAAATAAAAAGTTTATTGAATCTGTTTGGAAAAAACATGTGGAAAAGTTACTTCAAACTTATCTGCAAGGAGGTCAGGGTAACTTGTCTGCGGATATAGTGAAAAATATCTCATTTTATTTTGCCGAGAGTAACGAACAGATTAAACTAGCCAAGTTTATTACACTACTGGATGAACGTATTGCCACCCAAAACAAAATCATTGAGGATTTGAAAAAACTAAAGTCCGTAATTATTGATTATGCATTTACAAACAATAAGGATGTGGAAAGAGAACAGATACTTCTATCTGATATATCAACTAAAATTACACGAAAGAATACTGATAACCGAATTTCTAACGTATTGAGCAATTCTGCAAATCAAGGCGTTGTCCCTCAAAGTGGTGTTTTTGATAGAGAAATTGCCAATGAAGAAAATATCTCAAACTACATTGTTATTTCATACAATGACTTTGTTTATAATCCTCGTAAATCAGCTATAGCCCCTTACGGACCAATAAATAAGTATAATGGTGAACTTAAAGGTGTAATCTCTCCATTGTATCTATGTTTTAGAACCCATGATATTAACGCTGAATATCTTGCTTGGTATTTTAAAAGTCGCTTATGGCATGAATACATTTACAAGAATGGCGATGCAGGGGTTAGACACGACAGAGTAAGCATCAAAGATGATGTTTTCTTTTCCATGCCATTAAAAATTCATAGCAAATTAGAACAGGGAAGGATTGCAAATAAACTAAACAAAATTGAGTCGTTTGTAATGCATGAAATCCAATACTTATCACTACTCCAGACGCAAAAGTATTTCCTACTCCAACAGATGTTTATATAAACATTTGCTGGAGCAGATGAAATTTTTGTTCTTTAAATAGTACCATTATAGATGTTTCGTTTTCACATTTCATATTGAGCATGTCAAACATAGAAACTATATCTTTTTGTCTCTTTATGGAGGGAATCCGAAGTTTTACCTTCTGAAACATATCTATTCGTAAGGATGGGACTGTAGAGCCAACGGCATTCCGAATGAAATAGGAATTTAATGTTCCCATGAAATAATAGCAATATTTGGGTGACAATATCTCGCTAAAGTCCGTAATAGCATAACATCTTTGATGCAATGCAAATTTTCCTTTATAATATCGTGGGTAAAAACTTTGTCCTTCACCTGCATAAATAATAGCTTCTTTGTCAATCGAATATGTAGGAAACCATTTTTGTTCTTCGGAACGATCGAAAAATGGATACCATCCTTCCCGTTTAATTGTGTCTGCATCTTGGACATCTCCACAACCATTTGATATATGTGCTACATCTCCCAACAACATTGATTTTCCGTCTTCAATTAAGCTAAAGATGGATTTACTAATTACGGACATTTCAGTACCATATTCCTTAATCAAAGGACTTGCTGCACAACTTACACAATCTGGAATTCCCAATGTACGCCTGTGTGATTGTCTTGAATGTCATTCATCAACATTGCAAGAAGATTGCGTATCTGCAACAGGCTCATATCCTGTATATGGTGCCACTGGACTTATTGGCTATACCAACAACTATGCCTATAATGGCGAGTCAATTTTAATAGTCAAAGACGGTTCAAGCGTTGGCTCTTTGTCTTATGTTAATGACCATTTTTCTGTAATTGGAACGCTCAACTACCTAACAGCCTACAAAGAGCACTCAATTCTTTACCTATATTATGCACTTATGACGTTCAATTTCACTCCATATATAACAGGAATGGCTATTCCTCACATCTACTTCAAAGATTATGGGAAGGCAAAATTATTCTATCCATCCATTGAAAAGCGGATAAGAATAGCATCATTGTTGCATAACATTGAGCAAAAGTTAGCTGTGGAGCAAAACCTTGTAAAATCACTCAGCGTACAAAAGTCTTACCTATTGCGTATGTTGTTTATATAAACATCGTGCGCAATAGATGTTGTTTCTGTAAATTCAAGAACTTTAGAAGTTTCTTTTCTGTATAAAGTTTCTCCTCTATTGAAGATGTTAAGTTTGTTATACTCTTTTGCTGTGCCATAGATGGTAGTGGGCATTTGATATGATTGATGTCTTTAAGGTATGCTGTTTTCATTGTTCCCTCTGTAATAATTCTGTTTACTTCTTTTGAAAAGAAAGAGGAAGACATCAGCAAAAACAAATACTCCACATTGACATTTGTATTCGGGACAATGCCCAATATACCTTGTTTGGTACAAACTGGGTATTCATTTATAGATATTGCTCCTATGGTCGCACCATTAGAATATATAACAGACTGCGACGGAATAAGCCATGCTGATGACTTCTGCATACCCAACTCTGTTATAAATTCTTTATTACTTGTCAGATATTTACAGGACAAGTCATCAATTTTAATAAATGGAATTGTGCCTTCTGAATAATATTCATCTACCGATGTTGTTGGAGTACCACCTTCACCAGCCTTAATATAGAAAGAAGAAAACGGATATAGTTCTCCTTTCAAAAGAGCCGTCATCAAATTGTCAACAATTCCTTTGATTAAGGATTGCTGTTTCTCAATGATTTTGTTTTGGGTGGCAATGCGCTCATCAATAAGGCGTAGTAAAGTTGCAATTTTTGTCTGTTCTGGTTTTGATGGCAATCCAATATGGCACTCTGAAAAATTCTTGGTGCTAATTGAATAAATCTTTGTTCCTTGTGCTATTCGTCTTATTTGATTATGAAATGCAGTAGATGAGAAAGCATATCCTTTGAATCCAACAATAGTTTTGTGCTTATTGTCTCGCCCATGAATTGTATGCAATCCACATACGACATTTTTCTCTGCAAGATTATAAAACTCAATAGTCTTGGCTACTTCATTTGTATCTTCTGAAGCATCTGCAAAAGCCACATCACCCTCTTTGCACAATTCAAAGTTCTTGGGTATGTTGTCCTCTTTTATATTAGGCAATTTGTCTTTTGACAAATCTACCATAGTTGGAAGTCCCACATGGATAAGTCCATAATGTAAATTCATCATGGTATTGGTGTCATATTCAAGCTGCTCCCAACTAAGAGAATTGGTGGAATAGAAATCCAACAAGTCTGAAACCTTACACTTTTCCCACTCCCCACTAAACTCTGGGAATCTCAAATGGGGAACATCATACATTATATTTCTCTAATTATAGACACCTATCATTTATCAAACAATATGAGCAACAAGACAATTAGAGAAATTGCGGTAGCTTGGAAAGAGTACAAGCGCCCCTACGTGAAGCAGTCTACAATGGCGGCTTATGTGCTAATCTTGGAGAACCACATCATTCCGTATTTTGGTGACAGTGATTCTCTCCATGAAAAGGAAGTGCAAGCATTCGTCTTGCAGAAATTGGGAAGTGGGCTAAGCACAAAATCTGTCAAGGACATTCTGATAGTCCTCAAAATGGTAATGAAGTTCGGGGTCAAGAACGAATGGATGAGCTACTACGAATGGGATATTAAATACCCTACATCCTCTGTAAACAAAGAACTTGAAGTGCTATCTGTAGCCAATCACAGAACAATCTTGAATTACATCCAGACTCATTTTACCTTTACGGGACTTGGTATTTACATCAGCCTCAGTACAGGGCTACGCATCGGAGAGATATGTGCTTTGAAATGGAGCGACATCAATGTAACTGATGGTACTATAACCGTCAGTCGCACGATTGAACGCATCTACATCATAGAAGGTGAGGAAAAGTACACCGAGCTTGTGATCAACTCACCCAAAACCAAGAACTCTTGCCGCGAAATACCTATGAGTAAGGAGTTACTTACGATGATTAAGTCATTAAAGAAAGTAGTTAATGACGATTTCTATGTACTAACCAATGATGAGCGTCCTACAGAACCACGCACTTACCGCAATTACTATAACAAACTGATGGCCAAGCTCGGTATTCCCAAATTGAAGTATCATGGTCTCCGCCATAGCTTCGCAACACGTTGCATTGAAGCTGGATGCGACTACAAAACGGTGAGCGTCCTCTTGGGACACTCCAACATTTCAACAACGCTCAATCTTTATGTTCATCCCAATATGGAACAGAAGAAGCGTTGCATTGCCAAGGTATTTAAATCATTGAGGAAATAGGTATTAGGTAGAGCGAAGGAATATGATAGAGTAATTTCTTCGCTCTCAATACGATTCTAAAGCGATATCTGAACAAATTTGTGTAAATGGAAAAGGAGAGGAAAATCTTCCCCTCCTTAACTCAGAACAAAGAATCAGACATTCAAATTCTTCAGTGCCAGTGCATAATTGTGTCCGAAAAAGTCTTTTCGGACAAGTTTTAGCCCGAGCGTCTGGTAATACCCATATTCATCACTTTCGGTACAGAGATACTTGTAACTGTAGCGGGGCATGTACTCCTTGAAGAAGCGGGCCAAGTCCTTCAGGTTTTCTTCTTGGTTCTTCTTGAAGTTGCTGCGCACGATGATGATGCTCCAGTCAGGAAAATTTCCCACGCCGTTGCTGTACTCCCAGAAGCGGATGTAGCAGTCTAAATCACGCTCACGGATGTCCACGCAAAAGCCATTGGCATTTTGCATCACGCTACAACTGTTTCTGTAGCCGAACTTCTCACACAGGTAGAGATTGAAATCACAAATTAAATCGTTGTGTAACATAATTGATAAAGTTTTAATTGTTAATAAATTGATTATAAATGAAAGCCTCGCTTGCGCTTAGCCTTTTTCTTCTTCATCAGGCGATTGAACTCGGCTTCTTCTGCGGCAGTTGCATCGTAAGATGAACCACCGTTTAGTAGACCGAGACTAATACCGGTCCCCTCATCAGGATGAGAAATAGTTTGCTGCATCTCTGTTTCTTCATGCTTAGGCTTCTGCTTGACAGATTCAAACAAGGATGCACAAGCATTCTCTTCTAGTCTGCTGTCGATGTTCAGGTAACTGAACTCACGGCTGATCTTTGAACCGGAGAAAGAGAATTCAGCATACTCAAATTTGACACCTTGTATTGCACGTGTGGTGCGACTAACCTTGAATTTCATATCAATATCTCGGTCGGCAAGTGCGTCCTTCAGTTCGTTCCAACTCTTGGCATTCGGCAGTTCTTCTTTCAATGCCTTGTATATTTCATGCTTTGCCCGGTCGTATGGGCGCAGCCGTTCCTCGTTGATATGGTCTTTACCATTGGCGAAGTGCAGCCGATATTTAGCTGTCAGCATTTTGCAGATCTTCTCATTTCGGCGGAAGTCGTTCTTGTCGCTAATCGTCTTGCCGTCATTGTCCACCCGATTGAAGACGATGTGGCAATGCGGATGTTCGCGGTCAATATGCCGGGCAACGATGTATTGCATGTTTTGAATACCCATCAGCTTCATGTAGTCATGAGCGATTTGCAACATCAGCGCATCATCATGCTTCAAGCGGTCGCTATCTTCGGGTGAGAAGTTGAGCGAGGTGTGTCCGACAATATTCTTTACCTTGTCGTTGAGCAACGATTGTAACTCAAATTGCTCCGCCATCTGTTCGGGTGTTCCGTCCACTCCAAATGCCTCCAGCAACTTGGACTTTTCTTCTTTAAGGACATAGCAGACGCATCCATTGAACGATGTTCCTTTCGTTTGTTTACCTATCATCTTTCAGCCGTCTTATAAGTTGGTTAATACGTTCCGCCATCTCTTCGCATCGTTTGGCAACAGCAGAGAACCCGTAGGTGTTTGCCTGCCTAGCCAACTGGTTGAGATTGGTGCTTTCGCCAATCAACTGACGGATGATGTAGATATGCTCTTGCGAGATTCGTTCACGTACTGAACCATTCTCGATGAACGAGCGGATGACTTCACTTTGAGTCCGTTTAGTCCGTCTGCAAATTGCGCCGAGCAATGCGTACTGCATATCCGTTAGACGGAGAGTTATCGTATATTTCTTTTTCATTTTGATTCCGTTTTTAGTGAATAATTTGTGACCATCGGGAGCCGTCTCCTCAGACTTTTTGAGGAGCAAGTGGTCGGGGAATGTAATACACCGACATTAACTTGCTACAGTAAAAAAGTCTCATATTTCTTCCCTTCGGTCATAGTCTGAAACCTCGTTTCTTAGGTGGTGAAACCTTCGGATGAGGGATGCCTCGTCGCACACTGACGAGCTTCAAATCGAGTGCATCTATCAGTATTTTCAGAGCGGGATTCCTCTTAATCATCTGCTGAAGTACTGCTTCGTCAGGCTTCACTTTGAGCAGATAATCGGCAATGTCGTATCCCTCTTTTCGCTCGGTTTCACTGGCGTTGGCCTCCAGATAATCGAATATCTGTACCTCGATTCCACAATTTTTCATCAGTCCGATTTTGCTCTGCCAATAGTCTGTTGCACCCAAGTCGGGGAACAGCACAACACTTCTCCCGGCAAGAACAGACAGGCTGTTGGCATTGAAACAACCGTTCTTTCCCCCTGATGCTATCCATAGGAATTGAGGTAGGTAGTAGGATGCGATTAGGGCCGTCTTCTCGCTTTCGACCAAAGCAACAGGTCGGCTCTTATTCTCGGAAAGCAGATGCTCTCCAAAGAAACATTGCCTCAGATTATAATCGCCCTTATGCAACACAGAGTGTACCCACGTGACATGATTGTATGGTTCTTTTACTCGTTTGCCCGTTTCGGGATTGTAAAGCATAATCTTACCAGTGCGGACTCTGTTCTGATTATCCGTCTGCCAGAATACAGTTGCACCGTCCCAATACTTGGATGTGCCTACCTTGTACTTCTTCATCAGCTTCATTGTTTCGGATTCTCCAAACTGAGCTGATAAGAATTGAAACAACTTGTTCGCCGGATAGCCTCGTAATGATTGGTTGACGATGTCCATGTCAATGTAAGAGGTGGCTATTGGTTGCGCCTCCTTAACAGGAGCATAGCTTCTAAAGCTGTTCTCAGAGAATTTTTCTTTCTCTGCTGGGTTCTGCTCGAAGTAATCACGGGGCGTGAAGTGATAACCACATTTCTGCTCATGGTCACAACGTCCCACGTACTCGGGGAACTTAATTTGCTTCTCCGTATCAATGTACTTGGAGAAACATCTTTGGCGGTGGCAGTTCGGGCAAGAGTGCCGGGTGCTGACACCTTTGTAGGGTTCTAATATGAATCTGTGTGTACTCATTGTTTTCTTTTTTTGTTGTGTCACTTTTGTCGTTATTGTCGTTTTCGCTTGGGAAAGTGTCAAAACCGACAAAAATGTTACGGGTTAATCTTTGAATATTCTCCGTGCTTCTCTTTGCGGAACAATGTTCCGATGTTGTCATTGAGAAAGCGTTGAAACGTCCGCTCCTTCATTCCGTTTTGCTCGGCCAACTCTATGGCTTGAGCAGTCGTGAAGGAGGCTGGAAGTTGATTGACTATCGTTTGTCGCTGACTGGTGAGAGCATTCTTGTTCAGGATGTTCTGCACACTCAATGCAGATTCCTTGAAATATTCCGTCAGTTTGATGCCTCGCTCCACCGTCAGCAAGTCAATATGCGTCTTATCACACTCTCCACAAGTCCATCGCGCCAATTGGATAATCAGGCAAAAACGGATGATATATATTTCCAACTTGCAGTAGATACTTACAATGGTATCGTTGGTTTCTCGGTCGCATAGTTCGGAAAAGTGGTGCTGCCACTCGTAAAGTCTCCTTTTAGCTTCTTCTGTGAAGGTTAGAACGTGCGGTTCAATTTCTCCAAACTCGTTAAGACGACACTCTTGCTGTATCAGTTTCTCAATGATGGCATTCCATTCCTGTTCGATGTTCTCCGGCAGTTCCTTGTCGTTCCAACGTGCCTTCTGTTGCAGGTTGGGCATCACAAACAGAATACGGTCGATGAAGCCGTTACTGGAGCGTTCACCTTTGGCCAACTCGTTTAGAATTTTCTTTTGGATCGTACCAATGACCGAGATATACGGACGCTTGATGAAGATGGAACTCTTGGCATTCTTGCGGTCGGACATGGTGGTCTTGGCACTGAACACCGATAGCCAGAACTGTTCCTCCGAACCGTTATTGTAGCGATTGAAGTTCTTGAACCAAGCGGACAACTCATCAGCCCATAGACATAAGCCCCGCTTGTTCTGTGCATGAATGAGGCTCAATCCTTCGGGCGTTACATCCGAGACCAAGAAGCGTTTGCGAATTGGCTCTTGTGGAAATTGCTCACCACCGCTTTCCGCACGTTCCTTCCGGCTCATACTCATCAGTTCATCATATTTTGCAAGAGCTTTCTCAAATTCCTGATTCTGCCTATAGTCATAATCGAGGAAAGGCTTCATGGCAAAGCTGAGGGGATGACTCTTGTTCGCTCCCGGTCTTCCAATCAGTGCCATATACAGAATAGGACTTTCCATCCAGCCCTGCTTGATTTGGGCAAGATGCGTATTCCCGATGCCGACTGCCATTGCCGTCAGGATAGCTGCGGCAATGTAGTCAGTGGGATAATTGTGGCATTCGTGTACCTCATGGATGATACGTTGAATCTGAGCAGGGAATATACTGATAGGAAACTCCGTACCAGCCAGCCGTGTACTCAAATCAATCGCTTCATCAATGACAGATACGGGATTGATAGAACTTGTATCCATACGTCAGACGGTTAGAAGTTAAAGGATGATCTAGGCTTATGCTTGACACCGCCTTGCATATTGGCAAGCATCTCCTCATAAGTCTGTTCCGCTGTCTTTCTTCGTCCATTGTTAATCCATGCCAACAGCTCGTCCTCGTAGAAATAGAGTTTTTTGCCTTTCTTGTAAGCAGGAAGCACCCCTTTGCGTACCAATGTATATATGGTAGGCTTGGCTTTTCGGATGATACGGCAAGCATCCTCAATTTCAACCAACACGTGTTTGTCTGATGCTGGAGGTTGAAGTTCCGACACCATTCTTTTCAACTCGATGACCTGTTCGGTCAGATAACCTACCGCCTCGGGCAGTTTATCAAATGTTACTGTTTCGTTTTGCATACGCCAATCGTTTTTAATTGTTCGACGGCAAAGGAAACAGGTGTTTCAATGGTGGAATCATCCACCAAAATATAACTGTGATATAACTTTTTGATGGTAATAAGTGGTGATTACAAGGAGTTTAAGTATATTTGCGTGCAGAAACAATCATCGTTTATGAGTAAAAGAACTATTATTTTTCAAGAACATAGTGAAATTATCAACAAGGAAGTTGATGAATTATTTTGTTTTACTATCTTGTATAATGACAAATGGAGTTTACGCAATACCGTAAAGCAATCTGAATTTGTAGTAGTGGCTGCTTGTAGAGGGCTGACTAAAATTAGTTTGAAACAAGTAAATGGAAAAGATTTTCTATTCATAACGGATGATATTAGTGATGTCGTCGGTTATCCTAAGCAGATAGACGACTTCCTCTCTATGCAATGTGATTGCGATAGTAAGGTGACTTCGGAAATGTTATATCATGCTATTTTAGATTCTGCAGATGAATTATTTCCTAAAATGCGCTTGACAGACATTTATTATAATTACAAATGGCTTAATAAAATACCTGTAGTGGATATTTATACAACTATGTTCGACAAATATATCAATGACATATTCCCTAATAGCAGGAATGTTGCTATTGAGAAAATGATATCAAAGTTTAGCTTCACCAAGCAAGAAGCTTCGTTGTTATTTGAACGTTGGCAATATTTCTATTTTATAGATTACCACCCATATAACGAATGGATTCCTTGTTATCCTAAAGTAACATTAACTGTAGAGCAATTTAAAGAGACAATGTCTATAAAAAAGATTGATGTAAAGAAAGATTTGAATACTGGTTTGCTGTATTTCGAAGCAGATGAGATTAGAGGAAAAGTTCTTTTGAGAGAAATTCCAAATCATCCAATGATTTCCCAATTCATTACCTCTAACTCCAAAGTTCATTGGTTATTACATGAGGATAAAACTATTTGTGCAAAACCTATTTTTGCGGATTTCTAAATGAATAATAAGAATAATATATACGTTCCGATGTTCGATGAACGAGAGTTTGTTCTCGTTTGTCGTAAAAGTGACTATGAGAATAATAACATCGGTGATGGGGTGTTTCTTGTACTCCGGAAGGAGTGGGAGGATACAGATAATAATCCTATTAAAACATTCGATTTGCTTCTAACAGCAGTTGATAATGGATTTGTAAAGCTGTTTCCTGCTCCGAATAACGCAGTAGTTATAGTTCAAGAGCTTCCATACTCACGGAAGATAGATTACATGGAAGTACCTAAATAAGCATCAAGCATTTACGCTATTTTCCTATCTAGCTTAATAATGCACTCCGATTCCGTGTGCGACATCTTGCGCTCTATGGTGGATGTTTCCACATCACGGAGGGTGTAAGCAAATACCCTTTTGATGAATGTGGCTGTCTGTAAACGTGGCTTGCCGAATGCTTTACCGATGTTCCATCCAAAGTGCATGGCATCAATGGTCTTTAATTGTGAACTGAGTTTTATGGATTCGACTTTGGGCAAAGAGTCTGACAGATAGTATTCTGTGACATATCCGCATAAGCGATGGAGGCTTTCTTCATCAAGATAGGGAACTAAAGTACGTTTCGTGTATGTGAGAACCTTATCAAGTTTCTCTTGGGATGCACGTTCTTTCTCAGCCATTGCATTGGCACGAAGCACCTCGTATTCCGATGGCTGATTGGGTTCTTCAATAGAAGGTGGGGCATCTTCCTTTGGAAGATTAGCCTCTCCTTCGTCTGTCTCGGAAGGCATGGGAGTCGAAACCTCTTCTGATGTATCAGATGTGGTTTCGACTTCAATCATAGGTTCAGAAACGATAGGTTCTACATCTATATCCTCTTCAATGGGTTCTGGACATTCTTCAACCACTGCAATTTTACTGCGATAGCACTCAAATTTCATAAAGCACTTTTCTATGGATGGAGAAAGGATTTGACTCAATGCCATTTGTAGATTGAGGTAGATGGCACCCATGACGATGGAGCAAACTACGAGAATAAGGTAGCTGCTGAACTCGTCCCAACCATAATGTAATGCGGTCTGACGAGCTAAAACGCCAATGACAACTATTGTACTGAAAACCATCAGATGCAATGTAATATGTTCAATCTTTCTCTGCTCCATAGTGATATTTGCTAATCGTTTGTGTGCAAATGTATATCATTTATTTTTAGCAAAATGCGAGGTTTTCTCCGTCAGAGGGCTTTTGACGATATATTACATCAAATGTCGCCACGTTACACTCTTTATAATGAGCGAGTTGTAACTTTCTTGTTTTTCGGTGAAAATAGTTGGCGGAACAGGGCTTGAGGTCTTAAAACAAAGAATATCTGCACTATTTCCGGGCAAATATGCAGATATTCTAATGTAAAAAGTAATACCTTGTCAACAAGACAATGTACTACTCGTTCCATTGTTGAGATATAGCAGAATATTGTGACCTTGCTTACGTGCGACTTTGTTTATCAGCCACTGCCTGAACTCTATGGAATGCCCGGTATCTATCTGATAAGATAAGGCAATAACCATCTCTAAATTATACACATCAGCATTGTAATCGTTCTCTAATTTGATGCACTTGCATACTTCGTACTCTTTCAAGATATTGGTTCTCAATATCCTTTTGATAGCAGCGTGGATAACCCCAGCCGTTGTGTTGAACAGCTCAGCAATCTCCCATGTGGTCATCCATACCTCTCCATCGGAGATATGGATGCCTTGTCCGTTGTTTGTTATGATTCCTCGTTTCATGGTAGTAATTTATTTGAGTGAAATTTTATTGGCGGTTTCTCGCTTCTTGGAATTGACCAAGTCGGCATAGATTTGAGTAGTGGTGACGTTCTTATGCGTTAGCATCTTTGAAACCGTGTAGATGTCAGTACCCAAGGAGATTTGTATCACGGCGTAGCTGTGTCGAAACCCATGGAAGGTGATGGGTTTGGTTATTCCAGCCTTTTTGATCCAGTTCTTCAGTGGATAGTTAATCATGCTCCGCTTCAAGCCTTTGAACACCTTGCCCGTTCCTGGCGTACCGCATAGCTCGTAGGCTTCGTTGCTGATGGGGAGCGTTGCTTCCGTTTGGGTTTTCTGGGTTCTGATACGCAGACAATAGCCTTGGTCGGGGGCAATGTCAAAGTCCTCCCATTGAAGGTTTTGAATGTCGCTGATACGCAAACCAGTCAGACAAGCAAACAGAGAGGCAGCTTTCAATACGGGGATGTCGCAGGGCGTGGCGGCAAGCTGTTTCACCTCGTCCAGTGTCAGGTACTCTTTCTTCACTTCTTGTGGCTCTATCTTATCAAGATAGTCATTGATATTCTCCCGAAGCCATTTGTCCCGATAGGCAATTTTCAAAAGGCCTCGAAACGTGGAATAGTAGCCGGATGCCGAATTGAGGGATATGGAGCGGCTACTGCGTTTGAGCTGTTTGGCATGAAGTAGATACTCGCGGAACTTTTTGCACAAGTCCACATTCACCTCACCAAACGTGCATTGCCCTTTGACGAAATTATGGAAATGCTGATAGACGAACTGCCATTTCTGGTCTTTGTTACGGCACATCTTCTTGAAGTAGGCGAGAAAGTCGGCCTTCTGTTTGGTCTTATCCAAGAAACCGAACTCTTCATTGATAAGCGACTGTACCCGGATGCAACGGATTGCCTCTGCCTTGTTCAACATATCGTTGTTGAACTCTCGTTCCATCTCGTTCTTCGGATGGGCGTAGATGTAGATGCCGAGGTATTCCCTGCGGCTCATCTGCATGGTTTCGGGGTTGCGGACTGCCGGATAATAATCCAGATACAAGGAGATACGGTTGTTACGAATCGCTCTCTGGCGAACTGTTACTTTTGTACACGTGTGTGTCATGCTGTTTGATATTTAGAGTTTTACATTTGTTCGGTGCAAAGGAATAGGGTGATTCAATGGTGACAGCACCCACCGAAGAATAACTTATTCAATCTTTGGGGCGGCAAGTAGTTTATCCAACTCAGCCTTGGAAATAAGTGTGTATTTACCCTTCTTCACCTTCGGGATTTTGTGATACGTTGCGTAATGATAGAGCTGGTCACGAGTGAGGTTGAACTTCTCCATCGCTTCCGGCACGGTATAATACTTTGGCTCCTCAGACGCAGCCACTCCTTTGGCTATATCCACATGCTTCTTGGAGTAGTACACCATGATGCCCTCCTTCTTTTTGGGAATGGCATTCTTGGAAACGAAACAGTAGACAGCGGCTAAGGTCATGCCGAACTTCTCCTGTATTTCTTGGGTACTGTACCATTCCGTGATGTCGGGGTTCGGTGCTTTCTTGGCAAAGTAAGCATCTATGTGCTTCTTGCTCCAGTAGGTCTTGCCACGATTGAATGTCCGAGGGATATTGTTCTTCTTTGCGATGGCAAATACCCATGACTCTGCCACATTGAATTTCTCTTTGACTTCGGCTGTGGTGTAGAAGTCGGTGATGGGAGTCTTCTCTTTTGTTGGTATATGGAACTCTGTCGGGTGATTGAAAAGCTCATCAATATCCTCTTTCTTCAAAAGATACTTGAAGCCTAACCGGATAACCTTTAGCTCTCCACGCTTAATGTAACCATATACGGTCGGTCGAGTTACACCAAGATAAATTGCGGCTTCCGTGATTGTAAGAAAAGGCTTGTTTTTGATTCTTTCAATCGGCTTTTCCTCAATCTTTTTCTCCACGATTTGATTGTTCGCCTTGATGGCATCGTCACGCTTCCTCTTTTTGTAGAGTGCGTTGGCGCATTGTTTGGAGCAACACGCTGTTGTAGTCTTTTGGGCGATAAACTCTTTACCACACCAAGCGCAAATTCGCTTAATTTTTAGGTTACTGCTCATTTTATTACATCTTTATTTCTCCGTTTTTCTGTCAATTCCCGTAAAATCGTGTAAAATGGCGTAAAGTTTCTCTACTACCTTTCCACGCAATTCGCGAGCCTGTGACAAGCGAGCAACAAATGCGGTACAAAAATGAGCTGAGAAAGCCTTATAAACGATGTGTATCGCTTACAAGGCTAAAAAGAAAGGCGCTCAAAATGAACGCCTTGATAATAGTTGATGATATATGCTAATCGTTGGTGAGCATCACTTATTTGCCGATGCAGAAAATATAGAAACAATTATATTAGTCTGATAATCAGTTGTATATGCGTTGAAATTTTTCCACTGGGGACAAAATGGGGACAAAAATATGATAAGAAAAATAGTAAGAAAAGAAAAAGTAGACTGAAAAATCACATTGCCGATTGAGGTGCTTATTTTGATTTTCTTATTTACTGTACAAAGATAATAATGTATTTTAGATATAATGGAAAATATTTATCCTTTTAGAAATAATATTTTGCTGTCCAAAAAATAAATAATTAAGTGTTTGATGTTCAGTGTTTTTTTCAGATTTGTCCCTCGTTTGTCCCTCGTTTTTTATCTACGATATTTTGTCCCTCATTTTTTTACTTCTATGTAATCTTTTCTTATGTTGTTAAACAATTGTTTGATGATTCATATGTTAAATGCTTTGGATAGTTTAGTTTGGTTTTTTGTATATTTAATCAAGTTCTAATCTAAACCTAATGATTATTTTTTTTTGGTCAGCAGAGCTTTTATATTGCACTAAGTATGCCTTGTTTCATTATGTTTTTGTATATCGACATTCGGGCTTTATGAATAAAATTGTGGTGCAAAGGTATTTGTTATGACATTATTGCATTGCAAGTTCAGGTCTTTTTGATTCCTGAACAAATCTCCACACTCTATTCGAGGTCGTATTTGTTCACGAAAACTTGCATGAATAGTCACAACACCTTTCAAGCACCCGAATTTTAATTAATCCCGAAGTAGTTGATACTACAAAAGGGAAACAATAACAATTAATAACTAGAATATTATGTTTGAAAATGAAGAACAGACTGAAATCATTGGTGCAAGATGCACTCTACACGAAGCGTACAAAGGTTATACGGAGGGGACAATTGTGGGCGATTTTGGGCTCAGAGTCGTTGTCCAGCTTGACAACGGTAAGGAGATTGTTGAATACCGTGATGAAGTAACGATTTACGATTGATGACTGATTAAATATATTATGATATGGATAATTTTAGATTCTATCAAGATTGTAAAGTTACGTGCTGGGAGCGCGATTACTTTACTGTTGAAGCGGAAAACTATGAAGAAGCAGTAGCTATCGTACGTTCCTGGAAATGTAAAGATGTAACCAATATAATAGATTCACGCCTTCATTTGGAGAGAAACGAAGTTCTTCGTGATACTTCCGAACGTATATTTCCTAATGAGAATGGCGGTTGTCCCACTATGGAGATATATAATGTTGATGGCTTGGCAGTTATAAATGACGCTCCGGATTTGGAGCAAAATCTTGAACATAAATCAATAGTTTAAATGAATGTGATAATAGAACATATATTTTGCCAGTATAGCGATGAAGCTACGGCATTATATTTAAGGATTATTAATGTGATACTTATGTCTTCCAATGAAGCGGAACTTCGTGCGAGTATGGAAAAATTGAAGCATACATCTAAACTTGACGAATATTTCATATATGGATTTGGCAAGCATCATATTTGGGTATGTTTGCGTAAACCAAGTGATAGAAATAAGATCTTTGAGCATCGGGTCCTGATGGCCCAGTTCTGAATTGGTTTGTTTGGTCTGGAGGAGTATGAATCCAATTGCCAGACCAACTCTCCCAAAGAAGAGGGACATCCAGGCAAATCCTTTTTTAATACTTTCATTCCTTTTCTACTTTTAGTGTGGTTGCACTTTGCACTTTTGCATTTTGGACTGTTTTAACAATCCTATTCCTCTTGTACTCTTATTTCTTTTGGCTGTGTCCCCTTTTTATTTCAATTTTGTTGTTGTGGTAGGCTGTGACTTTGTAAGGAGTATGCATGTCCTGTTTCCTTTCTCCCCTCTGATCATTTCTTTATGTCACAGTTGATTTTGTGTCCACCAATTGCGTTCCGTCGCTGCCCTTCTGTCTATATTCCAATTATGGGCTTCTATCCACTGTAGCATTTTCCGCTTGTCTGATCCTTTGGGTGTTCTTCTTTGTTTCTTGTGCCCATATACTATATGGCCGTATGCTTGCTGCCATGCCATCCTTTCCGTCTGCCGCTTATCGGTCTTATGTCTCTTGCAGGTGGTTTTGGATTTTGTACCATTCATTCCCTTACCTGTCTTCGTTGTTTAGACTCGATTTTTCATTATTGCTTTTGGGCGAAGTAGTCATCATTTTCCGATGCAAAGATAGTGTGCAGCCGGGAGCGGCCTATGGCCTCTGCCAATGGCGTGTTTGCACAAATCTTCCTTTATCAAGCCCAGGTTTGTCGTAAAGCCAAAATAAAGAGTATTTGCGCTCCATCCTTGGCCTGTCCCTAAATCAGCACCTACTTTTTGATGCAGCGTAAAATTGATGTTTAACTTCTAAAAGCAATTAATCATGAAAAAGATCGAGAACAACTTCATCGTAACAGGTTATGTAGGAAAGGATGCAGAAATCCGTCAGTTTACCACCGCAAGTGTCGCCCGCTTTTCCATAGCGGTCAGCCGTCAGGAAAAGTCTGGCGATGACAGCAGCTATGTGTCGGCCTTTATGAATATCGAGGCCTGGCGAAAGAATGAGAACACCTCTTCTTTTGAGCATCTTACCAAGGGAACACTGCTCACAGTCGAGGGCTATTTTAAGCCCGAGGAATGGACAGACAAGGACGGCGTCAAGAGAAATCGCATTATAATGGTGGCCACTAAGTTCTATCCAGCTGTTGACAAGGAAGAAGAAGCTCCTACGGAAGCTCCAAAAGGGAAAAAAGGCAGGAAATAATATCCTGCCTCCCACAGGGAAGCGGCCTTCGGGTCGCTTTTTTTAACTTGATTTGTTTCTTCCTTTTTATCTGTTGTTCCTACTAGAAGTCAGACCGTCACCCATTGAATTTCTACGTGCGAATTTAAGGAGCAAGTGAACCGTCAATGCGCTTCTTCATTTGTATTAAGAAACATCAACTTATTTTTTCGCTGACATTTCTTAACGCAAATGATACAGTAATATACTTTTTCGCTTCCTCCTTGGCTTGTTCACTTCTTTTCTCCTTTCTCTTGGCACGTAAATTCAATCTCCTGCCGGTCAAGATTAGACCTCTAAAGCAGGGAAATGAACAACAATCTTAAACTTTTAAATTATTGTAAGATGAAACAGATGTTTATTTGGTCAAGCGAAAGAGAATTTGACGAGCAGGCTAAAACAGAAATGCAGCAATGGAAACGTGAATTATTAGGCGATGATTCTTATGTCCTTACCGATGAGGATATAGCAGATGAACTACAGCGAGAGCTTGAAGACGAACGCTGTAATCTCAACAAGTCTGTCGAAGGTGTTATTGTTGTATTTGGCGACCTCGGACTTTGGTATGGACGGCGACAAGGTTATCAGATTTTAGGAAATAATATCGCCAATATCCTGTATAGTCAGTGTGAGATTGTGGAATGGTACGGAGACGGCTATAATATCAGAGGACGTATGTCGCACCATGACGGCACTAACTATACTCTTTATCGCATCGCTAAGGACGAAGACGATGCAGAACGGATTGCAGAAATGATTTATAACAACAAGATTGACGAAGCAGGCTTCAGACGCAGAACGCGTTCACTTTACCCACATGTGGCAAAAGTGTACGGATGGAAGATAAGAGGGCGCAAGAAAGCTTGATCACAGTAGACGAATGAACGTCGCAACTATATTTGAATATATATTGCGGCGTTCGTTGGGTTTTACGGATAACTCCGTATGTACCTTTTTTAGCCAACATCCATTAGAAATGCTTCTTTTACATAGTCATTGTTTTTGTTTATTTTCTTCTTTTTCTATGATTATGCATACCTTATCTACCTCTTTTAGTGAAGGCATAATCTCAGGGTCTATCCATGTGAGAAAATCACTGATTATCGTATACATACCCTTCACATAAGAAAAATCACATTTTCTGTTTACAAAACATATCGGCTCATTATGATTGATGCGGTTACGCAGTTCACGAACTTGTACTATAATATCGTTAATCTCCTTGCGTCCGAATCCGGGAGGCAGTTTCTTGAAAATCCGGCAGGGTACACCAGCCAAAAGCGCATAGTGGTGTGTTTCATAAAAGCTATTCCAGAAGCCCAGGGTCTGTTCAGCTATTACTCTCCCAGTCGTAACCCTGACACCCCGATCGGCAATTTTCTTTTCTGCTTTCAGAACCTCTTTCAATATATAGTCATTGGTAACTTTTTTCTTTGTCCGCTTGTTCGTATATGTCAGAGAAGGAGCAATCATGAATCCGGTTTTCTGGTTGATAATCCAGTTACCATCGGAAAAATGGTGTGCCAGCGCATAATGCAGTTGGTTACGTAATATAACTTCAAATGAAGACAGTAACGGATGAAACGCTTGTGCTATCTTCATGTTGGCAAAATAGAGCATGACTGCCTTGTTTTTGTTGCGGTTGGTCGCCCTGTAATATTTGGCGACCCTCGAATTGGAATATAATCTGACTACTTTTTTATATTTCATTTTGCATATTCAAATAAAAGTCGTATCTTTGTATCGTAATGCTTGGTAAAGCCTCTGTTGTCAAAACACGTAACCAAGTTAAGGATATACCCGTTCATCAAGAACGGGTTTTTTCATTTGTGGCCATCCTTTTGTTTTCTGCAACAAAAATACAAAAAGGAAGGCTGTTAAAAAATACTTCAAGCCATTTTTAATATTATAAGAGCATAAAATCTCTTTTAGGAGGCAATAAACATTTACAGTAGATGTTGTTTTGATATAAGTGTTGGCTTATGTTAAACAGTAGCATCCGTAGTAAATGTTTGTGGTACTCCTTTTATAACTCCTATAGTACAGGAACAACCAGTTTTGATATTTATAGTTCCTCTTCCTCGATGTGTGTTCCTTTCCGAACTCTGGTTATTTTCTCTGCAAAGTTCGATTGCCTTCTCTTCGTCCTGTCAAGGTTTGCTTTCAGCGTGTTGCTGAAAAATCTTCCTTTCCACTTCGCTGAAAGTGTATTTTTCGCATCATCCTTGACCGGACTGCTTGCCAATCTTTGGGCAGAAAAATAATCAGCCTTCGGTCCAGAATGCGACCAGAGGGCAGAAAAAGCAAAATGTAAAAATTAGTAAACTATGGTACAACAAATTTTAGATGACTTGCGGACGTATTTCGAGGCAAAGACCACGATAACACCAGAAGAGCAGGCTCTCCTGCAGCGGTTGAAAGATGATTTCTTTCCTATTACCTCCGTCAGCAGGGAGGATTTGCAGACCTACGGCTTCAATACGCGTTCCGTTACAGATGCTCAGATGCGCAGATTGGCTCAAAAAATGGCAAATGATTACTGCGAGCAGCTTTTTTGGTCAAGCATGGAAATTATCGCCGAAGGGTTGGAGTTTCCGCGTTACCCCGAATGTCCGGTTTGCGCCAGCCGGCATGTTTGTCTCGATGGGCAGAAAGGTACTTTTCGTTGTGAAGGTTGCGGGCAGGAGTGGCATGAACATTTGTATGTTCTGGTTGAGTTTCCTGACGACACGTCTTTCTTCGAAGAAGAATATATCGGTTATCCTTCGTTTGGTAGCAGTGACAATGGTGCACGTTATGTTTCCGAATACGATTATATTGCCCATTTTAAGAAACAACCGGAGTCGGACAGATATTTCAAACCGCTTGGCTGGCCGGAATCACAACTATACCTTTTTCAAGACGAGTCTAACGATGATCTCTATAGTTTGAACGAGCCAATTCAAGATGAGAGCGGTATCGAGGATTTTGGGGAGAATGCGGTATGGGTTCCACTCTGCAACCTCAAGCAATGATTACTCGGAACAGATTCAGAAAGGTGTCGTATGAACGGGAAGAGGGCGGAGAATCCGTCCTTTCTTTTTATGTCGTGTACCTTTGGTTGGCTTGTTTCACCGTGTATAACATCTTGTTTGCATTTCACTTGTTGGACGCAGTATTTCCCAAATGTTTGGGCAGTGAGCTGGCGATAAACGACGGTATCTCACCGAGAAGCCGTTACTTATCGGCGAGATACTGGTAGTCACGTTGTTCAGAAACCACTCTTACCGGTTCACGAAGTGATGCTGTAGTCTCCGCAGATTGATGTAGAAGCAGGCTTTGCTGTAGTGTACTTATCGACTTGCAATGATCGTTCCGACATTTTTATCCTATAGTATCACATAGGGACTTCATGTCATTTCTTACCCTCTTTTACTCGTTTCGTACCATACAGTACCATATATAGATGAATCCCTTTTTAGCTTCCATCGTCCTTTTTTATCGTTCCCCGGTATCAGTATTCTTTTCCGTCAGACTTTCTTGTCCGTTATCGCATTGGTTTTATCGGTGCAAATATGGGCTGCCGCGCCTGATTCCGTCGTTTTGAAGTGCATTTCTTGCAAATTCTTCCTTCTGCGAAGTGTAATTGACAAGAAAAAACGTCGGAAAGGGCTTCATCGTCAGCCCCGGAAAGCACCATAAAACCCGAAGCGGATTCCGTTACAAGGAAGCCGACCAGAGGGAAATGAAACAACTTAAAAAATATAGTTATGACATTCAAAGAATTTATGCAAGAGAACGGTTATGAGCTGCAGACAACATTTTGGGAAGACTTTTCAATAGCTGATAGGTTTGGTTTGACAGCTATCCAAGACACATTCAACCGTGCTTTTGAAGAGTGGAAAGAGCATTACAAGTATCTAACAGAGTTGATATTGGTACTTAATCATAAGATATGGCAATATCATGATACATGCCCTGAGTTTGCAGCACTGTATAATAGCCTATGGGAAAAGGCAGACTTATATGCTGTTGAAAACCTTAAAGGGGAGGAGTTGGACTATTTTTATGAAGTAACAGATTAATTTACAAGAATATGAGTACACGTACAATACCTACAGAGGAAAACGGTCGGGTGACACTTGCTGATGTTGTCAATCGTGACAAGCGGTTCCGATATATGCTATTATCCCGTCTGCAGTCAGATTGTGATTATTATCTTCATCATGGGGAGCGGCATCCCAAAGGGTTGTGGGCTGGCGACGAAGCTCTTCAGATTGAGTTTATGACCAAGCTATACGAGAGTTTTAAAGCCGATGAAAAGCCGGAGTGGCTGACAATGGAACAGATTCGACGCTATGCGGCTGAGATGTTGGGAACAGGTTCATAATGCTTTGGACAGCTGCATACGTGCAACCGTCATTTTCTATCAATGCTGCAGAGGACAAATATAGTTTAGCAGCATTGATTTTTTAATGTTGTACAGTTTTAACGCAGGTTTTTATCGTGCCTAGAAGTCTCTTATTCCATTTATATTATTTCATCTGTCGTCCCTGAAGTTGCTTTTCCCGTAGCCTCTTAGCAGGGCTTTTACTATCTTGGTAAATATCCATATTGCTGCTACTACTATTATAACTTCCATGGTTTAATTATTTAATTATACATTTATATTATTATACAATTAAATATTTATATAAATATATAATTGCATAAGTATTATCATTGTCTTATGTGTTGTTTATAAGTCGATTATAGGTTCTCAAACTTTGTCTTATTCTCTTCGATGTATGTCATGATTATAGCTGAAGCAAGTGTCCTGATAGGAATGTTGCGGTTAGAGTTAATACGTATTTTCTCTAGTTCCTTTTTTACCTCTTTAGGCAACCATACTGCTACTCCTTGTTCACCAAAGCCAGTGTACTTTGCTAGATTCTCCTCGAAGAATTTTTTACTTCTTTTTCTGGTTTTAGGCTTCTTTTCCGCCTTTGTCGCTTCTTCCGTTTTAGGCTTTTCTTTTTTTTCTTTCGGCGCCTCTGGTTGGGTTATTCCGCGTACTATTTGATCAAGCCCTATGCTTGCCAATGGGTTATCTATCGCAGGTCTTTCGTTCTTTTTCATATCATTTTAGTTTTATTCAAATTATTTCCATGATTTTTCTGAATGCAGGTTCTACAATGTCAAGCTGTGTCTTTTCCAAAGGATACAATGTCGTATATCGCTTTACGGCTACACTTTGCTTTACCGTCGGCATCACGGTGCCTACCAGTCCGAGCAACTCGATGGTTTGCGCTCTCTGTCTCAATTCTTCTGACTTGCGTTCCGATGTAATGATACGATTGGGGATGAATATGAGATTGGCTTTTGATACACTCTTCAATGCTTTGATGAATATTCCGGTCGCATCTACAGTATCTGGGTCAAATGAAATCGGGATTATAGCAGTATCTGCATTCTTGTAGATGTACTCAAGATTGCGGTCGTTCAGGTTTCCTGGACAGTCAATAAGGATGATACCTGGAACTTTTTTAAGTTGTTCCATCACCTTTTTCAGTTGCTTGCTGTCTGCGGTGTCAAGCAAATCTACGTTCCATGGAGCCTTTACATCTGCAGCCACGTCCTGTTCCCTTTGGCGATGACGATAGAGTGAGGCTTGGAGGTCTGCGTCTATCGTGATTACAGGCACTCCGTTTTCTGCAAGATAACTCGCGAAAAGCGCACAGAGGGTGGTTTTGCCTACACCTCCTTTTATATTGCTAAAGATTACAATTTTATTTTCCATACTTCTCATTTTATATAGTTTCTATCTTCTGCAAAGATAGTGAAAGGTTCTTTAAATTCAAAATATTCTATTATATAATTATATAAATGTCTTTTTATTTTATTATATAATTGTATAATATATTTTAGCTTATAAATAACATATATATAATTTATTATATATTATATAGGTATCGCTTTTTGTTTATCTTAATAACGTGATATAGTAATATAATTATATAAATATATAATTCATTAAAAATATAATTATACATTTACATAAATGTATAATAATGTAATTCTATGGCATCGTTGCTGATTTTAAGTGACAGAGACACGGAAAACGGATATTGGCATAAATTTCATGTTGATTATACCGCAATAGGGTAATATTTTTGTTTTAGTCCCTTTCTACTTCCCTTCAGAACCCTTTTAATTTCTTTTGTCTTTATTGCATTTTGCCCCGTTATTGCCCGTTGGGTGATGTCATTTTATCTGCAAAGTTAGCTTGCACTTGAATTTTTGGCCAAGTGATGCTTCGCTTTTCATTTGAAAAATCTTCCTCCTCTGGAGAGTATTTTTCAAGAAACACTTGTCTTCATTCTATTGCAATCTTTTAGGCAGAAAAATAGACAAATCCCTCCTGGCAGAATAAGCTGGAATATAAGGGAACAAACAATTTGATTATTAATTTTTAAAATAATTATTGTTATGAGTGTTTTGAAACAAACAGAAAAAATTCGTTATATTGTCGTGTCGGTATTGTGCCGTAAAAATCGCAGGTTTCAGTCCGAGCCGGTGTTTGTCATGGAGCGTTGTAGAGAAAAGGAAAATAATCTTACCCGTGTTTTACTCACCGAAATTTTCACCAACGGCCTTTGTTTAGTAACATATCCTTGCTGCAACGAGGAACAGCAAAGCCTTTCCGATATTTGTCTTGACAGTTTGCTTCGTCTGCTGTACTTGGTTGAGCCAGAGTTTGACTTTGTAAGTTGTCTTGACGAATACTCAGTATATGCTTATCCCGTTAGCCGTTTTAGCCGTGATGTATCTGACGAGGATATTATTTCCGATTATGAGAACAATTCCAACGACGAAGACCCTGTTATGAGATATACGGTCGAGGAGTTTTTTGTCCTATATCAACGACGAGTGCTTTGATGATCTTGGCTATTGGGTTCGTTTGTTCAGGTAGTTTTGGTAGTTAAATGTTTTGTATAATATATTAATCAGATGCTTTATGAATTTAGAGAATATTAGTAAGCAACAGCTTTTTCGGGAGATTACAGAACTTATGCAGCCGTTGTATTTCCCTGTACCTTATGAAGAAAATAATATCCAGGAATTAGCCCAACAAGAATATAAGTTGTTTTGTAAGGTAATATCCGCAAGATATGGCTTCGACAATGACAAGTATATCCTTGCTCATAATGGGCATTCACTGTTTGACATTGTACACGATGATGTCATTTGTGAGTTACGTTCCCGTATGCGTAGAGATTCCTATCTGCTTCAGAGCGAAACCATTCGGTGGCATCTTGTTGCATTGGTTCGTCAGGCCGTTGTCAGAGCTGGAGGATGTCTTGGCACTTGCTATAAGAATGTGGGTATCCACCATATGGAATATAGTTCCGCAGATATGTATGAGGATGTTCCTGCAGTAGTCTTTCAGAGCGGTATGGTATGTACAGCCGGAGGGTATGAGAGTGCCATGTTGTACGATATTTATCTTGCATCGGACGACATACTGATGTGTACTCTTGATGACAAATGCAGCAGCGAGTATGATATTCCATTCGACACTCTTTTACTCGAAAGTATGTTGGATATAGTGCATTGGTTACGTCTTCATTCATTCCTGCCTGATACTGACGAACCGGAGTGGGTATGCGAGGAGTGCGGTTCATCTGAGGTGGAAACTCTGGCATGGGTTAATCCCAACGAGGACAATTCGTTTGTCGATTTTTTTGGTACAGATGACAGAGGTAACAACTGGTGTCATCATTGTGAAGAGCATACTGGTCTTGCGCTGTTTGCAGATTATGATAGTAACCAATCATCTTCAGGAGATTAATATTTATGGATAGTGTTTATATCAGGAATTTCAACATCGAAGTGACACTCCGTTGCAATATGGCGTGTTCACATTGTATGCGTGGCAATGCTATGACACTTGACATCAGCCATGCCTATATTCGGAATATGTTAAGCCGTGTTCGTGCGGTTCACAACATCAATATTACCGGTGGTGAGCCGTCTCTCAATGTCAAGGCTATCCGATACCTTCTTTCTCACCTCAAACATCGAGAAATCCATGTTGCCCGTTTCTATATTGTCACCAATGGCTCTTTGTCCTCTATTTCTCATGAGTTTATAGAAACTTGTTGTGCTCTGTATGATTACCAGACAGAGAAGGTCGAAGATACAGGCAGGTGTATGCTCGAATTGAGCGATGACCGTTTTCACGATAGTACAGGTCGTGAAAAGGTCGTATTCCGTTTGTCAGAGCTTCCTTTTTTCGGTATGCGTGGCCAGTCCGAACACATGTTTCTTTTCAAGGAAGGAAGATGCACAGTCGGTTTTGACAATCCGGTTTATCCCATTTACATGGACGAGGATGGAGTCGTTCACGGCGATGTTTATCTCAATGCAAAAGGCATGGTCTGCAGTAATGGAGACATGAGTTACCAGCGACAGGAGTCTAATTCCCTTTGCACTTCCTCTCGTTTTTATAGTTATCTGAAGTCAACAGTCGGTAAGTATTGAATTTAAGTTATGAAGACAGTTAATAGTTTGTCAGGAGGAAAAACTTCCTCTTACATCGCCGTGCATTATCCGGCAGATATCGAAGTCTTTGCGCTTTGTTGCATTGATTGTCACAATGCCGGAGCCACCATCGACAAGCGTATGAAGCAGATGGTCAATGACAGGTTGCAGAAGTATTGTTCACATTATCCCGAATTTGTGGCCACTTCCGAAGATCCGAAAGTTCTTAAGGTCATTTTCGATCTTGAACAGCGTATAGGTCGTGAGATAATTTGGTTACGCGGTATGGGTTGGGAGGAAATGATACGCCGTAAGCGTGCTATTCCCAATCGGACCAAACGCTTTTGTACGACAGTCTTGAAGATGCAGCCCATCTTCGAATTTCTATATTCATACCACGAGCTGCCCGTTCGTATGAGGATAGGCTATCGTTACGACGAGCAGGAACGTGCGTTGCGTTTTACCGAGAATTTCAAGTTCGCTTATATGGCGGAATGGCAGGAGCGGTCATGCCGCTGGATTAACCGCTGGCAGGATATTCATTGGCGGGTGGGTGAGTTCCCTCTCATAGAAGACCGTATCACCCACTATGACATCAAGCGTTACTGGCAGGACAAGGGAATTGACTTTCCCGAAGATTCCAACTGTCTCAACTGCTTTTGGAAAGCGCCGGCACAACTGCGCAAGAATTTCGATACATGTCCTCCCGTCATGTGGTGGTCAGCTATACAGGAGGATCTTCAAGGCAACACCTTCAAGGACAAGATGAGCCTTTTCTCCATATCTAGGCTGCCGCTTCAGCTCGACTTCTTTTATGGTACAGGTTCAGGCTGTCAAGCAGGTTTCTGTACAGATTGATCCTATATTCCTTATTGGACCTGCCGGCTGCTTGTCGGCGGGTCTTTTCCCGTTTATATATTGTAGTCCCGGATATCCCTATTATACTCGTTGCCGGTTAGTATCATCAATGCCAAACCTGTTTATTTTCTCTGCAAAGTTCGATTGCCTTCTCTTAGTCCTGTCAAGGCCTGCTTTCAGCGTGTTGCTGAAAAATCTTCCTTTCCGCCCTGCCGAAAGCGTATTTTTCGCACCATCCTTGGCCGGACTGCTTGTCAATCTTTAGGCAGAAAAAATCAACCTTTTGGCAAAAAGATGTACGACCAAAGGGAAATAAATAATTTAATGTTCAATTTAATCGGATAATACAATGGGAATAGAAGAAATTTTACAGCGTGATTCAAAATACAAATATATGTTGCTTGGTCGTATGCAGTCAGATTGCGAGTACTATCTTGGCTTCGGTAATAGGAATCAGTCCCGTCTATGGGCTGGCAACGAAGAAAAGCAGACAGAATACATGAAACAGCTTTATAACAGTTTCGATGAAGATGAGAAACCGCAATGGCTGTCCATGAGCCAGATTCTGGATTACGCCAGACAGATGATACCTTCTGCTGAATAAATCTATATACTGGCCATAATCAAATCCCGCAGGCATTGAGTTTTGCTTAATGCCTTGCGGTTATATCCTGTTTCCCTCTTTTAGTCAGCATATCCATTTTATATTTCCATGCCTCCACTTATATCTGTTGTTCCAACATTCATTGTTCACATCGGGAGTAGCCATTCATTTCACTGCAAAGTTCTATTGATGCCAGCCATATCTTTACAAGGCTTCCTTCCAGTTATGTCAGAAATCTTCCTTTTTTATGTGTCGTTCAGCATCTTCATTTATATTCTTTGATTTTTAAGCAAATATATTTCATCTTATTTACTATATTTGCATCATTACCAACCAATCTAATATTGAATTATATGGCAGCAGAGATTCTACTGGAAATAAACGGTCATAAGTATAATGCTTCAGGCTTCTCTTATGATTTTTACCAGGTACCGGATTTCAAGGGAAAATCTGTTACCGGAATAAAGGGCGGTGATATCCATGTCGTCCTTGATTCAAGTTACGACAATTCTATTCTGGAAACCATGTTGTCGGATAAGACAAGGAAGGTTTCTTATGTACCGTGGGAAGAATATGAGCCTTGCCCTGTTTCTGGTAGAATCCAGTTTGTGCAGGATGATGTACATGTATTCCGTGAACTTGCATTTGAGGAAGCCTATATTACCCGTTATAAGGAAAAGATGGATGCCAACGGTTATCCTATGAGTATTTTGCTTACTATTTCTACGTTGCGTCTTGATATTAACAAGTTCGTTCGTATGGACAGACGACCTGAAACCACTTATGGTTTTGGGTGGGTAAAATGTAAGGAGGAAAATATAATATGCTCCCCAACTCAAAGTGTAACAACATTTAAAACAGAAGTTGCAGAAATAGAAATTGTAACCCCATTATTAATTAATAAATACACAAATAAAAAAGGATTGGAATATAGTCAATCATATAAACTGAAAGTTAAAAGTTATACAAATGGAACTCCCGAATCAAAGCGTGAAATAAAATGGGAGTATAGTTATATTTCTAATAATGGAGATGTCGTTATTGGTACATTTGAAAAAGGACACAATAGAGGTGAACTTATTGACTTTAAAGTATCCAACGAAGATTTAATAGGCACTATAATTACGTTCTATGCCTATATAGTAGACAAAAATATGGGAGGAAAATATAGTGCGTATGTAAATCCTTTGTATTATTACAAAGGAAGAAAAGAGTGGGGAAAATTACAATCGGAAAGAAAAGATGAAAATTCACAATTTTCTGCACATGGTCATAAATTATCTCTTCAAGATTTATTAAAAAATAAGAATGCTGATTTTTGGGCTAAAAGTAGAATGAGGGATTTGGATAAACTAACAGAAAAAGTTGTTTTAGACCGTTATAAATGTATAAATAATTTAGCTCTTTCTGATAACGATAATATAGAACAGGTCGTTACAAATAATTTTATAACAGGAAAACAAACTACTTTGAGTTTTGATGAACATTCTATTCTTTCAAAAAAGCTTCATTCTGTTCCAAGTTTTCAACCATATTTTCAAATGTATTTAAATGTAATAAAAGGATTGATAGTAAAAAATAAACTTGAAGTTGTTGATGGTGAACAAATAAAAAAAGAATTTATTATTAGAGGTAATCAAACAGGAACACCTAACTTCTCAGTTAAAAGTGAGATCTATTCTTATGATTACTATGGTATATTTGGGGGAACCCAAAAGATTGTAGTAGATATAGAGGTAATTCAGTTTTCCAAGCATAAGTACCTTTTAAAAACAAAAATGCATATAAAGGATTGGTATGGCTCTGATTGGGAAGATATAAATGGTATAGCAATAAAGCCTTTGTTTTTACAATGTTTTTTTGGGCTACAACATCATTATAATTATCATCCTTTTGAGACAGAAGTAGTTTTTGTGTCAAATGATATTATTGAAATAAAGTAAAATGCGAAAAAAAATATTTTTTATAATTGCAATCATTTTTATTGGATTTATTGTTATTGAAAAAAATATCCAAACGACCAATAATATTAAGATATATAATGTAGGTGTAGATAGTTGCTGCACCTACTCGATAAATAATTTTGTTGATAATGAAAAGCTCTTGCATTCGATATTAGAAGAATTGAATAATAGTAAATATCCTGTCAATTCTTTTATAACGAATGAAGAATCTGCAAGTTATTCAGATGGATTAGTTTATACTAATGGGACAAGTGATTTATTGTATTTTAAAAAGCACCATGATAAAACAGATAAATTCTTATTTGTAAGTTTGTTTTTGTTAGAAAGAAATAACTGTGATTTGCAGATGAAATCTTATACAGACAGTTGTGCTGTTTATCTTGGTACTTTTGATGAATTAAGTGTTAATGTATTAAGATGCTCTCTGAATAAAATAGAGTCGGATAAATTTGAAAAAAAACATAATAATTTTTTATATAAGTTTTGCAATACAAAGGGAAAGTGTTTAGAAGTGTCATACATGGACTGGGGGGAATGTTTTAGCTTGCATTTAGTTGATAACAATAAATAGTATGAAATTTCCGTTATGAAAAAAAATATGTATATTATTAATGACTTCTTCACCAGTAAGGTATTTTATATTTACTATGATTTGTTAATATAGAAAATATTCTACTCCCTATATAATCAATTAGTATGAGAGTTTTTTTATTGTTAATCATCATTTGCTCTTTTACTCTTTTTGTAAAGGCACAAGAGGTAGAGATTGTTCAAAGAATATCCAAGCAGCAACCTATTCTATTTATTGATGCAGACAACAAAAAAGTTGTTCGTGTTAAATTTCCTTTGTGCATTAAAGTGAATAATAAGTCTAATGAAGTCGTTTCTTTGATTTCTGCTACTTATTATGGCTACGGAGATTACTATGATAATAGTAGAAAAAAATGGCACAGAATACTTGGCTTATACCAATGTCCTTCTGATACGCTGTGCCGTTCTATAGAATTTGCAGATATTAAGCCAGATGGTAATCAGGATTTTATGATGTATACAGAACATATATTATATAACAATTCCAAATATAATAATCTCTTTAATGATTTTATACCTCCATCAATACAGGAAGATACATTGATACGGATAAATCCTATGAACCTGCCTGTAACTGAAAAAAAATGTCTCAGAACAATGCTTGAAGGAGACTCTTTAAGAATAGGCTTGTATTCAGATAAAATGAGGAATTTTATACATTTACCAGTTGATGTTAATATGATATTACCATGAATTTAATTTTATAACTATTAGTCCAAGAGAGGGTATAATGCCGTTCTCTTGAACTTATTTGCCGAGGTTAGAGCTTCATTTCCCTGCCTTGTCTTTCTTCCTGCTGTAGCTGTTTTATACCGTATCTGAGCCTGTTCCACTGTTTCCTGAATAGTCGGCAATCGGCTTCCTATTTATTGTCAGATTCAATTTGTTTTCATCGTCAGGGTCATTCTCCACACTAAAAACATCATCCTTTACGTCGAAGTTTCGCCTGTGCTGCTCGGAATAGATTTTACCGCTGCATCTCATAGTCTCTTTCCTGACCACAAGCCTTTCAATCATTTCTTTAGTGAACCCCAGCATGGCACAGAACTTTTCCATGAAAAGCATTTCCCTGAACATTGGGAACCATCTGAAAGCCCTGTCTATGATTCTGGCGAGCCGTGACAGTTCCTTTTCCTTCATGTCAAGTTCCTGTCTGTGCATTCCCCTGAGATTGTGGATTTGCGTATGTATTATGCTGTTTCTGCATCAGTTGAATCTGACTCTGTAGCTTTTCTTGTCCAGTTCTAAAATCTGATTTTACCGATTCTAAAAAATTACTTCGAGATAGAGTCTTCAAAGTTATGATGTGTTGGTTGATTTCAATTCCTGTTATAAAGTTCTATTTAGTGCTAAAGCTAATGGATAGATATATTTGTTATATGTTTTGAGCTTTTCCAAATCTACGCCATATCCTGTATATGGATTGCTTGTTTCATCATAGAAATAAATATCCATTATATCTCCGTTTTTTATAATTCTTTCACCTGTTTGCGGTATATCTTCCAAAGTGCAGATTTCCAGTGGTAGTGAATCCACGTTACAGGGAGTACCGTTGCCCAGTAAATTCATGTGGTGGTTGAATATTACAAATCCCTTATGCTTAAAATCAAGTCTGATTCCGTATGGACGGCTTGTCAGGAAGGCATCCGCAGCTTTTGATATATAATTCTCCATAATTGTTTTTGATGTAAAAGTCATACAAATTTAAGGCTTTTCCCAGAGGTGTACAAAGCCGTATCCTGTTTTTCTTGCCATTCGGTATGATTGCCTGTGTTTGGCCAGCTCTTTCGGATATTCCCTGCAAAATTGCGGATCTGCTTTTGTCAACCGTCAAACCGGGACACCGGCAGATTGCCTGTTCACGAAAAATCTTCCTCTGCTATGCAGAGCGTATTTGTTCATGCCCTCATTTGCCTTGTTGCAGCAGTTCCGCCCTACGGGCAGAAAATATCCCGATGGGCTGGCTGAAATCCGGCAAACAGAGGGAAGTAAAACAAATGAGACTATGGCAACAATCAATGAAAATCTGAAAAAGCAGTTGGCAAAGAAGATGTATCACTTCGTTAAGTATTTCCCTGTGCGCATCAGAAATGTTGGGGAAGACGCAATAGAAAACCGTAAGCTCGTATGGGGATTCAAGGATGCAGACCGTGAAATTACGCTTAAAGTGGCACGGATGACCGCATCATATCTCTTGAATGAATTTGGCGACAGGGTAAAAAACATTGTTTTTGTATGTATTCCGGCAAGTACATATGAACAGAACGAAAATAGATACAGATTCTTTTGTGAACAGGTCTGCAGCTTGGCTGGAGTTGTGAACGGATTTTCCCATATTAGGCTTTTGGCTGACCGTCCGTCAGTCCACGAAAACCGAAAGAAAAAGACACATGCCGATTTTTCCGACCAGTCTGTAAAGTTTGATGAAGATTTTTTCAAGGAAAAAGATGTACTGATTTACGATGATGTTGTCACCACTGGAACAAGTTATGCAGAGCTGGCTGACCGTCTTGAGTTCTTCGGGGCAAATGTGTTGGGAGGTCTCTTTCTTGGTAAAACATTTTATAGATATAGCTGATATGATGAAAACTGTTATGAGTAATGAAAAGGTTGCCTTTACGGGGCACAGAAGTATTCCGTTTGCAACAATCAATGTCCTTAGACAGAGAATTTCCGATTGTGTTGAGAATCTTTATCTCAGTGGGAGGACTGAATACCTGTGTGGTATGGCATTGGGGTTTGATTTGTTGTGTGCCGAGGTTGTCCTGTCGCTAAAGAAGCGATTTCCTGACATTCGCCTGATTTGCGTCTTACCATACAGGGCGCAGTCCGAAATGTGGAATGCTATGCAGAGAGCGAGGCATAGTCTCATTCTTGACAAGGCGGATGAAGTAATAGTATTGAGTGAAGAGTATTTTCACGGATGCTTTTTGCGAAGAAACGATTATATGCTGAAAATATGTAGTACGGTTGTGGCATACTATGATGGCAAGTTACAAGGGGGAACCTACTATACTTTCAAGAAAGCAAGAGAAAATAGACTAAGACTTATCAATCTTTATTCATCTTAAATAACAATGCACGGCCAAGCACCGTGCATTGTTGCTATGTATAGGTAAATCAATGCTTACTGTTATATCAGATACCTGCCGTAAGGCACTAACTGTTTTCTTCATTCTCCTGATTATCTTTCTTGTTTTTACGTTTCCCAAGAGGGCCGCTGAAACGTCCCCGATTCAATTTGACCCCGTATTTGTTCAATATGCGGAATACAGAACTCCTGCTGTTAAAACCGCTGATGGCATGGATTTCTGAAATGCTGTATCCATTTTTATACATATCTACTATCATCTTGGCCCGTTCCTCTGCGTTGGTGATATTCCACTTTTTGGAAACTATTATATCTTGCTGCAGTTGTACGATATGGGATGATGCGTTACGTAGTGCGGCGCATTCTTCCGGTAATGAACCGAACATTTCGATAACATCAGATACTTTTGTGTCAGGAAACAAAATATTTTTCGTATCTATCTTGTCATGCACTGAAATGATTCGCACTACCTTGATTCTGCAGAGTTCAATCAGTGAAGCGAGTTCTCTCGAACCTCTTACTGCATTGCTGAATTTTGTTACTACAAGTTCATCGCCTCTTTCCAGACTCGACAGGAGCTGTTTCCATTTGGGGCGTAGCTTTTCATGTTCCTTCTGCTCCTCTACCACATTTACGCAACCGAATTGTAGCATCCAGTTTTTGTCTTCGTTGAAATCTTCATAAGGTTCTTTCTTGAATATGTATCCTACCTTAGCCATATTATTGTCCTGTTTAGAGTATCTGTGTACAAAGATAGTAGTTTAATTTTATATTCAATCATACTCAAATGGATTTTTTACATAAATCATACTCTGTTTTTTCTCTTTCTATCCCTTTTTTATCATTGAAAATCATACTTTAAAGTATGATGTATAAATATGAATAATTAGCGGTTTTATACCTATGAAAATATATCAAATATATCTAATTTTGTGTCTGTTATCAAATTAAATAACATGAAACATATTATGTCATACTTAAGAAATATGAGAACTGAATCTTGTATTATGGTCATGCTTTTTTCCATTCTTGTAGCCTGTTCCTGCACCAATAGGAAAGGAGTGTCAGAGTCTGAAAATTTTGCCGATGTTGTCTGTTCATACAGAACATGGCTGTCTCATATCAGGATGATGGAAGTCCTCCCGGCCGATTCGTTGGCGACATATATCACAGAATGGGTAGACATCAGGGATTCCGTATTTATGGCATTACGCAGGGATACTCTAAATCCGCATTCAGCACTTCAGGCTGAATGTCGTATTGTAGATGATTCTGTAAGGATAGAGCTTGCACGCATTGCTGTATCGGGAAATTATTCATTTTCTGATGTGCTTTTGGTCAGGGAGAAAATTTCTCCATATACAGGGGATGGAGAATTGGTTGAAGCGGCAGGAAGCATACGGCCATTCTTTGACTCCCTGGATGAAAACGGAATGATTGTCGGTGGAAAACAGAAAGTGTTATCCTGTTACCGTACTTTTCTGGCCGAAACACTGAAAGACAGTATTATGGATATTGAAGAACTGCAGGAGTTCATAAAGCAAGAGGATGTCGTGTACAGGTCTTTTCTTGCCTATCTTCACGACTATGGTGATACAGATCTTTCGGATATTACCCGAGCTACAGAAAAGTGTTGCAGCCTGGTTTTCGATGCAGCCAATAGGGGATGTGTCAGCTATCGGGATGCTACAGTATATATGGCTTTGAGAAGCAATCGAAGGCTTGTTCAGAATGTTCTTGCCTGCCTCGGAGATATACGCTGCGGTAGGGTACATGGCAGAGAGCAGGCATGGGCATACGCCTGTATGATACTTCAGCCGTATGTTTCCATGGATGGTCTTTGTATGGCTCTGATGTCACAGGACGAAAGATATGCTTTGACGGGAATTGCGTCTGACACATCCGGGGCGTTACTGCGTCTTCATGAAATTATTCAGTCTGAAAGACACAGACTGTCTGAACTGCCTGCTATGCTTCTTGAAATTCTAGTATTAACCATTTAGATATTTTATAATAACATGATTATGCTGAAACATTTTATGGATGATTTTCTCGCCTTTGTACCGCTTCAGCTACCGCAGCTGATCGATGTTACTACAATGGAAGAACCCAAAATCTATGGCGATTATGCCCTGCTGACATTTCCTCTGCGTGAGCCATACGACCTTGAGGAGGTGATGGATATTTTTGAAGATGATATGGAGCTTATTACGTTGTATCACCATACACCCCGGTTGGGTGATAAAAGCGGGCACAGCACCTGTGCCTATTCAAATCCGGCATTCGGCCAGATGTATAAGATGAATGCCCAAACCGACGACACCGGGCGTGTCACTCGTATATTTGTTACAATCTACGATTCTCTTGAATTTATGTATGGAGACCTTTGTCTTGATCTTGATCTCCATGCCAGAACTGGAATGTTCAAATACAAGCGTGACAAAGAGCATGTCCTTGTTGATTTCATTTAATAGGGAACGGGCTTATGCGGGAACCGGTTTATAGGAAAATTGTGTTTTGGATAAGTAACCAGCGTACATGGATTGACGTGGTTGATGCCGATATGTATGGCGTATTTGCATTCCTTTATAGGGGGTACACATGTCATTTCACATCTCGTTTTTTGCTGCTCCGGGCTTATAAATCCAATAATGGAATTGCCGATGGTACTACCTGGATTGTATCGGAATATGCTTTGGACAGAGCTTTGGCTGAATATCGTAAAATCAACAGAGGCTTTAGGGATAAAATCAAAAAGTCTCCTGATTATATCAGGCCGGCTGATGCGGAGGAAATCATAAGGCTTGCTACCGGTGATGCTGTTCGCTTGAATCTTATATCCATGCCATTAAATTCAAACCTTAATACATTCTTTTATGATTAATTATTTATTCCTTTCATTAATGCTTCTCATACCTTCTGTTCTGCCAATGGTATTGTACAGTTGCAAACATCGTTTCATGATAAGGTTCTACATGGCGATGGCAGCAGACGAAAAGGTAAGGAAGTTCTATATCAGCGTTTGGCTTATCATTCTGCTTGTTTTCCATTATGTCTATATTAAAGTACAGCCGGGAGACTACGGTGTCCTGCTTTCAACAATACCGTGTCTCATTCTGGTTTCATATAGCAGGACAGACAAGCTGTTTCGTATGGTACACGAACGACTTAAGCTGGTTGTCATATTGGCCCTGTCTGCAATGGCAGTTATGGCAATCCCCCATTTGTACACCTTGGCGGCTACGATAGTGTATTTTATGACGGCAGCCCTTTTCTATCCATCATCAAGGATAATACAAGAATGCTGGAAGTATGGCAAGAAGGGATGCTGGAAGGAGCAGGCTGAAGAGATTATAAGGGCTTACCACTGTTTTCATCACGCAATACGCCACGAATGTGCGGATAGTGGCAAAGATATGAATCCGCGCGATAACCAATATCAAATCACAGAAAATAATGAAGAATAGAGAAAAAATGGACAAAGCCATATCGGCAGATATCAAGGTGCTTGAGTATCTCAGTGAAAAGGTTGGGGACCGGAAAACCAAGATGGAAGCCTATCTTGATCTGATGTACAAGGCTAACGATGGTTTTGTTTCCCCTTTTTTAAGAAAGAAGGAATCTGACCTCGGGCCATGCCAGTGTCATGTGAACATTTCCGACCTTGCGTCTGACTGGGGATGGCACCGTGCTACGGTACGTTCTTTCCTTGACAGACTTGAACAGTTCGGCCAGATTGAGAGGGAACGACGGGCAAAAAGTGTGATTATTACGATGACTTCACTGACTGGACAGCCTTCATCTCCTGATGTTGTACACGACACTCCTGACCTTGCCATGCAGCTTATGGATGTATTGTCCGATTGGATAATCGGCAGAAGCGATACCGAAACCGTAGGTGCATCATGTGGCAGACTTGTTCGTGCGGAGCTTGATCGGCTTGCCGGTTCCGCTGCTCAGTCATGTACTCAGGGTGATGCAGAAAACCACCCGCCCATGATCGTCAGTGCGGAAGATGCTGTGAAGGAAAAAGCTCTCGGCTGTATAGCTTATGCCGCCCATCAGAAAGCCCTGCGTAAGTTCAGGTTCGATGATGCTACTCCTGTTTTGCAGTTCTTCCATCAGAATCTTGGTGGAGAGTGGGATGCGTTTGTTGATGCCTCCAAGGAACTTTCAGAGCTTGTCCTTGGCAACAAATCATCTGTCCCTGATTTCTCTACCGCTGAAGGCAGAGAGTGTCTTAAATCGCTCAGAAACCCGTTCCTTGCGCTTGTTGCGAAATCGCAGGAGTCTTTCTGAGCCGAAAGCTCATTACAAGTATTGTATAACCCCAGATAATCCGTCCGTCCAGCAGGCTGGACGTCCTGCCGGTTTTATCAGGCATCCGGGCTTGCCCGTCTGCCACGGAACAAAGGGAAGGGGGAGCCTAATACCCCTGCTGACTGACGTCACAGGGAGAGGTGTCCATGCAAGCAGCAAGCTGGGACACGGAGGATTATCCGAAACAATTGGAAATAAAGTATGGCACAGGCAAAACAGGTACTTGACGTACATGTATCAAAAGGCATCACACGTGCGCAGAGCAACGAGCATCTCAGGTGCCGTAGCGAAAAGGCGAGGGAATATGCCATGAGCAAGGGAAATTACGACCCAACGCGCGAACATCTGAATTTTGAGGTGGTCCAAGGAGGAAAGATTCGGCCTGTTGATACCAGCCGGAGCATACCTGACCGTATGGCGGAAATATTGCGCAGCCGGGGTATCAAGGATCCTAACGAAGGGTTGGAAGAACCGAAATTTCGTACGGTGGTGAATATCATTTTCGGAGGTTCAAGAGAACGTATGCAGGAACTTGCCTTTGGCAGTCAGACTGTGGATTTTGAAAACAATTCCGACAATTCCCATGTCGAAAGAAAACCGGAAATAGAACAATGGGCCAAGGATGTATATACATTCGTGAGTGGCAAATATGGTGAGCAGAACATTGCAGCTTTTGTTGTACATCTTGATGAGTTGAATCCGCACGTGCACTGCACACTTCTGCCGATTAAGGACGGACGCTTTGCATACAAGGAGATATTTGCCGGTAAGGATAAATTCGAGTATAGCGAACGCATGAAGAAGCTTCACAGTGAATTTGCTGAAGTCAACCGCAAGTGGAGAATGTCACGTGGTTCCAGTATTGCGGAAACAGGTGCCAGGCATAGGACGACGGAAGAATATCGCCGCATGTTGTCGGAAGAGTGTACAAGCATAGAGGAAAGCATTGTCCGACATCAGGAGGTGCTTTCATCGCTTCGCTCCGATATTCGACTGGCAGAGCGAAGGGTAAAGGGGCTTACCACTATGGTGGATAATATCCGTCAGGAGATGGAGGAAAAGCATGCTAGACTATCGGCAATTGAGAACCGGCTTCTGTCCCAAAATGGAGATACCGCTGCCATTCTTCGTCAAAAGGAAAAACTCGAACAGGAGCTTTCTGTTATCCAGTCAAGACTGGCAGACAAGCAGGACAAGTTGCAGTTGGCTGACCGACAGCTGGCTGGGCTAAAAGATGAAATGGATAGTGTCAGGGAGCGGACGGAAGGTCTGAAGGAAGAGGCATACCGTTACTCACGGGAGGTTCATTCCAAAGTGGACAGCCTGCTCAAGGATGCTATGCTGGAAGAAATGGTGAACGAACATCGTGGACTATTGGCAAGGTTGTCTCTTCCGGAACGGCAGATTTTTGACGACTCGCTTGTCCGGTCTGTAGCTGAACGTGGCACGGAAGTCATGCAGTGTGCTACAATGCTGTTTCTCGGGATGGTGGATGATGCCACTACATTTGCCGAAACGCATGGCGGCGGAGGTGGCGGAAGCGACCTCAAATGGGGGCGTGATGACGACGAGGACAACCGTGCCTGGGCACGTCGCTGCATGAGGATGGCATCGCGCATGATGCGTCCTGCCAATGGCAAGAAGCCTAAGCGTTAGTTGGCAAAGAATTGGCATTTGGTAAAATATTTAATTCAATAATTAATTCTGATATGATAAAAATGATTACTATTCTTTTTGCTGCGTTATGTACGATACAGACGTATGCAAGTGAGCAATATCTTTATACAGATACTGTACAATGTAAATCGCATGGGGGTAGCCTGGATATTTTGCAGCCTCTGGAGCCTACCTATCTTGATGGTGTGCTTGTTCCTGCTGGTGGAAGTGGCAACTGGTTTGTCACGGTTGCAGGTGGATTGAATGCGTTTTTTGGAACACCGTTGGGGTGTGATGATTTGTTTGGTCGCATAAAACCAGCCTACAGTTTCGCTGTCGGCAAATGGTTTACTCCGGCTGTAGGCGGCCGTATCAATTATAATGGGATGGCGTTTAAGGACGGTTTGTTGTCCGAACAGAAGTATCATCATGTCCATGCGGACTTGATGTGGAATATATTGGGTCGCAGGTATGCCAGACAGGAACAGGTGCGATGGACTGTTGCGCCTTTTGCAGGTGTTGGAATGATACATCATGCTACCAATGGCAATAATCCGTTTGCGTTGTCGTATGGCATTCAGGGGCAGTATAGACTTTCCAAACGGATTAGTCTTCTTGTGGAACTTTCCGGCATGACTACTTTTAAGAATTTCGATGGTATAGGCCGTCCGAATCGTCCCGGAGACAATATGCTTCTGCTGACTGCGGGCCTGTCATTCTCTATTGGGAAAAGCGGTTGGAAACGTGTTGTAGATGCCGGCCCTTATATGCAAATGAATGAGCGGCTGGTTAGCCGCACCGGTTCTCTTTCTGCGGAAAACCGTTACTATGCCGGACTGAATGATAAAAACAGTCGGGCATTGGCTGAGCTGAAGAAAGTTTTGGAAATAGAAGGATTACTTGATAAATACTCCCATCTTTTTGTCGATGGCAACGAACAAGCCGGTCGTACTTTTCCGGTAAACAATTATAGTGGCTTGAACTCGCTCTTGGCAAGATTGAAGAATAAGAAGTGGAATGGTAAATCGGTTGAAGAAAATTCAAATCAGGATACTATTGACAGTGTTGGAGACAGCCTGTTTTCATGTAATGACAGCGTTCAAGATTTGGAGTTGTTGGAGGATTCTGCTTACCATTGTCGTTTGGCTCAAGATTCTATTTCTGGGATAAAGAATACCAGTCTGTTTGCTGATGGCACAATTGGTTCGCCTGTATATTTCTTTTTCTGTTTGAATTCTGCGCAGCTTACTGACGAATCTCAATCAATTAATATTGATGCATTGGCTCGGGTTGCTGTTAAGTATAAT